>Ga0302301_1000091_pt1 | contig 84686 bp, 74 predicted proteins | sample III_Palsa_E1_2_FD_194544 | JGI IMG/M metagenome (GOLD analysis project Ga0302301, IMG submission 194544) | Peat permafrost microbial communities from Stordalen Mire near Abisko, Sweden - III_Palsa_E1_2 | ecosystem: Environmental > Terrestrial > Soil > Palsa > Peat permafrost | place: Sweden... | reverse complement strand
AATATGTACTGGACACTTGAATTGGCATCGCACCTTGAAGATGCACCCTGGCCCGCAACAAAAGATGAACTAATTGATTATGCCATACGTTCCGGCGCACCTGTTGAGGTTATTGAAAACCTACAGGCATTGGAAGATGATGGTGAACCCTATGAAAACATAGAAGAAATCTGGCCGGATTATCCGACAAAAGATGATTTCTTTTTTAACGAGGACGAATATTAGTTATCGATAGCATTTAAAAACCCTGTACTTAACAGGGTTTTTTTGTACGAGAACATTTTGGAATGATTTTAGTTATTGGTATACATATTTATCAACTAAAACTTTAAAAACATGAGAGGTTTATTGTACATAATTGCAGTTATCCTGATTATAGGATGGGCATTGGGCGTATTTGTTTATTCAGCCGGCGGACTGATCCACGTGCTATTAGTAATTGCCATTATAGCTTTACTTTTAGGCCTGATCAGGAGAGCATAATAAAGTCCATAGTCGATGGTCTATAGTCCATAGTTAACATGCTTACTATTGACCATGGTCCATCGACTATTGACTATAACTCATTAATAATTCCGCAATAGCAATATCTTCAGGGAAAGTGATCTTTATGTTACGGTAACTTCCGTTAATTAAATTTATGGGGATGCCTGTTTCTTCAACAACACTGGCATCATCAGTAAATTTATTATCGTAAGCCTGTTCGTAAGCATTTTTAAGCTGTGCAGATTGAAAGGTTTGCGGGGTTTGTATCAGGTAGATCTCATCTCGGAGCAAACTTGTTGAATTATCATTTTGTACCTGGCGAATCGAATCACGGCTTTTTACAGCTACAATAGCATTACCGTGTTTGCTGGCATAAGTGTATGATTCATCAATAATTTCCTTACTAGTCAACGGCCTTACAGCATCCTGTACGGCAACTAAAGCATTTATATTATCAGGGATTGTAGCCAGTCCGTTTTTAACTGAATAAAAACGGGTTTCGCCACCTTTTACCAATTGATGAGGCAGCGTAAAATTATGTTCTACGCATAACTGTTGCCAGTAGGTATGAAAGTCGGCAGGCAATACTAATGTTATCAGGGGTTGCGACTGGCAATAATGAAAGGCTTCAATAGTATGCATTAAAACCGGTTTGCCATGTAGTAATAAAAATTGCTTTGGCACAGCCGCGCCCATCCGTGTGCCCGAGCCACCGGCTACAATTATAGCGTAATTGTGAACAGTGAGTGGTGAATGGTGAGTGTTAACAGGTGCGCTCATATTGGCTGATAATAAAAATGAGACTTGAAAGTAATTTCAAATCTCATTCTAATAGCTCAAATTTAATAAAATTATATGATCAGCATAGCGTCGCCGTAGCTATAAAAGCGGTATTTTTCTTTTACTGCAACTTCATAAGCATTCATTATATGCTCATAACCGCCAAATGCCGATACCATCATTAATAATGTTGATTCAGGTGTATGGAAGTTAGTGATCATTGAGTTTGCAATGCTAAAATCATACGGCGGGAAAATGAATTTGCTGGTCCAGTCGTTAGCGGCTTTTAAAGTTTTATTAGCAGATACAGCAGATTCAATGGCACGCATTGATGTAGTACCCACAGCGCAAATACGTTGTTTTCTTTCTATAGCCCTGTTAACTATATCAGCTTGTTTCTGCTCGATGATGAATTGCTCCGAATCCATTTTGTGTTTGGTTAAATCCTCAACCTCAACCGGGCGGAAAGTGCCTAGCCCAACGTGCAGCGTAACTTCGGCAAATTCAACACCTTTAAGTTCCAGGCGTTTCATTAGCTCGCGGCTAAAGTGCAAACCCGCAGTAGGTGCTGCAACAGCGCCTTCATGCTTAGCGAAAATGGTTTGGTAACGTTCTTTATCTTCGGCAGTAGCTTTGCGTTTTATGTATTTAGGTAGTGGAGTTTCGCCCAATATCTCAACATTCCGGCGGAATTCCTCATCAGTGCCATCAAACAAAAAGCGAATGGTACGGCCACGAGATGTGGTGTTGTCAACTACTTCGGCAATTAACAGGTCGTCATCACCAAAATATAGTTTGTTACCAACGCGTATTTTACGTGCAGGGTCAACCAAAACGTCCCAAAGGCGAAGTTCCTTGTTTAATTCACGCAGTAAAAAAACTTCAATAGTGGCACCGGTTTTCTCTTTATTGCCGTACATACGGGCCGGGAATACCTTTGTATTGTTAAGGATCATTACATCCTTATCATCATAATAATCCAATACATCCTTGAATATTTTGTGCTCAATTTTACCCGAATCGCGGTGTAAAACCATTAAACGTGCTTCGTCACGGGTTTGTGCCGGGTTATTAGCAATTAATGAATCGGGTAAATTGAATTTGAATTGCGATAATTTCATGCTTTTTATATATGAATTTTCAGGGCGCAAATGTACTGATTTTTTTAGTTATTACACTGATTATCTACACTTGATTTCGCCGATTAACTATAACCTTTTTTTTTCAATATTGTTTTATATTTCTGTTGACTATTGTGTGGTTAATATAAATAAAAATTTACTGTAACTTAACCGGTATATCGCAGTCTAAAAAAGTATCAGCCCAAATCGCTAACTTATTGGTAAGATATAGCTAACCGACGTAACTCAACTTTATGATATTTTTAAAACTTTTTAGGGAGAGCTTTTTGTTTGCTTATGATGCATTAAGGCAAAATAAGTTGCGTACCCTGCTTTCATTGCTGGGTGTTACCATTGGTATATTTACCATTATAACAGTGTTTTCGGCGGTTGATACATTACGTAATAATTTACAGGAAAGCGTAAATAAACTGGGTACTAACAGCGTATATATTCAAAAATGGCCCTGGGCCTTTGGTAGCGATTATCCGTGGTGGAAATATATGCAAAGGCCTGATCCTACACTTCGCGATTTCGACCAATTGCAAAAACGCAGTACCGTAGCCTTCGGCATATCCTATGAAATAAATATTGACAGCCGTACTATTAAATACAAAAGTAATACGGTTCAAGGCGCTCAGATTGCTGCAGTAACACAGGATCATGATAAAGTATGGAACTTTGACCTTGCGCAAGGCAGATATTTTACTGATATGGAATCACGGACGGGCGCACCGGTAGCAGTTATTGGTTTCGATGTAGCTAATGATCTTTTCCCTGACGGTACAGCTACGGGCAAGCAAATAAAAGTAATGGGCCGTTATGTTAGCATAATAGGCGTATTTACAAAAGAGGGTGATGATATGCTGGGTAATAGTGATGATAAAATTGTTTTATTGCCATTGAACTTTGCTAAAGATGTTATTGATGTACAAAATGGTAATTACCAGCCAACTATTGTTGTGCGGGGTAAAAATGGTGTAAGTGATGATGAGGTAGAGAGCGAACTGCACATGTTAATGCGCTCTATCAGAAGATTAAGGCCCAATGAAGACGATAATTTTGCTTTAAATAAAACTACCATATTATCAAACCAGCTTACGCAGTTATTTAGTTTTGTTGATGTGGCAGGCTGGATAATAGGCGGTTTCTCTATTTTGGTTGGTGGGTTTGGTATTGCCAACATCATGTTTGTTTCGGTAAAGGAACGTACCAATATTATAGGTATACAAAAATCATTAGGGGCCAAAAATTACTTCATACTGCTACAGTTTTTGATTGAATCTGTAATCCTGTGTATTATGGGTGGTTTGATTGGCTTAATGTTTGTGTTTTTAGCCACACTTGCCATTAAGGGGATGTTTGATGTGAAGGTTGTGCTTGATAGTGGTAATATTATTATGGGTATGAGCATCTCAATTGTTATCGGTATAATTTCGGGCATTATTCCGGCCTATTCCGCATCAAGGCTTAACCCGGTTGAGGCTATCCGGTCGAACTAAAGAAAATCGATTAATAATTACCATTTGCAAAGCGGCAATTATATAAAACAACTTCGGTGCCGGTGATAAACTATCGGCTTAATTAACTCTGTTTTATTGTTGTATTAACAAATTGATAATTCGCAGGGTAATTATGTCAATTCAAGCCAAAATTTTACAATATCAGGCATAAAACCCGGCTAATAATAAGGTAGATTTACTACATTTGTTGCAAATACAAATATTCATGTCAGAAATAGCTCAATTAATAATCGGCGATAAAACCTATGAACTTCCGGTTATAGAAGGTTCAGAAGGCGAGAAGGCCATTGATATATCAAAACTAAGAGACCAAACCGGGTATGTAACTTTAGACATAGGTTATAAAAACACAGGTGCTACCCAAAGTTCTATCACATTTTTAGATGGTGAACTGGGCATACTTAAATATCGCGGTTATCCAATAGAGCAGCTGGCAGAGAAATCATCATTTATTGAAGTTGCGTATTTGCTGATCTACGGCGAACTGCCAACCGAAGAACAATTAAAAGCCTTTAATTTCGATCTGAGCCATCATACATTGGTGCATGAGGATATGAAGAAATTTTTTGATGGTTTTCCGTCAAAATCACATCCAATGGGCCAGCTTTCATCGCTGGTATGTTCATTGTCGGCTTTTTATCCTGAATCATTAAAACAAAATCAAACACCTGAGGAGCTTAATTTAAGCATTATAAAGGTATTGGCGAAAATGCCTACTATAGTTTCATGGATCTACAAGAAATCATTGGGGCATCCATACATCTATCCTCAAAATAAATATGATTATGTAACCAACTTCCTCAACATGACCTTCGGGCAGCGTACTGAGGTGGTTGATATTGATCCGGTTATTGTTAGCGCAATGAACAAATTGCTGATCCTGCATGCTGATCATGAGCAAAACTGCTCTACATCAACTGTGCGTATAGTAGGTTCATCGGCATCAAATATTTATGCATCGGTATCTGCAGGTATTTCAGCATTATGGGGCCCGCTGCATGGCGGCGCTAACCAGGAAGTTATTGAGATGCTGCAAAAGATACATGCAGATGGCGGCGACACTGATAAATGGATTGCCAAAGCAAAAGATAAAAATGATCCGTTCCGTTTAATGGGATTTGGCCACAGGGTTTATAAAAACTTTGACCCGCGTGCCCGAATCATCAAAAAAGCGTGTGACGATATATTAGAGAAGTTAGGTATTGATGATGAGGTATTGGAAATTGCCAAGAAACTGGAAGAAGTAGCTTTAAAAGATCCATATTTTGTTGAGCGTAAACTTTATCCAAATGTAGATTTCTACTCAGGCATTATTTACAGGGCATTAGGTTTCCCAACTGATATGTTTACTGTATTATTTGCCTTGGGCCGTTTACCGGGATGGATCGCGCAATGGAAAGAGATGAAGGAGCACAAAGAGCCTATCGGTCGCCCGCGACAGATATACACCGGTGCCACGAATCGGGATTACGTTGATATTAAGAACAGATAAGCTGTACTTTATATAAGGCTCCGATTTATCGGGGCCTTTTTTTTTTTAAAAGGATATGATAAAAAGAATAATCTTATTGGTAATGTTACTGCTGTTTATGCAAACTTATTTGTTTGCGCAGGTAAAAGTTGTTTTTAAAACCGATAATGCCCCGCCGTTTAAAACATCAGCACAAAATATTTTTTTAGCCGGAGATTTTAATAGCTGGAACCCGGCTGATAAAGATTGGCAAATGCAACCCGATAATAAAGGGATGTATTTACTTGTGAAATCCCTGCCTAAGGGCAATTATAATTTTAAGGCAACCAAAGGCAACTGGCAAACAGTTGAATGTACTACAGGCGGCGGTTACATGAATAATCGCAGCATTAATATATTGCATGATACTACCGTGCTGTTAAATATTGCCGATTGGCAGGATAATTATACCGCCATAGAAAAGAAACATACCGCAAGCCCTAATGTGCATATCATTAGCGACAAATTTGATATACCCCAATTGAACAGGCAACGTAGAGTATGGATCTATCTGCCGCCTGATTATGCATCATCAAACAAAAAATACCCGGTAATTTATATGCAGGACGGACAGAATCTTTTTGACGATTTTACTTCAGGTTACGGAGAGTGGGGTGTTGATGAGATAATGGATAACATTCCAAATGCAAAACAAAGTATTATAGTAGGTATTGATCATGGCGGTGATTATCGTATTACAGAGTATGATCCATATGATTCAAAATATGGTAAAGGCAGGGGAGATGATTATGTTGATTTTTTAGCGAAAACCTTAAAGCCTTATATTGATGCGCATTATCATACCAAAACTAATGCGCGGTATACTACTGTTGCAGGCAGTTCAATGGGTGGCATTATATCCATGTATGCCGTACTCAAATATCCTGATGTGTTTGGTAATGGGGGTATATTCTCACCTGCGTTTTGGATAGCGCCTGATATGTATAAATATGCGGAACAAAAACAGCTGCCTGCCAAAACACGATTTTATTTTGTTTGCGGAGATAGTGAAAGCGACAGTATGGTAGCAGATATGCAAAAAATGGCCGATATTGTAAAAACGGATAATACAAATGAGGAAAATATACAAACGGTGGTTATAAAAGGCGCTAAGCATAATGAGAAGCAATGGAACGGTGATTTCCCGGCTTTTTACAATTGGCTTGTTAGCGGTTACTAAATATTAGATTTAAAGAATATAAAATATGAATGAAGAAAAAGGAATAAAAAAAGATGACCTGATCGTAAATCAGGCAGTAGAAGAAGTACAAAGCCCGATAAAGGCAGGCCTTAAAACTAAGGAGGCTATTGTTGCCAACTGGCTGCCACGCTATACAGGCAGAAATCTGGAAGATTTTGGCAAGTATATAATCTTAACTAATTTTTCAAAATACATTCAGCTGTTTTCGCAATGGAATGATAATGCACCTGTAATGGGGCTCGAAAAACCTATGCAAAGTGTAACTGCAAACGGCATCACTATCATAAATTTTGGTATGGGTAGTTCAGTTGCTGCAACAGTGATGGATCTGCTTACGGCAATAAGCCCTAAGGCGGTAATATTTTTAGGTAAGTGTGGTAGCCTGAAAAAGAAGATCAACGTAGGCGAGCTGATATTACCTATTGCCGCCATTAGGGGCGAGGGTACTTCAAATGATTACATGCCTACTGCTGTTCCGGCTTTACCGTCATTTGCTTTGCAAAAAGCTATATCGACCACCATTCGTGATTTTTCGCGTGATTACTGGACAGGTACCTGTTATACTACCAATCGCCGTGTTTGGGAACATGATAAAGTATTTAAAAAATACCTGAAGGAACTAAGAGCCATGGCTGTAGATATGGAAACAGCTACCATTTTTGTGACCGGTTTTGCCAATAAGATACCTACAGGTGCATTGCTGCTGGTATCAGATCAGCCTATGATACCCGAAGGTGTTAAGACCAGTGAAAGTGATTCAAAAGTTACCGAGCAGTATGTGGAAACACACTTGAAAATAGGTATTGAATCGTTAAAACAGTTGATAAATAACGGGTTAACGGTTAAGCATTTGAAATTTTAGTTTTGGTTGATTAAGTTGGATTAGGTTGATTGAGTTTATTAGGTTGAAAAATTTGAGTCTGATTCTTGACTCTCAATTCTTGATCTCAATTTCAGCAAGATATTTGCAGGATATATCGCTTAAGAAAGTTAATTTTGAAATATAATTCCGGCATTATATACCGGGTTAATAGATAATAAGAATTATGTGGTACAATAATATACTGGAAACCATTGGCAACACGCCTATGGTTAAATTAAACAAAATAACTAAAGATATTCCTGCAACGGTTTTAGCTAAAATTGAGACCACCAACCCCGGCAATTCTATTAAGGATCGTATGGCCCTTAAAATGATCGAGGATGCTGAAAAAAGCGGCAAACTTAAACCCGGTGGGACTATTATTGAAGGTACATCGGGCAATACGGGTATGGGCCTGGCTATTGCAGCAGTAATAAAAGGCTATAAATGTATTTTTACCAGTACCGATAAACAATCAAAAGAAAAGTTTGATGCCCTGCGCGCTTTTGGTGCCGAGGTAATAGTATGCCCAACCAATGTTGATCCGGAAGATCCGCGTTCCTACTATTCTGTTTCATCACGATTAGAACGTGAGGTACCTAATTCATGGAAACCAAACCAGTATGATAATTTATCCAACTCACAGGCTCATTATGAATCAACCGGCCCCGAGATATGGGAGCAAACGGAGGGTAAAGTAACACACCTGGTAGCAGGAGTAGGTACAGGTGGTACTATATCGGGCATTGCAAGATATTTAAAAGAGAAAAATCCTGCTATACAGGTATTAGGCATTGATACTTACGGTTCCATATTTAAAAAGTATAAGGAAACCGGCGAGTTTGATAAGAACGAGATCTACCCATACATAACCGAAGGCATAGGCGAAGATTTTTTGCCCGCTAACGTTGATTTTAGCCTGATAGATCACTTTGAAAAGGTAACCGATAAGGATGCAGCCTTAATGACCCGCGAGATAGCACGGAAAGAAGGTATTTTTGCCGGAAACTCAACAGGCTCGGCTATAGCAGGCGTGTTACAGATGAAGGATAAGTTTAAAGAAGGTGATGTGGTAGTAGTTATTTTTCCGGATCATGGTACACGTTACTTGGGCAAAATGTATAACGAGGACTGGTTGCGCGACCGCGGATTTTTAAAGGATGGCAAGTTAACTGCGCATGACATTATTTCGAAAAAAGAAAGTCAGGAAATTATTACCATCGACTTGGATAAATCAGTGCTGGAAGCTATCAACACCATCAAATCTTTGAATATTTCACAGATCCCGGTTACGCAAAAAGGTATGGTGATTGGCAAAATAACTGAGAGTGATATACTGGATGCGTTGCTTGAAAATCCATCGCTAAAATCTCAACCTATAAAAAATATCACTACTGCGCCGTTCCCTTTTGTTGATCTGAATACTTCGATCGACAGAATATCGGCTATGATAAATAAAGATAATATTGCTGTTTTGGTAGAAGATAACGGCAGGATTGAGATCATTACTCAATATGATATTATAAATGCGATATCAGCATAAATGGATAACGATAAAACGATAAAGATAGAAGGTGTTATGTTGTTAAGCATAACACCTTTTTATTTTTAATATTATAGCTATATTTAACTATAATCCTAAGTCGATGTCAACAATCAAGATTACTCTTCTAAGTATTTTACTTTTAACCGGTACACACGTTTTTTCTCAAAGCACGGAACCTGTTTTTATGAAATGGAAATTAAAACCGGGTGAAACGATTGCCTATAAAACTATTATGCAGGAAGATACTGCAATTCACAATGGTTTTTCAATGGGGAATATGTTTAAAGGCGCGGTGGGCGATTCGGTATCAGCCACAATGAATGAAGTTTTCAAACGACTTAGTTTAGAGGCATCTCAAAACAGCTATACTACATACCTGAAGGAAAGGGTAAATAATGTAATAGGTATTGAGATGTATATGAAGCAAAATAAGCAGGATACAAATAAAGACACTGCAAAAGCTGGAAGCGACGAGCAAAAGTTTCGAGACTTAATGAGTCATTTATCTTCAGGAGTAACGTTACGTGGTGCCATATACGAAGATGGCGGGATTGAAAGTTTTTATTTAAATAGCGGTCAAAGAAACCTAATTGCTATGTTATTCGGATTACCAGGAAAGCCTGTTAAAGTAGGTGATTCATGGTCGTTGGGTATTAATTTTATTTCATTAGATCAAAACTTTATTTGCGATAGTTCCTACAATAAAGATCAGGTAAGAGTAGTGAATATAGCCTACAATCATAACGAGCATATTGTTACTCTAAAATACGATATAACAGAATCTGTTAAAGGAAATATTACTTCGCCTTTTGATAATAAACCGGTTGTAACTACCATGAACTTTTCGTACCAGGGTCTTGCTGATTTTTCAATTGAAAAAGGGCGATGGGTGAATTACAACTGTATTTTATCAAATATGTCAACAGGGATAATGTCGGCACAATCAGTACAAAGAATTTCGCTGATTGGGGAATGATTTTCAGTATATTACCACTTTTTAAATATTATAAACACTGCCAACACAATCAATCCAAAACCAACCAAATGATTCCAGGCTAATTTTTCAGTTTTAAAAAATACGGTAGTAAATATCATGAAAACTGTTAGTGTAATGGCTTCCTGAATAGTTTTTAACTGAACGAGGTTGAAAGGGCCCCCATCGCCTTCATAGCCGGCACGGTTTGCGGGTACCTGGAATGTGTATTCAAAAAATGCCAGTCCCCAACTGATGAGTATAATAGCAAACAACCCCAGGTTTTTACCCCACGAATAATCTTTGAATTTTAAATGCCCATACCAGGCAAAGGTCATGAAGGTATTAGATATAAAAAGAAAGATAATAGTTTTTAGTCCGCGCATAGAAACAAAACTTGCTAAGTAGATATTTTGTTTGTGAATTATTCCAACAGTTTTTTGGCCCGCTCGTGTTGGTAGATATAAGTAAACATAGTACCGGGCTTGGTTAATAAATACACGGAGGTGCCTTTTTCCCGTGCCAATGGGTTATCTATTTCGCCGGTTTTTTTATAGCTCTGTACAAATGGCGCTAGCCTTTTGGTTACGTTGTTATCGTCATCAATATATATAATATATTCAGGGCTTAACGATGGGGGAGTCCAAAGTGTAAAGCTGCTGTCGAGGCTATAAACATCAGGTAAATTATAAAGCTTGCCAAAATGATGTATGGCACCTGCCTCACCATAATTATCAGCCCAGATAATAGTATGTTTTTGCTGATCGGGAGTAAGGGAATAATAGGTATCGGCTACTTTTTTTGTAAGCTCATCCCAACCCAGCATATCACCATAATCTTGAGTTGTAGGATGTTTTTTATGATCTTCCCATGTAGCAGCAAAGCCTAAAAATGGCAGATCCTTATCTGCAACTCTAAAAAATGCCAGTGTTTGGTTTAATGGCAATACCGGTAAAAGCATTGGCAATAAAGGGAGGTTGGGCAACGTGAAAAATATAATTACCACTGCACGTAAAGCCTGGTTTTTTATCCATCGTTCAAAACCAAATCCCCCGGCAGCAAATAGCATGGGGTAAGCGCCAAACAGGTAATAGTTTTTGCCGCTCATCTCCAGTAGAAAAATGAATATAGCTATGTATGCAAATGCCAGGAATTGGTACTTACGCAGTTTGAAGGAGAATATCAGAAAGAAAAAGCCAACGAGCCACAAAAATAAAGCAACTCCATGCACCATTAATTGCTGACTAATGAAATCAGTTGGTTTAATGTAATCCAATTGCGTGCTGCGCAATGTATTCATATGCGTAATTACCGGCAAATGATGCTGAAATTGCCATATAATATTGGGCAAAAATATGAGCAGGGCAATTGCCGCGGCCCCTAAAATATGTTTGTTAAATAATAGCCTGCGTTGTTTGGTTATGAGCAAGCCAATTATTAAGGCTACGGTGAAAAAGCCCATAGTGTATTTGGTAAGTAAGCCTAAACCAATGGCCGCGCCTAAAAAGTAGAGATATTTTACAGCAGAGGTGTTGATGTATTTTACTATCAGATATACTACAAGTACCCACCAAAACTGATCGAAAACTACGGGTTGAAAAAGGTACTCGGAGGCTACGAATGCCGGTGAGAAGATCATGGCGAGGCAGGCCAGTGCTATCGCGAATTTTCGTCCTCCTAATTCAACAGTTATAAGGCCGGTAAACCAAATGATCATTCCGGCAAAAATGGTGCTGAATATGCGTGTGGCAAATACAGAACTGCCAAAAACAACAGTAGTTATTCTGCCTAGCAGTGCAATGAAAGGCGGTACTTCTTTATACCCCCAGGCAAGGTGGTCGCCGACAGCTAAGTGTAAAAGCTCATCGCGCTGAAACCCGAAATGCGACATAGCCAACAGATTCAACACAACTTTTATAGTAACAAATATTAGGATAAAGCCAGCGTAAGAAGATCTTCGGTTTTGATACATGATTTATTTTGGGTGGAATAAAGATAGTATTTTTTTAAATAAAGGAATAAAACTGAAAAAGGCGAAAGGTTACGGAAAATCTTCCTTTACCTTTCGCCTTTTATCTATTTATTCTCTAAATTATATCCTCACTATATCAGCTCCAAGTGCTCTAAGCCTTTCATCAATATGCTGATAACCGCGTTCTATTTGCTCAATGTTGTAAATAGTTGATTCTCCTTGTGCTGAGAGCGCTGCTATAAGCAAAGATACACCCGCCCGAATATCAGGTGAGGTCATGGAAATTCCTCTTAGTTTTACCTGGTGATCCAAGCCAATAACTGTTGCACGGTGCGGATCGCAAAGGATGATCTGCGCGCCCATATCCAATAGCTTATCAACAAAGAACAAACGACTTTCAAACATTTTCTGATGGATCAGCACAGAACCTTTAGCTTGTATGGCAACTACCAAAACAATGCTTAATAAGTCTGGGGTAAAACCGGGCCATGGTGAATCGGCAATGGTCATGATGGAACCATCAATAAATGTTTCAATTTCGTAATGTTCCTGTGCGGGTATATAAATATCATCGCCTCTTAGTTCCAGTTGTATACCCAGGCGACGGAAAACATCGGGTATCATACCCAATTCCTTGTATTTTACATCCTTAATAGTGATCTCGGAGCCTGTCATGGCAGCTAAGCCAATAAAGGAACCTATCTCGATCATATCAGGCAGCATCCGGTGTTCTGTTCCGCCCAATGATTTTACACCTTCAATGCTAAGTAAATTCGAGCCTATGCCACTAATTTTTGCACCCATGCGGTTAAGCATTTTGCACAGTTGCTGTAGGTAAGGTTCGCACGCAGCATTGTAAATGGTAGTAATCCCCTCGGCTAAAACGGCTGCCATCACAATATTGGCGGTTCCGGTTACTGAAGCTTCATCCAAAAGCATGTAAGTGCCCTTAAGATTGCTGGCATCAACATTAAAAAAACCATTCTCAGGATTGTAATTAAATTGTGCCCCTAATTTTTCGAAACCCAGGAAGTGGGTATCCAGCCTTCTGCGGCCAATTTTATCGCCACCGGGTTTGGGTATCGATGCCTTGCCAAAGCGGGCCAAAAGCGGGCCCACTATCATAATTGAACCACGAAGGCCGCCGCCTTTTGCTTTAAATGCATCAGACAGGAAAAAATCCTGGTCGATATTTTTTGCTTCAAAGCTGTAGGTATCAGGTGCTAAGCGTTCAACAATTACGCCCATATCGCCCAATAGTTCAATAAGCTTATTTACATCTTTTATATCTGGAATATTGCTGATGGTTACTTTTTCACTGGTTAATAGTACAGCTGAAAGTACCTGTAAAGCTTCATTTTTTGCACCCTGGGGCGTTATTTCGCCTTTTAAAGGCTTGCCACCAATTATTCTAAAGGCGTTATTCATGTTGGTTAATAGTTGATGGTTCGTAGTTCATGGTCAGTTCCCGGGCTGCAAAGATTAAAATAAAATCCATTACTTACCATGAACTATTAGCCATGAACTATCAACAAAATATTAATATTTCCTTGTTCCGCCGCCACCATTGTTACGGTTGCGGTTGTTTTGATTGTTGTTGTTATTATTACGAGGGTTATTATTATTGGTACGCCCCCCACGGTTGTTTTGGTTATTATTGGTACGCCCGCGGTTATTGTTATTGGTATTAGTTTGAGGTGCGCGGAATTCTACTCGTGCAAGGTTGATATTTTCATCAATCTTTAATTCCCCGCCCGACATAGCTGCAAGATCGGCAAATATACTCTCGTCGGTAACCGAATCCTTGTTCCACTGTACATAAGCCATTTTCATAAAATTGGCTATGGATTGTACCATGTGTTTTTTGCGTTCGGGCTCCTCAATAGCTTTCGCCTTTTCCATCATCAACTCAATGGTTTTACCATAGTGCTTGTATTTAATACGCTGATGCGGATACCTTAGCGGTTTTGGTTTAAGATGAACAGCCTCTGGCGTAGGTTTTGGATAAGGTGAATCTACATCTATCTGGTAATCAGATATAATATGTAAGTGATCCCATAATTTGTGCTTAAAGTCGGCAACATCGCGCAGATGCGGGTTTAAAAAGCCCATCAGATCAATTACTACCTGGGCATAGCGGTTGCGTTCTTCTTTGGTTGGCAGTGCTACAATATATTTAACCATATTTTGCACGTTACGGCCATATTCAGACAGGATAAGCTTATTCCTGGTTGAGTTATAATCAAAATTTTCAGGCATAGTTTGTTGAGCCATTAATAAGTTAATATTTTTTGTGAAGATGTTAAAATTAGCCAGGCGGCGTTCCCGGATAGTACAGGATTGGCGGCTAAAGTTGAATTATATTAGTAACGAAGAAATGCAAATATAATGATTTATTTATTGAATTAATGAATTATTGATTGAGTGATAAGTGTATTATTTATTAAATTAGTGAATATGTTAACTGCCGTTTATTCGTTATTGTTACATATTCTATAATTCAATCATTCAGAAATTCAATAATTTACCAAATTGGCAGATCAACTCATTATAACCAAAATTGATATTTATCGCTTCAGTATACCGATGGTGCCCTTTACCATTGCTACTGGTACTATGGAGCATGCACAGAATGTATTTATACGGGTACATACCGGTGCCGGATTTTACGGCGTAGGAGAATGTTCGGCTTTTCCGATGATAGTTGGCGAAACACAGGATACCTGTTTAGTTATGGCACGTGAATTTGCTAAATTATGGAAAGGAAAAGATGCGCTGAATATTGAAGAGCGTTTGAAGCAATTGAATGATTTTACCGCAGGCAATACCACTATAAAAAGCGCTTTTGACATGGCTCTTTATGATATTGCTTCTAAATATGCCGGTTTGCCGCTGTACCAATTTTTAGGCGGAGAAAGACGAAGCATTGAAACAGACATAACTATTGGCATTGCAACCCCGGAACTTATGGCCGAGAAAGCTGTTGGATTTAAAGCAAACGGCGCACATATATTAAAGGTGAAACTGGGTAAAGGTGCGGTGGAGGATATTGAAAGGGTAAAGCAAATTCGCAAAGCTATTGGGGCCGACATGAAGATAAGGATAGATGCCAACCAGGGCTGGAGTTTTGATGCGGCAGTTTATGCGCTGCAAAGCATGGGCGATTATGATATAGAATTTTGTGAACAACCCATGCGTACCTGGCATGACGAGAGACTGCCAGAATTAATGCAGCTCTCGCCCATAAAGATCATGGCTGATGAAAGTGTTTATAATCATCATGATGCACGTAAACAGATCAACAGCCGGTCGTGCGATTATATTAATATTAAATTTGCAAAATCAGGTGGCATATTTGAAGCAATGCAAATTCACGACGTTGCTGCTGAAAAAGGTATACTCTGCATGATGGGCGGTATGCTGGAAAGCAGGATAGCATTAAGTGGCAAACTACATTTTGTATACGCCAGCCCTAATATCAAGTTTTATGATATGGACACCTGTATGCTCGGCCATAAAGTTGACCCATGTGTTGGAGGGGTAACTTATGATGGCTATTTATTAAATATAAGTGATGAACCCGGCATTGGCGCTGATGTGGATGATGCTTTCCTGGAAAACTGTGAGCGAATTGTTGTTTAGCTGCAATGTCATTTGAGCCATTTGCTGCGCTGTAACTGAATTAGTTGACCTTTACAATTGCGAGGTTCGAAGCGATCTCTACATTAAGCAAATCCTTCCTTGGCGCAAGTCTTTGTGCGGGTGGCTAAGCCAAGCAGACTTGTGCCTCTTTCTTAAAAGCACAAGTCACCTATACATAACCCCAATTCACCAGACTTGGCTAACTGAGGCTTCTCTTTAAAGTTAAGTCTGTCCTCGAATTATCTAACCTTTACAGCAATGACGTGCGGCGAAGAAACGAGAATTGTTCAGGCAATTATTCCGCGCTTAATTCTGCAAAATATTTGTGGAACAATGGTATGGTTTCTATTCCTTTATAATAGTTGTAGATGTCGTATTTCTCATTTGGAGAGTGCAGTGCATCGCTGTCAAGCCCGAAACCCATTAATACGGTTTTAATACCTAACTCAGCTTCAAATAATGCTACAATAGGAATACTGCCACCGCCGCGTGTTGGAATAGGGTGTATGCCGAATGATTCTGTAATAGCCTTTTGTGCAGCTTTATAAGCAATACTATCTGTAGGGGTAACCACAGGTTCGCCGCCATGGTGCGGGGTAACTTTTACTTTTACTGATGCCGGGGCAATTTTTTCAAAATGTTCGGTAAATAGTTGAGTTATTTCGTCGGATGTTTGGTGAGGCACCAAACGCATAGATATTTTTGCAGATGCTTTTGAAGGCAATACTGTTTTTGCGCCTTCGCCAATATAGCCACCCCAAATACCGTTTACTTCAAGCGTAGGGCGGGTGCCGGTACGTTCAAAGGTTGTATAACCCTTTTCACCCCAAAGTTCGGCCACATCAAGGTCTTTTTTGTATTCATCTTCATCATAAGGAGCGGCATTAAGTTCTTTGCGTTCAGCAGGAGTTAATTCTGCAACTTTATCATAAAAACCCGGGATGGTAATGTGGTTATTTTCGTCGTGCAGGGAGGCTATCATTTTGGCCAGCATTGTTGCCGGGTTAGCTACTGCGCCACCGTATACACCAGAATGCAGATCGCGGTTCGGGCCGGTAACTTCAACTTCAAGGTATGATAAACCACGCAAACCTGTTTCGAGTGACGGGTTTTCCATGCTGATCATGGAGGTATCTGATATTAATACTACATCAGCTTTTAAGCGGGCCTTGTTTTGGTTAACAAATATACCCAGGTTGTTTGAGCCAACTTCTTCCTCGCCTTCAATCATAAATTTGATGTTGCAGGGTAGGGTATCAGTTTGCATCATTAGTTCAAACGCCTTTACATGCATATAAAACTGGCCCTTGTCATCACATGCGCCACGGGCATATATTTTACCGTCGCGGATGGTTGGTTCAAAGGGCGGCGTTTTCCATAATTCAAGCGGATCGGCCGGTTGTACATCATAATGGCCATATACCAGTACGGTAGGTTTTGATGCATCTATAATTTTTTCGCCATAAACAATGGGATAACCCGCTGTTTGGCATACTTCAACTTTTTCGGCTCCCGCATCTCTGAGCTTTTCAGCTACATATTCGGCAGTTTTTAATACATCAAGTTTATATTTAGGGTCGGCGCTTACCGATGGGAAGCGAAGCAAATCAAATAGCTCATCTAATAAACGCTGTTTGTTGTCTTCTACATACTGTTTTATGGTCTGCATAATTATCAATTTGCAGCAAATATACTTTATGTTTAGTAATTGATCCTTAAACTTAAGTTATATGCTAATAAATATGCGGTTGAGCTTATTTGATATAAAATTAGTCTCCTGTTCCCAAATCTGATTTTGGTGCATTTATACTTTTTACAGTAAAATCAGATTTTTCAATTTTTAGTGTGTTTGCTTCTTTCTTTTCTGATGATCTGGTTAATGACCATGTGGTTAAAGCTGATGATAATATAACTACTGCTATGATGATGATTTTTTTCATGTGATTTTTTAGTTGATGGTAATGACTTAATTAATTGTGGTTTATGCTACTAATTGGAAATCACCAGTACCTACATCTTTCTTGTTGTCTTTGAAATCACCAGTACCAACATGTTTTCCATTATCAGCTAATTGAAAATCGCCAGTACCTACGTCTTTCTTGTTGTCTTTGAAGTCACCAGTACCTACGTCTTTTTTGTTATCAGCTAATTGAAAATCGCCAGTGCCTACGTCTTTCTTGTTGTCTTTGAAGTCACCGGTACCTACGTCTTTTTTGTTATCAGCTAATTGAAAATCGCCAGTGCCTACATCTTTCTTATTGTCTTTGAAATCGCCAGTACCCACATCCTTTTTGTTATCAGCTAATTGAAAATCGCCAGTACCTACGTCTTTCTTGTTGTCTTTGAAGTCACCAGTACCTACGTCTTTTTTGTTATCAGCTAATTGAAAATCGCCAGTGCCTACGTCTTTCTTGTTGTCTTTGAAGTCACCGGTACCTACGTCTTTTTTGTTATCAGCTAATTGAAAATCGCCAGTACCAACATCTTTTTTATTGTCTTTTGCAATAGCTTTACTTGAAACAGCTTTGTGTTTTGATACGGGTTGAATATCGTTTGATTTTACAATAAGAGCTGTAAACATTAATGCTGATGCTATGATTATCTTTTTCATGATTTTATATTATAAATATTTTTAATTTTTTGTTTGTTGGGTTGTGTGTGTTGTATTGTAGTTGTGTTGTATATGATGGTATAAAAATTAATCACCACTGGCTAGTTCCTTTTTGCAATCGAAAAAAGCGATTTGTATTGCCGACATTGGCTTAACATGGTTCACTTTGGTAAATAATGATAGAACACCTGTAGTGAATACTATTGTTGCTGCTATAAGGACTTTTCTCATGGTTATATTTTTATGTAGTTGATATTTTAAGTTCATGTAATTATTAATCGCCGCTTGCCAGGTTTTTTTGATAACCCATAAATGAATTCAGTAATAAATTAGGATTGGTTTTAATACTGTGTTGCCTGTTACATGAGGACAAAATGCCAGTAGTAAGAATTATTACTGCTGCGATGATTATTTTTTTCATGATCTGTGTTTTGTATTGAATTAATTTGGTATGGAATAATTATTAGTCGCCGCTGGCCAGGTTTTTGCTGTCTGCAACAGTATAGTTTATTTTTTCTGCGGTAACGGCTGGTACTGCCTGAGTGTGGTTTGTTTTAGTTTGTGATGCCAGAACTCCTGTTGTTAAAATAAGAGCTGCTGCAATGATGATCTTTTTCATGATTTTATAATTTTATGTTTTATGATTTTTTTGAATTGTTCAATTAATTAGTCGCCGCTGGCTAGGTTTTTTGTGGTATTTGAGACAGAGATATCTTTTATACAAACGATTGGCTGCTGAAATTTGTTTATTTTAGTTTGGGCTAAAATGCCGGTAGTAAAAATTAATACTCCCGCCAGGATCATTTTTTTCATGTATATTTTATATTTATTATGTTTGACGATTTGACTTTACTTACAGTTAATTGGTCATTTGTTATGTTTATTATATATCTTTTTTTACCTCTTTTACGTAAAAAGCCGAATGATGGATATGCTTTAATTAATTAGCAATTGCCGTTAATGTTTTCGCATAAGAATAAAAACAACAAAATCAGCCCGATAAATTTTTGATTATCAGTTAATTAGTGCAGTAAATATAAACAGGTTTTATTACATTTTAAGAAATTTTGTTAAAAAACTACGTAAAATTATTTTTTGATTATTGGTTTAAATATGTAGTATATTGGTGTGCTATTTTAGCTTTTGTTGTAATTAATCATTACATTTATTAATGAAGAAACTTTATTCGGCTTTATTTTTCATATTATTTATTAGCCATGTTTGGGCAAAAGGCCCCGACGGCGTTATGAGTCCGGATACAAATGAGGTTATACAATTAAATAAAGAGGCTTATGATGCCAGGTTAACAAACCCGCAGCAAACCGTAACTGCAGGTAAAAAAGCCTTGGACATGGCCATACAATTAAACTATAATTTAGGTATTGCCGAAGCTCACAGGGTTACAGGTATAGGGCATTATTACATGAACCAGCCTGAAGATGCAATAAACGATTATATACAAGCCCTAACGTATTTTAAAAAGGCCGATAATAAAAGGGGTGAGGCAAAAGTTTACAACAATATTGGTAACTTATACAAGGATAATAACTACGAAAGATCATTAGAATACTTTCAAAAGGCACTTGATATTGGGCGCCAGATCTCAGACCAATCATTAATAGCCACTTCTTATTTAAACCTTGGTAATTTTTGTTTCCGTAAAAACAGCTATAACCAGGCATTAAAGTATTACGAGAATAGTGAAGCTATTTTTGGTGCTTTACATGATTCTGTAAACCTGATACAGTGTGAACAAAACAGGGGTGTAATGTATTATTACCTGAGCCAATTGCCTATGGCAGAAAAATTATTAACTGATGCCAATAAAAAAGCAAAGGAAAAAGATTTAAATGAGGCGGTTGCCAGTATTGATATTACTTTAGCTTCAATTTATATATCTGAAAGTAAATTTGACCAAGCCAGTAAAATTGTTGCGGAAGGTTTGGCTTACTCGCGTATAATTGAAGATCAAAAACTGGAACGCGACTTTAATTACACCAATTATCAGCTTGAATATAAACGCGGGAATTTTAAGGAAGCATTAAATTATTTCCGGACGGTGTACGATGCAGATAGCGCACGCGCAAACTCAAGCCTATACGATCAGATAAATATTTACGAAATAAAACACAAACAGGAAGAGCAGCAGAAACAGGCTGAAATAATTGATCAGCAGAATAAATATGAGCGTACCCGGTTTTGGATGGCCGCAGCCGTTGTAGGCTTATTGATTGTAGTAATAGGCTTATTGATAAGTAACGTAAAACGAAAAGCAAAAACAAATTCGCAGCTTACTGACTTAAATGCAGAGGTTTCCAGGCAGAAAGATAACCTTGACCGGGTAAACCATCACCTGGAAGAGATAATTGATGAAAGAACGAAGGATTTGCAGATAAAGAATAAAAAACTCTCGGAATATTCATCCTATCTATCACACCAAATACGGGGGCCTATAGCTACTCTTAAAGGGTTAATGAACCTTGAAAAAGAGGGTTTGGTTGATAAGCAGGAATGTATTACAATGATGGACAAGTGCGTATCGGAGATTGACGAGAAGATCATTGAAATGAGTGATATGATGCATGACTCTGTAAAAGGAGGTAATTAATTCCCCATTTTTATTGCTGTATTGGCTTTGGTATCCTAGCCAGAGATTTATCAATTATCAGGCAAATTACAACGGCCAGTTTGCGTGTATTTGCGCCTCAAAAAACCCCATATATATGCAGTACCACGATATCATTTGCAGAATAAGCAGTTGGCGGTGTTTTTTATAACCCTGGGTTTCAAAAGCTATAGTTTCATTACCTGCAGTTATAAAATACCTTACCTCGCCTTTACTGGGCTTAAACTTTGACTTTAATATATCAAGTACCTTAACCTTTAATTTGGTATTAGGGTCGTGGATGGTACCGTCTTTTAAAGCTTCGTTGTTTGATATAGATAACAGATAATTTGGCATCACACAATTATTTAGTTTATAAATAGTGTGTTGCAAAATCTACTCCAAATCAGAAAAAAGACTATTTTTTCGGATGATTTGGAGCTTAAATAGTATATATTTTTATCTTGTTAATATTATTAATTTTCATTTAAAATATTAAAATGAGAATTAATGTGTAATTGTGATAAAAAGATAGCTAAAAGATAAAAGTGTCGTTATTTATGAACAGGTAATTAAACAGCTACTGAGGTTTGGTTGCGCAATTCCTCATAAAGCAGTATTACTTTACGCTGAAGGGTGGCAATTTCAGTTTCGCGATCAACAAGTTTCTTTTGGGCGATACTTAAATTTGACGGCTCAAGTTCAACCTCGCTAATATCCATAGCTAACAGATAAACAACATTAACTTCAAACACATTTGCAATTTGCTCAAGGCGCGATAAATTAATATCAGTTACGCCGGTTTCAATTTTTGAAAACGCCGGAATAGAAATACCTAAACGATTGGCCACATCTTCCTGGCTCCAGCCATGCTGGTGACGCAGCGTTCTGATATTCATTCCCACTGATTTATTTGTCTTCTTTTTCAGGTTATCGTTCATATTCTATATAGTTAATTAGATCGGATTACTATAATTAACCAAAGGATATGCCAATATTAATTCAGGCGCAATTTGCTCAATTTTACAGATTATTATTTTCTACCGGGGAACAAAGTGGGGAAATTTTTACACAGCTTACCCATATTGGGGATTATTTGTTCATTATACTTAATTTGGCAAACTTTAAAAGCAATTGTTTCTGGCCAATCTCTTTAAAAAATATTGTAGCTTTTATATCGGGCTTTTTGCCTTCCAAACTAATTACTTTTCCAAAGCCAAAGCGCTCATGTTCCACTTCCATGCCTACCTGTAGGTTTGATGTATCAGAAGGTGTAAATCCTGGAGTTGGCACGTGGGCCTTTGCCAAAATAGAAGTTGTTTTAACAGTAGTGGGTGGCTTGGGTTTTGAAAATGTATCCGTTTTACGGCTCCAGGCTTCACGCTCATCATCAAAAAAAGAACTGCTTTTTTCTGGTTTGGCAGAGAAATCAAGTTCAAGGTATTTAGCGTCTATCTCATCTAAAAAGCGACTAGGCTCACAGTTAATCAGCGTGCCAAACTTAAAGCGCGAGGTGGCATAGCTTAAAGTTAGTTTATTTTCGGCCCTGGTGGTGGCTACATAAAATAAGCGGCGTTCTTCTTCCAGGTCAGTCCGGGAGTTAAGTGACATTTGCGATGGGAAAAGATTTTCTTCGAGACCTACAACATGCACCTGTGGAAATTCCAATCCTTTTGAGGAATGTATGGTCATTAATGACACGGTATCAGCATCAGGATTTTTATCATTGTCATCATTGGTAAGCAAGGCCACATCCTGCATGAAAATGTCCAGGCCCTTTTCTTCAATATCTTCCCGTTCCGAAAACTCTTTTATACCGTTTAACAGCTCCTGAATATTCTCATACCGGTTAAGCCCTTCAACTGATTTATCTGCATACAGATCTTTCAGCAGGCCGGAGTGCTGGGCAATATACAAAGCCGCCTCATAAGCTGTTTGTGTTTTGGTTAACACCTGGAAGCTCTGGATCATGGTAGAAAAATTACCCACAGCAGCAGATGTACGGCCATCTAAATATTTAGATGGATCGCATATTACTTCCCAGGGTGTAATGCCATTTTGGTCGGCACTTACTATAATACGGTCGACAGTAGTATCGCCAATACCGCGACGAGGGTAGTTGATCACACGTTTAAGCGCTTCTTCATCATTAGCATTAAAGGTAAGCCTGAAATAGGCTATCAGATCCTTAATTTCTTTACGCTGGTAAAACGACAAGCCTCCATATATTTTATAAGGAACGCCTAGTTTACGCAAAGCCTCTTCCATTGAACGTGATTGCGCATTGGTGCGGTATAATATAGCGAAATCATGCCACTTTAAGCCGTGGGTGGTGCGTTCAAACATAATGGCTTCAGCAACTATTTTGCCTTCCTCATTATCGCTGAAGGCGCGCATTACCTTTATTTTATCACCGGCCTCTTTCTCCGAAAAAACATTCTTTTTAAGCTGCTCTTTATTATTGGCAATAATGCTGTTGGCAACGTTTACAATGTTTTGGGTAGAGCGGTAATTTTGTTCTAATTTGAAAACCTTCAGATCGGGATAATCCTTTTCGAAGTTTAAAATGTTTTGGATATTAGCACCCCTGAACGCGTAAATACTTTGTGCATCATCGCCAACCACACAAATATTTTCATTTACTGCAGCCAATTTTTTTACAATAAGGTACTGCGAAAAATTAGTATCCTGATACTCATCCACCATCAGGTATTTAAACTTGTGCTGGTATTTATTGAGTACATCAGGGAAATTCTTTAGCAGCTCATTTGTTTTAAAGAGCAAGTCATCAAAATCCATCGCCCCGGCACGATAGCAGCGGGTTGCATAGGTTTCGTAGATCTTACCTAACTGACCACGGCCAGATGAAAAATCATCAGCCTGGATCTGCTCGTTATTCTGATATTCATGCCAGCCTACCAGGTTGTTTTTTGCTGCCGATATGCGGTTATATACAAAGTTGGCGCTATAGAGCTTGTCGTCCAGGTTCATTTCCTTCAAAATGGCCCGCAGTAAACTTTTGCTGTCGTCGGTATCGTAAATGGTGAAGTTGTTAGGATAGCCTAGTTTATCAGCTTCAACCCTTAATATTTTTGAAAAAACTGAGTGGAATGTACCCATCCAAATATTTTTGGCCTCGGGGCCTACCAAATGGTTGATACGCTCGCGCATTTCCTTCGCGGCTTTGTTGGTAAATGTTAATACCAGTATGTTAAATGAATCGACTCCATGGCGAACGAGATGTGCCACGCGATAGGTAATAACACGTGTTTTACCTGATCCGGCACCGGCAATGATCATTACCGGGCCTTGTATTTGTTGTACCGCTGCCTTTTGCTCGGGGTTTAATCCCTGTAAATAATCCAAATCTTAGTCCTCTTTTCTATATGGCGAAATTAAGGTTTTGAAAGGTAGGTTAAAAGTATGTTGAAAGTTTAAAGTTAAAAGTTGAAAGTTAGAAAAGTTGAAAGTTCTATGTTGTGAGTTGTAGGAAGAAGGTTGTACGATATGGACTGAGCCATTATTAACAATTAACTTTTATGTTTTTTCTGTTTTGACTTACAACTCACAACATAGAACTTGCAACTAGTCCTTATCTCGCAACTTTCCACCTTCAACTTTCTGCTTTCAACTTAATAACCGTACTTTTGCAGGCTTATGAAGATGCCCAAATTTGCTGATCTGATTTTATTTGAGAACGATGATATAATTGTGGTGAATAAACCGCCATATATAAGCTCATTGGATGAACGTGAGGGTGGCGAGATCAATATGCTCCGATTGGCTAAACAATATTCGGAAGATGCACAGATCTGCCATAGACTGGATAAGGAAACTTCGGGGGCACTGATCATAGCTAAAAATCCGGAAGCTTACCGAACGGTATCCATGCAGTTTGAAAAAAGGAAAGTGAAAAAGGTATATCATGCCGTAATTGAGGGTACCCATGTTTTTGAACAGTTGTTTATTGACCTGCCTATACTGAATGTAGGTAAGGGTTCGGTAACCATTAGCAGGCAAGAGGGTAAGAGAGCCGAGACCTGGTTTCAGTCGTTAAAATATTTTAAGCATTATACTTTGGTTGAGTGCCGCCCGGTAACCGGCCGCATGCACCAGATCCGCATACATTTGGCTACCCAAAGAGCCTCAATAGCAGGCGATGAAATGTATAAAGGCAAGCCTGTTTTTCTGTCGGCATTAAAACGCAAATACCATTTAGGTAAAGACCAGGAAGAACTGCCCATTATGAAACGCTTTGCGCTGCATGCTTTTGAAGTAAGTTTTAAGCTGCTTAATGGAGAAGAAGTTACTATCCATGCGCCTTACCCTAAGGATTTTGAAACGCTGTTGAAGCTGCTGGAAAAGTTTGATGCATAGTTGGCCAGGTGCAAACTAATAACTAATAACCCTTTTTCTCATATTTCATTAATAAAGCTTCAGCTTTATCATTTTGCTTATTTAATAGTAATTTAAAATATGGAGCAATTAATATATTAGTTTTTGATGTTGGATAAGCTTTTTGAAGATGGCTATAGACCGCTTTGTAATATGAATTCACAAAGTCATTTGAATCAACTACGGGACTATTATCCATGCCGCCAGTTAATGTATCGAAATAATCTTTCCAATTTGTTTTTGCCTTATCGGTTACAATAATGTCTGGATACCTTTGCACGAATTTTTCCCACCAAACTGTTCTGTCAGCAAGTTTATAAGGGCTTATTGTGAGTCCCGCATCCTCGTCAAGCCCCTCTTTATCTTCTTTATTTAGTTGTATAAGATAGTCCCTTACCGGTTCAGAAACATTATCATAAAAATATTTGGCTATAAAATCGAGGTCTTCTCCGATATATGTATCACCCTCAGACATGTAAATCTTAAAGCCATTGTCTTTTAATTTTTGATGGTATGCAGCCAGTTTAGGGGAAAGCTTTGGTAAATGGTTATTTGAATCGGTTAATAATGAATCGTATTTTATAGTTGTATCCTTTCTGTGAAGATCATCAAGGCTATTATTAAGGATACCGTAAAATTTATTAAAAATAAAGAATGCTGAATCGCGTGTATTTGAATTCTGATCTTTAAATAATTCAACATACTTTTTTGCTGCAACGGTTGAACTTTCAAAAACGGTTGTGTCCAATTTTATCAGAAATAAACTATAGTCTTTTAGTAATTGATCATTACAATTTGCTTTGTAAGGAAATTGTTGAATAGTTTTTGAGGAATTAGCAGATATAAAATTCGACTTTCTTTTGTCCGATTCTTTACAGCTATAGAAAATCAAACAAACCACGAAAATCACTAAGCAATTTTTTGTCATACTAAATAAAGATAAGGTTCTTAAAGATACAATAAAGATCAGCATTGGTGAAGAAACAGATTTAGCCAAATCAACTTTTGGTTTAGCCAAAAAACAGAGATTGAGTCAAATCAAGGTGAATTTCCACAAACATGTTTGGCAGTGTTGGATATTCTATGCTATATTTATATCTGTTATCATATGCCTAAATGAGACAAAAAGTATCTATTTGTAGTCTGTTGATGTTTTTGCTACTGCTCGTTATGTCGAAAAGTAGTTTTGCCCAAGTTAAAAAGGATACGCTTTTTTTCAATAATGGTGAAGTACTGATAGGCGAGTTAAAACAGATAGCACACGGCCTGGTAACTTTTGATTCGGATGGTGTTGGCTTGATTACCATTAAAATGTACAAAGTCCGATCGGCCCATACAACTTTAGGTATACTGCGTATTGAAACAACCACCACTAATCAAAAGTTATACGGTAGGCTGGAGCCCACAAAAAGCCGGGATACCGTATATGTGGTTGACGGGAATAATCGCACTAAGGTTCCACTAAATAAAATCAATTCAGTAACAACATTCAGGCGTAGTTTCTTTGATCAGTTAGATGGAAATGTATCAGCTGGTTTCAGCTTTTCGCATTCATCTTCTATCGGCCAGGTTAACCTTAATGGTGACATAAAATACACTACGCGCTGGTTGGAAACAGAACTTACTATAAGCACCCTCAGCACTATTGATTCATCGCGCTTTACCAGGGACCAGGAAACGGAACAACTTAGCTCTTATCATTATATTAATAGTTCCGACTGGTTTGCAGCAGTTGTAATAAGCCATCAACGTAACGAGGAATTGTCGCTGGCACATCGCTACCAGGGGCTATTAGGCGGAGGAAATAAATTTCTGACTGAAGAGACCGTTGATGCGCTTGTATTAACCGGGCTCGCATTTAGCCAGGAGAAAAGTATTGACGGGCAATCAAACAGTGGCGCGGAGGTGGAAATACCGCTTATACTACAGTTAAACTTTTTTAAGTTTACCCACCCTAATATGCAGATCACCATGAACAATGCAGGTTATCTCAGCCTTACACAAGCCGGGCGTTACCGGTATGATGGTAATATTACCTTTGCCTGGGAGCTTATTAAAAATTTCTCCTTAACCATTAACTTATACAGTAATTTCGACAGCAAGCCGCTTGATATTGGCTCGAGCAGGATAGATTATGGCCTTGTTATGGGTTTAGCATATAAATTTTGATCAGCTCATAGGATGATATTGGCACTGCAACATATTTCCTTCAAAATCATTCGCTTGTGTTAAGTTTAAGAACAATTCTTAGAAATAATTTAAGTGGAGTAGGGGAGGTTGCAATTAAACACTCTCTTATCCCAATTTTAACATTGAAAGTTATAAAGTATCTTATTGAAAATATAGTATCCAGGCACTACATGGGCACTATATTCTCGAACTAAAAAAGACTTGAAAGGCTATTTTTTTACCTGTTTATTTTTAAGCGATCATTTCAATAAGGTATTGATTCAGTTTTTCAATATTTTGTTTTAATCCTTCATCTGCTTTAAAGGTTTTTACTACTTGAATAAATTCCTCTTTACTTTCAAACAGCATATGCCATTTCAGGTTAGTTTGCTCACCTTGTGCTTCAAACTCAATGGTTGTTGTGAAATTCGGCGCAAAATGATCAAAAACGATTTTTTTGTGCGGTATAATTTCTTTAAACACGCTCCTGTTTTTATAATCAGTACCATCAGGGCCGTGCATAACCAGGTTCCATTCTCCACCCGGTTCCATATCCATGGTTGTAATGGTATTGGTAAACCCATTTGGTCCCCACCATTTTGCAATATGCTCAGGGTTTGTCCATACTTCCCAAACTAAATCTATTGGCGCGTCGAGAATTCTTTCTAGTAAAAGTTCACGGTCTTTAGTGTTATTTTCCATGTTTTCTTTCTTTTTTAAGTTGATATAAATAGGTTTCTAAATTATCTAGTTTATTTTCCCAATGCTGGCGGTATTGATCTATCCAGGAGGATACTTCGCCTAATTGGCCGAGTTTAGCTTCGCAATATCTTTCTCGCCCTTGTTTATTTATTTTTAAAAGTTCACACTCTACTAAAATCTTAATATGTAAGGATATAGCCTGCCTGCTAACATCAAAACTGTCGGCTATTGCATTTATGTTTAAGGGTTTATCAGCAATCATGTTAATAATCTGACGGCGGGTAGGGTCGGCAATGGCCTGAAATACATCTCTTCTTATCATAATACGCAAGTGTTTGCTTGCAAATATAAATGCAAGTTTTTGCTTGCGCAAATTTTTCTTAAAAAAAATTGATTTTTAACCAATTAGCCCAGGTAGGATTCGATATACTCCGAAAAACCTACAAAATGATGAGTTTAATTACCGCCCTCTATCAATATCAACCATTTTTAGTTACCCTCATCGCAATAATTAATAATTTAATGTAAGCTTTTTGTTAAATTTGACTTTCCTCATTATGAATGCGCAATATTGAAAACGATAGAATTGCTGATAAACTATTGCTCTTTAAACTAAAAGAAGGCAATAGTGGCGCTTTTGATTCTATTTATGAAAAGTACTGGCAGCAATTGTATGTGAGCGCGTTCAAACGTTTCCGGGATCCCGACCTTGCCAAAGATGCTACACAAGATGTTTTTTTACAATTGTGGTTAAAACGGGAAGAAATTAATATTGATAATTTGCCGGCTTACCTGTTTACTGCCTTAAAAAACAAGATCTTTAACTGGATGGAGCGTGAGCGAAAGTTCACACCTATACCTGAATTATTGCTGCATTTAAAAGTTTCCCTGGATGAGGCGGATGCAGGTATTTTGCGGAATGAATTTATGCAGGCTTATGAGGCGCTGATAGTTACTTTAACGCCTTCGCAACAAGTCATTTTCAGGATGCGTTATCAGCAGGACCTGTCTACTTCTGAAATAGCTGAAGAATTGGATATCTCACGCAAAACAGTACAGAATCAATTAACCAGGGCCGTTGCTCAAATTCGTGCTTCATTAACTCTTGTCTCCTTACTCATTTTATTTGCCAGCCGTTAATAATGGCAAAATTTCTTTACTGCTGACCAGCAGCGGGTATTAAAGCTTGTAATAAATTTTGATGCCAGGTTTTTGTCGCCTGGTCATAAAGACTGAAATTTACTGCGAAATTAAAAACGCCCCATGAAAAACCATGCAGTTCTGCCTGCTGCCTGATACAGCTAAAGTATAGTGCTTTGGAAGTGGTATCAGCATGATCGCCAGCTCCGAATTCTCCAAAAAATACCGGGCGATTATTTTTTTTCGCCCAATCAGAAACAACATCCATTGCATGGGTGATCGTTTTCTTTTCCTGTTCGTTGCCAGTCCATTTGGTGCCTATCCATTCACGAGGCTTTCCGACGGGGAACCAGTCTTCCCCTTGCATCGTGAACTGGATGGGATCGTAATAATGAATGGTCAGGATCAGGTAGTCATCCTGCGGCAATTGCAGGTCGCTTAGCTTATAAACCAGGTTATAAAAATGAGGCCCGACAATAACCGCGCGGGTGGGGTTGTTTTCCCGGATAATCGCCAGTGCATCCTTAAAATAATCATTCCAAACCGCATCAAGCTGTCCGTTCGGTTCGGCCATTACTTCAAACATTACCTGCTGGGGTTGGTGCCGGTAATGGGCCGACAGTTGTTTCCAGAGACTTAGAAATCGCTCACGGTAAACAGTCGGTTCCTTCATTAGTTGATTATCTATGTGATTATCGAGTATAATAGCAAGGTGATTTTTTTTTGCTTCGCTAATAGCCCAGTCTATCCGGGTTAAAAATTGCGGATCGATGGTAAAGGGTGCTTGCGTACCCATTCGGGTTACCCATTGGATAGGCAAGCGTACCGCGGTAAAACCCGCATCCCCGATCAATTTAAAGTCGCTGGCCTGTAATGTATGTCCCCAGGTACCTTCTTTTGGCGCATCAAAAGTGAAGGCAATATTGATGGTTTTTGCCAGATAATTATTAATAGTATAAATGTTGACTGTTTTTGATGGGTTTGTTTTCATGGCATAAATAGGGAAACCGGAAAAAACCAGTAAACAAAATATCCAGCAAATTTTTCGGCAACGATGATACATAATACTAATATCGCAATCAATAATATCAAGTCAAAGCACTTTTAGGTGAAATGCCGTTATAACACCGCAAAAAAGTGATTAATGAATGGTGGATGCCGTTTAATGCTTGTTGATAACACAACATTGAGGCACATTTAATTGTTAAAACAGAAATAATATCATTTAAAACCAATAGAAAAGAAGGAAAATAACAAAAAGAGTAAAAATATTTTAAAAATGCGTGGGACTTTTCGCTTTTTGGCTGTCATGTAATAAAAAGGCAAGTCCATCGCTGATGAAAAAGCAAGAATTTTTGATAATACTACACAAATACAATGCAGGAACGGCATCCGAAGAGGAAAAAGCGTTCTTGTTGGCCTACTACAACTTATTTGAAGCTGAACCAGATATTACAGAACTATTGTCTGCTGAAAAAACTAACCTGTTAAAAGATCAGATCAAAGCTGATGTTCACCGCAAAATATTGCTTCATGAGCATAAACCAGCCAAACCTAATCGTTTATTCTGGCAGTTGGCTGCGGCAGCTGTTGTATTTGTTTTCCTTACTACAGGTATCTCCTTATATGTATTTAAAGCAAAATTGTTTAGGGAACATATATACGTTAAAAATAATATCCCTCCGGGTGGCAATAAAGCCATATTAACACTTGCTAACGGAACCTGCATAATCTTAACTAATGCCAAAAACGGAGTATTGGCACAACAGTGTGGCACCCGGATAACAAAAACGGCGAATGGTCAGATCGTTTATGATGCATCTGGTGCAAATAAAACTAATGATACTGCCTATAATACCATCACCACTCCGCGCGGAGGGCAGTATTTGGTGGTATTGCCTGATAGTACCAAGGTATATTTGAATGCAGCATCATCATTGCGTTTTCCTTCAAAGTTTGCAGGCAATACCCGTACAGTTACCATGACAGGCGAAGCTTACTTTGAAGTTACTCATGATAAAACCAAACCTTTTCATGTAATAGCAAAAGGCCAGACAGTTGAAGTTTTGGGCACGCACTTTAACATAAATGCGTATGATGATGAACGATCAGTGAATACTACATTGTTAGAAGGCAGTGTAAAAGTTTCGGCTGATAAACATATTGTTATGCTTACCCCTGGCGAGCAGGCGCAGTTTACAGCGGAAAAAAATTCAGGCTCTGTAATAAATGTAGTTGAGAATGCAAACACAGACGAAGCTATCGCCTGGAAAAACGGCTTTTTTCAGTTTGATAATGCCGACCTGCAAACTATTATGCGGCAGTATGCGCGCTGGTATGATGTAAAGGTTATTTACGACGGAAAAATAGAGCAACGTTATTTTTCGGGAGAGATACACCGTAATCTGAGTGCCGCACAAGCGCTTGAGCTTTTAAACTATGCCGATGTGCATTTTAGCATTGATGGAAAAACGATCACCGTATCACCATAATTAAAACTAAACTATTACTAACGCTTAAAACAAGAAAGGCATGATAAAAAACATACAAGAAAAGCAATAATCCCCACTCAAGGGTAACAAAGAAAAAACCGCAGAAGTACTTCGAACTACCTCTGCGGAAAATAGCTGGGTTAACCCTTCTGACCCGATAAGATATCGGGGGCAGAAAAATAATTTGGACAAACTATCAGATGTATTAACCCAAAACTTTCTAAAAGTAATGAAAAAAAATGCTTTTACTAAAGCTATCCGTTCTTTTGGCGGATTGCTTCCCCCTAAAGTGATACTGGCAATGAAGATAACTACATTTCTTATGATGATAGTCCTGGTGCATGCAAGCGCCGCGGGCTACAGCCAGATAAGCCTGAATGAAAAAAATGCGTCCTTGGAAAAAGTGCTGAAATCCATAAATAAGCAAACTGGCTATTCTTTTTTTTATGATATAAAAGATGTCAAAAATGCCAAAGTGGATATACAGGTAAACAACGCTTCGCTGGATCAGGTTTTATCTATTTGTTTTAAGGAACTACCTCTCAGTTTTAAGGTCATTCAAAATAATGTGGTCTTAAAAGAAAAAGATGAATCATTATTATCCAAAATCATTGACATGGTTTCTTTACCTGTTACGGTTAATGGAATTGTTGCTGATGAAACCGGCCCATTATCTGGAGTAACTGTGAGTGTAAAAGGTTCAAATAAAGCAACAACTACTAATGATAAAGGTGAGTTTTTATTAAAAGTTAATCAAAACGACATTATCGTATTTACTTATGTGGGTTATAAAACCCAGGAAGTTATTGTTAAAAACACTACTTCGTTCACAATAAAACTGCAACAGGATGTTGCCGGCCTTGACCAGGTGGTAGTTGTAGGTTACGGTACCACGCAAAAAAAGGATCTGACCGGCTCTGTTTCAACAATATCTGCTGCAGATATACAAGATGTTCCATTTGGTACTGTTGACAATGCAATGGCTGGTAAGGCTGCAGGTGTAGAGGTTACAAAAACGGATGGGTCGCCAGGTGGTGCGGTTCGTATACGGATACGCGGCTCCAGTTCACTTCTGGGAGGCAATGATCCGCTTTATGTAATTGACGGTGTTCCGGTAGAAGTACAAAGTAATTATATTAACCCTGGTTATGATGTAACCAGCCCCGCAGGGAATAATGTTACAGGTTATGGTGGTGTTACTGCAGGTTTATCTACCGCTTTTGTCAATGGCCTCAATAGCCTGGGCGGATTAAACCCGGATGATATTGAATCCATTACTATTTTGAAGGATGCATCATCAACAGCTATTTATGGTTCAAAAGCAGCTAATGGTGTGGTTATCATCACTACCAAAAAAGGCAAAAAGGATATGAAACCGGTAATAACAGCCAGTTATTACAGCACAGTCACCTCGCCAGTTACACCCCAGGTGTTAGATGCCTCACAATACCGCACATTACTTACAGAAGCAGCGCAAAATGATGCTGATGAGCGTGAGGCTGCAGGTGTTGCTTTGCCGGCAAATACCAATGCGATATTAAATAACGCTTCGTCATTTTTTGGTAATGCCAATACTAACTGGATAAAGGATGTTACCCGCACAACGGTTTCAGATAATGCGGAACTTACCGTTCAGGGTGGTAGCAATTCATCAAAATATTTCAGCGCCATATCCTACAACAGTACCCCAGGCGTTGTTGACGGAACTGATTATCAACGGATCTCAGGAAAGATCAATATGGAAAATGATATCAGTTCTAAATTTAAATTTATTACCAATGTTATATTAGGCTATACCAATCAGGATATAGGCGATGGTGCCTATGACCAGGCACTGATTGCCCCGCCTGATTTATCACCTTATGATGCAAACGGAAATTATACTGATTTTTCACAGGTCGGCGCTTCTTACCAGGGCTTCAAAAATCCCGTAGCTTTATTAAGCGCTACCAATAATGCCAAAACAGTTAGTTTATTGGGTTCATTATCTGGCATCTATGATATTACGCATGATCTGAAGTTTGAAAGCAGTGTGTCGCTGAATATGCAGGATTACAATCAACGTAATTATTTACCAAGTTATATAGATGTTGGCAGTTTTTACGGCGATGTTCCAAATAGCGGTGGTATTGGCAGCAATTCCAACAGCAGGTTAACGAACTGGTTTTTAGAAAACGCTTTAACCTATACCAAAACATTAGATAAAAACAATAAGATTGATGTGCTGGCAGGCCAATCTTATGAAACTGATAAAACCAGTTTTTTTAGCGCCACGGGAACCGGATATCCGAATGATAATGTGCTGACCAGCTTGTCATCTGCAGTTACTCCATTAATTATCAAGGGTGATGACCCTACGCAGCCACAAAGTTATTTATTGTCTTTTTATGTACGGGCTAACTATAGTTTAATGGATAAATACCTGTTCACCTTTACTGGTCGTACAGACGGGTCATCCAAATTTGGGCCAGATAATAAATTTGGCTATTTCCCATCTGGTGCAATTGCCTGGCGGATTTCGCAGGAAGATTTTCTGAAGAATATTACCTGGATCAATGATATTAAATTCAGGGGTAGCTACGGGCTGACCGGAAATCAGAATATAGGTAACCAAATGTACCGTACATTATACAGCCCTTATTCTTACGCTGGCAGCAGTGCATTGATACCTACACAATTGGGTGATCAGTCGTTAAGATGGGAGAGTACAAGAGAAGCTGATGCGGGGCTTGATATTTCGCTGTTTGGCGACAGGTTATCGGCAACTATTGATTATTACAATAAACAAAGCAACGATGATCTGCTAAATATACCGGTTGCACCAAGCAGTTCTTACAGTTCTATACTTACTAATGCAGTAGGTATTAAAAATACAGGTGTGGAAGTAACCGTTCAGGGTGATATTATCCGGACCAGTAATTTTAAATGGACATCGGGTTTCAATGTAACCTGGGCCAGTTCAGTGGTTACCAAATTAAACTCTAATGCAGATTTAACTCAAATTGGAGATTTAACCGGCTTAGAATATGGTAACACCACACTTATTCAGGGTAAACCATTAGGCCTGATCACTGGCTATACCGTTACTGGGATCATAAAAACAAAGGCTCAGCTTGACGCTTATATTAAACAAATTGGTTTCCTTGCCCCTTATGTGTTCCCTTACGAAGGTATAGGCGATCCGATGTTTAAGCTGGATCCGAGTACAGGTTTTCCTGAAAATTCTATAATTGCCAATGCAGCACCTAAATACTACGGTGGAATTACGCAGGGTTTTACCTATAAAAAATTCGATCTGCAATTTTATTTTACGTTTTCTGAAGGTGGAAAGCTGCTTTGGGGTGATCATGTTTCCAGTGTAGAATTTGTAGGCGTATCAAATGCTAACGTAGCTATGCTAAACAGGTACACGCCTACTAATACGAATGCTGTGGACCCGCGTTTAATATTGAATGACGGTTTTTATTATGAATCAAACCTGGATGTGTTCAATTCCTCTTATTTAAAGTTACGTACCCTTACACTTAATTATCACTTTGATAAAACGGGTTGGGTGCAAAAAGCAGGGATGAAAAGCGCTGAGCTATTTATGTCAGCTACCAACTTATTTACGATAACCAAATACCCCGGTAATGATCCGGAAACTTCTGATGATGCTTATAGCGTTAGCGGCGGCTATTTTGACGTAAGTAATTACCCTACAGTAAGAACATTTTCATTAGGGATAAAAGCAGGATTCTAGTTTTTAACAATTAACTATTAGTAAAATGAAACATAAGCATATAAAGTACCTGGTTATAGTTATAACCAGCTCTCTTCTTTGGTCTTGTAAAAAAGAATTAAATGTATACCCCACCACTTCTGAAGTGGATGGGAATGTAATTGTAGATACTAAAAGCGCAACAACGGTATTAAACGGCGTTTATTACCGATTCGCAAATTCTGGAGTAGATAATAATAATGTTCCATCAGTATTATGGACAGAGGTTAATGAAATCTTACCATCTGAACTAGCCAACTCATTAAGCAATTCCAGTGGTGATGATGGCATTTATTCACTTACATTCAATTCAAAAACCGGATCAGTTAGTTTAGTTTGGAACTATGGCTACGGCATAGTAAATGCTGCAGATGGCTTTATAAAAAATGTTACCCCGGTAACCACAATACCAGCAGCTACAAAAACAGAGATGCTGGCCGAAGCTTTGTTCCTGCGGGCTTTTGGTAACTCAGAACTGCTGCTCTATTATGGGCAATATAATGACCCTACCAGCAAATATGGGATTATTCTGAGAGATCAATTTGTTAGCTCTACTGATATTGACCTTCCACGGTCAGGAGTTGCTGCGGCTTATACTTCCATATTGGGCGACCTGGATACCGCTATTGCAGGTTTACCCGCTCAAAACACGGCTATTTACTACGCTAACGCTTCTGCAGCAAAATTATTGAAAGCGCGTGTGCTAATCAACCGCGGTGCTACAGGTGATTATGCAGAAGTGATCAGCCTTGCTAATGATGTGATAACCAATGGCCCTTTTACATTAGAAGACAGTGTTAAAGATATTTTTTTAACAAAAGGTTTTTCAAGTAAGGAAGTTATATTAGGGGTCCAGCCGTATCCTACTGAAACCTATAAATTCCAGCAAAATCAATTTTATGGACAGTATCCGGCTTCTGATTCTTTGGTAACATTATTAGCTAACGATCCCCGGAACCAATGGGTTTACAGAAACGATAATGGTGGTACTGAGTATGGCCAATATTATGGCCCTATAAATGAATTAGCAAAATACTATTCAGGTAATACAGTCAACCCGGTCGAAACAACGCTTTCCGAAGATTGCTACGCATTCAGGCTTACCGAAGCTTACCTGTTAGAGGCAGAAGCCATTACCTTATCCAACGGGAATTTAGCAACGGCAAAATCGCTTTTAGAAACAGTGGAATCTCATGCCGGGATTAAGGATTTTACAGCTATTACCAATGCTGCCACACCTGCCGCGTTACAGTTGCTGGTTGTAAAAGAAGAAATAAAGAATTTCTTTTCTGAAAACGGTGCGGATTGGTTTGCGCTGCGGAGATTGCCATTTGCAACTGCGCAAACATTGCTACCCGGGCTTAAATCTGTCAATCAGTTAACACTGCCTATACCTTATACAGAAACCTCAGAGAATAGCCTGGTGATACAAAATCCAGGATATTAATTAACAAATTAACCAGCAGGTCATGAAAAAAATCAGTTTAATCTATTTGTCAGCAGCTTTTATGCTGCTGGCAAGTAACAGCAGCTTTGCTCAAAGTTCATATGACATAAAGGGCACCATAAATGGTTTTAATTCGGGCACAGTAAAATTTGCTGCCTATCTTGAAGAGAACAGAACGCAAAAAATTGTTGACAGCACAAGTATAGTTAACGGCTCGTTTGAACTTAAAGGTAAAATGATACCGCAAATGATGTCACTGATCATAGAACCGGGAAATTTTAGCTTTGAAGTTTTTACCGATGAGCATGTTTTTGTTACTGCCGATACCACGGGTTCAAAACATTATGATTATACCCACTATGATATGGGTAAAGGCGCTGTTATATCCAAATTTACTATAACCGGTTCTAAAAATTACGATGATTGGATGAACTATCAGAATGATCCGGGGCAAAAACAATTTGATGCAACTTTTGCCGCATTGGATGTAAAGTTTAAAGCAGCGGGTAAAGATATTGATGCCCAATATAAAGTAAGAGATGAACTGGATTCAGTTGAAAAGCTTCGCCAGGCCTGGCAAAAAAAAACGATAGATGCCTACGTAGCCCAAAATCCATCATCAGTTGCAGGAGTATATATGTTCGATCAGTTGTATAAGTTTATTAGTGGCAGCATGTCTTACCCCGACCTTACAGCCATGTTAGACAAATTTACTGGCGAAGCAAAAGAATCAGTCTATTACAATTACCTTTTAAAAGAAAAAATGATGTTAGGGGCGGTTCAACCCGGAATGGTAGCTCCTGATTTTACCTTGTTAAAAAGGGATAGTACTAAATTCACTCTTTCGGCTTTTACAAAAGGGCAATATACCATGATCGACTTTTGGGCAAGCTGGTGCCATCCCTGTCGCCAGGCTATCCCTCACTGGAAGGTTGTGTATCAGAAATATCATGATAAAGGCTTTAACATTGTAAGTGTTTCTGATGATGTCAGCTGGAAAAACTGGACCATAGCCATGGATCAGGAAAAAATGCCGTGGACACAGGTTGATGATGAATTTCCGATAAAAAGGATGCCTTCAAAAGTTGGTAGCTTATATATGACTACTGCTATACCTTTTTATGTGCTTTTGGATAAAGAGGGAAAGATAATGGTTTACACTAACGATGAAACCAAGATAGATGAAAAGTTAAAGGAAATATATGGTGAATAACCAGTTGCAATAATAAGTATGAAACCCCGGGTAAACGGGGTTTCATATCTACCAGGTCTTTCCGAAAATCAATTAAAAAATCTTAACTAATTATGAAAAAGTATAGGGCTATATGCACCATTGCTGCGCTGTTGTTTTTAAATCACGGTTTTGCACAAAGCCAGAATACTGGCAAACCATTTCTTATAAAAGGCAGTTTAAGCGGCACTCATGTCGACTCGGTTTTATTTTATTATGAAGACTCTGCCGGGAAATATGCACACGAAACAAAAGCCGTTGCAGGGAATGAATTTACACTAAAGGGCAATATAAGTCAGCCGGTAAGTGCCCGCATCCTATTCAAAAAAACGGGGGAAGTAATAACCAGGTATCAGGAAGAAGACAGGCTGAAGGAGTTTTACCTTGAGCCTGGTGTATTAAAACTAACCGGCGACCCTGCAGACTTAAAAAGCATTAAACTAAACGGATCAAAAACGGAAAATGAATTCGAGGAACTTCAATCAAAAACTGCACCCATTCGCGCAGAGATGAAGCCATTGGAAGAGGCTTTTATGAAAGAAAAAGATCATGAAAAAGCTGCTGCCATACATGATCAATTTGAACCATATAATGCCCGGATCAAAAAGGTGACCTACCAGTTTTTTCTTGATCACCCAAATTCATATGTCACGCTTGACTGGATGAGGTATTATGTTCAAAGCATGAGCCTTGACTCAAGTAAAAGGATATATAACAATTTTAATGATGAGTTGAAGGCGACAGCACCGGCAAAAGAATTAGCAATTACAATTCAAGCTATAGAGGCCGGCATGCCCGGCAGTATGGCCCCTGTTTTCACTAAAACAGATATCAACGACAAACCTATATCCTTATCTGATTTTAAGGGCAAATATGTAATGCTTGATTTTTGGGCCAGCTGGTGTGTACCCTGTCGCAAAAGTAATCCTCACATGATCGAACTGTATAACAAATACAAAAGCAAAGGCTTTGATGTGATAGGAATTGCTGACGACGATGGAAAAATTGCTGTGTGGAATGCTGCTGTTACTAAAGACGGTGTAGGTATATGGCATAATATATTAAGAGGCCTTAATATGGATATGATCATGAAACACATTAATAATCCTGATGATTTGGATGAGAGATATGGCATTGCTTCTATCCCAACAAAAATATTGATAGGCCCGAACGGTAAAATATTAGGCCGTTTTGGCGATAGCTATGGTGGTACTGAAGAAGATATGGACAAAATGCTGAAATCAATTTTTGATAAATAATCATGAGAAAAAGATTAAAATTTATTTTACTTATTGCGTTGGCCGTGATAAGTAAAGTGCAGGCACAGGATACAGGCAGCCCGATGATAGTTATTGAAGGAACTGCTGACGAAAAATATAACGGTGAATTTGTGCATATATACAATCACCTGCTTAATGAAAAGCACGATAGCGTGATGATTATAAACGGAGCCTTTATGTTTAAGCGGCCATTTAAAGAAGCTACGATGTATATGTTTTACAGCAGCTTTGAGGTAAAAATCAAGCATGGTTATGCGCCGTTCGGTATCCTGGTTGACCACCCCTCGGTAATTGATTTGAATGCTGATATGGAAAGTATGCCAAACTCAAAAGTTACCGGTTCTGATGCGCAGAATGTTTATGCGAAATTTAATGAGGAAACTAAGCCCCTTGAAAAAAACCTTATGGACAAGTTGTATAGGAAGTACGGCAAGGATTATGTTGATAGTAATAACGTTGATACTTCTACTCAGAAATACAAATCGCTTATGAAGGATTATAATGCAATGACCGCTGAAAATACAACGGCCAAAGATGATATTTTGGAAGCAACTATACGTAAAAACCCTGCTTCATTTGCGTCTATGGTTCTTTTGGAACGTTACATCCGCGATTTCAGCCTTGCTAAGCGTGAGGAGTTATACAGTATGCTTACGCCCGAGTATAAAAAGGGATATTTTTCAAGTGAGATCGAAAGCAATATTAATGGAATGAAAAGATCGGCTTTGGGAAGTATAGTAGGCGACTTTATTCTGAATGATCCGCAGGGTAAACCAATGAATTTTGGCTCGCTTAAAGGCAAATACGTATTGATTGACTTTTGGGGTAGCTGGTGCGGGCCATGCCACGCGGCCTTTCCGGGCCTAAAGGCGTTGTATGCCAAATACCACGACAAAGGATTTGAAATTTTAGGTATTGCTACTGAATCTAATAAAGATGCGTGGGTTAAAGACATTGAAAAAAATAACCTGCCCTGGCTGCAAATGGTAGACATTAGAGGCACTCAAAGTATATCCCAAACTCAATTTGCAATTACTGAATACCCAACAACCGTGCTGGTAGATCCTAATGGCAAAATAATTGGCAGGTATGGCGACAATGACAAAACTGAAGCGGATAGGGATAAACAGCTTGCTTCAATTTTTGGCATGTGATTTAACTAACCGAAAAGACGAACGCCAATATTAAATTTTATTAGCAAAAACTGTAAAATATATAGCAATATAAGCCATATAGCAGAAAATTTATGGTTTTTGAGACTTTGTTTGTTGCTGATGTTAGTTATGCCCATCTTCAAACAAATAATTACTGGTTTAAACTAAACTAAAAAATGAAAAATATTAAATCATTATTGGTTGCTGTTGCAACTTTTATAACACCAGCACTGGTAAATGCGCAAACAGCCGGCTATACGTTGAACGGCAAAGTGGGGCAACTATCGGCACCTGCTAAAGCATACTTAATGTACAGCAATGCTGCGGGCCGGCAAACAGATTCAACCACAATAACAAATGGCTCTTTTACTTTTAGCGGCACTATAGATGAGCCTAAAGCCGCTTATTTAATAGTTAATAAAAAGGGTACGGGGCTGCGTTCAAATGATTTAGGCTATATCAACCTTTATCTGGAAGCAGGAACCATTTCGGTAACTAGTCCTGATTCAATTAATAATGCAAAAGTTATCGCTGGCCCTATTAATGCTGATAATGATAAATTAAATATTTTATTAGCGCCTGCAAATGAAAAAATGATGCAGCTTAATAAGGACTATCAGGCAGCATCTGAAGAACAACGGAAATCAAAAGAGTTTAGTGATAATATTGAAAGCAGAAGCGACTTAATTGAAAAGGAGAAAAAGGCGGTTTACTTAGCCTTTATAAAAGCTAACCCCAACTCATTAATGAGCATTTTTGCTTTAAAAAGCTATGCAGGTTCTGTGCCCGATGTTGCCGAGATTGACCCTGTTTATAATTCACTTTCAGCAAGTGTACGCTCCAGTGAAATGGGAACCAAGTATGCAGCCGACATAGCAAAAATGAAAAAGACAGCGATAGGCTCAATCGCCCCTGATTTTACACAGGCAGATACTGCGGGCAACGCAACATCATTGCACGATTTTAAAGGAAAATATGTGTTAGTTGATTTTTGGGCAAGCTGGTGTGGGCCATGCAGGGCTGAAAACCCTAATGTTGTTGCAGCATTTAACAAGTACAAAGGTAAAGGGTTTACTGTAATTGGTGTATCTCTTGATCAGGCGGGGGCAAAAGACAAATGGTTAAAAGCAATTCATGATGATCATTTAACCTGGACACAGGTTTCAGATCTTAAATCCTGGAAAAATGAGGTGGCCCAACTATATTCAGTACAAGCAATTCCGCAGAATTTTCTCGTTGGCCCTGATGGAAAGATCGTTGCGAAAAATATAAGAGGCGACGAGTTAAATAAAACATTGGACGCTATATTTTCCAAATTATAAAAGCATCATAAGAGACACATTGCTTAGCAGATTGATGGTAATGTATAAGTAGAGATAAACAGGCTTAAGATTTAAGCCTGTTTATTTTTTTAAAGGTGGCATGTTAAAATAGCTTCGTTTAAAGGTATTTGTCTTTATCCATCCGATGACATGGTTTATATATTTGAGATATTCTATCAATCTTTCTCAAACTTTCCTGTCTTCTTAGTCAAAACAATCTTATACAATATCAGCTCCATTTCAAATCCTATATCACTTGCATCTCCTGTAAAACCATGTGACGGTTGTGCACTTTCTCCTTGCATAAGCGGCATTACACGATTGATGATCTTTTGCATAGTATGCTCGCGTTCCAGCATATCGGTTATTTCTTCAAATCTCCCCCAGCAAACTACACTTTCCCAATTTTGCAGGTTGGTAATCGCATCCGCCTGAAAGCATACCTCAGGATTTTTCCGCATCATATCGATCTTCATTCCTTTTGCCGAATGAGCATATAGATTTACTCCATCATAAACATAGTTTATTGGTACAATGTAAGTGATGCCATCAGCATGGCAACCTATTCGGCCTATTGGAAGTTCCTTCAATAGCTTTTCAATTTCGGTTGCGTTTAATTCTCCTAGCATAATGCCAAACTTCTTCAATATCTACCTTTCCGGCAATGATGAACAGCACTTTAAATAGTGATTAATATCATTCTTCAAATAGCTCATTAAGGGCAGCTTTGTATACCATGAAAAAGTTTCTCTTCCCAACAGATTTTTCAGCTAATGCAAAGCATGCGTTGAATTATGGTTATAGCCTGGCCAAACAGGTTAAAGCGAATATGATCATTTGTAATGCGATAATCGAACCTGCGGAAATACCACAAACCGGGTTAGTTAGCTGGCCAATGGAAGAGTCTGACCTATTGCAAAGTGACAGTAATAATGAGTTAACACAGCTGAAAGAACAAATGGAAAGTAAAGAGGAAACCATAAGTTTCAATCCTTCCATTACTTGTATTAGCCAAGCTGGAACCGTAACCGATATTATTGACCAATTGAGCCTCCAGAACGATATAGGCCTGGTTATTATAGGGACACATGGCAACAGCGGGCTGAGTACCTTGCTTTTAGGGGATCATAGCCGCGAAATAATTGATGAAATTAACCGGCCATTATTGCTTGTTCCGCCAGCTGCTGAAATAAAACCAGTTAAAAAGATCGCCTTTGCCACAGATTTTAAGAATATAGCAGAGGACATGGAATGTATATATACGCTGATAACATTAGCAAGGCCACTAAATGCCGAGATACTGATCACCAATATTTTTGATGAGGATGAGCATAGTGCGGAGTGGTTTATGAATGAGTTGGCTAATAAAGCTAACTATCCGCATATCTATTACCGGGTTGTCAAGGCTTATCATCCCGTTTCAGGGCTGGATTGGTTATGCGAACATGGCGATATTGATATGTTGGCCATGGTGCATCGCTCGCATAATTTTATTGAGAGCTTGTTCAGAGGTAGTCAAACACAAAAAATGGCAAACCATATCGTAATACCCTTACTCGTTTTTCCTGCAATCTAGAAAACACATATTATGAAAAATTCAAATAACCGAAATGTTTACCTGGTTGGTGGCGGTATCGCTTCTTTGGCCAGTGCTGCTTACTTTATCAAAGAAGGAGGTATAGCTGGCGATCACATCACTATCTACGAGGAACTCGAAGTAGCGGGTGGTAGTCTGGATGGCTCTGGTTCTGCTGAAAAAGGATATATCCTTAGGGGAGGGCGAATGTTGAATTTTAGTTATGTATGTACGTATGATCTTTTTTCATTTATTCCATCGCTTACTAACCCGGCTGTAACTGTTTATGATGAAATACGGGCTTTTAACAAAAAAATAAAAACACATGCCAATGCCCGGGTTATTGCTGATGGAAAAATTGAAGATGTTAGCCTGATGGATTTCAGCAATCAGGATCGTTTGGATCTCATAGAGATGATGGCAGTAAGCGAGGAATACCTGGGTTCAAAACGGATAGATGATTGGTTTGAGGATGATTTTTTTAAGACTAATTTTTGGTATATGTGGGATACTATGTTCGCTTTCCAGCCCTGGCATAGCGCGGTTGAGTTTAAACGTTACCTGCACCGCTTTCTTCATGAATTTGAGCGTATAAATACGCTTGCAGGGGTTGATCGCACACCTTATAATCAGTATGATTCGCTGGTAAAACCATTGATCAAATGGTTGCAGGACCAGGGTGTCAATTTTAAAATGGGTGCCGAAGTAACCGATGTTGATTTTACGAATTTCAGAGGCACAGAAATGGTTGACTGTCTTCATTATATCCAAAATAAAAATAAAAAAGAAGTTCATTTTTCTGCTAATGACTTGTTATTGGTAACTATCGGTTCCATGACTGCCGACTCAAGTTTAGGGTCTATGAGTTCAGCACCAAAGTTAATTACTGATAAAACAGATGGCAGCTGGAAATTGTGGCATAGCATTACTAAGCAAAGCCCGCTGTTTGGCCGCCCTTTTATTTTTGACAGCCGTATAGATGAATCAAAATGGGAATCATTTACTGTTACTTGCCAGGGAACCGAATTTTTCGACCTTATGGAACAATTTACAGACAACGTTGCCGGTACAGGCGGACTGGTCACTTTTAAAGATTCAAACTGGTTAATGTCTATTGTTTTGCCTCATCAGCCACATTTCATTGATCAGCCAAAAGAGGTCACTGTATTTTGGGGATATGGTCTATTCCCGGATAATGAGGGGAATTATGTAAAAAAACAAATGTCTGATTGTTCGGGTGCTGAGATTATGCAGGAACTTCTTGGCCATCTCCATTTTGATGAGGCAACAGAATATTTATTAAAAACAAGTATCTGTATACCCTGTATGCTGCCCTATATCACCAGTCAATTTCTGACACGGGTAAAAGGTGACCGCCCCCAGGTAGTACCGGAGAATTACAAAAATATCGCCTTTATTGGCCAGTTTGCCGAAGTGCCTGAAGATGTAGTTTTTACAGTAGAATATTCTGTTAGAACGGCACAGACAGCGGTTTATACTTTATTAGGGCTTGATAAAAAGCCAACACCAATGTATCATGGAGATCAACACTTGTCTGTTCTTTTTGATGCTGCTAAAACGCTATTAACTTAACTGATCATGAAAAATTCAAAGCAAGCAATTAAAATATCACCCAACCTCATTCCTTATTATCAACTTAATCAGGCCAAACGGATCTCCTGGAGTGCAGCCCAACTATTATTGACTCTTCCTGTAAAGGGTTGATCAATTGTGCCAATATTTATGAAATATGCTAAGGCATCTCGGCACTAAACGCACCTACGCGCATAATGTAAAGTTAGCCTCGCTGCTTTGCATAGCCGCGGGTTTTGTGAATGCTGCCGGATTTTTAGGCTTCGCGGTTTTAACTACTAACGTAACCGGGCATGCCGCTTTATTTGCTGAACGGATTGCCATGCAGGATTGGAAAACTGCCCGTGTAGTGGCACTTTGGATGTTCCTGTTTTTGGCGGGGGCCTTTATTTCAAGCTTTATCGTTTCTTTTATCGGGCGTAATCAACGCTTTTCCTATGTAATCCCAATATTTATCGAAATAGCCATTTTGTTTGGCGTAGCTGTATTTGGTTATAAATATGATCAAAGCCTTGTTGCCAAGGAGATCTTCGCTGGCAGTTTGTTGTTTGCTATGGGGTTACAAAATTCCCTGGTATCCATAGTATCGGGTTCAGTAGTTAGAACAACACACCTTACAGGTACTTTTACCGATCTTGGGATTGAATTAGGGCAGGTTATTCAAAAAAGCACAGCAGATAAAGCCGCCTTAAAAACGCACATAAAATTACGTTCAGCCATTATCTTTTTCTTTATGTGTGGGGCTTTGGGTGGTGCATATTTATTCCGCTACCTTAGTTTTCATGCATTTTTTATTCCCCTGGCTATACTGGTCTTTACTTTGCTATCCGATGTTTACCGGATAAAGGTTAAGCGTTATTATAGGCATCACAATCCATTCAATTAGTGTTCTATATCATTTTAGAAGTGATGACGGTCATTCCAGAGGCTGTATATTAACGGCACATTTGTATATAAAACAGATGAAAAATGGAAACTTCAATCAATGCATTAATCGCCAAAGATACTAGCTGGACAAAGCTACTGAAGATAGTAGATGGGCAAGCCGAACATAAAACTATGTGGTTCTTATTCTCCTTAATTTTTCAAGGTGTGCTTTTTCTGCCTATACCGGCGGTGCTGATGTATTACTATCATGCCCCGATCATTGTTCTGCCAATCACCTTTGGCTTTTACCTGGGTAATATCATTGTAGGTATGGGTGGGTCAGGCATCCGCGTTGTGTTGGGTTTTCAGCTATTAAGTGTACTGGTTAATTTAGGTATGCTGGCTTTTTATATTCTTTGATAATATCCCCCCCTAATTAAGAGTACCTTTGGGCGTAATGGTCAGGGGGTGCTTATAAATATGTGATTAAGGTCATAATAAATAGTGATGCCCGTCATATTGATATCCATAATTAAAAAGGAGTTTTACGTTATGAAAACTGTATTAGTACTAACCGACTTTTCTATCAACGCCGACTACGTTGCCCATTATGCATTAGGACTGGCACAAAATATTAAAGCAAACCTGTTATTATGTAATATATACGAATCTCCTAATTATGAGGAGGTGTCTGATCGTAAACTATGGCATATGCGTGTTTGCGAAGAAAACAGCATCAATGATTTGGGTGAACTGGTTGCACGCCTTAAAAGCCAGTTAGATAATGGAGATACAATAAATGATTTCAGGCCTGATATTAACCAATGCAGCGAAGAAGGATTGGTAGGCCAGAAGCTAAAAGAGCTTGCGGCAACAAATGAAGTGGTAATGGCAGTGATCAGCAAGCATACTGCGAATAATATAACCAATCTTTTTGGCAAGAACCATGCTTGGGATATTATAGAAAATGCCGGTTTCCCGGTATTGGTAATTCCTTATCAGGTACGGTTTAAGGCCTTTAAACTAATCGCTTTTGCTACTGCGATGAAGAAGACAGACATTAATGTACTGGAATCTTTATCCGGCTTAGCGGAACATTCCGGAGCTGAAATATTGCTTACCCATGTAGCAGCTGAAAATTCAGATGATAAAAAAGAGGAGAATAGTATTAAAAAATTCTTCCATCAGATTACATACCCAAAAATACTTTACCGTAATATAAAAGGCAGCAACGTAATACAAAGTTTAAAATGGCTGGCTGCCCATATAGATATTGACCTATTGGTTTTAGTTCATCAAAGGCGCGGTTATTTTGAAAAATTGCTGGGCAGAAGTATAGCACAAAAAATGGCTGACCGCCCCGATAAACCTTTATTGATTTTCCCATCCGCTGCTGCTTAGGAACCGGCTAACGCATTTTAATATATTATCCGGTCTGAATTTGAGGATGCCCATCAGCTTAATGCTGGCGGGCATTTTATTTAATAAATATTGGTTGAACATGATTTTAATCATTTGTAAACGTGATGCTTATCATGGGTTGTAGTTTGATGCAAGGGTACATTTGTCCTATATCATTCTACTTAAAAAATAAATATGAAAGCATTAGTTTATTATGGCCCAGGAAAGAAATCATGGGAAGAACAACCAAAACCAGTAATTAAGGAATCAACAGACGCTCTTGTAAGGATACTTAAAACAACCATATGCGGTACTGATCTGCATATTATGAAAGGCGACATGCCCGAGGTTGAATCCGGAAGAATATTAGGGCATGAAGGTGTAGGTATTATTGAAGAGGTTGGAAGCTCGGTTAGCAATTTCAAAAAAGGCGATCATGTGATCATATCGTGTGTTACCTCATGCGGTAAATGTGAATATTGCAAAAAAGGCATGTATTCGCATTGCGAAAAGGGCGGCTGGATATTAGGCTATATGATTAATGGCACACAGGCCGAATATGTAAGAATACCGTATGCTGATAACAGTCTTTACCCAATTCCGGCAGGTTCGGATGAAGAAGCATTGGTAATGCTGAGCGATATTTTACCAACCGGTTTTGAATGCGGCGTATTAAACGGGCAAGTAAAACCGGGCGATACCATAGCCATAGTGGGCGCTGGCCCGGTAGGTATGGCAGCCTTATTAACCTCTCAGTTTTATACCCCGGCAGAAATTATTGTGATCGATCAGGATGATAACCGCCTTGCAGTTGCTAAAACTTTCGGTGCCACACATACCATCAATAGCGCTAAAGAAAATGCTATTGAAAAAATAATGGCCCTTACCAATAATAAGGGTGTTGACACAGCCATTGAAGCAGTAGGCGTACCGGCAACATTTGAATTATGTGAAGAGATAATTTCGGCTGGCGGCCACATTGCCAATATCGGTGTGCATGGTAAAAGTGTAACTCTTCATTTGGAAAAACTATGGGACAGGAATATCTCTATTACTACCCGACTGGTGGATACCGTTACCACGCCAATGCTGTTTAAAACAGTTCAATCAAAAAGGATTGAGCCGAAAAAACTGATCACTCACCGGTTTAAGCTAGACCAGATGATTGAGGCTTATGACACCTTTGAGCATGCCGCAAGGGAAAAAGCACTAAAAGTATTACTGGAAAATTAGTAAATAAACACACACACAAACATTAATCAAAAAACCATGAAAAATATTAAACAAGCCCTGGTGCTTACAGCAATGTGCGTCCTGGGATTTAGCAGCATACTATATGCGCAATCGGCTTATAAAATCAATGATTCAAAAGATATTGATATGAAATTGTCCGGAACATCCACCTTACACAGCTGGACGATGGATGCAAAAACGTTCTCAGGCGGTGCGGATTTCCACTTTGGATCAGGAAGTGCAGGCCAGCTTTCATCTGTTAAGTCACTAACATTTACACTGGCTGTAGCAGATCTGAAAAGCACTGAAAAAGGCTTGAATAAAAATGCTTATAAGGCATTAAAAGCAAGTGATTATAAAGACATTGATTATAAGCTTTTATCAGCTACCATTACGCCTGAAAAGGATAACAAATACCTGATAAAAGCACATGGTAACCTTACCATTGCCGGAGTTACCAAAGAAGTAACTATGGATGTGGAGTGCATTGTTAATAAGGATGCCACCATTACCTGCATAGGTTCTGAAAAACTGAACATGACCGACTATGCTGTAAAGCCACCAACCTTTATGCTGGGTGCCATGAAAACAGGCGATGCCATTACCCTCAATTTCACGCTTGTTTATAAAAAAGCAAGCTAATAGCTATTTATACAACACTAATCTACCTACAAAATGAAAATTAAACTTATCCTGCTTTTCTGCCTGGTTACCAGTGTTGTAAAAGCGCAGCAGGAACAAATGCAATATTTCCGCCCCAATGATATGCGCGGCATCAATGTATTTGAAACGCCTAAAACCGACACGGTTCCGTTCACCGGGTTAAAAGTAAAGGTCGGCGGTAATTTCGAAATGGAATTTCAGGCATTAAGAAACTTTAACACAGCTACGCCAATGACAAAAACCGGGTTTACCGGTAATGTTAACAGTTTGGAAAAACTAACAAATGGCTTCACGCTGCCGATGGCAAACCTGAATGTGGATGCGCAATTGGAAGACGGTATACGTATGAATATAACGCTTTACCTGGCATCGAGACACCATGAAGACACTTGGGTAAAAGGTGGCTATATCCAGTTTGATAAACTACTATTCCTTAAAAGCGACCTCATCAATGAGATCATGAAAAGCGTAACCATAAAGGTTGGCCAGTTTGATGTGGATTACGGAGATCAGCATTTTAGGCGATCAGATGGCGGTAACACCATATATAATCCTTTCATAGAGAATTACATTATGGATGAGTTTGCTACTGAGATCGGTGCCGAGGTATATGTACATACTCATTCAGGGTTCTTTCTTATGGGGGGTATGACGAATGGTGAATTGGATGCAACCGTTGTTGCCGGCACTAAAATTGACTCAGCAACTGATCAGCCCAATAAATATGACCCAGCCTTTCACGGAAAGATAGGTTTTGACAAACAGGTAAATAAGGATTTACGGGTAAGAATTACCGGTTCAGCTTATACAGTGCATAGTGCCAACAGTAGTACCCTTTTTGGTGGCGATCGTACAGGGTCACATTATTTCAACGTAATGGAAAACCAAAATATAGCTAATGGTACAACACTTTCTGACGAAAACGATTACAGTCCGTTTTCCGGAAGACTAAATCCGGGGTTTAGCGAAGAAGTAAATACCGTTATGGGGAACTTATTTTTGAAATATAAAGGACTTGAATTTTTTGGAACAGCAGAAGATGCTAAAGGAAGAGCAATTACAGAAGTTAATGAACGTAAAGCAACCCAATATGCTGCGGATTTGATCTATAGATTCCCGCAGGGTAAAGAAAACTTTTGGGTTGGCTTTCGTTACAACACCGTAACTGCTTTATTGCAGGGATATACCTCAACGGTTACAGTTAACCGGGAAGCAGGTTCATTAGGCTGGTTTATTACTAAAAATATAATGGCGAAGGCCGAATATGTGAACCAGAATTATCAAGGCTACCCCGCTGCTAATATTCTTAACGGTGGCAATTTTCATGGTGCAGTATTAGAAGCCTCTATCGGGTTTTAGTTATGCGTTACAAAATAATTATCGGATTGCTGCTGATGAGCCTTACTGTAAATGCTCAAACCAAATGGCTCATCAGCGAAAACAGCAGTTTGAGTGTAAACGGGAGTACTAATGTTGACAAGTTTTCCTGTGATATTCCTAACTGCGACCAGTCAGATACCTTAATAGTTTGGAAAAGCGAAAAGGGAATTATGTTAACCGGCAGCATCAATCCGGCTGTACTTAGCTTTGATTGCCACAAGGCTATGATGACACGCGACCTGCAAAAAACGCTACAAGCCAAAAAATATCCGAGGCTTCATATCCGCTTTTTATCATTAAGCGAATTGCCGCGACTTTCAAATAAACCAAAATCCATCACCGGGCAGGTGGAGATTGAAATAGCGGGGATAAAGAAATTGTATTCAATTAATTATGAGATTTCAACAGATCCAGCTAATGTGATTCATTTACTCGGATCCAGAGATCTGGACTTTTCAGATTTTAATCTGATACCCCCACGAAAATTAGGCGGAATAATAAAAACTAAGAATCTGTTGTGTGTTGAATTTCAACTTAAGATGAAAACAATATAAGCCTGTAAAAAGGTTTTATTATTAAATAGGATGCTTTTTAGCTAAATCATTGATGTAGAAGGTAGCCTTGAGGAACTGTTTGTTTGGGGAAAGTTTATGCTTTGTAAGCAACTGGCAAGCTAAACCAGAAAGTACTGCCTATTCCTAATTCACTATCAACCCCAATGTCACCATTATGTGCTTTGATTATTTCTGCGCAAATATAAAGCCCTAGTCCGAGACCGGTATATTGGCTTCCGCTGTTATTTACGCGGTAATAACGGTCAAAAAGGAAAAGAAGCTTTTCAGGCGGAATGCCGGGGCCTTTATCACTAACTGACACTTTGGCCATACCATTTATTTTTTCTATACAAACCAAAATCTCTTTTGATTCAGGAGCATACTTGATCGCGTTGGTGATGAAATTGATCACGATATGCTCAATGCGGGTCGGATCTGCGCAAACTTCAACGTCCATATCACCTTTAGTTGTGATTGTATAAACTTCCTCGGTGTTAAGATATTTTGAGCCTGATAAGAAGTACAAGACTGGTAACTGAATTTGAAACTCTGGTTTTACACATTTTAATTGTGCTGATTATAAATGTGCTTAGTGTATTGAAATAAATTCACATTCTTAACGCTGCTTATAAATTATAGTTCAAAATAATATATTATAATACTATTTTTCCGAAAACGTATTCGTAAATAAATAGCTGGAAACATGAAAAAATAAAGCCTAATAAGGTAATTTTGATAAGTGCAGATAACAAGATAATCTATTTATCCAATTGTAAACCACTGCATTTATAAAAATAATTTATTGAAAATGATACGTGCATTTTTTATTTGTATGCTCTTCGTTTTATTAAGTGTATCGGATGCGGTTTTTGCGCAAAAGGTTACGCTTGATTATTTCTTTAACCACGAAGTACATAATGTAGCGGGCGTATCACAACGGTATCATTATTTGTGGACTGATAAAGCTAATTCAGGGTTCTCAATCTGGGGCGATATATTAAAAAAACAAGGTGCAATGCTTGATACTTTGGGCATAGCACCTACAGTTGAAAATTTGAACGCTAGTGCAGTTTATATAATTGTTGACCCCGACACTAAAAAAGAAAATCCAAACCCAAACTATATCACTGTACAGGATGCCGACCAGATTGCCAAATGGGTAAAAGCTGGCGGCGTACTGGTAATGATGGCAAATGATAGTGCCAATGTTGAACTGCCTCATTTTAATATACTTGCCGCGCGTTTTGGGATGCATTTTAATGACGATCTGCAAAATCATGTAATTGATGATGCTCACTTTAGTGATGGTACGATCATAATACATAACAACGCCATATTCAAAAATACCCGAAAAGTGTTTTTGAAGGATGTATGCAGCATAGGTATTAGTGGCAATGTTAAACCTGCGTTACTGGCTGCAAACGGAGCAGTAATAGCAGTAACTGCCAAATACGGTAAGGGAACTGTTTTTGCAGTAGGCGACCCCTGGTTATATAATGAATATGTTAATGGAAGGCTGCCGGCAGGGTATGAAAATGATATTGCAGCAAATGACCTCGCAAAATGGTTACTACTGCAAGTTCCCTCAAAAACAATTAACTAATAAATCTTAATATTTACTTAAAGCAACGCGAATGGAAAATTAACAGATACTAAAAGGCTATAAAAAAAACCAGTAGTGGTACCAGCACTACCGGTTTAATAAGTCCCGCTCATCTTCGACAAAAAATGAAACAACAGAAGTTGTATGGGGCTTTTTTTGTCAAAATTAAAAAATTTATCAATAATAATATAAACCATATGAAGAAAAGACTTTTACACATTGAAATAATAAAAAGTGCCTTTTTGCCCCTGCTCCCCATCTTTTTGATGGCAGGTACAGCAATGGCAAATGGTACGGGGGGCAGTTATTCTGCTAAAGCACCACGCGTTAACGGATCAGCATTAAATCTGACCAAAAGTATTGCCAACATAAAAATAACGGGTGTAGTTACAGATGACAAAAATTTGCCTATACCCACTGTTAACGTCAAAATAAAGGGAACCACTATAGGTACGGTAACTGACAATGACGGTAAATACACCATAACGGCTGATGCACATGCGGTATTGGTTTTCTCATCGGTGGGGTATGATTCTAAAGAAGTAGATGTTGACAAACGTTCAAAGATCAATGTCCAGCTTACAACAAGTTCAAAAAGTTTAAATGAAATAGTTGTAGTTGGTTATGGCACGCAAAAAAAGCGTGACGTAACCGGTGCCATAGGTTCAGTATCGCTTACTGCTGTTTCAAAAACCCCTGTATATGGTACAGCACAGCTTTTAGAGGGGCAAGTGGCAGGCGTACAGGTAACACAAACCAATTCACAACCTGGTGCCGCATTTACGGTGCGCATACGAGGCACAAACTCTATAAACTATAGCAGCGATCCGCTGTACGTAGTAGATGGTTTTGCAGGAGCTGATATCACCGCTTTAAACCCAAATGATATTGCGTCAATGGATGTTTTAAAGGATGCATCATCAACAGCTATTTATGGTAACAGAGGCGCTAATGGTGTAGTTATTATTACCACCAAATCAGGTTCAGCAGGTAAAAACATAGTAACTGCCGATGTTTACAACGGTGTACAAAATGTAGGTAGAGAGTTGCCTATGATGAACGCTCCGCAGTTTGCCACTTATCTGGATAGGGTGACCACCTATAATAACCAATATAATACTACACAAACAGCACTGCCTTATACGCCAGCCCAAATAGCAGCGATGGGGCCAGGCACAAACTGGCAAAATGAATTGTTCCGTGCCGCGCCAATTGTTAACGCCAATGTTGGCCTAAGCGGAGGCAGCGCCGATACTAAGTACTTTTTAAGTATAGGGTATTTCGGCCAGGATGGTATTATTCTAAATTCAGGTTATAAAAGAGGTACCCTGCGCTATAATTTCAGCCATAATATTAGCAGCAAACTAACATTTGGTTTAAACTCGCAATTGTCATACGATCAGCAGAATATAGCTAATGTTAACACCAATGGCGGAAGCACAGGCGGTACCTTGCTTGATGCCTTGCGAATAAGCCCGATTGTACCTGTTCGTGATAATACCGGTAATTATACTTTTGAGAACGGGCCAAGCGGGTATGTTGATCTGGTTGGTAATCCAATAGCGGCGGCTGAATTAAATACTGACATCAGTAAAAATTTCAGAGTTTTTGTAAATAGCTTTCTTAATTATGAGATCATCAAAGACCTCAAACTTAAAGTAAGTGTAGGTACTGATGATCGATTTAACAGAGAAGATCAATTCAGGCCAAATACCACTTATTTAGGGCTAACTACTAACGGGTTTGCGCAAATATCAAATCCTATAAACTTTAATTGGTTAAATGAGAATACATTAACTTATACAAAACAGATCAATAAAAATCAGTCTATTACAGCATTGGCAGGTTATACTTTCCAGCAATTTAAGTATACCACCAGTACTGCCACAGCCCAGTCATTAACAACAAATAATTTAGGTACTGATAATTTAGGAGTAGGAGGGAATTTATCATCTTCATCATCAACTAATGCGCACACGCTCGAATCATTTTTAGGCAGGGTTAATTATAGCTTTATGGATAAGTACTTGTTAACCCTTTCCATTCGTCGTGATGGCGCTTCGGTATTAGGTTCAGCACATAACTTTGGTACTTTCCCATCAGGCTCGGTAGCATGGCGTGTTTCCAATGAGGATTTTATGAAAAGTATAACCGCCATCAGCGATCTGAAATTGCGGGTAGGTTATGGTGTTACAGGTAATTCAAACATCGACCCTTATTCCTCTTTATCACAATATGGCTTTAATAATTATGTGCTAAATGGTACCCGTGTAGTAGGAACTTCGCCTAACAATATTGGGAACGATAATTTGCAATGGGAATCAACCGCGTCAACTGATATTGGTTTAGATCTGGGTTTATTACACAATCGCATTACTTTCAATGCCGATGTATATGACAAAAAAACATCTAAGCTGCTCTTTAATGAAAGTGTTCCGGCTTCAAGTGGTTTTACAACAGTGTTGAATAATGTAGGTGCCGTATCAAATAAGGGTATTGAGCTTACTTTAAATACTATTAATATTGAGCAGCAAAATTTAAGATGGACAACCAGTTTTAACTTTTCACGAAATATAAATAAGATATTAAGCCTGGGGGGAGTACCTTATCAAATTACAGGTAACGTGAGTTCAAGTTTGTATCCTGGTGGTCAAAACTCATCAATATTAGAAGTAGGGCAGCCTATTGGTGCATTTTATGGTTATAAATTTGAAGGTATATGGCAAAGCCAGGCGCAGATAACAGCAAGCGGAACAAAGGAAGCTGTTAAGCCCGGTGATCCGCGTTATGAAGACCTTAACGGCGACAACAATATTACAGCCGCCGACAGAACTATTATTGGTTATGCAGTACCTAAATTTGATTATGGCTTCAGTAGTAATTTAACTGTTCAGCGCTTTAATTTATATGTGTTGCTACAGGGTGTTTACGGTAACTCCATATTAAATGAAAATTTAATTGAAACCGAAAATGGTACTACCAATGATAATAAACAAAATTATGTGTTAGCCGACAGTTGGAACGGCCCCGGTACAAGTAACACCTTACCAAGTGTAGGTAGTACATTGCGCCGCAGCCTTGGCCCAACAAGCGATGTACTGGAACCGGGTAGTTATCTCCGGTTTAAAACCATCACCTTATCTTATGATCTGCCATTACCAAAACTTACCAATGTATTTAAAAGTGCCTCCATATTTATTACAGGGCAAAATTTAATTACTATAACTAAATACAAAGGTTATGATCCTGAGGTTGACTCTTATTCTGATTCAAGTGGCAATTATACCTCATTGGGTACTGATTATAATCCATACCCTAATGTGCGCACCTATTTATTAGGCGTAAGATTTGGTTTTTAAGTATTACAGATAAATAAAAAGAGATGAAAAAGATATATATATTATTAGTCGCATGTGCCTTTTTAACAATGGCATCATGTAAAAAAGCATTACAGGAAAAACCCTATAGCATTTTAACAAATGCAAACTTTTATCAAAATGCTAACGATGCACAATCGGCCTTAATTGGAGTATTTAGTCAGTTACAACCGCAGGCTTATTATCAGCGGACGGTATACATAATAGGTGAACTTTCAGGCGATGATCTTATACCCCTATTAACACAAAATCAGGAACGTATTGATATGTATAAAGTCCAGTATACATCATCAAATATTGAAATTAACAACTGGTATACCAATAGCTATAAGCTTATAAGCAGGGCTAATGATGTTATAGCCAATGTGCCGGGCATTACGATGGATGTGCCCACTAAAAATAATATTTTGGGGAATGCAATGTTCCTGCGTGCTATGGCTTATTTTGACCTGGTAAATAGCTTTGGCGATGTGCCATTGATCTTAAAGCCAGTAGTGAGCACAACTGATCCGAATTTGTTCCCTACCCGAACAGCGGCAAGTGTGGTTTACAATCAGATAATAACCGATTTAAAATATGCTGAGGCCAATTGTTATACAGAGCCTAATATAGTTACTGCTAATAAAGGCGAAGTATCATCAGGCGCGGCATCAGCTTTGCTGGCAAGGGTATATTTACAAAGGGCCAGCACAACCTATGCGGCTTCGGATGATAATACAAATGCACTGGCCGAATGTAATAAAGTGATTAACTCAGGTGTATACAAATTGATGCCAAATTATAGTGATGTATTTAACTGGGATCTTAAATATTACCCATCGCAAACAGAGGTTATATTTGCTGTACAGTTTGGGCTCAATAATACCAGTACCACACAAAATATAACTGTACGTATGTTTTCACCGGCATCTTTAGGTGGCTCAGGCTCGTTTGTGGCAAACCCGTACTTAATGTATAAAACCTATGATGTAAATGATGTGCGTAAAGCATGGAACGTAGCTGACAACGTAAACGGAGTGGCTACAACACCTTTTATTTATAAATATCGCGATTCACAATGGGTTAAAGGAAGTAATAATTCACGCATGAACTGGATAGTATTACGTTATGCTGATGTGTTGATGATGCAGTCTGAAGCAATGAATAACATCAACGCAGCTGACCCTAACAAGTTTACCGGATTGAATGCAGTAAGGGCAAGGGCAGGCTTAAGCGCAGCGCAGATGCTTAATTTAACTAATACGCCAACCCAAAGTGCATTTGTAGATACGCTGGTACGCGACCGTTTAAGAGAATTGTGTATTGAAGGCCACCGCCGTTGGGATTTGATTCGTTTAGGTCGTTTTGCATCAGTTGAGCAAGCTGTAAATGGTTTTACAGTTAATCCTAATCAGTTTTTATTACCATTGCCTCAAACAGAGATCGATGCTAATCCTAAGTTAAAACAAAATCCAGGTTATTAAAATATAGTCGATGTTAAAAAGAGGAGTTAAGTTATTGATTATAAGTATGTTTTTTGGTTTTACCGGTTTTGCGCAAAGCAAGGCCGGTAACTCTGATTTTATATTACTTGATCAGCAGGTGTTAAAAAATGTAAATAGTAGTTATCATCAAGGCGATGTTTTAGTGGTAAAACAGGTTAACGGATTAATTGCCGAGGCTGATAGTTTATTAAAAGCCGGGCCTTATTCCGTTACGTTTAATAAAACAAAGTTGGCCCCAAGTAATAACAAGCACGATTATGTAAGCCAGGCACCCTATTGGTGGCCAGACTCATCAAAGACTAATGGCAAACCATACATCCGTAAAGATGGCAGGCGTAATCCTGAAATATATTTATTGAATGACGATAGCCAAATGACTAAAATGAGTTATGTGGTTAAAAAGCTGGCGTTGGCCTATTATTTTACAGGCAAGCAGCAATACGAACAAAAGGCTGCGGTATTATTAAAAGTATGGTTTATTGATACGGCTACCTTAATGAACCCAAATCTGAATTATGCACAATACATTCCAGGGATAAATGATGGTAGGGGAATAGGTATTATAGAAACACTTAGCCTTACAGCTATTCCTGATGCAATTACGCTGTTACAAAAGCATGATTCTTTTGATAATTCAATTGTTTCGGGTGTTAAGAATTGGTATAAGCGGTATGCTGAGTGGATGCTTAATAGCAAAAATGGTTTGTCAGAACGATCGCAGATCAATAATCATGGCACTAACTATGATCTGCAGTTAGCCGATTTTGCCTTATTTACCGGTAATCGTTCTTTAGCTGTAAAGGTTATTAACGAATTTACTATTCCACGAATTGATCAGCAATTTACTACTGATGGCTTACAGCCACTAGAGCTGGTTCGTACCCGTTCATGGGATTATTCAAATATGAATTTATACGCCTGGGCCCGGCTTGCTGTAATTGCTGATGAATTAAATGTTGATCTTTGGCATAGGCAAACGCTTGATGGTAAAGGTATAAAAGGCGCGATTGTGTGGTTAATGCCATTTGCCTTAAAACAAAAGGTGTGGACCTATCCCGAGATTGTCAAGTTTGAGTATGGTAATTTTAAACGCATTGTATTTTTAGCGAAAGATCAATATCCTGATGTTTCCTTTAAAGAGTTTTATAAAAAATTCCCAATTGATGGCCAATTAGAGTTTATTGAATAAAACAGCTTTTGATAGTATGAAATTAAAGATCCTGACATTGTTATTGCCGGCATTAGTTTTTTTTAATTTATTCATATTCAGTAACTTGTCAAAAAAGGATTTGCTAATTATTCAAAGAAGGCAAAAGGTCAAGCCCGATCATCATTACATCCATTATTCGTCCGCCTTTTTAATAGCACTTTAAGCGTGATTTATAGTTTTAGTGATGCAGATTAAAAAGTGCAACCAATCGCACGGCAGTGAAATCGTCTTAGCTTATAAAAGGGGTTATTATTGTGTAAGGTTTTACTATTGCTGAAGTAAAATCCTACCGAAAATCCTCATCTATGAAGCTTTTTTCAGATATCAGGCACTTAAGAATTATGCTGTTTTTAACGCTGTTTTTCACGGCCAAATACAACTATGCACAAACGGAGGGATCAACCGCTAAAGATTCAGTCACAGATAATTTTAATATAAAAACCACAAGTTTTTTATTACCACAGCCGCAACCACCCTGGAAGTATTACCAGCAGGTTGCCGTACAATATATAGTTGTTCCGAAAGACTGGATCACTGAACAGCTTACAGCGCCTATGTTCAGTTATGCGGGCAAATATACACTGCCGTATGGGTTTAATTTACAATCGAGCCTGGCCACGTTATTTATTTCATACCGGTTGAATTTTGGGCCATTCTGGAATTACTCAGTCAACAATTTTCATTTCGGAGCGGGTTACCAGGTGGCTTATAGCCTTGGTTTCCTGAAACAGTTTGGTTTTAATACCACACTGAATGTATGGGAACAGCAACCATCCCTCACAGTTGGGTATAGTTTTAAAACAATGGCGGTAGTATTAAGGGGTGATCTGTACTACATCAGTTCGCTCAGTGAAACACAAGCCGGCCATACCATTTCTTATCCCACTTTTTTAAACGGATACAGTATAACGGGAGCGCTTGAGCAACGATTGTGGAGGAATAATCTACTATCCTTTGGGGTAAAGATGAATTATTTGAAATATCATATCATCGCCTGGCCTGCTTTTCCGGTTAATCAGTACCGGTATTTGCTTCCCGAGTTTGATTTAGGGCTTAGTTTTTAATGATCATAACTATGAAACATCAACATACATATCGGCTCCTGATTCTGATTATATTCTTTTCCTGTAATAAGAACCAGCTTATGTTTCCGCCTGTAAACCCGGGTAATAACCTGGTTAATACAGAACCTATTGCTAATTCTGTGATGAAAAACATGGAAGGCGTATACTCACTGAGTGATGGCAGCAACAGCCTGGGTACTGAATTTGTATGCAAGGTATCTAAAAACAAAGTGTCATTTTTCAGTAACCAAAACGGTATATTGTTTATCCTCAGCTATGGATTAAATACTACAGATGGCTCAATTCAATTTTCAGGTTTCTGGCGTTATGCGGAAAATGCAAACCAGGGCCTTATTAATTTTTCTGTAGCAAACACAGATGGCGCAAATGATCTGATCGTGAATGGCATTGTAAGCAATTTGCAATTAAAAGGCACCTTTAGTTCTCCAACAAAATCCATCAGCCTGAAATATGAAAGGCCTTTTTCACCATACGTATTAGCGCATGAATTTATCATTTTAGCACATGGGACTATCCCACTCAAAACAAATTCGCCATTTGCAGTAAACTCAGTAAATGGTGTTTTACATTCAGAAGATTACGGAGCAAATGGAGTTGAAACTGATATACAACTAACTAAGGATAATGTGCCGATATGTATGCACGATGCCTCATTTGATAACAGGCTTACGCAAAAAGGCCCGTTATACGGTAATTTCAGTGATTTTACATTTGATTTTTTAGAACAGTATGTACGTTTGGTTGATGGGCAGAAGATACCCTCACTGGCGCAGGAGTTGCAGGCATTTGTAGATTCCACTACCATGAAATATGTTTGGCTGGATGTAAAGGGCGACCCGGATATATTTAAATATTTGGAACCTGTAGTAAGGGCTGCTTATGCCGATGCCCAGGCAAAAAACAGGGATGTAATCATATTCGCCGGCCTGCCATCAGACGATGTTATAGCCGAATATAATAAGCAACCGAGCTATGGTGCCAGTTTCCCTTGCCTGTGCGAGTTAAGCCTGCAGGACGCGATCGATAATCATTGTGAGTTTTTTGGTCCACGGTGGACAATGGGCCTGTTATTGGATGATGTAAATCAAGGGCACACACTCGGAATAAGAACAATCAGCTGGACGCTAAGTGATAATACCACAATTCTGGATTATTTGCAGAATGGAAACTTTGATGGGTTTATTTCTGATAATACGCCTTATGTGGTATATGATTATTATGCACTTCATTAACGGTTTGTATAATCAATAAGGTTAATTATGTATTTAAAACGAATCATTATAATTGAAATGTTGATCATTGCCTGTTCAATACATGCAATTGCTCAAACAACTAAGCATACTAAACCCAAGAAAAGTAAATTTGCTGTTTATGCGGGGGTAGGGCCTAATTACTATTTCAATAACCTGGCATTAGGGAAAAATTATGTTAATGATTTTAATTATTCATTTACAGGCAGGGTAATGTGGGAGCCTGAACATCTATTAAGCCTCGGTATCGAGACTGGTTATTTCAGGTTATATACCTACAACACGCCTGAACCCAATAAAGTTCATATCGCAAACACGGCTATCCCGATCCAGATAGTGGTATCTATGCGGGTTTTAAAAAACTTCTACGTTAATTTCGCTATGGGGCAAGCTGTATTGGTTAATAATATCCATACTGAAAATTCGGGCGACTTTAGCGCATCCAGTTTTTCAGTAGCTGATTTTTCTGGGACGCTTGGTTATCGGCATAAACTCAGCAACAGGTTTTCTATCGGTGCTGAAGCCAAATATTATTACTCCGGTGCTTTTGTTGATAGGAATATTGCCTTACTGTTTGTAGGTGGGTATAGGTTCTGACAGGAGGTACTAATGACTGGTTACACTAAATTTCAACCCATCATCAAAGCCGGAGAAGTCACTTTTAAGTTCACGGGATGTTATCTGCAATGAGTCGCGCTGGCGCTTTACCTCAAGATAATGGAACATGGGTTTATAATCATGCGAGAGATCATGCGTTAATTCTTTTTTATATAATGGCTGATGAGGGCCTCCACCGCCGCCTATCACCAAAAAATATTTCCCCTGCACTTTAAAGCGCTCAAAATTATGCGAGTGCCCCGAAAAGAACAGCACACATTTTTTTGAACTGATAAAACCCGGAACAAACTTTTGCTGTACAGGTAGTGATGGGCCAACAACCTTACTATTTGAATAAGGCGAATGATGGCAGCTAACTATTATAAATTTAATAGCCGGGTCGTTATCCATTTGTTTTAGAGTGCTGCTATACCATTTATCTTGCTTAATGATGTCATTATCCTTCATCTTACTGAAGTTGGAATTTAACAGGATAACAGCCACTGAATCAATTACCTCGCTATAGCCAGTTTCATTATGCATCGGGAACCTTGCTTGGAATTTTCGTTTTCCTTTGTTTGCATTGCACATCAGTTCATGATTGCCAAGCAAGGCATAAACGGGGATGCTATCATCAGCACACCATTTAAGATAGGTGTCCATCTTTTTCCACTTGGCATCGCTATAGCCTAGGGAAACTACATCGCCTAGTATAAATAAACAGGCTGGGTGAATAGAAATAACATCCTTAAAAATCATTTCCGTAGCCTTTTCGTTATGATTGGTTTTGCGGATAATTTTCTCAATAAACAAGGGTGCCTGTGTATCACTTGTAAATGCAATTGTGGGGTTTTTTTTCTGTGCAATTACTGAATGCGAACAGCACATTATGCTTATTGAAAAAAACAAATAACAAAGAGTAGTCTTTCTTATCGTCATGTTTTGAATGTTTACCCGAAGATAAGATTATCAGAAGATATCACCAACCTTACATATAATAGCGGCTTTAAAGCTCTTTCTAAAATTTTCCACGATAAAAACTCTACCAATTCGTAAATATATCTCTTAATCATGGAGAAAGGACCGTAGTAGTTTTCAAAACCCACGCGATCTGTAGTTGCCCATTCGTCAGCAATATAAGCAGGTACATTTAGGTGATTTTTTGACTTTTGAAATCCGATACTAATTCACTATCAAGAGATCGATGCATGGCATATATCAGTTTTTGGTTTCCAAAATCAATTATTTCTTCAATATAGCCACTATGAGTGCATAGATATTTAGTTAAATCTATAAAATCCATGTATTTACTAGGATATATAAAAATATTTATATATTTGCTCCCGTAAAACAATCGCAATGAAAACCCTCTCACGCTCTTGCAGCATTTTATTTTTCAATATGTTTTCTTCACAGCAGGCATGCTGTATGTGTTGTTATTAAGTAAACAACAAAGCAACTAATAATCTTTTATCGATTAAAAAGTGGACTGCATGTGCGGATATAGCATCATGCGTTAACCGGTTATAATTTATTTTCGAAACCCTAATTAAAACTATCAGGATGACAGCATAAATACCTACTTGAAAAAATAAACCGGCAAGGAAGCCTTGCCGGTCATTAACAGATGACAGAACAGCCGTAACGCCAATCACTACTGCCCTTCATCTACACGGTTTTACTAACGAAATGAATCATTAACATAAAACATTTAAATATATGGAAATATATATCCATGCCAAACACGTTCTTACCCGGCTATTCACGGCCATTGCCCTTCTGATAATTCCCTACACGGTTTTTGCACAAACAGAAGTTCCGCTTATCAATTCGAGATTAGAAGGCATAGTTGTTGACAGTACAACTAAACAGCCTATAACCGGTGTAACACTCCGGATTAAAGGAGTTACTCACTCAGTTTCCACAGGTTCCGACGGGCGCTTTACATTTATTACCGGCCAAAAATTACCTTATATTTTGATTGTTAGCTTTATAGGCTATAAAACCAAGGAAGTATATGCCACCGGCAGCCCGGTCAACATTCAATTATCTGACAAGGTATCCCAGCTAAACGATGTAGTTATAGTAGGTTACGGAACACAGAAGAAAAGTGACATTACGGGCGCAATATCAAGCATCCCTAAAGATAACCTTAAACAGGTTTCATCATCGGTTGATAACCTGTTACGCGGGGGAGCTCCGGGTGTTGACGTAACACAGAGTTCCGGTGCACCGGGGGCTTCGGCAAGTGTGCGTATACGAGGGGGTAATTCAATAACCGGTGGTAATGAACCATTATATGTAATTGATGGCTTCCCGATCTATAATGACAATACAGCCATTAGCTCAAGCGCTGGCACAGGAGCGTCGGTTAATGCATTATCTACTATAAATCCTTCTGATATTGAATCCATTGAAGTATTAAAAGATGCCTCTGCTACCGCGATATACGGCTCAAGGGGTGCCAACGGCGTTGTTATAATAACTACCAAAAAAGGTAAAAGAGGAACAAATGATGTTACCTACCAGGGTTATTACGGAATACAAAAAATAAGCAGAGAAATTCCACTTTTGGATGGCTCACAATGGGCTTCGCTTCGCAATGATATATTGGCAAGCTCAGGTCAGCAGCCATCATTTACCCCGGCCCAGGTTGCCGCTTTCGGGCAAGGTACTAACTGGCAGGACGCAGCGTTTAGAACCGCACCTGTGCAAAATCATGAGCTAACATTATCCGGTGGGGATGAAAAATCAAGGTATAATATCTCCGGAAATTATTTTGATCAGGAGGGTATTTTACTCAATACAGATTTCAAAAGATACTCGCTGAGATATAATTATGACAGGGATATTTCTACCAAATTCCATGTTGGCATTAATGCTACCACTACTTATTCTATTTCAGAAGGTGCTGCATCAAATATCGCAGCCAACAGCCTTAACAGCCCAAATGTTATCACTAACATAATAACTACACCACCAATATTGCCTGTAAAAGATGCTAACGGTAATTATGTATTGAACCCCTACTCAACTACTCCGTCAAACCCAATACAGGATCTGCTATCCATAGTTAACCAAACAAAAGTTAACCGCACGTTAGGAAACCTTTTTGGTGAATATACGCTTGCTCCGGGTTTAAAAGCTAAGGTGAGTATTGGGGCTGATCTTCTCAGTTCAAAATCCAATTTCTATGCACCATCATACACAGGTGATGGTTATTCAACTTTAGGTTATGCTACCGTTGGTGCATCTACCTCAAACAGTTGGTTAGATGAAAATACCCTTACCTATACCACCACCATTCATAAAGATCATGATATAAATGTGCTGGTAGGTTATACCACCCAGTATTTTGATAACGAATCGTTTACAGCAGGTTCTAAAGACTTTGTGAGTAATATAACAACTTACAACAGCCTCCAAAGTGGTTCGCAGATATTAACCCCGACATCAAATGCTTATAGCTGGGCATTGGACTCTTATCTGGCAAGGGTTAACTATTCTTATCAGCATAAATATAACCTTACAGTATCAGCCAGGGCCGACGGCTCATCACGTTTTGGTTCAGGTAATAAGTGGGGGTATTTCCCATCAGCAGGCTTTTCATGGAATGCAGGGGAAGAAGACTTCATTAAAAGCGTTCCTGTTATCAGCAATTTAAAGGTAAGGTTAAGCGCCGGCGAAACCGGTAATCAGCAAATTGGCGAATACCAGTCGCTTGCTTTATACAGTCCGTTCAACTACACCTTTAACAATACCCAAACTGTAGGGCTTGCGCAAACGCAACTGGCTAATTCCGATCTTAAATGGGAAAAAACAGCACAATATGACGGCGGTATCGACTTGGGTGTACTAGATAACCGCATTAACCTGGTTTTTGACGCTTATTACAAAAAAACCACTAACCTGTTACTTGATGTACCTGTTCCTTTATCATCGGGTTATTCACAATCATTACAAAATATAGGCAGTGTTGAAAATAAAGGGATCGAATTAGGTATTAATACTGACAATATAACCCGCAGTGGATTCACCTGGAAAACATCACTGGTTTATTCATTAAACCGTAACAAGGTTTTAAGTTTAGGAAATGGCGAAACATCTTTCTTCCCTACCTTACCAAGTTCAACACTTGGCCTCCTGCAGCCTGAAATTATAAAGGTAGGCTTGCCGTTAGGCACGTTTTGGGGATATAAAACAGAAGGAATATTCCAAAATGCAGCTCAGATAGCAGAATATGCAACCCTTAACAGCAAGGCAAATACCAAACCAGGCGATGTACGTTACCAGGATTTGAATAACGATGGTGTAATAACCACTGCCGACAAAACAAACCTTGGAAGTGTACAGCCTAAATTTACAGGAGGCTTAACCAACACTTTTACCTACAAAGGAGTGGATCTGGTAGTGTTCCTACAAGGATCGTACGGTGGCCAAATTTATAACGCCTTACGTCAGCAACTGGATATCACCAACCTTTCACAAAATGCATGGGGAGAAATTGCTGACAGATGGACACCTACCAATCCAAGCAACACTATTCCGCGTGCATCGAACAATCCTGTTGCGCAGATGTCGAGCCAATTTATTGAAAATGACTCTTATTTAAGGTTAAAAAACCTGGTATTAGGCTACACGTTTACCAATGATTTTATTAAAAGCATTCATGCTAAACAGCTAAGGTTATATGTAGCAGCACAAAATCTGGCTACCTGGACTAAATACACCGGTTACGATCCGGAGGTAAACAGCTTTGAGCAAAATAACACTGCGCAGGGTATTGATTATGGAGCTTATCCTAATTACAGAACGTACTTGCTTGGTTTAAGCGTAACATTTTAATTTTTATAGATAAAAAAATGAAAAAGATATTATTACTCATAGTTGCAGCAAGCGCTTTAACAGCTTGCAATAAGCTAACTGAAGATCCTACTTCATATATAACAGCCAGTCAATTTTACAAAACCCAGTCAGATGCTACGGCAGGTGTAACCGCGATTTACAGTGAGCTTATAAGTGATGGCACTGAGCAACCGCTTTATGGCAGGGAAATTAATTTTTTGGCTGATATGACAACCGATGATCTTGCCGCGGGCCCATCAGCCATCAATCCCAATGTTAGGGCACTAAGCTCCATAACCTATACCTCAACTGATGATAGGGTACAGGTGATCTGGCGCCAGCTTTATACAGGAATAAGCCGTGCTAATGCCGCTATTGATGCTATACCGACCATACAATTTGATACAACTTTAAGAAGCAGGTTAGTACGTGAATCAAAATTCCTAAGGGCGTTATTTTATTTTAACCTGGTGCGCTTTTATGGCAATGTGCCATTGGTGTTACACAACCCTGCGGATGCATCAAATTTAAGTAGTTTAGAAGTTGACAGATCGCCGTCGGCTACTGTTTACGCTCAGATCATAGCTGATTTAACTGATGCACAAAATCTTCCCACAAGTTATACTGGCGCTGATATAGGCCGGGCAACTGGTGGGGCTGCAAAGTCGCTTTTAGTTAAGGTTTATTTAACCCAGCAAAATTGGACTGCCGCAATAAGTAAAGCGCAGGAAGTAATTAACGGGCCTTATGGTTATGCGCTTTTTCCTAATTATGCAGATGTATTTAATCCAGCTACAAAAAATGGGATAGAGCATATTTTCTCAGCTCAAATATCTTCAAATGGCGGCTTGGGCAACAGCAGTACATTAATGGGTGCTAATTTTGCAGGCTTTGTGGGAAATGTTCCTGCTGATATTCCCGCTGATAGCTCGGTTTATAAACAATTCAGCAGTACTGATACACGCAGAGCGGTTACCTTTTACACTTCACTGGTTAATCCTGCTACTGGTTTAGTCTATAATTTCCCTACGTTTTATTTTGGCAAATATGTTGACAGGAGCGAGTTATCAACTCCCGGACAAAGTAATATCAATTTCCCGATACTGCGATATGCCGATGTTTTGCTAATGTATGCCGAGGCTTTAAATGAAGTACAAGGGCCGGTGCCTGCGGCCTATAGTGCCATTAACCAGGTTAGGGTACGTGCAAACACAGGTAATTTAACAACAGGACTTTCTCAAACCGCATTTCGGGATTCACTGTATGCTGAAAGAAGGCGCGAATTTGTACAGGAAGCACAACGCTGGTTTGACCTCGTACGCACTAATCAACTGGTACAAGCGGTATCAAAGGTGGCTTCAAAAACCAATGTCAGCAATAAAAATTACCTGTTCCCTATACCAGCGAGCGAAACCAGTTTAAACCCTGGGCTAACGCAAAATCCGGGATATACCAACTAATAGAAAATTAATCGATTTCAATTTATCAATCTCATGAAAGTGATTTTTAAAAAACATAGCCCTTTACTGTTGGGGACACTGGCTGCTTTTACCAGTGAAGCAAAAACTACTAAAACCTCACCGATTGAAACACATATCAAAAATGAAGACAGCATATGAAAAGGAACTTAAGAACTATAGGCGACGATTTTAGTGTACTCGCAAAGAAGATACTAATAGGTATCGTCCTTACCCTTATCCCCCTGGCATTAATAGCCGGGGGATTATGGCTCACCACAACACTTCTTAAATAAACCATTTAAGCTTATGAAAATAGATCCACAAACCCGGAAAAGCATCATCAAAAACGCCTTGCTAAGTGTTTTTATCTACCTGCTGCCCATTTTATTGATGTTCGGCTCCTATTACATCACCGGCCAAAAGCCCTGGAAGAATAAGGTTGCCACATCAGAAAAAATTAATAAAACCAATCACCAATTAAATAAAAAACCATGATCAAATATCTCGAAACTATAGTACATGGGATGAATACCTGGGGATACCCGGCCTTGATCCTGTTGCTCGGTGTGTTAGAATTTTCACTGGGCCTCTACGAAAAAAAGTGGACGAAAAATGAGAGCCTGCTTAACATTTTCAGCTTTGTTTTTCCTCCAATTATTCTTTATCCGGCAATAGCATTTTTCGGCCTGAAATTTTTACCGGATGTAATACCGCAGTATAAAAATATATTCTCGTGGGTGCCTTTTATTTGGGGCTTTATCATTATAGCTATTGCTGATGATCTTACCCAATATTGGTATCATCGGCTGCATCATCAGATCCCATTTTTATGGCGCTTCCATCGCACGCACCATTCGGCACCATACATGGGTATGGCGATGGCAAGCAGGCAAAATATCATATACACCTTCTTTTTTTCGCAGATATATCTGACCACTATTTTGATATATCTTGGGTTAGGGTATCCTGCAATATTCGTTACAGCCTTAAAAACACTGATCGTCACTTTTGCCCATTCGAGTATTAAATGGGATAAGCCTTTTTATAAATATAAAATACTGCACCCGGTAGCATGGGTATTAGAAAGGTTGATATCGACCCCTGCAACGCACCACGCACATCACTCCAGTTCTACAGACGACGGGGTGGGGTATTACAAAGGCAATTTTAGCAACATGTTTTTTTTGTGGGATGTGATCTTCGGTACCGCGCATATATCAAGGCAATATCCTAAAGGTTATGGTATTTCGCATTATGAAGGCGACGAGTGGTACGCGCAGCTATTCTGGCCCATATTTAAATCAAGCAGAGAAGGTAGTGAACTGGCTAAAAGCGGCCCTGTAGTTCGCGAAGATATTATCCCAATAAATAACGATAATAAGGTTTCTGATGATGTCTTATCATCGGTTACACAACCTGTTTTGGCTGACTATGCCGGTTCTAATCTTTCAATAAACCAATAAATTAAAACTTATAACCATTATGACAAACACATTTAATAAAATAAAAGCGAGGCCGGCACTGTTAACAGTGTTATCGGTTGTCTTTTTCACCGGTACACTATCGGCACAAAACATCACACAGCAGCAGCAACCCTTTCAAGGGGTGATCGGTAAAACGCTGGCCGAATCAAAAGAATCATGGACAGCGCCTATCAAAGCGCCAAAAGGCGCGCCAAATGTTATCTGGATATTGCTGGATGATGTGGGCTTCGGGGCATCAAGCACCTTTGGCGGTGTAATACGCACGCCTACATTTGATAGCCTGGCTAACAACGGTCTGCGTTACACCAACTTTCATACCACAGCAATTTGCGCCCCAACCCGCGCGGCTTTATTAACCGGGCGTAACTCATCAAGGGTGCATATGGGTGGTTTCGCGCATACAGTTCTGTCGGCTGGTTTCCCTGGTTATGATGGCCGTATCCCGTCGGATAAAGGTACCATTGCCGAGATATTGCGCGAGAATGGCTACAATACATTCCAGGTTGGTAAATATGGCTTAACACCTGATGAAGATGCAACTGACGCGGGCCCGTTTGATCGCTGGCCAAGCGGAAAAGGCTTTGACCATAACTTCGGTTTCCTGGGCTCACAAACAGACCAGTATAAACCCGACCTGGTTGAAGACAATGCCCACGTAACCCCTGATGGCCGCCACTTAAATGAGCAGATAACTGATAAAGCTATTTTCTATTTGACCCGTCAACACAAGGTAGCGCCTGATAAGCCTTTCTTCCTGTACTATGCGCCCGGCGCAACACATGCACCGCACCAGGTTGCAAAAGAGTGGAGCGATCAGTATAAAGGCAAGTTTGACGCAGGCTGGGATGTATTTAGGGAAGAGGTTTTTGCAAGACAAAAAAAGTTGGGTATTATTCCTGCTAATGCTGTATTGCCAGCCCGCAATCCAAACGTAAAAGAATGGAATACCCTATCGGCAGATGAGAAAAAACTCTACGCTCGTTTTATGGAAGTATATGCCGGCTACTTAACCTATACCGATCATGAAGTTGGGCGTTTGATAAACTATCTGAAGGAAAGCAACCAACTTGATAACACCTTAATATATGTTGTTATTGGTGATAATGGCGCAAGTAAAGAGGGAACCGCTAATGGTGATATTGACAGGCAACTTTTCAGCAGGCCACTTTCTGAAGAAGAAAATATAAAATATAACCTCGCCAAAATAGGTGAGATAGGCACCCCTGATGCTAAAGAAGGAAATTACCCTATAGGTTGGGCGCAGGCTGCAAATACACCATTTAAATACTGGAAACAGGATGCTAACTCCGAAGGTGGCACACGTAATCCACTGATCGTTTTCTATCCGAAGGGAATAAAAGATAAGGGTACCATACGTACGCAATACGGCCATGTTATTGACCTGCTGCCAACAACTTTAGAATTCCTGGGTATTAATGCTCCTGAGTACATAAGAGGAATTAAACAGGATACTATACAAGGTACCTCATTGGTTTATTCTTTCGATCATCCTGAGGCCCCATCACAACACCGTATACAGTACTATTACATCTTTGGATCGAGGTCTATTTACAAAGATGGATGGAAGGCAGAAGTTTATCACCATCCTGATTTTAACGACCTGGCCAAAGCGGGAGCAAGCCAGCCAGCTCCGTCAAGTGGTTTTAGCACTGATGTTTGGGAACTATATAACCTGAATACAGATTTTAACGAACGAATTGATGTTGCTAAAAAATATCCTGAAAAATTAAAAGAGTTACAGGACCTGTTTGATGCGCAGGCTAAAATAAATAATGTTTATCCGTTTATTGATTGGGATGATGTGATCAAACGCAGAATTCACAGAACACCGGATGCGCCACAAACATTAAATGAGGATATAAAAAAGGCTTCTCAAGGAAATCAATAAATAATGAAGAAAATTAGAATTGCATTTATGCTGCTGCTGGCCGTTACAGGCTGGCAGCATGCAAATGCCCAAAGTAAAAAACCCAATATTATACTTATTGTGGTAGATGATATGGGCTATTCTGACCTAGGTTCTTATGGCTCAGAGATACATACGCCAAATTTGGATAAACTGGCATCGCAGGGCTTGCGTTTAAAAGAGTTTTATAATAACGCTATATGCGCACCAACCCGGTCGTCCATATTAACCGGGCAGGATCAGCATAAAGCTGGCATTGGTTATTTTGATGTTGATTTAGGGTTACCCGCTTACCAGGGCTACCTGAACAGGGAATCGGTAACATTAGCCGAGGTGTTGAAACAGGATGGTTACAGTACGCTCATGTCGGGTAAATGGCATGTGGGTAATGATAGCCTGGGCTGGCCAAATCAACGCGGTTTTGATAAATTCTTTGGGATCATCGGCGGCGCTGCAAACTATTTTAATACCGGTTACATGCCCTTAGGAGGTGGTAAATATCCGGTAATAATTGAAGAAAATAACAAGCGCTGGTATAAACCCGATGATAGCTATTACATGACAGATGAAATAGGTGACCATGCCGTTAAATACCTTGATGAGCAAAGTAAAAGCGATAAGCCTTTCTTCCTTTATTTAACTTTTAACGCACCACACTGGCCACTGCAGGCTTTGCCCGAGGATATTGCCAAATACAAAGGCAGGTACAATATCGGCTGGGATTCGCTGCGTAAAGAGCGCATCAAAAAGCAGGTTGAACTCGGTATAAGAGATCCTAACCAAACTATAGCCCTGCGTGATGCTGACGTACCCAACTGGGATAACCTAACTTATGATGAACAGCAGCTTTGGAAGGCCAAAATGGAAGTTTATGCTGCTATGGTTGACCGTATGGATCAAAACGTTGGCAAAGTACTGGAGAAGCTAAAGGAGCTAAAAAAAGATGATGATACGCTCATAGTATTTATATCCGACAATGGCGCACCTGCAGAGGATGTGGCGCACGGGCGTGTACATGCTGCCCGTAATTTAGGGCCTGTTGGCACATCTGGCTCTTTTGAGGCACAGGGTAAAAATTGGTCATTTGTTTCCAATTCTCCGCTGCGGTCATTTAAGGGAGCATTGTATGAAGGTGGTATGAGTTCACCATTGATTGCCTGGTTCCCGGGCAGGATCAAGCCGAATACAATTGCTACAGGTACTGCACATCTGGTTGATCTTGCACCTACCTTTTATGACCTGGCCGGAGCAAAATATCCATCAGTTTATAACGGGCATAAAATTAACCCATTAATAGGCAAAAGCTTAACCGGTTTGTTTTTTAAAGGCGAGCCCATAAACCGCGATAAACCACTGTTTTGGGAGCTTTGGGGCAACAGAGCAATAAGAGAAGGTAAGTGGAAACTGGTATCATCATTTCCGGCTAACCAATGGGAGTTATATGATCTGGAAATAGATCGCGGTGAAACCAATAACCTGGCAGCAAAATATCCCGAAGTAGTTAAAAAGCTTTCGCTTGAGTACCTAACCTGGGTAAATGAAAATAATGTGGTATTGGATTTTAATCTTATCAAGCCTAAAACATCATTCGATGTTATTAAACTGGGTCAGTAAATTAATTATATTAAAAGTGATAAAACGTTCGTCATTACCGTTTCTGTTAGTTGTAATAATTATAGGTGCGTCATGCAAACACCACCAACCTAATGCGGTAAGTATTGTTGCAGGCCCTGCGGTTTCTGCCAAAAAAGCCTTGTGTTGTGAATCAGGAATTCCAAAACGTTTTGCATCACTAAATACAGCGTCTGTTGGATTACCGGTTGCTAATACTGATCGATCACACATCGGAATGATTTGGGTAAAACCGGGAACATTTATGATGGGTGCCGACAACAAACAAGCTTCGCCTGACGAGTACCCAAAACATAAAGTAACCGTTAATGGCTTTTGGATGGATGCAACAGAAGTTACCAACGCGCAGTTTGCAAAGTTTGTTAAGGCCACAGGTTATAAAACTATAGCCGAGCGCAAGCCCGACTGGAATGAGCTAAAAAAACAATTGCCTCCCGACACGCCAAAGCCCAATGATAGCCTGCTGGTTGCTGCCTCATTGGTGTTTGACCCACCTAAGCACCCTGTTGATTTAAACGATTACAGCCAATGGTGGGTATGGAAAAAAGGTGCAGACTGGAAGCATCCGCACGGGCCGGGAAGCAGTATTAAGGGTAAGGATAATTACCCCGTTGTACACATTGCCTGGTATGATGCTGTAGCGTATTGCAAATGGGCGGGCAAACGGCTGCCTACTGAAGCTGAATGGGAATGGGCCGCCCGGGGAGGGTTAGAAAATAAAATATACCCGTGGGGTAATGAACCTATTGACGAAGGAAAGCCAAAAGCCAATACCTGGCAGGGACACTTTCCTGATAATAATACCGTTCGGGATAAATTTTATGGGCTTTCACCTGCAGCGTCATTTCCGCCAAATGGCTATGGATTATATGATATGGCTGGTAATGTATGGGAATGGTGCGCCGATTATTACAATAGCAATTATTACAGTACTATAAGTAGGCCCGAAGGAATTAAAAATCCACAAGGGCCAGATAGAAGTTACGATCCTGATGATCCTTATGCTAAAAAAAGAGTGATAAGGGGTGGGTCATTTTTATGTAACGATAGTTATTGCTCGGGTTACAGGGTGGCAAGGCGAATGAAAAGTTCAGAAGATAGCGGACTGGAACACCTTGGATTCAGATGCGTGCAGTATTAACAATACGCATCTAAACCAGGCATTTCCGATGTGTTAAATAAAAAGGCAGGTAGTGTACCAAAATAACCCTTGGGCTACTTGCTTAAAAATAGGCGGAGTGGCCGAGTGGCTAGGCGGGAGTCTGCAAAACTCCTTACAACGGTTCGAATCCGTTCTCACGCCTCACATAAAGTGGTAATTGCTGCAGGTGTTATTTTTTTGCCTTATATCGAATATTCTATCTCTTTGATTTGTTTGTTAACTGCACTAAATAAGTTGTACAATATATTAGCCGTATAATCTATTTCCTCTACCGTATTAAACTTGCTGAATGAAAAGCGGATAGTATCTTTCGACCTGTCGCTTTTTATCGCCTGGAGTACATGCGATGCAGATCCTGTTGAACATGCACTACCGCCCGACACAGAAATATTGTTTTGATCAAGATGATACAACAGATCGACACCAGTTGCGGGGAAATTTACGCTTAACACAGTATAAAGACTTTTATCTTCTGCCGAGGTGCCATTAAATGTTACACCTGGTAATTGCTGTAGTTTGGCAATAAGCCTGTTTTTTAAACTCTGGATATATTGCCTGTGTTCATCTATATTTTTGCAAGCAATTTCAAACGCTTTGGCCATGCCTATAATACCGGCAATGTTCTCCGTCCCGGCGCGCAGCTTTCGTTCCTGCGAACCCCCATATAATAGTTGTGATAAGTTTGTTCCTTTACGGCAATAAAGAAAACCAACCCCTTTTGGTCCGTGGAATTTGTGGGCAGAGCAGGCAATAAAGTGAGCTTTTAGTTTTTGCAGATCATGGCGGTAATGGCCTATGGTTTGTACCGTATCGCTATGAAAAATTGCACCGTAGCTTTCACACAACTTACCGATAGCTTCAATATCGTTAACAACACCGATCTCGTTATTTGCATGCATAATGGATACAAAAGCAGGTTCGCCATCGCGCAGTAAAAACTCTAATTCTTCCAGATCTATTTCACCTTTAGCATTTACATATAAATAATGAGGCTGATGCAGTGCATGCAATACCGCATGATGCTCTAACGGTGTTGTAATAAATCTCCTTCCTTTTGCTGAAAGCAAAGCTGTATTATCCGCTTCGGTACCTCCGCCGGTAAAAACAATTTCGGATAGATCAGCGTTGATCAGGCCTGCAATGGTATTTCTTGCTTGTTCAATGGCTTGTTTTGCCTCCCGGCCATGCGCATGATGCGAGGATGCATTACCATAATGATCTAATAAATAGGGAGTCATCGCCTTAAATACTTCCGGGTCGAGTTGTGTAGTTGCTGCGTTGTCGAGATAGATTTTCATGTTGCTATGCTTAATTAAATAAAATACTTATCGCAGCAAAACAGGAGAAATATCCTTTACAGAATATTAAATCTATCATCATCTTATCTTTCTTCGCTAAGCGAAGCAGGATTTAGCACCTTGTAAGGTTACAGGTTGCTAAGACGTCATCGGGCCTTTCCCTCTGTCTTTCTGGATAAGTATTAAAGAACTATTATGATGTAAATATAGTAATATTATACTAAGTCTATAGATTTTATATTTATTTTTTATTTTTATGGGTTACCTTTCAAATTTTAGCGTATTAACGTACCAAAAAGGATGACAGCAAGCGCGACAACGACGATATCCAGTATGCGCCAGTGGTCAATGGTGTGCTGCTCTTTAATATGATGTCACCTTATGATGGGCCGGCACCTGTACACAACAAGGAATGGAACCATGTTAAACTGGTAGTTTCCGGTTTGCAAATGCGCGTGTATGTAAATGACATGAATGAGCCTGTTTTGGAAATCCCGAGATTAGAAAGCAGCAGCAAAGCCGGAACAATTGGATTTGACGGGCTTGCCTATTTTGCAAATTTGATGATTAAGCCAAATGATGTAGGAAATTTATCTCCCCTGGAAGGAATAGACCCTACTAAACACGATATGAATTATATCCGGCAATGGGGTGTCACTGCCTCCAGGATCATGGGACAAGGAAGAGAACTAACAACCGATGACCTGCCAAAAGATTCCACTAAATGGAGTGAGATCACTGCGGAAAGGCGCGGGGTTGTCAACTTATCCCGAAAATTTGGAGCAAGCGACACCAGCCGTTACGTTTGGTTGAAAACCACCATTAATTCAACAAAGGAGCAAGTTATGCAGATGCAGCTTGGTTTTTGTGATGAAGTGTATGTTTTCGCGAATAATAAATTAATTGATGCTGATAAAAATCAATTTGGGATGCCGCTTGCCAAATTTCCGAATGGGTGCCTGAATATTGATAATTCGATGGTCAACATCCCGCTTAAAGCCGGTGTTAATACTTTATTAATCGGTGTGGTCAATAACTTTTATAGTTGGGGCATTATCGCCAGACTGAGGAATTTAAGTGGAATTACGCTAACAAATTGAAAGGCATGAAAAGGTTGGAGCATATGAATTATTCAATTTTCAGCCAAAAGGAATAGGGATTGCAATTAGTAGAATGCTGGTTAACAGTTTGGCAAGTATCCTAAACATTATTTTTGTACGTAGTGGCTTCTGACCCGGCTTAGCGTCTCTCTTGAAACGCCAAGATACGAGGCGATCATATGCAAAGGAATACGATGAAAAATATCCGGAAAGCGGGTGATGAAATTTTGATATTTTTCTTCCGCGGTGTAACTAATATTGCTCATAACCCGATTTTGAATGGCATCATAGCTCTTCGCTAACAGGCTGTCGACAAATTTCTTAAATTTGGGTATGGTTGTCAATAGATTGATAAAGTCCGGTTTATTAATCAAAATAACCTCGCAGTTTTCCAGAGCATCGATATTACATTTGGACGGCGTACCGTTATTAAAACTTTCCCGGTCACTCATCCACCAGTTTTCCACGGCAAAACGGAGGATATGCTCCACGCCGTTGTCCCCCACACCGTACATACGCAGGCAACCTTTTACAATAAAGCAGCTATAATGGCATACATCACCTTCCTGAAGGAGATATTGTCTTTTTCTTATATTTTTTTCGATACAAACCATCCGAACAGCTTCAATTTCATCAGCATTCAGATCTGCTCTTTCTCTTAAATAATTTTCGAATGCTTTAAACATGCTCATTTGTATTTTACAAAAATATTTAAAAATTGCCCTAAAGCGCAATAAAGCTGAATTTACAGTTAATAACGCAATTGATTCGGTTATCAATCAATCGTTCTTTTCATATGTCTGCTGTAGTCAACTGGCAATACTACGTCGAAAAGGAATAACCGTGACATTTATCACTTGTATTTTGCGTCATATCTCCTTGTCCCACATAAACTTATTAGTCGACCTTTGTCACAAATTAAATATAAGATCATGAGACTAAAAAATAAAGTAGCCGTCATTACCGGCGGCAATAGCGGCATTGGATTTGGTATCGCTAAAGAGTTTTTCTTAGAGGGAGCTCAAGGAGTAATTGTCGGCCGCACGCAGGAAACCCTGGACAGTTCTTTAGCACAGCTTGGCGATAGCTTTATCGCAATCAAGGCGGATGTGACCAATCAGGAAGATCTTGACCGTGTATTTAAGCAGACACATGAAAAATTCGGAAAGATAGATATCGTGGTTGCCAATGCCGGCGGTGCGGCGACCGGGGCAAAACTGGGATCGGTGGCGGAAATTGGTGAGGCCGATTACGACAAGACGATGGACCTGAATTTGAAAAGCGTTTACTTTACAATTCATAAAGCACTTCCTTATATGAACGACGGCGGCTCCGTCGTTATGATCGGCTCGAACGCAGCACACATTGGTTTACCTGCATTATCGCTATACGGCGGTGCAAAAGCTGCGCTTATTGCTTGGGCCAGGGGCTTTTCACTTGATCTGCTGGAACGCAAAATAAGGTTTAATGTCGTTTCGCCTGCTGCCATTGACACACCGGTATTCGAGAAATTTGTTGAGCCAGGCCAGGTTGAAGCTGTTAAAAAGCAGTTAGTGCAAGGCATCCCTATGGGCCGTATAGGCCAACCCCTTGATGTCGCAAAGGCAGTTGTATTTTTGGGTTCAGACGAATCATCATTTGTGCTTGGCACGGAGATTCTTGTCGATGGGGGCTCGGTTAACCTTCAGCCGTTTAAGTAAGATCATAACGATAGAAAGAAGAGACAGATTCCGTTTTCTTTAGGAAGTTTGGCGCAGGGACAATTGAGTGTCTTTGCGCCAAATGTCCTTGTCAACTTTGACCAAATACAGGCGCATTTGCCTTATAAAATTAATCCTAAAATGAGATTAGAGAATAAAGTAGCTGTTATTAGCGGCGGCACAAGTGGCATCGGACTTGCCATTGCCAAAAGTTTTGTAGAAGAAGGCGCGGAAATATTTATTTTCGGCAGAAGAAAAGATGCCTTAGATGAAGCGGTCAGAGTTATCGGCGGCAAGGTTACAGCCATTCAGGCTGATGCCTCGAAACTGAAAGACCTTGATCATATCACTGATGTTGTCAGGAAAGCAAAAGGTAAAATAGACATTTTGGTTTCTAATGCAGGATTTACTGAGCAAGTTCCGCTTCGTGAAATTACAGAGGATCATTATGACCGCACATTTGATTTGATGGCCAAAGGCCCTCTATTCCTTACACAAAAGATGCTACCGCTAATGGATGGCGGAGGTTCAATCATTCTCGTTTCTTCGGCGATGCATTATATGGGCCTTGCCAACCACTCAGCTTATGCCGGCGCTAAAGCGGCGCTGCGGTCATTTGTCCGTACCTGGGCAGCAGAGTTTAAAGACAATGGTATTCGCGCCAATCTTTTAAGCCCGGGTCCATTTCCAACCGCAATCATGGAAGCCCAGGCAAATACTTCTGAAGAGCTTGACGCGCTTCATTCGCATTACGCAAATTTCGTCCCAATGCTTAGACTTGGGCGTGTAGAGGAAGCAGCGGCAGCAGCAGTTTTTCTTGCCTCTGATGAGAGCTCCTTCATGACCGGGTCAGATGTTGTTGTCGACGGCGGAATAAGTAATGTTTGATATCTGTGGAATATGATAAATATTTCCCAATCCTGAAAAAGAAATGGTAAAGTCCAAACGGCCTTTAACAGACGTATTGAATCAGTATAATTAAAAATACAAAAAGATCACAAAAGGTCTTTCGTTTAGGGCAACCTGAAGAAATCGCCACTACGGCGTTATTCCTGGCTTCAGCAAATTCAAGCTTCATTACCGGTAGTGAAATTTGTGTTGACGGTGGTATGGGACAGGTGTAATTTAATTATTAAAGTAATTGATCAATGAAGCGTTATAGACGATAAACCCAAGGGGATTTCGAACACAAAAATCTTTGTTTTCTGACCTCTGATGCGCATTTAAACAGCGCCTACCAATTTCGAAAAATTTTGAGATAAAATTTCGAAAACCTATTTTAATCCTCAAAATGCAAGGTAAATCACTTGTAAACAGATGTTTATATATGTAAAAAAGGGAGATACTCTTGGTTTAGTATCTCCCTTAGTGGCCAGAGGGATTGAGTTCGAACCCCTTTTGCCATTTTTGGAGTTCCTGGACCGGATTTAGACGTGCAATTATTTTATAAAATCAGCTCCAAGCCGAAGGGATTTCGAACCCCTTTAACCTCTTTAGAATTCCAGTATCCATGCTAACACATTGACAAAAATTAGAAAATTGGGGATAAAGGAATGCTAACCATTAAATTTCAAAACACATTAAACCCGGTGGCCTTGAATGCCTTGCCGCCCCTTTACCGCGGTAATTAAACCAACTCCCGTCTAAAGGCAGCAGGCGTACTGCCAACCTTTGCTTTAAAAATGCGGTTAAAAGCAGTTTCGGATTGGTAGCCTACTTTCAATGCTATTTCACTGATATTATCTTTATTGATGGCTAGTATCTCTTTAGCTTTCCTAATCCGCCAGTTGGTCAAATAAACTGTAGGCGTTTCGCCAACCAACCTTTTAAACCGGTAAAAGAAAACCGACCTTGACATACCTACGCTTTTGGCGAGGGCATCAATTGTCCAAGCGTTTCCCGGTGAATCCTGTATTAGCGTGAGTGCGTTCCCGATGCGGGTATCTATTAAGGCGGAGAGAAACCCGGTTTGCGGAACAACCTGTTCCAGGTAAGCCCTGATAATATTGATGAACAATACTTCTGCCAGGCCCCGCAGTATGATCTTGCTTCCCGGTCTTTGATGAGTTAGTTCTGCCAAAATTAACTGCGCAGAATGCTGCAGTAATAGCTGGTATTCCGTTTCAAATTGCGCAATGTGAATGACTTGAGGTAAGTCTTTCAAAAAAGGATGGATAGGCTGATCATCAAATTGAAAATGGCCGCCGGTGATGGTGGTTTCTTCTCCATCACTGCAAAAAATACGAATGCCTTTATCCCGCGCTTTTACATATTCAGTCGCCGATATTCGCCGGCTTGTGGATTTGTCTGCTATCCAATGGGCAGAGCCATGTGGAATAAATACCAAATCCCCTTCCTTCATTTTAATAGTTTGTCCGTCCTGTAAACCAAGAATACAGCTTCCTTTAATAAGTCTCCAGTATTGTGAATTATCGTCCTGTGCTATTTCCAAGCCCCAGGGTGCGCAAACGTCGAGTTTCTTGTAAACTAAACTTTCAAGTTTTGTCGCTTCCAAAATTGCGCTTAATGCATCCATGTTAATATTGATACGGAAAAGCTAATATATGATACTTTGGAACGCTGATCGTATTAACACCACTATTATTTTTGTGTAATACCAAATAATAATATTATGCCTGCAAATTCAAATACAATCAGCGCCGCTGATAATCACCCCCGCAAGCGGATCAAGGTACTGGATTCAGAGATCAGTTATGTGGATACAGGGGATGGCGACCCTATCGTTCTGTTGCACGGAAATCCTACATCGTCCTACTTGTGGCGCAATGTTATCCCACACTTTACGGGGCTTGGGAGAGTATTGGCACCGGATTTGGTCGGCTTCGGCGCTTCAGCAAAGTCTCCGGGACGGTCCTATAGGTTCATCGACCAGGTACACTATCTCGACGCCTGGTTCGAAGAACTGAATCTGACGCGTAATGTCACCCTGGTGCTGCATGATTGGGGATCGGCGTTGGGGTTTCACCGGGCGGCACGATTTCCATCTCAAATCAGGGCGATCGCTTATATGGAAGCCATTGTGATGGTGAGGACCTGGGCAGATTTTGGCCCGGCGGCAGCCGCATTTCAAGCACTGCGGACGGAGAAAGGCGAGAAGATGGTACTTGACGACAACTTTTTTGTAGAACAGCGATTGCCTGCCGGCGTGGTACGTACCCTGCGCGATGAGGAAATGGCAGTTTACCGCGCACCCTTCAGGGAGCGTGAGGACCGCCTGCCCACGCTACTCTTACCGCGTGATATCCCTGTAGAAGGTGAGCCGGCCGACGTTTCGGCCATTGTCGGTTCCTACGGCGCGTGGCTGGCCCGATCGGAGGTACCTAAACTGCTGATCGTAGCGGAGGTTGGTGTGCTCAATGGTCGCGCGCTCGATCTCGCCCGCACCTGGCCGAACCAACGCGAACTCATAGTTAAGGCGCGGCATTATATGCAGGAAGACGTTCCGGATGAAATTGGTTTAGCCATTGCAAACATGATAAGGTCGCTTTAAAAAACCCAAGGGGACTTCGAACTCCCATTTAACACTGAAAAGACAAGTTAAATACCCTATAAACAGTTATTTATAGATATAAAAGGGGAGATACTGGTAGTTGAGTATCTCCCCTAGTGGGCATGGGGATTGAGTTAGAACCCCTTTTGCCATTTTTGGAATTTCTGGACCGGATTTAGGCTTGCAATTTTTTTGTGAAATTTGCTCTGAGCCGAAGGGATTTCGACCCCTTTCACTTCTTTTGGATTATAAATTAAAGAGGCTTTCTAATTATATTATACATCCAAGCCAATAACTGTAACTAACTCCAATTTCCAAATAATCTTTTTAGAAGGCTATTGATCTAAGCAATTAATGAATATTACTTTTATGGGCGATGTTATTATAACGGATCTAAAACCCCCATTTCTCCTCTGCGTAACCTGGCTTGTGTTTCCTGCATCTGCTTTTGGTTGGTCATTACAAACTGACCGCCATAAACAATAGGCTCATGGTGCGGTATTCCTGATGCAACCATGAAATTTGCAGGATCTGCCGCAGTCTTTACGATGATTTTATCGCCCTCATTTTCGAAGGTTAACATGCTACGTGCTTCTACTACATCACCTTCGATGATGATCTTTCCTGAGATCAGATAGATGAATGCCATTTCTTTAGCATCCAGTTCAATGGTAGCATTTGGTTTGAGGACCACATCAAAGAGCAGGGTTTTAGTAACCAGTTCCAAAGGCGATTGCAAATCCTTATAGCTGCCTTGAATGATTCGCAGGTCAACTTTGTCGGTATGCCATATCGGTACATTTTTGGCAGGTAGGTTCAGTGCCTTTGGCTCAACCATCCGGTCTTTTTCAGCGTGGTTGATCCAGATTTGAAACGCATGGCATTCTGTTCCTGTAATCTCCGGTAATTCATCATGATAAATGCCGCTCCCTGTCTGCGTGACATGGACACCACCCGGATCAATAATACTGTGATCGCCTAAACTGTCGCGGTTCAGGAAGGAACCTTTACTGTCCGGCAGCAAATAGGTCATTACCGAAACCCCGGCATGTGCGTGAGGGCCAAATACCGATCTGTCCATGTAGAATTCCCCGAATATCAAATACGGTTCGATATTGTATTCCGAATGCTTAACGCCAGTAGCTTTAAAGCCGGTCATTTGCTGATCGAAAGTCAATCGTTTTATTTTCTTGATTTGCTTTTCCATTTTATTGTCTATTTCATCTCACGTAATCCCTGTTCAACGGTCATCACATTTTTATAACCTATTTCACGCCTGGCTTTGCTATCGTTGATGGTCAATTCCACACCAAGCATATTAACCATAGCTTTAAACAAAGGTGGCTGCCCTTTAAGCCTGAAAACCTTCCATACAAATTCCATGATCCCGGCAAACCTCCTTGCCGCTGAAAGCGAAACCTGCTTATCCGGAAGTGTCACACCTTGCGTTGCAACGTATTTTCCTATGAAGTCTTTCATTACTACCGGATCGCCGTCTGTGATAAAATAAGCTTCGCCGCCTTTTTCGGCCTTTTCTCCGTCGATCAATCCTTCGCAAACATTTCTGACGTGGCAGGTGGCAATCCTCATCAATCCCCCGTCGATTAACTGCATCTTCTTTTTTTCGATGGTTTCGATGATAGACGGGAGTACATGGTGGTCACCTTTACCCCATATCAGCGGCGGCCTGATTGATATGGTTTTGAATCCCGGGGCGTTGGCTTTAAGCACCATTTTTTCGGCCTCCAGTTTGGTTTTCGAATAGCCATCGAGCAGGTTATTGGATACAAAGGTTTCATCTGCATTGCTCATCGGTTTACCGGTAATAATAACAGACGCGGCGCTTAGGTAAACGAAATTTTTGACACCTGCGCCCTTTGCTTCTTGAAGCAGGTTTTGCACGGCCACGACATGAAGCCCCCAAAGTTGTTCTGAGGTAGCCCAGAAATCAACAGATGCGGCTAAATGAAACACGGACTGGCAACCGTCTACACCTTTCTTTAATGCCAATATACTATCCAGATTGCCATTAATCACATTTGCACCAAGGCGCGTTAAGGTATCAGCGGCTTTTTTTGACCTTGCCAAAGCGTTGACGCTATAACCTTTTGATATTAATAATGGTATTAAATTTAGCCCTACAAAACCTGAACCGCCTGTTATGAATACTTTCATGATATTTTATTGATTAGTTTACAAACTATAAATGGTGAAAAGAGAAATAGGAGATTAGAGTAAAAACGAGTATGGTTAAAGGAACCATTTGCATACCCATTTTATCACCAGAGGCACTATGGGCAATAAATGCAGACACAAGCGTAATGGCAAAACCGGCGTATGCCCACTCTTTACAATAAACGGGCAGGGGTGCCAGCAACAGCACTACGCCTATTAATTTCATCACACCAAGTTCAACCCTGAAATAGGCGGGGAATCCAAGATGGACAAATGCCTCTTTGACCTCTGAACTGCGAAAGTCAGAGTAAGCCCCGTAAATAAATGTTAAGCCAACCAATACTGTTGACACCCAATAAATTATTTTAATAGTTTCCATATTCTTTTTATAAGGCAAAGCTATATGCTGACAGTTTGGAAAAGGCATGGGTTTCTTTGAGGAAAGTGGTTTCCTCAGAGAAACCCGTAGGGGGCCTTGCTTGATCCCAGGATAACTTTGCGGAAATAAAAGAAAAGAAATGGAACAGCAAATAGTAACGCCCAATAAATTAACAGCGGGAGAGAATATTAAACTTTTTACATGGCGCAATGTAAT
>Ga0302301_1000089_pt1 | contig 89820 bp, 80 predicted proteins | sample III_Palsa_E1_2_FD_194544 | JGI IMG/M metagenome (GOLD analysis project Ga0302301, IMG submission 194544) | Peat permafrost microbial communities from Stordalen Mire near Abisko, Sweden - III_Palsa_E1_2 | ecosystem: Environmental > Terrestrial > Soil > Palsa > Peat permafrost | place: Sweden... | reverse complement strand
AAAATCTGCCAAAGCATAATAAGGCTCGCCTTTGGCTTTTTCAGATTGCTGGCGCAGGGTATAAATTGTATCTAATACGTGTGTACGGGTATCATCAGTATATAATTCGATATCATCGCCCACACTATTTGCCGGCCAAAAACCTATAACTGCATTAGCCTGCAATAATTTGTCTTTAACTATCCTTTTAAGTAGCTCCTGCGCATCGTCATACAATTTCTTTGCTTCGATGCCTACATACTTGTCGTCAAATATTTTAGGGAAACTGCCGCGCAATTCCCAGGTATGGAAAAATGGTGTCCAATCAATATAAGGAACGAGATCTTCCAGCGGAAATGCTTCAAAAACTTTAGTGCCTGTAAATGATGGTTTAGAAGGCATTATACCGTTTAAGTTGATCTGGCATTTCAAGTTGCGGGCATCATCAATGCTGATGAAACGCTTGTCCGACTTTTTATTCAGATGCGCCTCACGGGCTTTTGCATATTCATCCTTTATTCCTTGTATATATCCGTCTCTGCCGGTTTCGCTCATTAAATTACTGCAAACCGTTACGCTGCGCGATGCATCAAGCACATGTATTGCAGGGCCCGAATAATTGGGAGCCACCTTTACCGCAGCATGTATGCGCGATGTTGTAGCACCACCAATAATAAGCGGAATGGTAAAGTTCTGGCGCTCCATCTCTTTGGCAAAATGCACCATTTCATCAAGTGATGGAGTTATTAAACCACTTAGGCCGATAATATCAACCTCTTGCTTTATCGCTTCCTCAATTATCCTTTGTGCAGGAACCATCACGCCTAAATCGATTACTTCAAAGTTATTGCAGGCTAATACTACGCCTACAATGTTTTTTCCAATATCATGTACATCACCTTTTACCGTGGCCATCAAAATTTTACCGGCATTACTGCGTGAATCGGCAGCAGTGTTTTCGCCAGATAGTAATACGCGCTGCTTTTCCAGTTCGATGTAAGGCAGCAGGTAGGCAACGGCTTTTTTCATTACACGGGCTGATTTCACAACTTGTGGCAAAAACATTTTGCCGGAACCGAACAGATCACCTACAATGTTCATCCCATCCATCAGCGGCCCTTCGATCACTTCGAGCGGACGCGCATATTTTTGGCGGGCTTCTTCCACATCTTCATCCAGGTATTCAATTATCCCTTTTACCAGTGCGTGCGACAAGCGTTTTTCAACCGGATCTTTGCGCCACTCTTCATCGCGCACAATTACTTTGCCTTTGCTTTTGATGTTATCGGCAAATTCAACCAAACGCTCCGTAGCATCCTGGCGGCGGTTAAGCAATACGTCTTCAACCAGCTCTAATAAGTCTTTTGGTATCTCCTGGTAAACTTCAAGCATCCCGGCATTAACAATACCCATATCCATTCCGGCTTGTATAGCGTGGTACAGGAATGCCGAATGCATAGCCTCACGAACTGTGTTGTTACCCCGAAACGAGAATGAAATATTACTAACCCCACCACTTACTTTAGCATGGGGCAAGGTTTGTTTTATCCAGCGGGTAGCTTCAATAAAGTCTACCGCATAGTTGTTATGTTCTTCTAATCCGGTGGCTACGGTTAATATGTTTGGGTCGAAAATTATATCTTGCGGAGGGAAACCTACTTCATTTACCAATATATCATATGAGCGCTGGCAAATCTCTTTACGGCGTTCCAGCGAATCAGCCTGACCAGTTTCATCAAATGCCATTACTACCGTAGCGGCACCATAGGCCATTATTTTACGAGCGTATTCCTTGAACTTTTCTTCGCCTTCTTTTAGCGAGATGGAGTTAACGATGCCCTTGCCTTGCAAACATTTTAAGCCAGCTTCAATAACCGTCCATTTTGATGAATCGACCATGATAGGCAGCTTGGCAATATCAGGTTCAGAGGCTACCAAATTAAGGAACTTAATCATCACGGCTTCCGAATCGATCATGCCCTCATCCATATTAATGTCGATCACCTGCGCGCCACCTTCAACCTGCTGTAAGGCAACAGTTAATGCAGCCTCATAATCCTCACCCAATATCAGCTTTGAGAATTTTGGCGAACCTGTAATATTGGTACGTTCGCCTATGTTCATGAACACGCTTTCGGGTGTAAGGGTAACTGATTCCAGTCCGCTCAGGCGCATGTGTGGTGCTATCTCAGGTATTAGTCTTGCAGGATATTGTGCTGCTTTTTCAGCAATGCATCTGATGTGTTCAGGTGTTGTACCGCAGCAGCCGCCTACTATGTTTACCAGCCCGGCTTTCATAAAGTCATCAACCTGGTGAGCGGTTTCATGAGCAGTTTCATCATACTGACCAAACTCATTAGGCAAGCCTGCATTTGGATACGCAGAGATAAACACATCTGCTTTTTCAGATAGTTCCTCCAAATGCGGGCGCATTTCACGGGCACCTAAAGCACAGTTTAACCCTACGGATAATAGGTTTGCATGGCGAATAGAATTCCAGAACGCTTCAACTGTTTGCCCCGAAAGCGTACGGCCGGAAGCATCGGTAATAGTACCCGAGATCATGATGGGCAAATGTTTGCCCGATTCATCAGCATACCTGTTTATAGCAAATAATGCGGCTTTGGCATTTAAAGTATCGAAGATGGTTTCAACCAATAGCATGTCAGAACCACCATCAACCAAACCACGAACCTGATCGTAATAAGCTTCAGCCAGATCGTCAAATGTAACGGCACGGTAACCGGGGTCGTTTACATCTGGTGATAATGATGCGGTACGGTTGGTTGGGCCAACTGCACCTGCTACAAAACGTGGCTTATCGGGTGTTTTAATATTATATTCATCAGCAACTTCACGTGCTATGCGGGCACCTTCATAGCTTAATTCATAAGCCAGTTCTTCCAAATGGTAATCAGCCAATGATATGACTTGCGTGCTGAAGGTATTGGTTTCAATGATATCAGCCCCGGCATCTAGATACTCAGCATGGATGGCTTTAATAATATCAGGGCGTGTAATATTAAGCAGGTCATTATTTCCCTGCAGGTCAGAAGCATGATCTTTAAACCGTTCCCCACGGAAATCCGCTTCGGTCAACTGGTACCGTTGTATCATGGTACCCATTGCCCCATCAATTACGAGTATTCGTTTTTCTAATTCTTTTCTAATATCCATGTCTAGTAGCTAGTAATTAGTATCAAGTATCAAGTACGAAAAAATTGGTGCTTGATTGAATTAATAAACCAATAACAGAATCTTGCTACTTGCTACTAATTACTTGATACTAAACAAAAAGCTTATCTCGAAAAGTCGGGCTGTATGTTGACTTTCGCTTATCTTTCCTAACCGATGTGTAGCCGGTTAAGTAGAATGTAGCACCTTGTGAAGCACAGGTTGCTAAGACATCGCAGGGTCTAATCCCTCCGTCTTTCTCCATAAGCATTGCAAAGGTGCGTAATAAATTGGTAAAATGCAAGGGGCTTAGTGTGTTGCCTAGGGAAATCACTTAAAAAAATTAAGCACATTTTTTAGCTGAAGCCTTGACTTACTTCTACCAATTTAACCGTTGGCTGAAGCCAAACGGCAATGATTTAAGGACTGAGTCAGTTTAAAGGAGCTAAAGGTTCATTGCCGTCCCATTTATGGGGCGGTAACGAAAGAACCAAAAGCGGCTTTAGCCAAAATTAACCATGCAGGTAATTTAAAAGTGATTTGCATGTGCTGTTGCCCCGGTATCAGCTTAAAACAAAAAAAGCCGTCTCTTTTAAAGACGGCTTTCAATAATTTGTTTAGTGATTATCGTCTTCTGCCAAAAATGCGCAGCATTGACATAAACAGGTTAATGAATGTAGTATAAAGTACAAACGCACCTATTATGACTAATTTCTTCGAGCTATCGCTCCCGTACTCAATACCGGCACCAATGCGTTTTAGCATTTGCATATAATAAGCGGTTAGGCCCACCATAACGGCAACAAACACAAAGCTGATGATATAACTAAGCTGTTCGCTGTGCATAAAGAAGTTAACCATGCCTACTACAAAAGCACCTATAAATATCATAAATAATATAGAGCCGAATTTGGTAAGGTCCATAGTGGTTCTGTAACCTGCTACTGCCATAATGCCAAAAACCAAAGCCGCACTCAGGAACACGGTAAATATTGAACTTGCTGTATAAGCAAGGCCAAGAATACTCAATGTGATACCTATAGTTGCTGCATAAGCAATAAACAGGAATAACATAACCGGGTATGATATACGGTTAAAACCAAAGCTTATAACCAGTGAAAAGGCAAGTGGTGCAAATAACGCTACATAACCTAAGCCGGTAAAGCCACCAACAGCCGGATCAACTATAAGCCTCATTAAGCTGTTGTTTAAGTAAAATTCAAAAGCTACAAAAGCTGAAATACCTAACGCTACGAACATCCAGGCAAATACTTTGGCTAAATATTTACGCGATGCTGTTTCGCTGTCATCTAATTGTACTACGCTGTCATAAGTGTAGTTGGGATTGTTACTTTCCATTTTTTATTTAAAAATTTACTGTTGTAATTATACAAATTTAATTATTAGATGCAAGAATCTATAATACGATATATAGATGCAAATATCTTTATATGGTTTAATCTCAAATGTTATACCGTAGTATTAATTAAGCCTTTTTGTCAGTTGTTCCTCAACTTTTTTGAATACCTGCAGCGGTTTTAAAGCTCTCCAATTTAGTTCATCCAACTGACCGCCAAAGTTAATATAGTAATCAATGTTATTACTTTTAAACTCATCTATCACATGCTCACGGAAATTGATGCCTGCAATCCAGCCATCCTCTATTTCCTGAAACCATTCTTCGTAATAACAATCATCGGACGAATGGAAATTCAGCACGTTCTCCCCTATCAGTATAAATTGATTGATGCCCTGGTCAACCATCAGGTCGATCAGTTCACGTTTCATCAGCATAATGTCGTTGTTAATGGCATCATTCCATTCGCCTATAAACTCAATTATAGTATATGAACGTTCGTAATCAGTATATAATACTTTTAAATATAAAGTATTGGAGCCGAATGAATCCCACTGCGGATGCAGCAGATAGTTATAAACCTGTTTATCAAACTCAAACTCATTGTACTGCGTTGCATAAAAAGGCGAAAACTCGTCTTCTGATGCAATGTAGTCATCCCTCCACCGGTAATATGGTTCTATCTCGTGCATTGTTTCTTATGTGCAAATATGCGGATGTGCAAATGTGCAGATTTTTAAAAATTGTATATTTATACAAATGTGCAGATTATAATAATGCTTGTAAAGCTGATGTGTGATTTTTATCATCTGCATATATGCACATCTGCACATCAATTATTCTTTTCGTAATAATCCACCGCTTTTCTTACGCTTCCTTCTTGTTTTAATAAGGTGGCGGCGGTTTGTTCATCTAATCCTGTTTCATTCATTACCATGCGGGTGCCGCGGTCAACCAGTTTGTTGTTGGATAGCTGCATATCAACCATTTTGTTGCCTTTAACTCGTCCAAGCTGTATCATTACCGCGGTGCTTAACATATTTAACACCAGTTTTTGCGCGGTACCGGCTTTCATCCGGGTTGACCCTGTTAAAAACTCAGGGCCTGTAACTACTTCTACCGGATATCTGGCTTCGGCTGCCACCGGACTGCCGCTATTACAAACTATGCAACCCGTAACAATATTGTTTTGGTTGGCCATTTTTAACCCGCCTATCACATAGGGCGTAGTGCCTGATGCGGCAATGCCAACCAGTACATCTTTATCATTAATGTTATATTGTAATAGGTCTTTCCATGCTTGCTGTGTATCATCTTCTGCAAACTCAACCGCTTTACGAATAGCGCGGTCGCCGCCTGCAATAATGCCTACAACCATATCAAATGGCACACCAAAGGTTGGCGGACATTCAGAGGCATCAACCACACCTAATCGTCCGCTGGTGCCTGCGCCAATATAAAATAACCGGCCACCCTCTTTCATTCTCGCGGCAGTTACTTCTACCAGCTTTTCGATCTGCGGCAATGCTTTAGCTACGGCAAGAGGTACTGTTTGGTCCTCTTCATTTATATGCTGAAGAATTTCATGAACAGGCATCTGTTCCAGGTTGTTGTAATGGGAGCTTTTTTCGGTTGTAAATTCCATTCCGGGTGTGTTATTTTACAAAATTCGGTAAAAATGAACAGGATTTATAAACTTGCAGAGATTTATTTAAAGATGTTATTGCGGGGTACATTCAATATTCGAGCGATGAGATTGCTTCGCGCACTATCCATTTCACCAGCCCGCTTACAGCAATGGCATAAAGTAAATTCGAAATCGAACATCCGACATTCGAAATATCTACAATCCCTTTTGTATTGCCTCATAAACCGCATCCTGTATCCTTGGCCGTATACGCATGCTTGATAAATGTTCGCTTACTTTTGGATTTACGCGGTTCGACAGGAATACATAAACCAGGTTATTTCGCGGGTCAACCCATACACAGGTACCGGTGTAACCTGTATGTCCATAAGTTTGCGGCGATGCCAGTTCCGAAGGGTAATGATGATCGGCTATTGGGTCCCAGCGGTCAAAACCTAATCCACGGCGACTAACATCTGATTGTTTGGCTGTAAAGCGGTCAACCGTTTCAGGGTTAAAATATTCAACGCCACCATAATTGCCCTTATTCAGTATCATCTGGTATAGTATGGCCAGGTCATTAGCATCAGCAAATAAACCGGCATTGCCTGATACCCCGCCACATAAAGCCGCGGTCTGGTCTTCTACATAACCGTCTAACAAAGTATGGCGAAATACCTGGTCATTCTCAGTAGGTACAATGCGTGGTAACGGGAAACGGTACAGCGGTAAATATCCGGCGGTTTGCATACCAAGAGGCTGGTAAAATTGCTGTAATACATAGTCATTCATCGGGGTTGAGGTTACCGTTTCAACAATCTCCTTCATAAACACCATGCTAATATCGCTATATACATACTGCCCACGGGTTCTTAATGGCGAGCGCAGTATTTCGGGCATCATTACATCCTTAAAATAATTTTTCCGCAGGTAATAGTTGTCAACTATTTTGGTTGGATAAGCTGCTGACGAATCAATACTGTGATCACTTGGCACTAATCTTTCATAGGTTGGAATATCTGGCACCAAACCTGCCTGGTGAGTCATTAATTCAAACAGGCGAATATCATTTTTATTGGTGCCGTGTGCATAAGTAAGATAACTACCAATGGTTGAATCCATATTTAATTTACCTTCCTCGGTAAGGCGCATTACACCCATAGTAGTAGCGGTTACTTTGGTTAGCGATGCCAGGTCGAACAGATCGGTCAATTTATCAGGCATTTGATTATCATAAGTGTGATAACCGTAGGCCTTGTTAAATATCACCTTACCATCCTTTGCTACCAAAACAACGCAACCCGGTGTGGCATGTGCCGCTATAGCCTCACGCGCAATATCATCAATAGCGATCAGGTTATCAGCGTTAATCCCCGCATCTTCGGGTACTGTATATTGCAGGCGGATCTTAGCTGTAGTAAAACCCATATTTGCGCTGTAATGCGGGCTATAGGTACTGCTTAGTTTTTGCACGATAGCTACTCCACCAAATATGGCCTGCGCACTAAAGTACGCCGATACCGGCGATACCCGTTCCGACCAGATGACAGGGCCCGTAACATCATTTAATTTATTTAGTGCGCTGCCACTGCCAAAAAGCGCGATCACTACATTCTTCAGTTTTTGATTTTGGATGATAAAATCAATGACTTGCCGGTTGTTTACATCGCTGCTGTTTAGCTGGATGATGATGGTATTGTACCACTTAAGATCGGCAGTAAGTGCATTGATATTTTTTGTGCCCGATAGGTAATCATTTCCATTGAATGAATCTACCTTACTATATTTATTCAGCAGGCTGTCAAACCCTACAGCATACGGGTTAGAAAAATGAATGCTGGCGATTTTTAACGTATTTAAATTTTGTAATGGGATAAGGTAAGCTGCATTATTTAATAATACCGTTGAACTTTGTACCTGATTTTCTTCAGCCACATAAGCTTTGCCAGAAAAAGGTGGATTTTGCGCACAGGCCGAACTAAATAAAACAAATAACGACAAAACGGAAAAAATACAGTTCCGCCTATTTCTTCTCATAAACTTTTTCACCATTAACATACGTTTTCAGCACTTTTACTTTTGGCACATCGGCACCATTCATTTTCATTATATCGTTATCCAGTATCACAAAATCGGCGTATTTACCAGGCTCAATACTTCCCTTTTCTTTTTCCTCAAACTGTGCTTTAGCCGCCCAAATGGTCATACCTTTTAATGCTTCAACGCGGCTCAGAGCATTTTCGGGCTGAAATCCATTTGCAGGCATACCATTCAGGTCCTTACGCTCCACTGCAGCGTAAAACGTGTAAAAAGGACTTATATTTTGAACCGGGAAATCAGTGCCCAGCGGTATCCAGCCATTTTGCTCCAATAATTGCTTATAGGCATACGCGGTTTTAATACGTTCAGGGCCCAGGCGTTTAATTGCCCAGTACATATCAGACGTTGCGTGTGTGGGCTGCACCGATGGTATAATGTTATACTCGCCGAAGTATTTAATATCATCAGGCGACAAAACCTGTGCATGCTCAATACGCCAGCGCCTGTCGTTCTTGCCTTTTAAAACGCCGGCATATATCTTTAACATTACCCGGTTAGCCGAATCGCCAATAGCATCGGTTGATAGCTGAAATCCTTTATCGTATACTTTTTGAGCTATATCCTGAAAATGTTTCTGGCTGCTTAACAAAAACCCATTCCAGTTTTTTTGGTCTGAATAAGGCTGAAGCAAGCAAGCCCCCCGTGATCCTAATGCGCCATCGGCATACATTTTAAAACTCCGCACATCCAACCCGGGTGATTTGTAGGCACCGTGTTTAAACAGATAATCATAATCTTCGGGCCTGTCTGTAAGCATCACATATAGGCGGATCTTCAGGTCGCCTTTATTCTCCATTCCGCTAATAGTACTTATCATGGTATAAGGCAGGCCACAATCCGCAACAGTGGTTAGGCCATCGGCAAAGCAATTATTTTGTGCAGCTATTAATGCCGCTTGCGTACCTTCATCATCGGGCGGCGGTATTTTACGGGTAACTATGCCTACTGCATTATCTATCAATAAACCGGTGAGCTTACCTTTTACGGTTTCAATAACCCCGCCTGCAATAGTTTGCCCCGGTTTTATTCCCGCTATATTTAAGGCTGCCTGGTTAACAATAGCTGCATGGCCATCAACGCGCGTAAGCAATACGGGCCTGATGGGAAACAGCGAATCCAGTTTGCCTTTAGTAGGGAATTGTTTGCTTTTCCAGGTATTCTGATCCCATCCGTTACCGATTATCCAGCCATCCGGATTACGGCGGCCATAGGAATTAATCGTATCAAGAATAGCTTCCCAACTATTGGTAGCGGAGAGGTCAGCTTGCTGTAACTCTATACCATATCTATAAAAGTGTGAGTGCGCATCAATAAACCCTGGATAAACTGCATGCCCCCCCGCGTCTACAACTTCACGGGCTAAGTATTTTTTTGCCAGGTCATCCGAATTACCAACCGCTATAATTTTTCCGGCTTTTACAACAAAAGCCTGCGCAGTAGTAAAGTTGCTGTCAACTGTATAAACCACTGCGTTTTTAACCAGCAGATCGGCGTTATACTCCTTTTGTTTACAGGCTGAAATTAAAACCAGTAACAAGGGCCAAAGTTTTTTCATAGATAGTAAGTATCGGTACAAGTTTAATTAAAACTATAAACTATATACAACTAACAAATCATAAAAAAGTTATGACATCAAATATTTAATTTAGCATCGAAAAGAAATCCGCTTTTTGGCGGAGAAGGGAAACTTTATAAATGCCAGATATTATACAGCTTTTACCGGATGCCGTTGCCAACCAAATTGCCGCAGGCGAAGTGGTACAGCGACCAGCATCAGCCGTAAAAGAACTGATTGAGAATGCGATAGACGCGGGTGCGGACAAGATACAACTGATATTGAAGGATGCCGGAAAATCACTGATACAGATTATTGATAACGGCTGTGGCATGAGTTTGACCGATGCGCGCATGAGCTTTGAAAGGCATGCCACATCAAAAATAAGAAAGGCTGAAGACCTGTTTGCCATCCGCACCATGGGTTTCAGGGGCGAAGCCATGGCATCTATTGCCGCTATTGCACAGGTAGAACTAAAAACCCGCCGTCATGAAGATGAATTGGGCACCTGCATCCTGATCGAAGGATCAGAGGTAATAAGCCAGGAAGCATGCTCGGCTAATACGGGGACATCCATATCGGTTAAAAATTTATTTTACAACACGCCTGCCCGCCGCAACTTTTTAAAAAGTAACCCGGTTGAGATGCGCCATATTATTGATGAATTTCAACGTGTGGCCTTAGCTAACCCGCAGATATTTTTCACCCTGCATCATGATGGGCAAGAGGTTTATCATTTGCCCGAGGCAATGCTTAAACAGCGCATTGTACACTTATTCGGCAATAATTATAACCAGCGATTGGTACCTGTTGAAGAGGATACGACCATTATTAAGCTGCACGGCTTTGTAGGCAAGCCCGAGTTTGCCCGTAAAACCCGCGGCGAGCAATTCTTTTTTGTGAACAACCGTTTTATACGTGATGCTTATCTGAATCATGCGGTGCTTACGGCATTCCAGGAGTTATTGCCAGATGAAACCTACCCGTTATATGTGCTTTTTATTGAGATCGACCCATCAAAAATTGACATTAACGTTCATCCAACAAAAACCGAGATCAAATACCAGGATGAAAAATCAATTTATGCCATTATTCGCTCGGCGGTAAAACGTTCATTAGGCAGATACAATATTACGCCAAGCCTTGATTTTGACCAGGAGAACAGCATTGAGCATTTGATAACGCCCAAACCTTTTGAAGAGATTGTAGCGCCTACCATTGCGTTCAACCCTGATTTCAACCCATTTGCAGCAGAGAAAAAACCAGAACGCGATTTTTCGCAATTCCGGAATAATTCGAATTATAACAGCTCACCTATTCCAAAAAACTGGGATATGTTGTACGAGATCAGTAAAAATGAGCCATCTCTTCAACATCCTTTGCACGAGGAAAAAAATATTTCCGTTGATGAGCAGGAAGTAAGCAAATCAAGCGAGCGGCAATTATTCCAGATCCATAACCGGTTCATATTATCGCAGATCAAGTCGGGGTTTATGCTTATCAGCCAGCAAGCGGCACATGAGCGTATTTTATACGAACGTTTTTTGCAGCAATTGCAAAATCATTCGGGGGTAAGCCAGCAAAGTCTTTTTCCGCAGTCTGTTACACTAAATAGCAGCGATTTTGAGTTATTAAGAGAACTTTTGCCAGATGTGCGCGCTTTAGGCTTTGATATACGTGAGTTTGGCCGGAATACGGTAGTAGTTGAAGGTATCCCTGCCGATCTGAACAATATTGGCGAACACCAACTGCTTGAACAATTACTGGAGGGATTTAAAAATAATTTGGCTATATTAAAGCTGGATAAACGCGATAACCTTGCACGGTCATTAGCACGGAATGCCGCCATAAAAGCAGGCACCAAACTATCACTGGAAGAAATGAATTTACTGATCGACCAGCTTTTTGCCTGCCAAATGCCTAACGTTGCCCTAAATGGCAAGCCTGTAATTAGTACCTTTACATTAACTGAATTATTAGAACGATTTGAAAAATAGCCCCAAGGCTAAAAACTATTTATACATAATATGCAATCTCCTTTTACAAATTTACCGCCGGTTGTTAAAAACCTGCTTATTATTAATGTTATCTGTTACCTACCCAATATCCTTCTTAGCGAGGCCGTATATAACAACCAAGTTATAACTCATTTTGCTGTGTTCTATTTTAATTCGCCGCTTTTTAAACCATGGCAAATTATTACCTACATGTTTTTACATGGCAGCTTTTTCCATATTCTTTTTAACATGTTTGCTTTGTTTTCTTTTGGGCCGATAGTTGAATACAGTATTGGTTCAAAACGTTTTTTTAATCTTTACTTTATTTGTGGTATTGGCGCTGTTGCATTTCAAATGCTGGTACAGGCCATTCAGGTGCATTATTTAACCGGGCATTTTACCATCGCCTCCAATTTTCAATCTGTTGACCCCGTACTTATTAATAAACTAAGCGAGATTTACAGCACGCCTGTAATTGGTGCTTCGGGTGCAATATTTGGTGTACTTATAGCATTTGGAATGCTCTTCCCTGATTTGGAGTTAATGATCCTGTTTATACCGGTGCCTGTAAAAGCTAAATATATTATACCCGGCTATCTTGTACTTGAAATATATTCAAGCATAAACCAAACCCAAGGCGACAATGTTGCTCACCTTGCGCACATTGGCGGTGCCATATTAGGCTTTATTATGGTAAAGGCATGGAGATTACATAGCAGAACTTAAGCATAAAAAACATGAATTCTCCTTTGCAAAATATTATCTACAAATTCAAGACAGGCAATAAGCTGTATTGGCTTATCGGAATAAATGTTGTTGTTTTTTTGATCGGCCTGCTGCTTCCGGTTGTAGATCTGTATTTGCGCTTGCCAGCTTATTTGCCGGCATTGGGTACCTATTTCTGGACACCCATTACCTATATGTTTGTAAACGATGGCTTTTTAGGCACCCTATTTAATATGCTGTGGCTATATTGGATGGGCCAGGTATTCATGGAGTACATGGGCGAAAAACGTTTACTGTGGCTGTACATAATGGGCGGGCTTGCAGGTGCTGCATTTTTCATTTTAGTATGTGCGGTTCTTCCTGAAATTACACATAGCAGCCCTTTTTTATTGTTAGCTATAAGCGGGGCTTCGGCAAGTGTATTAACTATTATTGTTGCTACAGCTACCCTGCTACCCAATACCGAGGTAGTATTATTTATTTGGCCGGTAAAATTAAAATGGCTGGTATTGATCTATGCAATTATCGACCTTATTAATATAAGAGGTGGTGGTACCGGGTTAATTATTGCACATATAGGCGGCGCTTTATTGGGTTTTGCTTATATTAAAAGTTTACAAAGCGGGGGCGACTGGATAGTTGCTATAACTAATCTTTTTAAACGGGGCCCAAAATTATCACGACTAAAAGTAGTGGCCCGTAATAACGGCAGGAAAACTTCATCACGCTCGCAGCAGGAAGAAGTTGACTTAATACTGGACAAAATATCAAAAAGCGGCTATGAAAGCCTGAACAAGGAAGAAAAAGAAATACTGTTTCGCGCCAGCAAAAATGAAAGCTAAAAAACGGCTAAATTTTATTGATAGAATATTCCTCTGGTTAAATATTTTCCTGTGCTTCGCGCTGCTTTTAAGTTACCTCGCCCCAATTGCCGACCCTGCAAAATACTGGCCTATTGCTTTTTTTGGCCTTGCCTATCCGTTTTTGTTACTGGGCGATTTGCTGTTTATTATTTACTGGCTATTCCGCAAAAGCACCTGGATATTGCTGCCTGTTATTTGTATCGCCATTGGCTGGAATGTATTAAAAAAGAATATAGGTTTTCGTTCTGAATCAAGTGGTGTAATGGCAAAAGATTCAAGCTTGATTCGTATAATGACCTATAACGTTCATAATTTTAAACGTTACGGAGCAAAAAATGATATATCAACGAAACGTGAGATATTAGCGATAATAGCAAATCAACAGCCTGATGTAATAGGTTTCCAGGAGTTTTATAGCCGCAAACACGGGCAATATGACATGGTTGACTCTATACAACGTATCCTAAACTGCAAAAGCTATTACTTTGAAGAATTTGAATCAAACAGCAGCGAAGGTATAGGCATGGCGATGTTTTCAAAGTTTCCGATCATAGCACATGGCTTTATCCAGCTGGTAGCCGATAAAACAAGCGGAAACCAATGTCTTTATATCGATGTAAAAAAAGGCGGACAAACATTCAGGGTTTACAGCGTCCATTTACAATCAATCCGCTTTGATCCTGAAGATTACAGGTATCTGAATAATGTATCGGCACAAGGCAAAGCTGATATGGGTTCAACAAAACGGCTTGGCAGCAAGCTGAAAATAGCTTTTATAAAAAGAAGCCTGCAGGTAATTAAAGTAAGAAATGATGCCGCTGCTTGTCCGTATCCATACATCATTTCGGGTGATTTTAATGATACGCCTACTTCATATGCAGTAAACCAAATGAGCAAAGGACTAAAAAATGCCTTTTGCGAAAAAGGCTCGGGTTTAGGGCGTACCTATAATGGTGATTTTCCAAACTACCAGATCGATTATATAATGGCAAGCCCGCAATTTGATGTAATGGATTATCAGATCATCGAAAAAAAATTATCAGATCATTATCCCGTGTATAGTGATCTGCGATTAAAATAGAGTCAGGAATCGAGAATCAGGAGCCAAGATAGTAAGCGTTAAGTAATTTGACATTAAATCTTGATTCTTGGCTCCCAACTCTTGACTCTATCATTTCAATATTCAACAGACTAATCGTAAGTTTGCGGCTATGAAACAAAATTTGTTTGTTTACAATACTTTAACACGCAAAAAGGAAGAATTTAAACCGCTTGATCCGCCGCATGTAGGCATGTATGTTTGCGGTCCTACCGTTTACAGTGATGTTCACCTGGGCAATTGCCGCACCTATATCTCCTTCGATCTGATCTTCAGGTATCTTTTACATTTGGGTTACAAAGTACGTTATGTACGTAATGTTACCGATGCCGGGCACCTGGAAAGCGATGCGGATGATGGCGAGGACAAGATCTCAAAAAAGGCGAAACTTGCACATCTGGAACCGATGGAAATAGTGCAAAAATATACCACAGGTTTTCATGAGGTAATGCAGATACTAAATGTATTGCCGCCAAGTATTGAGCCAACAGCCACCGGGCACGTTATTGAGCAAATTGAGCTGGTAAAGGAGATACTTAATTCCGGGTATGCCTATGAGGTTAATGGTTCGGTTTATTTTGATGTGGAGAAATACAATGCCACCCATGATTATGGCATTTTAAATGGCCGTAATCTGGACGATCTTTTAAATAATACCCGCAACCTTGGCGGCCAGCAGGATAAACATGGCAAGCTTGATTTTGCCCTATGGATAAAAGCTAAACCTGAACACCTGATGAAATGGCCATCGCCGTGGAGCGTTGGTTTCCCGGGCTGGCATTTGGAATGCTCTGCCATGAGCAATAAATATTTAGGAGAGCAATTTGATATTCACGGGGGCGGTATCGATCTTATGCCTACGCACCATACCAATGAGATTGCACAAAATATTGCCTGCTGTGGTAAAATGCCTGCTAATTACTGGGTGCATACCAATATGCTTACGGTTAACGGGCAAAAAATGTCAAAATCATTAGGCAATAGTTTTTTACCGCAGGAGCTGTTCTCGGGCGAGAATTCTATATTGAACAAGCCCTACAGCCCTATGACGGTTCGCTTCTTTATGCTGCAGGCCCATTACCGCAGTACCCTTGATTTTGGTAACGAGGCAATGGAAGCATCTGAAAAAGGCTTTAAGCGTTTAATGAATGCCTTTGACCTGTTGGATAGTTTAAAAGCATCTAACGCAACAGAAATTGAAATAAAACCCTTATTAAACCGTTGTTATGAAGCTATGAATGATGATTTTAACAGCCCGGTATTAATTGCCGAGCTTTTTGAAGCATCACGAATTATCAATTCGGTTTATGATAATAAACTAAAAATTGATGAGGACAATCTTCAGCTTTTAAAACAATTGATGAAGAGTTTTGTACTTGATGTTCTGGGTTTAAAAGATGAACAGGCTGCAGGCGATGACCTGCCACAGGTGATCAATTTTATTGTAAACCTGCGCAATGAGGCTAAATCAAACAAAGATTATGCAACATCTGATAAAATAAGAGACGGACTTCAACAGATAGGCTTTCAGCTGAAAGACACTAAAGAAGGAACTAACTGGACTAAAATTTAACAAAAACCATAAAAAATAGATCACCCGCGCCAGATCAGTAAATTTTACTTTCCGGTGTAAAATAAATCACTAAATTCCCGGCCACAACCTCTTAATAAAAATGAAAAAAATACTATTAGCTGCTCTCTCACTAACATTTATAAGCAATTTTGCCTTTGCTCAAAAACCCACACTTGGCGTTGTAGATAAAGTTATTAAGACCGAAGACAATTTTGATAAACTGGTTGCACGTAAAGGAATAAAAGCTGCATTTTTAGAAGTCGCTGACCCCGAAGGGATTGTTTTTAAACCAACACCGGTAAATATAGTTGACTTTTATACCAATATTGATAAGCAACCGGGCACCCTGAGCTGGCACCCTGATTTTGCACGCATCTCTGCCAATGGCGATCTGGCATTTAGCGCAGGCCCGTATGTTTACCAAAACGGAAAGGATGATACCGATAAGGTTTTTGGCGATTATGTATCGATCTGGCGTGCCGATGGTGATAACAAATTTAAACTGTTGATGGATCTGGGCATACAGCACCCCGAGCCGGAGCAGCAAGCTATTACAGATTTTACTGAACCCGACTCTTCAAAACTGATCGTGCCAAGTAAAGATCCGTTTAACGGCAAAAGTGTAATACTTGCTACTGATAAATTATTTAATCATTCGCTGTCTTTATCTTCATTAGCAAGCTATAAAGAATTTTTAAGTCCGGAAGGCCGTTATTATTTCCCAGGTTTTGAACCGATAGTAGGGCAGGACAAGATCATGAAGTTTATTGACAACGAGGCTATATCCATAAGTGCTGAAACTGTAAATGCAGGCCGCTCAAGCAGTAACGATCTTGCCTATAGCTACGGTACCGCACGTATTAAAAAGGGCGAAATAGTAAGCAATTACAACTACGTTCGCGTTTGGGAAATTGACAAAGACCATAAATGGGATATATTGCTTGAAGTATTCTCGGCAATTGAGAATGAGTAATGTTATTTTGGTTGATTGGGTGAGTGGTTTATTAAGTGAGTAGTTGGTTAAGACTATTATCACCAAGGCTACCACTCACCTAATCCAACTCAAACAACCACTCACCCAATCAACCACTCACCAATACACCTATTTATAATAAGGTGTATGTGCATCAATAAATTCTTTCTCGGCATCCGTCCAATTTTTGTTAACGTCGTTTCTGCCATTGTTTAAATCAGCATTGGTTTGGTTGTAGGTGGCAACAGCAGCATTAATATCATTTACCGATTTATTGAATGTATCAACATCCTGCTGGGTTCGTTGGTTTCCTTTGACATCCATCGCGGTTTTAAGCTTCTCAAAATTCTCTTCTTTTAAAAAGAAGTCTGTTACCTTGGGTATTTGTGTCGTTGCTTCATCGCTGTAAAAAATAAGTGCCTGTTTGCAAACCGTGGCCAACGAAATATCATTTTCAAACCCATGTAAGGTATCAAGCACGGCAAGCCCTTCAATCGCATATTTACCGAGCGCGCTGCGTGTCTGCTCAATTTTGGTCACATTCTTTTGGTTAACGGCTTCGGTCAACTGGTTATCTTCCCAGTTACATTTGTAAAATAAAAGGTATACTTTGTTATGGTATCTATCCATCCTGTTGGTTGCCTCCATTTTATCGCCAAGCTCAGTTTTTTCGTCACTAAGGGTTACATTATATTTAGCCGCAAATTTTTCCTGTGCTATAGTTATTCTGGTTATAGCAACCTGTAAGGTATCATTGGTAGCTTGCTGCAGCAGCAGATATGCCTGCATTTCATCATAGCTGCGTTCGGCTATATCATCCATATTTACAATGTGGGCATAGTCATCATTAAATATTTTGTAGCATAACTTTACATAGGTAATACTACTTTCTCTTAAAGAGTTATCACCTTTAAAAGTAGGAAGATAATTGATAGTACCCTGGCAGGTAAGAATACTTTCAATGGCGGCATCGCGCAGTTTTTCGATCTTTCTTTTACGACTGCTGTGCGCAGCAGCGCTTACATAGGTCATATAACTTTTATTCATCAGCGTTTCCGCATCGGTTACCGCATTCATATAAGCACCCGGATCATTATTTATATCCTGTGCTCTGGCAGATGTTACTATCCCACAAGTAACAAGCAATAAAATGGAGAGTAATAGTTTTTTCATGAATCTGGTTTTATTGGTTTTTTAATTTGGCGAGTACATCGTAGGCTATACTTACATAGGTATCAACAGTTAATTGCTGACTAAATTCTTCATTCAGTTCTTTGGCATTCTCATCTTCCTGTAGTAGTGCTGTTTCATAAGCATTGTTTTGCACAGTAAATTTTTTTGATTTTACATTTTGGTCAAGCGTACCATCATCATTTATGCCTGAGTAGGAATCGGTAAGTTCAGCTTTTAAACTTAGCGTAATATCGTCCTGTTTTTGTTGTTTGGAGTAAGTGATGAACTTTTTAACCTCATTAAGATACTTACTGGTATCGATTTCGTTTTGCACAGCCGCGGTTAGTGTCCCTAAAGGCAGCGGTGGATAGGCTTCATAATACTTATTAGCATTTATCACATTTGGGCGCAAGGCACAGGGCACGTCGGCTTCTTTTGTTATGTAGGCATCCAATATATCCGGCAAAACAATATCCGGCTGTACACCTTTAAATTGCGCGGTAGCGCCCGTGATCCGGTACAGTTTGCTTACGGTTATCTTTAAATAGTTCTCTGTTTTTATTTGCGCAATGTTTTCTTGGGTAACTGTTGTATCCATCGGAAAAACAACCTGTGCAGTAGCTTTACCATAAGTAGGCGAACCTATAATTACCGCCCTGTTATAATCTTGCAGGGTACCCGCAAGCAGCTCGGAAGCCGAAGCGCTGTAACCGTTCACCAATATTGCCAAAGGGCCATCATATATAGTACCGCGGTCAACATCTTTAAGTGTATATATTTTCTCGCCGCGGTCTTTTATTTGTTCTACCGGGCCTGCATCAATAAAAATACCAGCCAGCTCAGTAGCTTCCTGTGCGGAACCACCGCCATTGTAGCGCAGATCAAGTATCAGGCCGTCTATATTTTCCTTTTTTAGTTTTATTATTTCACGCCCTACATCATTTGCACAGCCATTTAGCCCATCGTTACTGTCTTCCCAATCTTCATAAAAAGCAGGCAAATAAATATAACCAATGGTTTTAGCTCCTTTCAGAATAAAGCTCTTTACTTTATCTTCGTCATCGTTATCAGCTACCTGTTCTTTTTGTAACGGAACCTGTACTATTGAACCGTCGGCCTTTTTCATGGTGAAGGTCATTTGTTTGTGATTGCTTTCATCCATCAGCGCGGCTATTTCATTTACCGATATATCTTCAACATTAACAGGCTTACCACCCTCCCATTGCAAGGCAATAAACTTATCGCCTTTTTTCAACTTTCCGCCCTTAAATGCGGGGCTGCCAGGTTGCAGTTTATCAATGATGACCCCACCATTTTTATCTGTTTTTATGGTGAAGCCAAACAGGAACGGTTGTTTGCCCAGTTCACTTTCAAAATTCTCTTTTTCTTCGGGTGGGAAAAACTCGGTATGCGGGTCATAACATGATGCGATGGTTTCGCAGTAAGTATTGCCTACGAATTGCGGCAAGCCATAAGGGTTAAACAAAATGTAATTGATCTTTCTTTTTAACGATTCTGCTACACGCCACTGTAATGGAACCTCAACGCTATCAACATATTTTTTCTGGGCTGCTGATGTTAATGCCTTGAAGTTACCCGGCAAATCATCCCGCAACTCGTCAAGCATATTAGCCTTTAGCCTTTTATACAGCTTTATCCGCATTGCTGTAAGTGATTGGGGAGATGAAGTATCTTCGGCTACGGTAAGTTTCTCTGGCAGGTATAGGTCAACCGGTTTTTTGTCAATTTCAGTAAGCAGTGAGTCGGCTTGTTTGAGGCGTTGCCGTAAATGTTTACGAAAAGGTCAAGGTAATCTGTTTTTCTCTGCTTAATTTCAATATCGAGGCTTGTGCGGTATAAACGGAGCCTGGCAATATCATTTGTGGTAAAAAACATCCGGTCCTCGTCTGTTTTTTTAAGCATTGCTGAAAATACATCAACCGAAAATGCTTTGTTCACCGGCCGGGGATCAACATGAAATTTGTTAGCCATCCGGGTGATCACAAAAGCCTCATTCGCTATTTTTTCACTGGTTTGCCCAAATGATAAAACAGGAATAATAACAAACGCGATAAAGGTTGGGATAATTTTTTTCATGCAATTGCATCGCTTGTGTAAATTAGCAATGAAACATGAAATTAAGAAATGTTTTTATTGATTAAGATGGCTCATTGATTTTGAGCGTTACCCCTTAAAACAGCTGCTCAATAATATCATCAGTTGATAAACCGTCGGCTTCAGCATGGTAGCTACGTACTATACGATGGCGCAATATAGGTTTGGCAACAGCCTGCACATCTTCAATATCGGGCGAGTATTTTCCGTTAAGCACCGCATGGCATTTTGCACCTAAAACTAAATATTGTGATGCCCGTGGCCCTGCTCCCCAGTTTAGCAGGCGTTTCACCTGCGGGGCAGCAAACGCTGTATTGGGGCGGGTTTTTGATACCAGTTTTACCGCATATTCAAGCACATTATCGGCAATAGGTATGTTTCTTACCAATTGCTGAAAGTAGATGATCTGTTCCGCATTCAGAATGTGGTTAACCTGGGCTTGCACGGAGCTGGTAGTATTTTTAACCACCTGTAGTTCTTCCTTAAATGATGGATAGTCCAGTGACACATTGAACATGAATCGATCAAGCTGTGCTTCCGGCAATGGATAAGTGCCCTCTTGTTCTATTGGGTTTTGTGTAGCCAGTACAAAAAAAGGCTTTGAAAGCTGATGCGTTACACCTGCTGCGGTAACCGATTTTTCCTGCATAGCCTCAAGCAAAGCGGCCTGTGTTTTGGGTGGGGTACGGTTTATTTCGTCGGCCAGTATAATGTTTGAAAAAACCGGGCCGGGGATAAATTTAAAGTTTCTGTCTTCGCCTAAAATCTCGGAGCCTATAATATCTGATGGCATCAGATCGGGCGTAAACTGTATGCGCTTAAAATCGAGGTCGAGTACCTGTGCAACGGTTTGTACCAGCAAGGTTTTTGCCAGCCCCGGAACACCAACCAATAAGCAGTGCCCATTACTAAAGATAGAAATAAGCACAAACTTTACAACCTCATCCTGCCCAATGATCACCTTACCTATTTCAGAACGTAGTTGCTGATATGCCTTGTTCAGCGCGTCGGCCGCTTCAACATCAGATCGGTGCTGCATTATTTAATATATTATTTTACGTCGGCGGTTACAGTTGGCGGCGTAGCCCATCCTTTTACCTGCGGGCATTGTTGATATTCAGCATCTATCTTAATAAAGGTTTCTTTTCTTCTTTTTTCGAACCATTCACTTATCGTACGGTTCACCTTATCATTATAAGCCGCTTCTTTTATTTTCGGAAAATCCTGTGCCAGATTAGCTTTATGCGCATCGGTCACTGATTTTAAGTATAATATCTTATATGTTTTTTTACCATCTGTACCGGTAAATAATTGCGGTTTAGATATGCTGCCCACCTTCATAGTATCAATTACCAGTGCAACCTGCGGATCAAGCTTATCGCTTGGTATAAAAGTGCTTCGGTTATCAACATTTTCAGCATTTAACATCATACCACCATCATATTTGGTATCCTTATTATCTGAATAATAAGCTGCCGCGCTTGAGAAATTTATTGATTTGTTTTTGGTAAGCAATGTGTAAACACTATCAGCCTTTGATTCGGCACGTGCCAAACTGGCTGTGGTTATTGCCGGGATGATCAAAATATGGCGCACATGCACCTGCTCGCCCCTGCGCTCAATTACCTGCAAAAAGTGAAAACCAAATTCCGTTTCAAACACCGGGGATATTTCGCCTGCCTTTAATTTAAAGGCCCATGCTGAAAACTCTTTAACAAAAGTATTACGATCAGCGAAGCCCACATCACCACCTTCAACTGCCGAAGAAGGGTCTTGTGAATAAAGGCGCGCCAGTGTACCAAAATCCTCGCCTGCTTTTACACGGTTGCGCAGGTCTTCGGCTTTTTGGCGGTAAGCAGCTTTTTCTTCTTTGGTTAATTTAGGTGCGAATACTATTTCGCCCACTTCAACTTCTTTGTTAAATGTAGGTAAGCTATCTTTTGGTATAGCGTTATAATAACGTTCAACATCCTGAGGTGTTACATTCAGCTTTTCAGTTATTTTTTGCTTCATTTTATCGGCAACCATTCCTTCACGTATATCCGGGCGAACTTCATCTTTATATTGGATGATAGACCTGCCTAAAAACTGCTCCAGTTTATCCTGCCCACCAGCTCTCGCCATCATGCTGCGCATCCTGCGGTCAACTTCATTATCTACCTCATCATCCTTAACATCAATACTATCAATAATAGCCTGTTGAGCAAGTATTTTTTGGGATATTAAGCCCTGCATTATCTGGCATTTAATAGCAAGATTAGGTTGGCCGCCCTGCGCCAGGTAGTTGGCATATGATAATTCAATATCAGATTGCAATATAATGCTGTTTCCTACTACACCGGCAATCCTGTCAAGCGTATGTTTTGGCGCGTTTGCAAGTGCTGCTGAATCTGCTGCCTTCTGCTGAGCACTGGCGACTGATATGGTTAAAAAAATACTTAAAATGGCTATCCCAAACTTTCTCATGTATACTTTTATACTAAATAATGCGGGGACGGTTCCTCGCTAAAAAAATCAAATTTCGGTAAAATTTATTAATTATAAGGTGCTTAAATAATTGCTGTTAAAATGAGCCATCTATAATTATGCGAATATGCTGATAAAGCTTCAAACTGTTTAACTACTTTTGGTTAAAATTTGTTAAAGTGAACATAGATAACCCTTCCGCATTGCATTTTATTATGCAGGATGATATATTTCTTTTAAACGCCGACAAAAGTATGTATAACCAGCCTAAGATCAGCGTTGAAAAAGAAGTGTTGCAAAGTGTTGCAGATGTTGCGCCTGTTCCGGATGCAACACCTATCGATTTTAGCTACCTGGGCAAGCGAAAAAAGGATTTTGTTATACTGGTGCATTACCCCGACCAGGAATTTATACATGAACCACATTTAACCGCGCTTGAAAATATTCTTAAACGCAAGGGCTTTGAGCTGGATGATGTAGCGATATTAAATAGGGCAAAATATGATACTGCCAGCTTTGAAACGCTTATGAGCTATTTCAACCCGCAAAAAATGCTGTTATTAGGCAAGCAAGCGCTACCCGCAGGCATTGCAAATCTTAAACTTAACGAAGCCCTGCTGATGACAAATTGTGCCATGCTCTATAGCTTTAGCTTTGATGAGATGATGGAAAGTAACGATAACAAACGCACATTTTGGGAACAAATGAAACTATTATAAATCCATCCTGATTCCTGACTATAAAATCCTGATTCTAAAAATGCATCAATTAGTTTTTGCAACCAATAACGCCCATAAGCTTGAAGAAGTAGCCGATAAAATTGCAGGCAGAATAAAACTGCTTGGCTTAAATGATATTGGCTGTTTTGATGAAATTGACGAAACCGGCACCACCTTTAACGCAAACGCATCGATAAAAAGCCATTACATAAACCAGAGATATAACTTGAATTGCTTTGGTGACGACAGCGGCCTTGAGATAGATGCCCTAAATGGCGAACCGGGGGTTTATTCTGCGCGATATGCCGGGGAGCATGGTAACCATTCGGCTAATATGGATAAAGTGCTGGAAAATCTTAAAAATGAAACCAACCGGGCTGCACGTTTTCGTACCGTTATTTCATTGATATGGGATAACAAGGAAACATTTTTTGAAGGCACTGTTAACGGCACCATTCGCCACGAGCGCAGCGGAACTGCCGGGTTTGGTTATGACCCCATTTTTCAGCCTGATGGTTATGACATAACTTTTGCCGAAATGACTTTGGCTGAAAAGAACAGCATTAGTCATCGCGCTATAGCAGTGGGGAAATTGATCGAGTTTTTGGAGAAGTTTTGAACCACATGTCATCTCGAACGATAGTGAGAGATCTTCTGCGAATTGCATATTCACTTTGTATACCTCGGAAGATTTCTCACTATCGTTCGAAATGACAGTTTAATTATTTCCCTACACTATCCTTTTTTGCTTTTACAGCCGGGGCAATTACTGGCGGCGGTACTGCATGCGAGGTGTCCTTACCCGCAGGTTTATTCTTCAACAAGCTATCCGCTTTGGTTGCATGCGCATTTTTAAGCTGTTTGTTTATCGTGCTATCCTGAGCCGCTTTTACTCCTGTTGTTTTAATTGTACCAGCTTTTCCACCTGGTGATTTCTTAGGCCCGGGCGGTCCGGCTATTGCTGGCTTGGCAGGGGCAACATTATGCTTACGATTATAAGATGGTATGATTGATTCCTTAGATATTGGCCTATCCTTTGGTTTCCATATAAATCCTTTTAATATTTTCTCATCCTCCTTAACCGCATGTATAGGGATATACCTGTTTTCGGGCTTGGTTAAAAAGCCCATGTTTGAAACCTCATTATTCTTTAAAAACACCCGTATGCGGCTACTGAATGAACGCTGCATATCGGTTATCTTGTTAGTGGCACTATCGCGCACAAAATATATGCTTTCGGCATTACCATCAACATACACACGGCTAAGTTTACTGTCTTTAAAAAATCCTCTTAGCTTTTTACCGCCAACCTGGTTAAAGTTTACTGAATCCCCTTTTTCAACATTCACAATAAAAGCATTAGGGAACATATCCATGTTATACAGCTTTTTATTGCGCATCCGCAGATATATGGTATCGCCGGAGAGTTGCGAGCCTTCAGTCCATATCATCGGCTTGGTATAACATCGTATGGTTGAATCGCTGTTGCTGTAAAATATGGAGTCGGCTACAGCCTGCAGGTCCGATTTAAATATTTTGGCGCTATGAAAAGCCATTATAATACGCACTCTGGCGGTATCGCTCAGTACTATCTGTCGGTTTAAGAACGTGGAATCAACCTTAACATTCTTTTTAGGTGTTGAGACGACTACCGGTTTCTTTTTTTGCGCTTTTGGCTTTGGCGGCCCAAAATAATTGGGGTGAAGATAGCTGGTATCCCTGGGTAATCTTGGCGCATTAATAGTTAAAACCTTAGGTGCAGTTTTATAAACTATATGTTCCACCTTAACTTTTGAAGTATCCTTTATATGCGACAAGCGTTCTTGTTCCTGCATAATGCCTAATTCTTTATAAGTTAAAATGCGGGTTTCTATTGTATCAGCCGACATATAAACGGAATCGTGTTTAACCTTGCTGGTATCTTTAGGCAGCGTGAGTTTAAGTTTACTGGTATCTGCCAATAACCCCTTACCCGCAGCTTTTAATTTATTTTGAGTAGCCTTATCAATGTTCTTGCTTTGTGCCGCTATCATTTTTTGAGCTGAATCGATCCGGGCCTTACTCGGTGACTTCTTGTTGATAGAATCAAGCATAGGCATTTTTAGCTTCCCGCTCAAAGAATCAATTTTAGCCTGCGATGGCATTTTTGCACCTTGCAAACTGGCTATGCCTTGCTGTACCTGTTTGTTTTTAGCGATATCGCCTTTTTTTATTTGCCCGGCAGCTATTTTATTCAAGGAATCCTGTTTGCTTTTGCTGATGATCGGCTTTTTTAGGCTGTCTGTTTTTGTACTGTCTTTATTATCCTCAGTAACCATAATTACATAAGGGTCGCGGGTAACAATGGCCAGGTCATTCTTTTTGAAATAGGTTCCCAAGCCGCCCTTTATGGTTACTTTCTGTTCATTATCATTAAACGTAACATGCTTAACCGCCCGGCCAAAGCCCAGCAACCTATCATAAAACAAAGTATCGCCTACTAATGATTTGGTGCCCTGTTTATATAAGTTCTTTTTTATGAAATTTGCCTGTTCTGATTTGGTATCATAAGTGCCATTTTCGGTAAGCAGCGTATCCTTATCCTTAGTGCCATAAATACGGGTAGGGCCATAAAAGTAATTTATTTTCGACTGCGAATTATACCGCATGGTATCCGTATAGATCATCGCATCGTTTGTAGTGCCTACCACATTATACCTGAAATAGGCATCGTGTGAGAACGAGAAATAATAGCCGTTCTTGCTTACAAGGGTATTGGTTTTATTTACCAGTTTACCGCCATCGGTATAAGTGCCTATGCGTGTAGCAGTGTTGTAAGTAAAGTGATTGGTGGTTAATGTGGCATCCTTATCAACCATAATAACGTTGTCCGTTAAAATGGCTATTTTGGTATTACCATCGTAATTCAACTTGTCAGAGTAGATATTAAGGGTATCACCCTGGTTTATATTCACATGCCCAAAAGCCTCAAATGAGTTTGCAGCCGGGTGAAAATAGGCGCTGTCAGACCGCATTATTGAATAGTCCTGCTTCCATACCCCATTGTAAACTTTAATTAAATCAACACCATTGCGTTTATCATCCACGCTTTTTGACGATGAAATTAAGTTTACTTTTGATTTTTTTTGGCAAAAGGCAGTGGCAGTAACCAGTAACAATAAAAAGCTTATGACATATTTATTCACAATGGCAAAATTAGTTTTTTGTTGGGGTTATTAAATTAATAATTTTGATGAATGCTGCCGGTTAAAAAATTTACTGATTTTATTGAACAAAATACCTTGTTTACGCCCGGCAGTAAAGTACTGGCTGCGGTAAGCGGTGGCATGGACTCGGTTGTAATGGCGCACCTGTTAAAGGCCGCCGGATTTGATTTTAGCATTGCTCACTGTAATTTTCAGTTAAGGGGCGATGAAGCCATTGCCGATCAGGAATTTTGCAATAACCTGGCGCAGCAACTCCGTGTGCAGTTTCATACCATTAACTTTAACACATCTGCCTACGGTGCCGAAAAAAAAATATCTATTCAAATGGCTGCCCGCGAACTCCGGTACCAATGGTTTGAACAGATAAAACAGCAGCATGGCTATGATGTTATTGCGCTTGCGCATCACCAAAACGATACGATCGAGACAATATTGTTAAACCTTACCCGCGGAACTGGGATTGCAGGGTTACACGGTATTTTGCCAAAAAACGGCAGTCTTGTTCGCCCGTTGCTTTTTTTAAGCAGAGATGAGATTCAAGCAATTATACAGCAAAACCATCTGAATTACGTTGAAGATAGTTCAAATGCCTCAACAAAATATGCACGTAATAAGATCAGGCATGAGGTGATCCCTAAACTAAAGGAGCTGAACCCGGCTTTGGAAAGCACCTTTGAAAATAACCTGCAGCATTTCAGGAATCTGGAAACATTGCTGGAGCTGCGACTGGCTGAATTAAGAAAAGAACTATTTATTACGCATGAAGATGAAATTCATTTATCCATAAATGCGGTAAAAGAATTGAACCCCAAACGCTTGTTGCTGTTTAAACTATTACAGGAATATGGTTTTAATGAAACCTCAATTGATGATCTGATCGCTTCGTTAGATAAACATTCAGGCAGAGTTTTTGAAAGCACCGGTTTTACATTGATACTCGACCGTGAAAAACTTATTATCACTCCAAAAGCTTCAGGTCAGCTTTATTCTGTAGTTATAAATGAGGGCGATAAGGAAGTTAATTTCGGAAACTACAAGCTGAATTTGCTGCATGATGATAGCGCGTTAATTATAAAGGATAACCCAATGGCTGTTTCTGTTGATTCTGCTTTATTGGTGTATCCGTTAACCCTGCGGGCATGGCAGCAAAGTGATTATTTTTACCCGCTGGGGATGAAAACCCGTAAAAAGCTAAGTGATTTTTTCATTCAGCAAAAGATACCGCTACATGAGAAAAGCAAAATACCTTTACTGGTAAACGGCAATGGCGATGTAATGTGGATCGGCGGACAACGGCTCAGCGACCTTTACAAAGTAAACGATAACACTAAAAAAGTTACTATATTCGAATTGTATAAATTACCATGAGCGAGAAACCGGCATTTATTGAAAAGCAGTACCTAGGCAGGGAGTTTATACCCATTACTATACGCCTGGTTATGGCTATGTTTTGCTTTGCGGCCTATCTTTTTACTGATATTGAACCCAAAAGCAACGATCTGTTGGTTGTTGTAGGCTTTGCAATTATCATCATCTCCATTATTATGGGTTTTTTGCTGCATTTCAGAACCCGTATTCAGAACAAAAGCATTATGCTCGATGGCTTGTGGACAACCCGCCTGGTAAAAATTGATCTGAACAGCATTGTTAAAGCCGAAAAAGGCGAATACAGCCGCTATTTATTTAATAACCCGGTATATAATCTGCATACAAAAGGCACCATTCGCTTTTACACCGGCGGCAAAGAAGCCATCCACCTAACCGATCGCGATGGTTTGGTTTATATAATTGGCTCACAGCACCCTAATGAGTTTTTAAGAGCCATACAGAGCGAAATGAAGAAATAATACCTTTATTATAGGTAATTAATATTTCATTGTCATAAATCATTCTTTTTTTAAATCCGTGTCAATATTTATCTCGTAGATACTGTTAAACGCACCAGTTATGAGTAATGACGTATTGGATTTCAAGATAAAAGCCGTAGCCGCCACTATCAGAAATAAGAGAGAGCACAGAAACTATACTCAAGAGTATCTTGCAGCAAAATTGGATATCTCTCAGAATGCTTACAGTAAAATTGAATTGGGTTATACCAAAATAACTATAGAAAGGCTTTTCCAGATAGCTGATGTGCTGGAATATGATGTTGCCGACTTCATCAATGATAACTCTGTTGATAGATTAAAAATGGCAAGGGTGGGTTAACAATAGTAATAATATCTTTGCGGATATTATATTTACTATGGACCATGACGCTATTGTGGATACCACAAAAAAATTTGTACGCGATACCCTCAAAAATGCAGAAGGCGGCCATGATTGGTGGCATATACACCGGGTTTGGATCAACTCCAAACTTATAGCCCAATCTGAACAATGCGATATACTTACTGTTGAACTTGGCGCGCTATTGCATGATATAGCCGACAGCAAGTTTCATGGTGGCGATGAAGAAATTGGCCCTGCAACTGCCGGTAATTTTTTACGAAGTATTAATATTGATGAAGCTGTAATTACCCATGTACAGCAAATTATAAGGCATATCTCTTTTAAATCAGGATTTGACCAGCAGGTTTTTCAATCCAAAGAATTGCAAATTGTACAGGATGCCGACAGGCTTGATGCCATAGGTGCCATTGGAATTGCACGTGCCTTTAACTACGGAGGCTTTAAAGGCCGCGAGATCTATAACCCCGAAATTGAGCCTAACCTGCGCATGAGCCAAGAAGAGTATAAAAACTCAACCGCTCCGAGCCTTAATCATTTTTACGAAAAACTGTTACTCCTTAAAGATAAAATGAATACTTCAACCGGTAAAAAACTGGCAGAACAGCGCCATGCCTTTATGGTAACATACCTGCAGCAATTTTATCTTGAGTGTAAATAACATTATTTTTAGACTTGTCTAAAAAAAATGTTAGCTTTGCTTAAATAATTGACACGGTATAATAACTTAACAACTTGTTTACACATAAAAGTTACTTTTGCAGCATTTGCAATTCTTAATAAGAATTAAAGATCATGAATATAGATACTGAACAAAAGCTGGCTGATAAAAAAATCAATCCAACAGCAATGCGCTTATTGGTTCTTGATTCATTATTAAAACAAAGCTCTGCTATTAGTTTAACTGATATTGAGAAAAATCTTGAAACAGCTGACAGAATAACTATATACCGTACCTTAAAAACCTTTGCTGAAAAGGGTTTGATACACGTTATTGATGATGGAACAGGTTCGCCCAAATATGCTTTATGCCCTGATGACTGTGATGCTAACCAGCATCATGACTTGCATGTGCACTTTTATTGTATAAGCTGTAAAGAAACTTTTTGCCTGCCTAACAGCAAGATTCCTGAGGTTGCATTGCCTGATAACTTCGCGGCTACTGAAATGAACCTTGTTGTTAAAGGGGTTTGCAGCAAATGCAAAAATTAATTGCAATTCCATTGCATTGCTTTAACGGTTTACTTTGAAAAAAATTAATCGGGATAAATGGTCCTGCTTTTTACGGCTCATCGTGCCAACATAATTGATTGAAATTGGTTATAAACACCAATGGTTTAAATTGTTAATATGAGAATAATCTTTACCATTATATTAAGTTCAGTACTGTTTACGGGTGCTTTTGCCCAAGACACCGTTAAACAGCAGCGCTTCAATTTTCATTTTCAGGAAACTACCATTACCCAGGATAAACCGGGCTTTAGCGCCCCTTATTCCGGCTTAAATAGTTTATCTCCACTAGCAGAAACACAAACATCAATAACCAGCACTTTATTTGGCGATGCCCGCTTATGGAAAGGTGCCGATGTCGTTTTTGATCCTGAATTATCTGGCGGAAGCGGTTTGAGTAAAACCACAGGCATTGCAGCCTTCCCTAACGGTGAAACATTCAGGGTAGGGACCACAGCGCCCGCTATATATATTGCCCGTTTGTATTTAAGGCAAACCTTTGAATGGGGTAACGAAAAAGATACCATTACCGATGACCAGAACCAGCTTGCCGGTTTACAAAGCAAGCGCTATTTTACCATAACAGCCGGAAAATTTGGCATGGCCGATTTTTTTGATGATAACCAATTTAGTCATGACCCACGCGAACAGTTTATGAACTGGGCGCTAATGGATAATGGTGCATGGGACTATCCGGCTAATACCCGCGGATATGTGTTAGGACTATATACCGAACTAGGTGAACCTGGTTGGAAATTGCGTTTTGCGCTTACTATGGTTACTACTACCGCCAATGGATCGGTATGGGATGCAAAAGTACTGCATGCTAACACGCAGACCGTTGAATATGAGCGCGACTATACCCTGAATGACCAAAAAGGTACTGTACGTGTGTTAGGCTTTTTAAATAATGGCAAATTCGGGAACTATGACCTGGCCATAGCTAAGAATCCAACCGCTCCTGTTGTTGATACCACCCAGGCTTATGGCAGGCACAAATATGGCTTTGGCATCAGCGCTGACCAATACCTGAGCAAAGACTTTGGAATATTCGCCAGGGCCGGTTATAATGACGGACAAACACAAACCTGGTTTTTTACTGAGATAGACCGTTCATTAAGTTTTGGCGGTGTACTGAAAGGCACCTCATGGCACCGTGATGATGATGAGTTGGGTTTAGCTTTTATTGGCAGCGGTTTATCATCTGAACACAGAGATTATTTGGCAGATGGTGGTTACGGCTTTATAATAGGCGATGGCCGCTTAAATTACAGTCCGGAATTGGTAGCAGAGTTATATTACAAGATCAATGCTTTTCAAAAGAAATTCTGGATTACACCGGATTACCAGTTCATACTCAACCCTGCCTATAATGCCGATCGCGGGCCGGTGAACGTGTTTTCTATAAGGGTTCATGTGGCGTTTTAATTGCCGCTATCCTATCCATTCACTTACTATTTTAGCAGATAACAAACAAAGCGGTATACCGCCGCCCGGATGTACGCTTCCGCCGCAAAAATACAGGTTGCTAATTTTGGATGATCTGTTGGCATGCCGTAAAAAAGCTGCAAACTGATTATTGGAGCTTGTACCGTAAACAGACCCTTGATAAGATGATGTTTTGCTTTCAATTCCCTGCGGGTCAAGGATGCTTTCGCTGATGATGAGTTTGCTCACATCCTCGCCTAAATTTTTACTGAGTTTTGTGAGAATATTGTACCGGGCATCTGCGATTAATTTATCCCAATCCTGCCCTGTATTTGCAGGCACGTTTATCATTACAAACCAGTTTTCGCAGCCTTTCGGTGCATCATCAGCTTTAAATTTAGAGCTGATATTTAAATAAACAGTAGGATCGTGATAAATATTTTTTTGCTGCCATATGTGATGGAATTCAGCCTTATAATCTGCACTAAAAAATATATTATGCAGATCAAGCCCTGAAAATTGCTTGTTGATCCCCCAGTAAAATATTAACGCCGAACTGCTGCGCTCCTGTTTTAGTATTTTTTTAGGATAAAGCCGAGGATGATCCTTCAGTAGTTTATGGTATGTGAACCATACGTCCATGTTTGAAACTACAATATCACCTTCAACTAATTCTTCTTTTAACTTTACACCTTTAACTTTTAACTTATTCAAAACTATTTCCTCAACCGGCGAATTATAATGAAACTTTACGCCCAATGATTCCGCAAGTTTTACTATGCTGGTAACAATACTATACATTCCCTTATCAGGAAAATAAGCCCCAAAATGCTGCTCAATATGCGGAATAACATTTAACGTTGCAGGAGCTGAATAAGGGTTTGAACCATTATAAGTAGCATAGCGGTCAAATAATTGCACTATGCGTTCATCCTTAAAAAAAGTTGAATTTGCCTTATGCATGGTGCGCATTGCGTCTATCTGTGGCAGGCGGAATATAGACCTAACCGTATCCCAGTTTAAATAAGTTTTTATTTGATGCAGTGATCGCTCTAAAAAAACATGATTGGTGATGTTATAGATATTTTGGCTATTCTCTGCATACTTTTTAATTGAAGCTGTAGCTTCTCCCGTTACTTTTGATACTTCATCAGCAAATTTATCAGCATCTGCATAAGCAATTATTCTGCTGCCATCTTCATAAAAGTAATTGCAGGTTACGTCTAGTTTCTGGTAGTTGAAATAGTCGCGCGGCTGTTTGCCGGCCAGTTTAAACAGTTCATCAACATATTGCGGCATGGTGAACAGGCTTGGCCCGGCATCAAACCTGAAGCCGTCCTTTTCAAACTCCGATAGTTTACCCCCGGCATAACTATTTGCCTCAAATACTTCAACAGTATAACCTTTTACTGCCAGGCGGATTGCTGTAGCTATCCCGGCTATCCCGGCACCAATAATGAGGGCTTTCTTTTTAGGCATCGGTAAAGATAATCCCTATTTTGTCATTAACCATATCAATGTAGCGAGGGGTTTTAAACCCCTCGCTACCTCGCTACATTGATATAATTTCAGGCAACCTTAAATATGGTTTTTAATTTTTGAATGTTTTTGTTTTTATATTTGGCCTATGGCCCGCAAACTCATCATCGCTTATTTTATATATACGGTATTTATATTTTTATCAAACACCTATATTTTTAAAGAGAACTACGCCGACGCTATCATCAAAGCGGTAATATCAGGCGTAATATTCACTGCGCTATATGCGGTTATTATTCTAAGAGCAGAGAAAAGACGAAACGAAAAAAAATAGGGATAATCTTTCGACCATCCCTATTCAATAAATCATTAATTCAGTAAATCAATAATTGCTTACGCTTCTACAGCCTGCCCAATCAAATGGTTTGCAGCTAAATACTCAGCAATTTGTACTGCGTTTGTAGCAGCGCCTTTGCGCAGGTTGTCAGCTACTATCCAGCAGTTTAAAGTATTAGCCTGGCTCTCATCACGGCGGATACGGCCAACAAATACTTCGTCTTTATCATGTGCATCAAGCGGCATTGGGTATTTAAGGTTAGCTACGTCATCGGTAACTATAATACCCGGAGCTTTCTCTAATATTTCTCTTACTTCTGCCAAGTCAAAATCTTCGGCAAACTCAATATTTACAGATTCAGAGTGACCGCCCATAACCGGGATACGTACCGTAGTTGCGGTAACTTTGATACTGTTGTCACCCATTATTTTTTGAGTTTCCAGTATCATTTTCATTTCTTCCTTAGTATAACCGTTTGCTGTAAACACATCAATATGAGGCAATACATTAAGGTCTATCTGGTATGGATACGCTTTAGGGCCATCGATACCTTTACGCTCATTAAATAACTGTTCAACAGCTTTAACTCCTGTGCCGGTTACCGACTGGTAGGTTGATACCACTACGCGTTTAATTTTATAACGATCATGCAATGGTTTAAGTGCTACTACCATTTGTATGGTTGAGCAGTTAGGGTTAGCAATGATCTTGTCTTCGGCGGTAAGCACGTTGGCATTAACCTCGGGCACAACCAGTTTTTTGGTTGGGTCCATACGCCATGCTGATGAATTATCAATAACAGTTGTGCCTGCTGCCGCAAATAATGGCGCTTGCTCTAATGAAGTGCTTCCACCTGCCGAAAATATAGCAACATCTGGCTTCTGCTTTATCGCATCCTCTACAGAAACTATCTTGTACTGCTTACCCTTAAAAGTGATCTCTTTACCTATACTTTTAGCTGAAGCTACCGGAATTAATTCTGTTACGGGGAAGTTGCGTTCTTCAAGAACCTGCAACATTTTGGTGCCTACCAATCCTGTGGCACCCACTACTGCGATTTTCATTTTTTTAAATTGTTTTCTTTCTGTAATGAAGCTTCCTTTCGGAGGTTTCATTGTTTTTTAAATTGATAAAATATTAAACTAAATACAAAGATGCGATTTTTTTGGATTTTATAAGACCATAAGCTCTATCAATTTGGTATAATAAATAAGATTCCGCAATTCAATGCCTTATTATTAGTTTTAGAGCCGACTTTAAATTATTATTAATGTAACATTCTTGTAACAATGCATGCTATTTATATAATTATTTAATTTTTGCAACCGGATTTATCAAACTTTCGTAATAAGCAATTATTACGGTTGCAATCAATTAATTTAACATTATAAAACGGTCACTTATACCTACATGGAGTATTTATTATTTACGATCCCTCTTATTTTATTTGCCGTATCATACCGGAACAGGAAAAAGTACAATGGGCTAAAAGGCTCAGGGCGCATACCCGACATTATTAGCGCCAGCCGAAATACAACAATTTTTTTCCTTTTGGGATTACTGTCTTCAATAGGTGCGGTCGTTGTTATAATTAATTTTTAGTAATATAATCTCTTTTACTTACACCCTCTTTCCGCGCAGCGAAGAGAGGGTGATCGAGCGGCTTAGCGATGATCGGGTGAGTGCTCATAAGCGATATTACCCCCAATACACAACGACGATTACTCACGCCGACTTACTCCACTGCGCAGAAAGAGAGCAAAAGGATTATCCAACGTTTGTTTCCTCAAAATATAATTGATTTCACTCAAATTTTTACCTTTGCAGCAAATCTGCAAATGCATGAGTGAAAAGATATTAGTAATTGGAGCAAACGGCCAAATAGGGACAGAATTGGTTACGGCTTTACGTAATATACATGGCGCAGAACAGGTAATAGCCTCCGATATTAATGATGCGGCCGACGTTATTAAAGATACAGGGCCTTTTGAATTTGTGAATGTGTTGGATAAAGACAACCTGCACCAAATATTTCAAAAACACCAACCTACCCAAGTTTATTTGCTGGCAGCAATATTATCAGCTGTAGGCGAACAAAAACCTAAATTAGCCTGGGACCTAAACATGACCGGGTTAATACACGTGCTTGATTTTGCCGTGGAGTTTAAGGTTGCCAAAGTTTTTTGGCCAAGTTCTATAGCTGTTTTTGGGCCACATTCTCCCGCTCATGATACGCCGCAGTATTGTGTTATGGACCCTAATACGGTTTATGGCTTTAGTAAACTAGCCGGCGAACGCTGGTGCGAATATTATTTTGAAAAATATGGGTTGGATGTAAGAAGCATTCGCTATCCCGGGCTTATTGGCTGGCGATCATCACCCGGCGGCGGTACAACCGATTACGCAGTACACATTTTTCATGAAGCGTTAAAAACCGGCAGTTATGAAAGTTTTCTTGCTGAAAACACTGCCCTGCCCATGATGTATATGGATGATGCAATCCGCGCAACGTTACAACTGATGGATGCACCTGCGGAGAAATTGAGTATCCGCTCGGCTTATAATCTGGCTGGCATTAGCTTTACCCCGGCACAATTAGCTGGCGAAATAAAAAAAATAATCCCCAATTTTGAGATAAGTTACAGCGATAATGACCCACGGCAAGCCATTGCAGATAGCTGGCCAAAATCAATTGACGATAGTTACGCGCAAAAAGATTGGGGCTGGCAAATAGAATATGACCTTGCCGCATTAACCGCCGACATGCTTAACAACCTGAAAAAGATTGTTTAATAAAAATAGAAAGCTAATATTGTAAAATATTTAGAACAGATTTATAACTAATATTATATACAGGGTACATGAATGCTAACAGGAGCTGTGTATCAATGAAACAAAAGAACTATGGGAAGAGCATTTGAATTCCGTAAAGAAAGAAAATTTAAGCGTTGGGCTAAAATGGCCGTTCAGTTTACCCGTTTAGGGAAGGAAATTGTAATGGCGGTAAAAGCTGGTGGTGGTGATGTGAATACCAATTCGCGGTTAAGGACTGCCGTGCAAAACTCCAAGGCTGTAAATATGCCTAAAGATAGGGTTGAAGCTGCTATAAAAAGAGCAACCAGCCGTGACGAAAAAGATTACGAAGAATTAGTGTACGAGGGATATGCACCGTATGGCGTTGCCGTACTGGTTGAAACAGCTACTGATAATATTAACCGTACTGTAGCAAACGTACGCAGTTATTTTACTAAATATGGTGGCTCGTTGGGTAAAACCGGCTCGCTTGATTTTATCTTCACCCGTAAATCTGTATTTACATTTGTCCCCGGTGAACGCGACCTTGAGGAACTGGAATTTGAACTGATAGATGCCGGATTGGAAGACCTATTTGTTGAGGCTGACGAAGAAGGAAACGATATTGGAGTGATCCACACTGCTTTTGAAGACTTTGGTAAAATGCAAAAGGCTTTGGAAGAATTAGGTGTAGAAGTAAGATCGGCCAAGCTGGAGCGTGTACCGCAATCATTCCATGAAGTGACCGAAGAACAGGTTACCGATATTATGAAGCTGATTGACAGGCTTGAGGAAGATGATGACGTGCAAGCGGTTTATCATAATATGGCAGAGTAAATAAACCCAGTGTCATTGCGAGGTACGAAGCAATCTTTTCGCTTGCATAAACCGTGCGACGAGGTTGCTTCGCTTTCGCTCGCAATGACAACTAGAGAAGATAACATGGCATTATTCACATCGCGTAAGCAGGAAAAAAAAGTTAAGGTAGTATTTGCCGATGGCTTGCTTTTTGTTGAAAAAGCTGATGGAAAACAGCAGGCTTTCCCGCTCGAATGGTTTCCACGATTAAAAAATGCTAGTGCAGAAGAACTTGAGGACTGGATACAAACGCCCACAGGCATACGCTTTACAAAACTGGATACTGATATTCCAATTTGATAATGAGTTGGTCTGATAATTTGAAAATGCCTTGCAATTCTAAAATTATTAAATTCAAATCATCAAATTACCAAATCTTCAAATCAAAATGATATTCGAGGAGTTTTTTAAAAAGAAGAGAATTGATCTGGATGCCCTGCAAAAGGGAATGCCCGAGTTATTTTCTGAATTTAAAACTCATTATGATCAAATGGGCGAAAAGAGCTTCGATCACACCAAAAAATACTGGTTCAATAAGATAAGGCGTGAATATCCATTAGCGATTGAGGCCAAAACAGAAAAGGTTAAGATAGATAACCCATTAGCCGAACAAACCGTAACCGAAAGCCTGATTGAAAACAATGCACCTGCTCCAAAGTTAGGTTTTGTACCCAAATTTAAGGCTGCTGCACCAAAACCCGCTTCGACTGAAGCTGCAGAAGAAAGCAAAATTACAGATCAACCTGAAGCTACTTCTGCACCTAAACTAGGATTCAAGCCCAAATTTAAAGCAGCCAATATGCCTAAGCCAGAAGTAGCTGGAAATCCTGAAGAAAACAAAACCACGGATCAACCCGAGGCTACTCCTGCTCCCAAACTAGGATTTAAGCCGAAGTTCAAACCGGCAACTCCGGCTAATGTTGAACAACCCGCCGAACAAACATCAACAGAAAAAATTGAGGATACATCAACAGATCCAACTGAAGACGTGGTGCCAAAACCAGCCTACAAGCCTCGCTTCAATATGAAGAACCTTCCTAAAAAAGAGGAAGAATAATATAATATTTTCTCTAATCGTCATTTACCCGGCACGAAACAATCTCTATTCGTGGGGGTTTACTATGCAGTTTCTGCATTTAGAAACATTTTTTCATTTTCAAAAAATCCGGCTGGCCTTATACAACGTATACCTCTAAAAGCACATACAAAAAACCTATACCCTATATGTGGTACGATAAACTAATTGAACAAGATAGAATACCCGACTTTTTCCTTCGCAAAGGCATCCGCAGGTTATTAAAGAAGCGCTTAAATGATGAAAATAAAGGCAATGTAGAAGCCCAGCAGGAACATTTAATGGAACTGATCTCTCTGCTCAAAGCTTCATCAATTGCTGTACATACAGAAGATGCCAATCAACAGCATTATGAACTACCAACCGAATTTTACCAGTACTGCCTGGGCAAGCATTTAAAATATTCAAGCGGATACTGGAAGCCAGGGGTTACAGATATTGATATTTCAGAAAGGGATATGCTTGAGCTTACCTGCCATCGTGCTGAGTTAGAGAGCGGACAAAACGTGTTGGAATTAGGATGCGGCTGGGGTTCGCTATCGCTTTTTATGTCGGCCATGTATCCTAAAAGTACGTTTACGGTGGTATCAAACTCCCGTACACAAAAAATTTATATTGATGAGCAGGCTAAGGAGCGCCATATCAAAAACCTGACAGTTATCACCGCTGATATTAATACGTTCACCATTGATGATCAGTTTGACCGTGTAGTTTCTGTCGAGATGTTTGAACATATGCGTAATTATGAACTGTTGATGAAGAAAGTCGCATCATTTTTAAAACCTGATGGTAAATTGTTCATTCACATTTTTACGCATAAGGAGTATGCTTATTTGTTTTGGGTAAAGGACGAAACCGACTGGATGAGTAAATATTTTTTTACCGGCGGCATTATGCCCAGCGATGACCTGGTATTTTATTTTAATGAAGACCTGATAGTTGAAAACCACTGGCATGTAAGCGGAACACATTACGCCAAAACAGCCGAGGCATGGCTAAAAAATATGGATGCACACAAGGCGCAGATAATTCCCTTGTTTGAAGAAACCTATGGTAAGGATCAGGCTGTAAAGTGGTGGGTGTACTGGCGCTTATTTTATCTGGCTTGTGCCGAACTTTGGAACTACAACAAAGGCAATGAATGGATGGTAAGTCATTATTTATTTCATAAAACAAGCAAATAAATGATCCGACTAATACTTATCATCCTCATTTTTCTTATTTCATTACTTTCCATTTTTAAGGCTCCGGCTTATTATTTGTGGCTGCTGGCCGTTGTGGTAACAGAATATCCGTGGGTATTTGCCGGTATTACGTTATTGTTATTGGGAACAGGTTTCTGGGTAAATAAATATCAGCTGGTAGGTACTATTATAGGGATTATCGCCCTTGGAGTGTTTTTATCCCCAATTGCGAGGGCTTATATGGTGGCTGATACTTTGCACAAAAACTTTGATGCCAGTTTTGGTATTACCAATACCAGTAATAATGGTAAGCCTTTTAGTCTGGCAAAAATGTTTCGGAGTAATGCTAAGGTTAATTACCGTACTGTCGATTATGTGTCGTACCCTAATGTAACCTTAAAACTCGATTATTATCCTTCACAAATTATCGGAAAACGCCCTTGTGTTATTGTAGTACACGGTGGCTCATGGAGCAGTGGCGACAGTCAACAACTGCCCGAACTGAATAGCTATCTAGCCTCAAAGGGATATAATGTAGCCTCTATCAATTATCGGATGGCACCAAAATGGCATAACCCGGCACCTGTAGAAGACATTGCCAACGCCCTGAAATATTTACGCACCCATGCCGATGAATTGCATATTGATACAAATCAATTCGTTTTGCTCGGCCGTTCGGCAGGCGCGCAGATCGCGTTGCTGGCTGCCTACACTTTGCATGACAGATCAATAAAAGGCGTTGTTGACTTTTACGGCCCTGCCGATATGGTTTGGGGATATTCCGTTCCTTCCAATCCATTAATTATGGATTCGCGCAAAGTAATGGTTAATTATTTAGGTGGAACTTATGAGAAGGTTCCGCAAAATTATGTAGCCAGTTCACCTATTGAGTTTGTCGACAGGCAATCGCCTCCAACACTTATCATTCACGGAAAAAATGATGTACTGGTTGCTTACGAACACAGCAGGCGTTTAAATGAAAAGCTACAGCAAAATGGCATCAAACATTTTTGGCTGCAGCTTCCCTGGGCAACACATGGTTTTGATTTTAACCTCGATGGTCCCGGCGGACAATTATCAACTTATACGGTATTACAATTTTTAAATAACGTAGCCCCCAATCCCCTAAAGGGGGAGTGAATAAGCTGGCGGTTAATGTAAAAGATACAAATGAACAACAATAATAATTCCTCCGCCAACTGGCGGAGGCAAGAGCGTACAGCAATAATAGGTACAGGCATAGCCGGGATGGGTTGCGGCCACTTTTTGCACCAACAGTATGATCTTACTTTTTACGAGCAGAACGATTATATCGGTGGCCATACCAATACCGTAACCGTTGACGAAGATGGAAAACCTGTTTATATTGATACCGGCTTTATGGTTTTCAACTATAAAACCTATCCTAATTTATGCCGCTTATTTGATGAGTTGAAGGCCCCGGTTAAGAAAACCGAGATGTCGTTCAGCGTGCAGCATTTGCCTACTCAATTAGAATACAGCGGATCGAGTTTGAACCATCTGTTTGCGCAGCGCAAAAACATCTTCAGTCCATCATACCTAAAAATGCTGATGCAGATAGGGCGCTTCAATAAAGAAAGTGTTAAGATTGTTGATGACCCTAAATATGCCAACTATTCTATAGGTGAATATATTAAGGAGTTTGGCTATGGCGATGATATGCTATGGAAATACCTGGTGCCCATGAGTTCGGCAGTATGGTCGACCCCGATGGAACAGATGCTGGATTTCCCGGTGGTAACATTAATCCATTTCTTCCAGAATCACGGGTTTTTAGGGCTGGATACCCAACATCAGTGGTATACATTGGACAAAGGCAGCCAATCCTATCGGGAAATATTGATCAAACCATTTAAAGATCGGATTCATTTAAGTCGCAAAGCGATTAAAGTTGTACGTGGCGATGATGGTAAAGTAACCGTGCATGCTTCGGATGGCTCGCAGGAAACTTTTGACAGGGTGATCATAGCCACACATGGCGATGAAGCATTAGCCTTATTAGCTGAACCTACAATTGACGAACAACGTTTGCTCTCGACCTTTAAATATCAATACAACAAAGCCGTATTGCATACCGACGAAAGCATTATGCCTAAAACAAAACTGGCCTGGAGCAGCTGGAACTACAGCATACAAATGCAAAACGGCAAACTAATACCCACCACCATTTACTGGATGAACAGGCTGCAGCAGGTATCAGACAAAAAGAACTATTTTGTGTCCATCAACCCGCATGATAATATCAATCCTAAAAAGATCATTCGTGAAATTGATTACCACCATCCACTATTTGATGTTCCGGCTATAAACGCCCAAAAGGAGTTACATAAGCTGAACGAGAATGGCCCGGTATATTTTTGCGGCAGCTATTTTAACTATGGCTTTCATGAGGATGCTTTTACCAGTGCCGTAAATTTATGCTCGCAATTACTGGGAAAGCCAGTGTATGATGAGCGGATATTGATCCAGACACCTTTTTAATCCCTATATTGAACTATGACGAGGGCAACAATCAATTCCTGTTTGTATAAGGCTAAGGTAATGCACCATAGGTTGGCACCTAAAACCCATCTGTTTTACTACAATGTATTCATGTTTTACCTTGATCTGGATGAAATTGATAGCCTTGCCAAACGCCTCAAATTCATGAGCCGAAACCGGGTCAACTTGTTTAACTTCAGGGATAAGGACCATTTACAATTGCCGAGAGAAAAGCCCGATAATTCAAAAAATATCCGCGAGCATATAACAGATTATTTGCAAAGTAATGGGGTAAATATTGGCAACGGGCGCATAATGGTACTTACCAATTTATGCACCATCGGTTATCAATTTAACCCGGTATCATTCTACTTCTGTTATGATGAGCAAGATCAGCCCGTGTGTTCCGTAGTTGAGGTTTGCAATACTTTCCGTGAAATGAAGCCCTATTTTTTAGGCACAGATACCAAACACGCCGGCCAGTTCAAGCTAAATACCACCAAGTATTTTTATGTGTCGCCTTTTACTGATATGGACACCAATTTTGATTTCGACCTCCATATACCCGGCGAAAAATTACAGGTTAAGATTGATGATTACGATAAGCAAGGCAAGCGCTTTTTCATCAGTACCCTAAGCGGGGATCGTAAGCCACTTACCGATGCTAACTTGTTACGGTACTTTTTCAGTTTCCCATTGATCACCCTGCAAGTAATCTGGCTAATCCATTGGCAGGCCGTAAAGCTGTGGTTAAAAAAGATCCCCTATCATAAAAAGGAAGCCAATAAAGATTTGCAACGCGAGGTATATAGGCCGTATTGAACAATTTATGTAACTTACAAAAAACCTATATACGCGCGTTCTCCGTATATCATTAAAATAGCAATATTAATAATATCTAACCATGTCTGATACGCTTGCACTCGTTAAAAAAAGTAGTTTTTACCAGGATGTAGTTTTAAAACTAATGTCGAAAATGGATAAGGGCAATCTTTATTTAACCCTACCCAGCGGCGAACAACTTACACTTGGCACAGGCGAAGGTAGTATAAGTGCAAGCATGGTGATAAATGATAATGAATTCTACAAACGTGTTATTCTGTTTGGCGATATTGGTTTTGGCGAGGCCTATGTTGATGGCTTATGGGACACCGATAACATTACCAATGTAATTAAATGGATATTGATTAATATTGAGAATGCTCCCAGTGTATCGGGTAGTAATACCCAAACTTTAGCACTCAATTTATTCAAATGGTTCAACAAACTTTACCATTTTAAAAGAGAAAATACGGTTGAGGGATCACGGAAGAATATTTCAGCGCATTACGATCTGAATAATGATTTCTTTGCCAGTTTTCTTGATCCTACAATGACTTACTCCAGCGCTTATTTTTATAAAGACGGTTTGAGTTTACAGGAAGCACAAATTGCCAAATATGAGCGCTTGTGCAGGCAGCTGCGTTTAAAACCAACTGACCATGTGCTTGAAATTGGCAGCGGATGGGGTGGCAACGCCATTTACATGGCTAAAACCTACGGTTGCAGGGTAACCTCATTAACTATAAGCGAAGAGCAGCATAAAATGGCTGTTGAACGTGTTGAGGCCGAAGGGTTAAGTGATCGCGTGAGCATATTGATAAAGGATTACCGCCAGATGGAGGGTCAGTTTGATAAGATCGTATCTGTTGAAATGCTGGAAGCGGTAGGCTTTAATTATATGGAGCTGTACTTTAAAAAGGTGAACGACCTGCTTAAAAAGAACGGCATTTTAGCCCTGCAAGTAATCACCTCGCCTGATTCGCGTTATGAGAGCCTGAGGAAAGGCGTGGATTGGATCCAGAAACATATATTCCCCGGTTCATTATTGCCCTCTGTGGGGGCTATAAACAATGCTGTGAACCGCACGGGCGACCTAACAATGGTTGATCTGAAAGATATTGGCATGGATTACGCCACCACTTTAAAACTATGGTTCGATGCGTTTAACGCAAACCTGCCAAAAGTGAGGTCGTTAGGGTTTGATGACCATTTCATCCGCAAATGGAACTATTACCTATGCTATTGCGAAGCCGCCTTCGCCATGCGCAATATCAATACCATGCAGTTGGTTTATACAAGGCCTAATAATGTTAATTGGTAATTGGGTTGATTTTAACCTAATCAACCTAATTAACCACTTACTACTTTCTTCTCCGCTCTCTGAACCCGGTAAAGAATAGTAGCGCCAAGAGGCAGAGTACAAAACCGCAAATCCCATTTAAACGCAAGCCATAATCATTGCCGGGATCTTTGCCATAAACGGTTAGGAATGCAAATAGGGCAATGCCCAGTGTTTGCCCCATCTTTACAAACAGGTATTTTACGGCAAAGAACATGCCCTCGCGGTTCTCTTTGGTTTTTATGGCATCGTCTTGAGCAATTTCGGCAAGTATGGCATTAGGTAATATACCTAATGCAGCTAACGGGAAACTTGCACCGATCAGCAGCATATAGATCTGTGCATTGGCCGATATCGGGAATTTTCCTAAAAAATAAATAGCGACAAATACCAGGCTCAACAGCCCAAATGAAAACAGAACAATAGGTTTTTTACCGATCTTTTTGGATAGATAATTAATAAGCGGGTAAAACATTAACGATACTATAACCATTACACCCAGTAATGGCCCACCTTCTGATTCCGGCAAGCCCAAAAGCACGGTTACAAAAAATAATAGTCCGCTTGATATAATGCTCAGCGCCATATAAAACGAAAAATCAGATATGAGGTAATATTTAAAATTACGGTTGCTGAACGTTTTTCGAATAGCCGGCAAAAGCGGCAGATGCGATGGTTTGCTCGATGAATATTTCTTTTCGTTAATGAATAAGACAGGAGCCATCATCACCAATCCGGCAAAAACACATAAGCCCCATATAGTATATTGCACGGCCGAATCGCGGTTATGTACTCCAAGAAACCGTTGTACCAAATCTGCATAATTGTTAACCAAACCAGCAATTATCATCCCCAGCACAAAGCCTACTTGTTGAAATGATGATAGCTTTACCTTTTCGGCAGCCGTTTTGGTAACCTCGGGCAATAACGCATTGTATGGAATAATATAAGTAGTGACACTCATAAAAAAACAAATGAGCGTAATAGTAAGCCATAAGGCATTGTGTGTGCTTTCGGTTTTGGTAAGCGGGCAAAAAGAGAGGCAGCAAAAAACTACCGCAGGTAATATGGCCCATTTCATAAATGGGATACGCCTGCCCTTTGGGTTGTTGCTTTTATCGCTTAGCGAGGCAATAAAAGGATCAAAAATAGCATCAACAAACCTGCCCGATGCCGCAATTACCGACATAATGTTAAGCACACCAAAAAGCATTAACTGCGGAATAAGCGGCTTTAATCCGGCATTACTTGGCGGCAGGTAAAAGTAAGGCAGCATGACAATAATAATATTGGTCATGATGCTCCAACCAATCATGCCGCAGGCATACACTATTTGTTTCCGGAACGGGAATTTAACTGCAGGCATCTAACCGCAATATGCAAATATTAATATGAAATTTTGATGAGGGATTGGACAGAATCCGGAATAATAATTTCATATAAAGCTTATGAAAAAGCTCACACTGAAATCTTTTAACTTTATACTTCGAACTTTTAACTAATATCTACAACCCCGAATAATAATCATAACCCTGCTCGGCCCAGTAATCGCGGGGGCGCTGGTTGCTAAAACTGATGCTGCCAATGCGTTTTAGGTTTTTAATACCGTACTTCACCGGGATGATCAACCGCAAAGGTTGCCCATGATTTAAAGGCAGCGGCTTATCATTCATTTCATAAGCCAGAATGGTTTGTGGGTGCATGGCGCTGGGCATATCAAGCCCTATGTAATATCCTTTGTCGGGTGTTTCCATACCTACATAGCCGAGCCTGGTTTCGTCATGCAGCTGAAAATGTTCAACAAAATCAATAAACCTTACCCCGGCCCAATGCTGTATCTGGTCCCAGCCTTCAACACATTTAAAATCAAAAATGATCTCAGTTTTTGGCAACGCTTTTAGCTCATCTATAGAGATGGCTAATTTTTCGCCCGTAATTTTATTTACCTGCAAGCGCCATGCGGCTACATCAAATTTCCCATCGACACCAATGTCTGAATTATGGCGAACATTTTTAGCCGCCATTGATTTAGGATAGGTGCGAACCTGGTTATTGTTGCTAAAAAATCGCCTGAAAAATAATTCGGTTTTGTTAAGCGCGCGTCGCAGCGGTTTACGGGCTCCACCTGTAATGCCGGTTACTTCAATAGGCGAAGTATAAAGCCAGCGCCAGCCACCATAAGCTGTTACTCCCAATACGCCAAAGGTGGTAAAGGAGATAAAGTTTCGCCTGTTAATTTTTTGATTAAGCGTTAACTCCTTTTTAAGTTTTTTAGTTTTCTTAACTGGCTGTTTCATCTTTTGGCATAGTTTGAATACTTGGTTCCGGCTTTTCATCAACTATCTCGAAGCCTGAGATCACCGATCTGAAATTATTCCATCCGGCTAATATCACCTGTACCACATGAACTAAAAAAAAGAACACATAACCCAATGTAAGCGCAAAATGGATGATGCGAGCAAAGTGATAACCGCCACACAACCACGTAAGGTAATAAAATTGCGAAGGTTTGTAAATAGCCAACCCGGTAATTACCGAGCCAATACCCATCACAATAATGGCGGTATAGGCTATACGCTGGGCGGCATTATATTTGTTTTGCGGAGGTGCCATTTTACGGATGTGCAAATCATGCAGCACCACCAAAAAGGCCTCTTTAAACGAATGCCGGGTAGGCACCAGTTCGCGCCATTCGCCTGAAATGATGGTATACAGAATGTAAAATATACCGTTCAGGGTAAAAAACCACATAAACAAAAAGTGAAATGCCATACCCTCTGCCAGCCGTTGAGGGATATGTAAAAGATGATAATACCAATCAGGGAAAAACTGCACATAAGTATGCCCAAACAGCGTGATCTTATATTCGTCATTAGCCCAATAGATCAGCATACCGCTCCATATCATAATGGTTAGTATCGGGAAGTTAACCCAATGGCACCAGCGCATGGCTAAGGAGTGTTTTTCTTTAATGGCTTTCATTAATTTTTTATACTAATTACGTAATGTACTAATAAAGAGTTGTTAGTGCCTTAAAATTCTGCTTTGGTTGCGCCGCTAATAGCCCCGGTTACGGTATTCTGCAAAAAGGCGATGAGTTCAGCACCTTTCGGATCAAACCCCTTTGGTAACGAAATAGTTTCATTGCCGCTGGTACTGTTTAAATTAACACTTTGTAGCGAGCGTACAATTTGAACGTGCGATAATGTATGACCGGCATTTTCTCCGCGTTCAACTTTTGTTTGTGCCGACTTTTGCACAACAGCTACCAGTAAAATAGTATTATGGGTGTTACCTTCTGCCTGATAGCGTAAACTAACTTTGCCTGCATCAACCTTAATATCACTTAAAGCTATTTGCGAGGCTGCTTGTATTTGCAGATTCGTTTTTATGGTGTTGCGTAACGTGCCTTCTTCCGATCCTACAAATTCGGTTTTGCCATTCACTACTATTTGTGGCGTATAAACTCCATTTAAATGTAGCCATTCGGAATACTGGCTTTGCCTGTGCGAATAGGCCGCATCGCTGAAAACGTCCTTCCATCCCAAGCGGTTCCAATAGTCGACGTGGAAAGCTAGTATATAAACAGGCTTGTCATTACTTTCCTTTTGGATCTTTGCCACTACTGCATCCGCTGGCGGGCAGCTTGAACAGCCCTCGGATGTAAAAAGTTCAACAACCGCAAATCCTTTATTATTATCAATGGTAATTGATTTATGTTTTTTGCTTGCAAAAGCTGTTAATGCTAATGCGGTGACTGCCAGCCAGCCTAATGTCATGATTTTAACTGAACTCATTTTGTTTTGTGTTTAAATATTGAGTTTTATGTTTTAGACGGTAGTTGGAGTAAATCCTTACAATAAAGTTAAAGTTTTTTTTAGACTCGTCATTGCTGTAAGGCACGAAGCAATGACGAGTGGTGAAATTTTCTATTTTGCTTTCCCCGTTTTAAACCAGGGCACAAACACACTGGTATTTGCCTGGTACTTTTTATACGCTTCGCCTTTTGATCGAAGGGATTGCTGTTCTGTAGTCGGAATACCCGTTACTTTCAACAAGAGGAACAAAATAATCGCCGGACTAATAATCGCCAAATAGCCATAAGGCGATGCCAAGGCGAATACAAAATAGGATACCCACATCAACCATTCAAAAAAATAATTGGGGTGGCGCGAATAGTACCACAAGCCGGTATCGCAAACCGTGCCTTTATTTTCAGCATTCTTTTTAAAATTTACCAGTTGCTGATCGGCAATGGCTTCGCCAAAAACACTGATGAGCCATAGCGCAACACCGGCATATTCTAATGGCGAAATGATCATACTGGTATTCATTGCGCTAATGAAAAATGGAATAGCCAGCAAAACATTTGAAATAGCCTGCATCTGAAAAAACCAGAACATTTTATTATCGGCATTAGCACCCCATTCCTGTCGTATTTGCTTGTAGCGTGGTTCTTCTTCGTGCAAATGTTTTAAAACCCGTATTGCTAAATGGGTGCCCAAACGTAATCCGGCTAACACAACCATGCCGCACAGCAATAGCTTTCGGGTTTCAAAACCTGGTGCAAAAATAAACAGGATAATAGCTATCACCGGAAAATTGTACGACCAGAAAATATCAACAACACCAGCATTTTTTATCTTGTTAGACCACACCCAAACGAGGCCCATTATAGTACAACAAGCAATAACGCTATAAATTACTGTTGCCCATAAAAAATTATTAAGCATTTCCATTTTGTTTACTGAATAATTCTTTTAACCCCTCGCCGGGTTTTAATTTAAATAATTGGATAAGCACATAAGCGCAACTGGCTATGCTGCCCAAAGTTACCAATAACACTAACCAAATAATTTTGAGTGCCGTTTTGTTTTCCTTATAACATAGCCATACATAAATAACGGTTACGTTGGCATAAAAGTCCCACAGGGTGGCACGCATCCAGGGTATACCACCTAAAAAATGCCATTGACTAAACAGGTTGCTGCTAAGGCTGGTTGTAATTACCACGTAACACATCCAAGCGAATAACAGGGTGAATAGAACTTTCAGAAAACTGATCATTGCTTTGCATTTGCCGCCTTAACATATTGCAGGGCATCATCTGCATGCTCCTTGCCTTGAAGCATAGCCTCATGGGTGTAAACTATGTTTCCTTTCAAATCTATCACAAAGGTTTCTCGCCCGGTAAAAAACATTTTGCCTTTTACACCAAACTGGTTGTAAACTTTATTGTCAGGATCACTTAATAAAGTAAAAGGCAATTTATAATGCTGCTGAAACTCTTTATGACTGGCGACCGTACCGCCATTAACACCGATAACCATTGCACCGGCCTTAGTAAAATCGTCAAAACTATCACGAAAGGCACAGGCTTCTTTGGTACAAACCATGCTTTCATCTTTCGGATAAAAATATATTACCAGTACTTTTTTACCGATGTAATCATTAATATTGAATGATTTACCGTCCTGATCATTGAGGATAAAAGCTGGGACATGGTTGCCTACGTCCAGTTTTTTTGAGGATTGCCCCTGGCTGCAGGCGCTAAAAAATAAAAGCACAAATGCCGAGAAAAGGAATAAGCCTTTAGGATTGATGTTTTTCATATAACTATATACGTTTCAACTACCCTAAACGATTGCTTAGGTGAAAATATTTATTTAAAATGTGACAATGTCGTTATTTAAGCCCAAAGCCTCATAGAGGCTATATGTTGGTAGAAAATTAATGAATATGAAGAATCGTGGTAGGTACGTAACCCCGCTATATTGCATACCTACCATGCTAAACATTTTACATTTAATTTGCTACCAACATTTTGCTCCGCCGGAGCAATGTCCGAACATTTATAGCTTAATGATATCGATCTATGCGGGTAAAAGAAATCTTGATACTAATAAAATCCTGTTGACATACCGTTGTCATTAGCCCATGTTTTATTTGTGTAATTAAAAAACTTAAACAATTAAAGCTATGAAAATTATCGAGCTATTTTTAAATGAACTTGACCAGGAAGCCATTACCACCCGTAAAATGCTGGAACGCGTACCTAACGATAAATATGATTGGCAACCACATGAAAAAAGCATGACCATTCGCCGGCTGGCTACGCATATTGCCGAATTGCCCTCATGGATAACTATGGCTATTACTACTGATGAACTGGATTTTGCCAAAATAGATTATCAGCCCGAAACAATAAATAATACGGCTGATCTGTTAGCTCTGTTTGAAAAGAATTTAGTCGATGGAAGGGCGCATCTGGCGGCAACAAATGAAGAAGTATTAGAAAAAAAATGGGTGTTGCGTAATGGCGACGCTATTTACATATCAAGCACCAAAGGTGGTATAGTTCGGACTGCCTTGAGTCAAACCATACACCACAGAGCGCAATTAGGCGTGTTTTTACGATTATTGAATATTCCTATACCGGGCAGTTATGGCCCAAGTGCTGATGAGCCGGAATTTGAATTACAGGAACAAGTGTAATTAGAATTTTGAACAGAGTTACGAAGTTTTAAAAACTTCGTAACTCTTTGGACAAGAGTTTTTGGGGATTATCTCTTCCGGGTACCACTGGGCTTGCGCCTGTTGCCACCACCGTATGACTTATGCGGTGCTTGTTTGATTAGTGTTGGATCGCCAAGCTCTTCAGGTAAAGGCACACGCCTGATCTGCTTGTCTATCATATCTTCAATCAACTTTAGCTTGCGCTGATCGCGGTCATTTATAAAAGTAATGGCTGTTCCGGTAGTTTCGGCCCGTGCGGTACGGCCTATCCGGTGGATATAATCTTCCGGGTCTGATGGTGCATCGTAATTTATTACCAGGTCAATTCCTTCTACATCAATCCCGCGCGAAAGCGCGTCCGTTCCAATAATCACTGGCAGTTGCCTGTTTTTGAATTTTAAAAGGATCTCTTCCCGCTCATTTTGCTCCAGATCAGAGTGAAAGGCGTTCACCTTAATATGTACAGCCTTTAACTGCTTATAAACTTCTTTCACCTTATCCTTGGTTGAGGCAAATATGATAGCGCTAACATAGGCACCATCTTTTAAAAGTAATTGAATTAAAGGCGTTTTTTGATGGTCATTTACAAGGTAAACCTGCTGATCAATACCTACAGCGGGCTGTGATATGGCGATATTTATCTGCTGTGGATTATGCAGAACCGTTTTGGCCATATTACGGATGCGCCCCGGCATAGTTGCCGAAAACAACATGGTTTGCCTGTGCTTTGGCAGGTAACTAATAATACGCATAATATCATCCTGAAAGCCCATATCCAGCATGCGGTCGGCTTCATCCAATATTAAATATTTAATATGGTTCAGCTTTAAAACGCCTGAGGTAAGGTGGGCTATCAATCTGCCCGGTGTGGCAATAATAATATTTACGTTGTTTTGTATCCCGCGGCGTTGCTGCTCATACACAATCCCGTCACCACCGCCAAAAACTGCTATAGAGCTAATGCCAGTAAAGTAGGCAAGCCCTTCAACCTGCTGATCTATTTGCTGTGCAAGCTCACGCGTAGGCGTTAAGATTAGCGTGCTGGTTTTTTCCTCATGATTATTGCTGATCATGTTTAAAACAGGCAACAAAAATGCTCCCGTTTTGCCGGTTCCTGTTTGCGCACAGGCTATAAGGTCGTCGCCTTTTAAAATAGCCGGGATGGCCATTTCCTGTATAGGAGTAGGGTTGGTGTAACCCATACTTAAAACGCCTTCTAATAAATGTTCGTTAAAATTGAAATCCTGAAATGTCACTATACTTATAGGTGAAGTAGGCAAGGTAGCAAAAATTGTTGTGTTAACTGCAATATGGGGTGCTTAACTTATCTTTAGAGCTGTTATATGGCAGGTGAAATAATAAAAACGCCTTGCTGTAACAAACAGGTGTATTACAAAGTCATAGCAGCAGGATTTTTTTTAATTTTATACCATGCCGGTAAAAACAACCTACAAAGAAAATATCGCAATAGCATTAAACTCAATAAGCGGCAACAGGCTGCGTACATCGCTTACTGCCTTAATTATTGCAATAGGTATTATGGCGCTGGTTGGTATTTTAACCGCAATTGATGGCATTAAAGAACAAACCAATGAAGCATTTGCAGGCTTAGGAGCAAATTCATTCACTATTGAAAACCGCGGAGATGATTTTGGCTTCGGTAATGGTGGGCACAGGAAGCAATACCCGGCTGTGACCTATGAACAAGCTACACGTTTTAAAAACACATTTAAATTACCGGCAGTAGTAACTATCAACCTTAATATATCGGGCACCGCTGTTGTAAAACATGGCAATCAGAAAAGCAATCCTAACATTAATTTTTCGGGCACAAATGAGAATTATTTAATTACCAGCGGCTACAAATTGGCTATGGGCCGCAACTTTTCATCATCAGAACTGGACCATGCCACAAGTGTGGTTATTGTTGGCGATGAAATAAAAAAGCGTTTCTTCAAAAATGCCGATCCCATTAACCAGGATATTTTTGTTGGCGATAATCGCTTTAAAATAATCGGAGTTTTTGCTTACAAAGGCCAGGGTATGGGAAACAGCAGCGACAGGTCGTGCCTTATACCCATACTTAAAGCAAAGCAGGTAGATACTACTGCAAACCCTTCGTTTACCATATCGGTAATGGCTAACAGCCCTGAAACATTGAATCCCACAATTGACGAAGCGACCTCTTTATTCAGGAACGTACGCGACCTTAGGGTTACCAACGAAAATAATTTTGAAATTAACCGCAGTGATTCTATACAAAAACAACTGTCGGGCCAGTTAACCGGAATGACCATTGGTGGGATAGCTATAGGCGTTATCACCTTAATTGGCGCTGCTATTGGATTGATGAACATTATGATGGTTTCTGTTACCGAACGTACCCGTGAAATAGGAGTACGCAAAGCAATAGGCGCTACACCCGCCATTATACGAAAGCAATTTTTAATTGAAGCTATTGTTATATGCCTTATAGGTGGCGCAGCAGGCATAATTTTAGGTATGTTAAGTGGCAATGCCATTGTACTATTAACCAATGGCCATTTTGTTATACCCTGGGCGTGGATATTTATTGCTTTAGTGGTTTGTACCTGTATTGGCCTTTTATCAGGGTTTTACCCTGCTAAAAAAGCATCGAAACTTGATCCTGTTGAGGCTTTAAGATACGAGTAGGTTTTTGTTGAGAAGCTAGATAGTAAAAAGAGTCAAGAGGGTAGGATCAGGAGTCAAGATAATATCTTATCCTGATTCTTGATTCTAACCTCTTGCCTCTCTATTGCAGCAATACATTCTTAAGCTGATAATCAAACAGCAGCTTTTCTATATAAGTAGTTTTTAATGCATCAGCAAGCGCGGCTGCATGCCTTGGGTGGTGCATGTCACTTGATATAAAGTCGATCAGTTGATTATCTACTAATGCTTCGGCAAGTGCTTTAACCTCTTTACCGTAATACCCGGTTAGCGATATGGTATTTAACTGCAAGTTGCAGCCCCAATCATGCAGCATTTTATACTTTTCAATGCTCATGTACGAATATCTTTCCGGGTGTGCAAGTATGGGCTTATAGCCCAGTTTCTTCATTTTTTGTATAACAGGAAGATAATTAGGCGGGGCGCTAACGAATGAAAACTCAAAAAGGGCATAATTATCGCCCATGGTCATCAACTTATGGTTGTCAATCCGCGCTTCAAAAGTTTCATCAAAATAATGCTCAGCAGCGGCCTCTACAACAATATCAATATTTTCCTTTATTAGTTCTGCTTTAAGTAACTCCAGGGCATTGCCAATTGTCTCGGGCGTATTTTTATAAAAATCAGCCATGATATGTGGAGTAGCAATAATTTTTTTGATGCCTAGTTCCATCATTTTCTTTATCAGAATGATCGATTCCTCAGGAGTTTTGGCACCATCATCAATACCTGGCAGCACATGTGAGTGCATATCAACCATGATTGATTCATAATTGAAGGTTATATCTTTTTTTTGGTCCTTTTTCTTTTTAAAAATACTAAACATTACTATTTGTTATCCTAAGGGGTTTTCAGTTAAATACTTTTCCCATTCCCATGCAGACAACATCATGTCATCAACATTCAATTCTGCCTTCCAATGCAGCTTGTTTGATGATTTAGTTACATCGCCCCAAACCTGCTCTACATCACCGCTTCGGCGCGGGCCTATTTCATATTTCAGTTTTACACCTGTGGTGCGCTCAAAAGCATGAATAATTTGCAATACGGTGCTGCCTTCGCCTGTTCCAATGTTAAATACATCATACCCGGTAAAATCCTGCTGCTCCATTAATTTTAGTGCAGCTACATGCGCCTTGGCTAAATCAACCACATGAATATAATCACGTACGCAACTGCCATCTGGAGTGTTATAATTATTGCCAAACACAGTTAGTTTTTCGCGCTTACCTATGGCTGTTTGTGTTATAAAAGGCACCAGGTTTTGAGGTACGCCTATTGGAAGCTCGCCAATTAATGCCGAATCATGTGCCCCTACCGGGTTAAAGTATCTTAATGATACTACCTTGTAGTTACTGCCCGACGCGATCATATCCTGCAATATTTCCTCGGCTATTTGCTTGGTATTTCCGTATGGTGATTGAGCAACCTTTACAGGCGCGTCTTCTGTTACCGGTAAATGATCAGGCTGGCCGTATACTGTACAGCTTGATGAGAATACGAAATTTAAGGGCTTGCCATAATATGCATCCAGTAAATTAAGCATCGAGAAAAAATTATTACGATAATATTTTAATGGTAAACGAACAGATTCACCAACGGCTTTAAAAGCAGCAAAGTGAATAATGCCTTCAATATCAGGCTCAGTTTGCGCCAGCTTTTTTACTGCCTGCTCATCGCACAGGTCGATATGATGAAAAACTGGTGTGAACCCTATGATCTTGGTAAGCTGATCTAATATTTTAGGATCAGAATTAGATAGGTTATCGACAATTACCGGTTCATAACCCGCGTTTACTAATTCAACAACCGTGTGCGAGCCAATAAAACCTAATCCGCCGGTTACTAATATTTTAGCCATGAAACTTATTTATTATAATAGGTAAAATCTTTATGCTGAATTTCTTTTTCAGGCAAAGATTTAAAGTATTCGTAAGTGATCTTTAAACCTTCGCTTCTTGAAACCTTAGGTTCCCAGCCAAGCATGCTTTTTGCCTTAGTTATATCAGGCCTGCGCTGCTTAGGGTCATCAGTTGGTAATGGTAAACTGATCAATTTTTGATCAGTGCCTGTAAGCTTGATGATCTCTTCGCCAAATTGCCTTATCGTGATCTCATCCGGGTTGCCGATGTTCATAGGTTGCGCATAATCGCTATGCAATAAGCGGTATATACCTTCTACCAAATCATCTACATAACAAAAGGACCGGGTTTGTGATCCATCACCAAATATGGTTAATGGCTCACCTCTTAAGGCCTGGCCAATAAATGCAGGTAATACACGCCCGTCATTAAGTCGCATACGCGGGCCATAAGTATTAAATATCCTTACTATACGGGTTTCTAATCCGTGGAAAGTATGGTAGGCCATTGTTATAGCTTCCTGAAAACGTTTAGCCTCGTCATAAACACCTCTTGGCCCTACCGGGTTAACATTACCCCAATATTCTTCGGGCTGCGGGTTAACATTAGGATCGCCGTATACTTCTGATGTAGAAGCGATGAGCATCCTGGCATTTTTTGCACGTGCCAATCCCAAAAGGTTATGCGTACCTAATGAGCCTACCTTTAAAGTTTGAATAGGTATTTTAAGATAATCTATTGGGCTTGCCGGCGATGCAAAATGTAATATATAATCCAATTCACCCGGTATATATACAAATTTGGAAACATCGTGATGATAGAATTCGAAATTTTCAAGCTTAAATAAATGCTCAATATTGCGCAGATCTCCTGTTATCAGGTTATCCATACCGATCACCTTGTAATCTTCTTTTATAAACCTGTCACATAAATGCGAACCAAGGAAACCGGCTGCGCCGGTTATTAATACACTTTTACGTTGTGCCATTAGTTTATTACTTTTCTGCCTATACTGTTATAATAAAATCCGCAATCTTTCATTCTTTCCAGGTCGTATAAATTACGCCCATCAAAAATAACCGGTGCCTTTAGTTTTTCTTTCATAAAATCAAAGTCAGGCGTGCGGAACACCGGCCACTCTGTTATTACCAGCAATGCATCGGCATCATTTAGGGCATCGTAGCGGTTTTGTGCATAGCTGATCTTATCGCCTAATAGCTTTTTAACATTTGGCATACCTTCAGGATCAAATACTACAATTGATGCTCCGTCTTTTAACAGTTCATCAATAATGTATAACGCGGGGGCCTCACGAATATCATCAGTTTCAGGTTTAAAAGCTAATCCCCACAAGGCAAACTTTTTGCCTTTTAAACCATCTTTATAATACTTACGCATTTTTTCAACCAGCACTTTCTTTTGTATCTCGTTAACATCCATCACCGAGTTTAGGATCTTAAAGTCGTATTTATGTTCTTCGGCTGATTTTGCCAGTGCCTGCACATCTTTAGGGAAACAACTGCCACCGTATCCTATTCCTGAGAACAGGAAACGTTTACCTATGCGATCATCAGCGCCTATACCACGCCTAACCATATCCACATCGGCTCCAACAAGCTCGCACAAATTGGCAACTTCATTCATAAATGAAATTTTTGTGGCCAGGAATGAGTTAGCTGCATATTTTGTAAGCTCAGATGAGCGTTCATCCATAAATATAATAGGATTACCCTGGCGAACATAAGGGCCATATAATTCAGCCATTAGCTTACGGGCTCTTTCATCCATAGTACCTACCACTACCCTGTCCGGTTTCATAAAGTCTTCAACGGCTACTCCTTCGCGTAAAAACTCCGGGTTTGAAACTACCGCACAGTCAATTTTGGTATTGGCTTGCATTACCGCCTTCACTTTATCGGCAGTACCTACAGGCACGGTTGACTTAGTTACAATAACCTTATAATCCTTTACAAGTTTAGCTATGTCTTTAGCTGCACCAAGCACATAGCTTAGATCGGCAGAACCATCACCACCCGGAGGCGTTGGCAATGCCAGGAATATGATCTTTGCTTCAGCTATTGCTTCTGCAAGATTGGTGGTGAACTGTAGCCTTTGTTCATTTATATTACGATTAAAAAGTATTTCAAGACCTGGCTCGTAGATGGGTAATTGCCCGTCCTGCATCATCTTTACTTTCTGCTCGTTAATATCAACGCAGATAACCTGATTCCCGGTTTCTGCTAAACAGGTACCTGTTACCAGGCCCACATATCCAGTGCCAACTACAGCTATTCTCATAAATAATTAATGTAATTTATTGTTATTACTTTTACTCCGACGAAGATAAACATTCTATTTAATGCTACTAGTATATAATATAGCTTTACAACTATACTTCTGTGCAGTGTATGCTGCATCCTTTTTTAACCCCAAAGCCCGACTTTGGATTGCCGGGAGAAAAGATACAAAATATATTGATACTAAGCAAAGTATATGGTTCCATTTTGCTTCATTAGGTGAATTTGAGCAAGGCAGGCCGGTTTTAGAGTACTACCGGAGGAAGTATCCCGACCAAAAAATAGTCATTACTTTTTTTTCACCTTCAGGATATGAAATAAGAAAAAACACCCCACTGGCCGATGCTGTTTATTACCTGCCTTTAGATACCGCCGCTAATGCCCGGCACTTTATTGATACGATCCAACCAACACTTGCCATATTTACTAAGTATGAATATTGGTATCACTTTTTTAATGAGCTAAATAAGCGGCAGATACAGCTATACATTGTTTCAGGTATTTTCAGGCCCGGGCAAATTTTCTTTAGATGGTACGGCGGCCTGCACCGTAAAATGCTAAGTTTTGTGACCTGCTTTTTTGTGCAGGATGAACAATCAGTGCAGCTTCTCCAAAACATTGGGATAAATAACGCTATAGTAAGCGGCGATACCCGGTTCGACAGGGTGTGGGAAAATGCACAAAATCCTAAATCTCTACCCATTATTAGTGAATTTAAAAACGGCCACAAAACATTTATTGCCGGCAGCACCTGGCCCGATGATGAAAAACTGATAGCAACCCTGGTTAACGATTACACGGATTGGAAATTCATCATAGCCCCGCATGAGATAACTGAAGAAAAGATTAAAAAACTTACGGAGATATTGCCGCAAGGCTCATACATCAAACACTCACAACTCACAACCCACAACTCACAACTCACTCACCAAACTATAATTATTGATAATGTTGGTATGCTTTCATCTTTATATCAATATGGGAATATAGCTTATATAGGTGGCGGCTTTGGTGCAGGTATACATAATACGCTTGAAGCAGCCGCTTTTGGACTGCCTGTTATTTTCGGGCCGAATTATACTAAATTTAAAGAAGCTAAAGACCTGGTAGACCAGCAAACAGGATTCAGCATAAGTAATGAAGCCGAACTAAAAAGCACAGTTGCTTATTTAGCTGAAGATGAGGAACGGTATAATGCTATCAGCAAAAAAATAAAGCAATACGTACAGGAGCATACCGGCGCAACCCAAACTATTGCAGAGCATATCAGTTTTTAATTTGTTATGATCTACCCAAAAAAGAACAGCATTATTTTTTGGACCATGCATCAGTATGTAAAATGGTTGCTTGGCAAGCAGTTTCATGAGATATTATTTAACACCATTGAAACTGATACGAATAAATCAGTTCTTTTAATAGCTAATCATTACAGTTTTTGGGATACGCTAATTCTATATCATGTCAACAGTAACCTGCTGAAGAAAAACTTTCATGTGATGATACTGGAAGAGACAAGCCTGGAACAAGTGTTTTTAAGATATGCAGGCGCATTTTCTGTCGATAAAAGCTCAAGAGATATGCTCAAATCTCTGAATTATGCATCAGAATTATTAAATGATCCTAAAAATCTGGTGCTTATATATCCGCAGGGAAAGCTATATTCAAACTTTGTAAATGAGGTGCATTTTGAGAATGGTGTATCAAGGATTATAAAACAGGCGCAGGGGAAATTTCAATTAATATTTGCGGCAGCATTTATTCAATACTTTAAACATAAAAAGCCGACAGCAACCGTTTATTTAGAAAATATGAACGAAAGTTTTGCCGATAAATCAATTGATGAATTACAAAGCGCTTATCAGCAATATTACAGTGCCTCGAAAAAGCTACAAACCGAAATAGATATAGAACAGTGATAATAGCCATATTTATAACCTTCTTTTTTATTGTGCTGCGCTTTACGGTATCGCTGTTTAATTTTATATCGAACCCTAAGTTGCCGCATGTTAAAAAATCTTATAATCAGCTGGTATCTGTTTTAATACCGGTGCGTAATGAGGAGGATAATATTTTAATCTTGCTTGAATCAATACATCAGCAGGATTATGAATATTATGAAGTAATTATTTTGGATGATGATTCAACAGACAATACCTATCAGATTTGTACTGAATTTGCAGCTAAACATCCTCGTTTCCGGGTAATAAAAGGTAAAAAATTACCTTACGATTGGCTGGGTAAAAATTATGCCTGCCATCAGTTGGCTAAACAGGCAAAAGGTGATTATTTTTTGTTTTTAGATGCTGATGAACAGGTTTACAATGGTTTGCTGAATAGCGCCGTACACCGTATGCATTTGTTCAGGCTTGGACTGTTGAGCCTGTTCACTAACCAGCAAATGGATACTTTGGGTGAAAGATCAGTAGTGCCCATAATGCATTATATATTGTTGAATTTACTGCCGCTACGCCTTATCTACCTGGTAAAAAACAGTTCGGTTGCGGCAGCAAGCGGGCAATTCATGCTGTTTGATGCCGAGATCTACCAACAGCAACAATGGCATAAACAAGCCAAAGACCGGGTGGTTGAAGATGTAGAGATCATGAAAATGGTAAAATCAGCAGGCTACAATGGCGAGGCTTTGCTGGCCAACGGCATGATAAGCTGCCGCATGTATAAGGGCTATACCGATGCAGTGAATGGCTTTAGCAAAAACTTTCTGGCGGCATTTAATTACAGCGTTATGTGGTTGCTGGTTTATCTGGTAGTGCTTATCGGCGGACCGATGATCGTGATCATGACGTTAAATTTTCATCTGATATTATTTATGACCGGGCTTATCGTTCTCACCCGTATCATGATCTCGTTGTCAGCAAGTCAGAATGCCTGGCTCAATGTGCTGCTGCATCCGGTACAAATGCTAAACCTGATGCTCATTGCCTTCCTCGCAATACAAAAATACCTAACCAAAACAACGGTATGGAAGGGCCGCAGAATTTGAAACCTGATCAATCCTCCAAAAGCAAACAAATAATACTGATCTCAATAATTATTCTCTTTCATTTAGTGGGAATTACTGGACTGGCTATCCCTGCCACACGGCCTGTTTTTTTGCAAATTGTTCCCTGGCATATTTTGTTAATGTTTTTAGTTATCATCATTAGCTATGAACCGTTATTAAACAGTTGTTTTTTGTTATTTGCGCTCATCATTTTTATTACAGGCTATTGTGCCGAATGGATAGGCATACATAAACACTGGATATTTGGCAATTATACGTATGGAAAAGCTTTAGGCTTAAAGTTTGATCAGATACCGTTAATTATCGGCATTAACTGGTTGTTGTTGATCTATTCATCAGGTGTTTTAATGCAGCGCATACGGATCAGGAGTATTTTTATCCGCGTAATAATTGGCTCGATCATATTAGTATTACTGGATCTACTGATAGAGCCCGTAGCCATAAAATTTGATTACTGGGACTGGATAAATAATATTATCCCCTTAAAAAACTATGCAGGCTGGTTTTTAATGAGTTGTATGATGCTTTTAGTGTTCGAAAAATTCAATTTCAAAAAACAAAGTATAGTAGCACCTGTATTATTGCTTACGCAATTTGTGTTTTTTGCTATTTTGAATATCCTGTAGAGACACAATACTTTGTGTCTAATATTAAAACGCGTAGAGATGCAACAGCTTGCGTCTCCTGAATGGCAAATAGAGACCGCAAAGTATTGCGCCTCTACGGATGTTCATTTAATAATTTTTTACTGTAAATTTGCAACACAATGGGAGAGTATAATCTGCAGGTTACTATAGATCAGGATTCGGGCTTTTGCTTTGGGGTGGTTTATGCTATTGATATGGCCGAAGAAATACTGGCCGAAGATGGTTACCTATATTGCCTGGGCGATATTGTGCATAATGACGAAGAGGTAGAACGCCTGAAAGCAAAAGGGCTGCGCATTATCGAGCATGATTATCTCAAAAATCTGCATGACGAAAAAGTGCTCATCCGTGCACATGGCGAGGCTCCCGATACTTACCGAACTGCTTTAGAAAATAATATTACGCTGATTGATGCTTCATGCCCCGTAGTTTTAAAGCTGCAGAACAGGATCAAAAACTCTCACGACTCCAACGAACGCATCTTAATATTTGGTAAACATGGCCATGCCGAAGTGATTGGCTTACAGGGCCAAACCAATAACGAAGCCCTGGTTTTTCAGGATATTGCCGAACTGGATAATGTAGACTTGCCACAAAATATCACCCTATACAGCCAGACTACTAAAAGCATGGCAAAGTTTTATAGTGTAAAAGATGAATTGTTGGCACGTGGGTATAACCTGAAAGCGAATGATACCATTTGTCGCCAGGTATCAAACAGGGATAAGGACCTGCCAAAGTTTGTAGCCAAATTTGATAAAATTGTATTTGTATCGGGCCGTAAATCATCAAATGGCAAGGTGTTATACGAAGTTTGTTTAAAGAACAATCCTAATACTTACTTCATTTCATCGAGCAGCGAATTGGACAAAAACTTATTTGCACCGGGTGATACAGTTGGCATAGCCGGCGCAACATCAACCCCAATGTGGCTTATGCAGGAAGTAAAGGCTGAACTGGAGAAGTTTTAACCCCCCAGCCCCCTAAAGGGGGAGCGAACGAGATTTTATAGCATAATTATTGCACTCTGCATATCATGCAAAAGCCCTCAAACATCGGTTTATTAGTTGCACTGCTTGTCATTGGCTGCTGGGCAACATCAATCGTTTTGTTAATGCAGTGGCCGGTAAACTTTGCCAATCCTTTACTCTATCTTTTTATTTTAGTGCAGATGCATTTGTATACCGGGTTGTTCATAACAGCACATGATGCTATGCATGGTACAGTTTCATCAAACCGGATAGCAAATAATTTAGTCGGGTATACCTGCACCCTGCTATATGCCTCATTTTGGTATCCGCAATTGTACACCAAACACCATTTGCATCATAGCCACGTTCATACGGCCGATGATCCGGATTATCACGAGGGCAATTTTATACAGTGGTATATCAGGTTTATCCGCAACTATTTATCAATATGGCAAATAGTGATCATGGCGATACTTTTTAATGTTTTAAAGCTTTGGATACCGCAAGCCAATCTATTATTGTTTTGGGTAGTGCCTTCGCTGTTAAGCACCTTACAGCTATTTTATTTCGGCACCTACCTGCCGCATAAAGGCGAACATGATAATAAATATCAATCGCGCAGCCAGGCACGAAACCATGTAGTGGCTTTTCTATCATGTTACTTTTTTGGCTATCACTATGAGCATCATGATTCACCACAAACGCCGTGGTGGAATCTTTATAAAAGCCCCCCTGCCCCCTAAAGGGGGAGTTAGTAATTCCATTTGAAAAATATATTCTCATAAATTCGTAAAAAACGTCCCCTTTAGGGGGGTTGGGGGGTTATTCCTTTAGGGGGTTGGGGGGTTATTTATTACTTTTGCCATTCATTATGAGCAAAAAGGGAGTTTTACTGGTTAATTTAGGTACGCCTGATAGTCCGTCGACAGCGGATGTACGCAAGTACCTTAACGAATTTTTAATGGACCCGCGGGTTATTGACGTTAACCCTGTTCTACGTACTATGCTGGTTAAGGGCCTGATCGTACCTACACGCGGACCAAAATCTGCCAAATTATACCAAAAGATCTGGGATGAAAAAACCGGGTCGCCGCTTTTGCACTATAGTAAATTACAACAGCAATTATTACAGGAGCGCTTAGGCAATCATTACCAGGTTGAACTGGCCATGCGCTACCAAAGCCCGTCGATAGAGTCAGCATTAAGCAGACTTAAAGACGCTTTGGTGCAGGATATCCAGGTGATACCGATGTTTCCGCAATATGCTTCGGCCAGTACAGGTTCTGTTTATGAAAAGGTTATGGGTTTGGTTGCCCAATGGCCCACTTCGCCAAACATATCTTTCACCAATTCATTCCATGATAATGAACTGATGATCGAAACCTTTGCAGCTAACGCGCAAAAATATCAGCCTGAAACTTATGACCACATTCTGTTCAGCTTTCACGGCTTACCACAAAGGCAGCTAATAAAATCCGACCATACACACAGCTATTGCCTTAAAGTGAATGATTGCTGCCAAACTTTGAACGATACCAACAAATTCTGTTATTCGGCACAATCACATCATACTGCGCAGCTTATTGCCAAGAAACTGAATATCCCGAAAGAAAAATATACCATTTGTTTTCAATCCCGCTTAGGCAGCGACCCTTGGGTACAGCCTTATACCAGCGAGGTTGTAGCAAAATTAGCTAACGAAGGCAAAAAACGCTTACTGGTGCTTTGCCCGGCTTTTGTTGCCGACTGCCTGGAAACAGTTTATGAAGTAACTGAAGAATACGGCGCAGAATTTAAAGCCTTAGGCGGGGAGCATGTACAATTGGTAGAAAGCCTTAATGATTCTCCGCTTTGGATTGAAGCACTGGAGAAAATGGTAATCAGGTAATCTAATTATATGACTTATTAAAAAGTAATTAGGCATGAAAAACACCATTTTTATAATCATAACAATTATAAAAGTTCTTATAATCATTCCGGGTATGGCGTTTGTTACATTAAAATTAACATCATGGTGGAGAACCAAGGATAGAAAGAAATTGAAAAAGGCTGCAATTATATTCGGTGGTGTTTTTCTGTCGATACTGGTACTTACCGGGATAGAACTTATTATTGCGTTTAATTAGACCGCTGTGTTCTAACAAGTATATAGTCTCCTATCAAGACAAAAGAAATAGGCCATAACGGCTATGAGCAATACCATGTGATAAATCTACACTCAATATCCTCTGTATAGTTTAGAGATTGCTTCGTACCTCGCAATGATGCTGGATTTATATTTTACTGTATCTTCCTAAAATCATACGGATTACGCTCCACCTCATCGTCGACCTTAACCCTTACACTGGTAACAGCTCCATTTTTCACGGTAAACGGAAAAACAGCCTTGCCTAATTCCGGATCAGAGAATACCACATAAAAACGATTACCGCCTAAAGGTTGTAAGTGCGCATACATTCTGATATGATGCTCAAAGCGCATTTCAAGGTCGTTGTTTGCACCGGGGGTGACAGTCATGTTTCCGTATAGCTCGTTAAAGTATTTGCCGGTATAAGCGCTAACAGGTAATGCAGGCGGGCGGTTCATAGCCACTGAATCTTTTAGCTTTCTATCTTCCTGCATTGCGATTTCTTCATATGCTTTAAACTTATTCAAATAGGTTTCACTGTAATTTTGGTAGGGCAATTTAAAATAGGCATCCATAATTTCCCAGCGCAAGGCATCATACAATTCGTTCTGATCGGTATTGGTTAATATAATTATACCCAAATGATCTTGAGGAACCAGTGTTACCGACGTTACATAGCCGCCAACACCACCATCATGCATAACTATACGATGGCCCGAATAATCCTGTAAAAACCAGCCCAATCCGTAAAGTTCATAGTTATCCTCACCATTTAAATGGTGAACGCTTTTAACAATATCCTGCGGTTCACGGGTTGCCTGTATTGCCGCCCATGGGATCACCTGCCTGTTGCCAACTTTGCCGTTGTTTAGCAAGCAAAGCACCCATTTGCTTAAATCATTAATTGTTGAGCTAATGCTGCCCGCCGGAGCCAGGCCGTCTATCTGATCGTACGGAATAGCGGTTAACCTGCCATCAACAATAGTGTGCGGCACTGTGCGGTTTAAGGCGGTGGGCATATTTTTGCTCAAAGCCAGGGTATTGCCCATGCCCAGTGGTGCAAAAATATAATCCTTTATATATGATTCCCATGATCTGCCGGTAACCGGGGTGATCACCTCGCCTGCAGTTAGAAAAGCCGAATTAGTATATCCCCATTTGGCCCTGAATGGATAGGTAGCTTTTACCAGGCTCATCTTGTCAATTATCTCCTTACGGGTAAGATTGGTGTTATAAAAGGTAAAATCACCCTGGAAGGTTTCAAAACCAATACGGTGGCATAAAAGATCGCGCACGGTTGTCATATCACCGGCGGGTTTATTATCCAGCTTAAATGTGGGTATATATTTAGTTATTTTATCATCTAATGAAAGTTTACCTTGCGCCTGCAGCATGGCCAATGCGGTTGCAGTAAAAGCTTTGGTATTGCTGCCGATCATAAACAGCGTGTTTTCATCTACCTTATCATTCAGGCCAAGTTCCTTAACGCCATAACCTTTCATCCAAACCACTTTGCCATCTTTCACAATGCAAACCGCTGCTCCGGGTATGCGCCAGTTGGTCATGGCGCGGATAATATAGTTTTGCAGGCTATCGCTGATAAATTTGCTTCTATCAACATTTTGGGCACTTACTGATGCAACAGATAAAACACTAACAACAAACAGCAGTAATAACTTCTTCATCAAACTAAACATATACTAATAATTACAGGTACAGGTTATAAAGCATTGCAGACTTGCATCCGGCTAATTTAACGTAAAATTAATAACGGTAATATTTAAGTGTAAAAATAGAATAAATCTGAACAGGTAATAAAAATAAAGCCCTCCTGAATTAACAGGAAGGCTTGTTATAAAGATTTACTATTGGTTCAATATTTATATTATATCATCCAGGCTTTCTTCTTTCGGGATATTATCCGCTTCAAAATCGCTTTTGCGGCCCAACAGTGTAAAGTTTTCAGCCACTATTTCGGTGGTGTATTTCTTAATACCCTCTTTATCCTCAAATGATCGTGTTCTTAATTTACCTTCAATATAAACAAGCTTGCCTTTTTGCAGAAATCTAACAGCAACATCGGCGAGGCCTCGCCACATTACTATGTTGTGCCATTCGGTTTGCTCTACCTTGCGCCCATCCTTATTAAATGTTTCAGAAGTAGCTAACGGAAAACTTGTGACAGAAACCCCTCCTTCCAGGTAGCGTACCTCAGGATCTTTACCTACATGCCCTACAAGAATCACTTTATTTATACCAGACATAGTTTAAATTGAAAACAAATTATTTACAAATTAAAATTTTTTTTTATAAATATAAAAATGATTTTTGGTAATGGCAATTTTTGTATCGTTTCTATATCAGCAAAAAATCGGCTTTCTATTGGCTTAATATATTCAGGCTGCAAAGTAATGAACCGGACGTGCAGGCGCTGATGGGTTAAAATATGTTTGTAAACAGGTGTAATAGCGCTTATTTGACTATTTTCTCCGAATAGATCTATGAGTTGAGGCAGTTGCCCCAACTCATTTTCCGGTACTAAAAAAGATGTTTCAATTAATGGCAGATCATACATATTTGCCCAAATGTCTTTTTCGTGGCGCTTGTTAATTAATAATTTGTCGTTATTTGTTATTAACAAATAGTTAAAGAATCGTTCGCGCGATTTAACTTTATTAAGTTTTACAGGTAAAGTTGTAGTAGCATTATTAATAAAAGCAAAGCATCCGGTTTTTACCGGGCATATACCGCAGGCCGGGTTTTTCGGCTTGCATAGCATGGCACCAAACTCCATCATAGCCTGGTTATGTAAGCCGGGATGTTGTTTATTAAGCAGTTCATTCGCGGTTTCCTGGAATATTTTTTTCCCCTTTGTGCTGTTTATCGGCTCATCAATCCCAAAATATCGTGCAAGTACCCGGTAAACATTGCCGTCAACCACAGCCTTGGGCTCGTTTGTTGAAAATGAAGAGATAGCCGAAGCCGTGTATTCGCCAATACCCGTCAGTTTTATTAACTGATCATATTGCTGCGGGAATTTGCCGTTATACTGTTCATTAACCAAACGGGCGGTTTTAAGCATGTTGCGCCCCCGCGAATAATAGCCCAATCCCTGCCATAATTTTAAAATATCTTGCTCATCAGCGGCGGCAAAGCTGCGCACATCCGGATATTTCTCGGCAAAACGGTAAAAATACGGTAGCCCCTGCTCTACTCTGGTTTGTTGTAAAATAATTTCAGAGAGCCATATAATATACGCGTCGGTAGTATTGCGCCAGGGCAGATCGCGCTTGTTTATTTGATACCACTGTACCAGTTCATCAGAAAAATCCATTATTGCAAAAGTAGAATGATGCTCAACGTTTTGCTTAATAAATGTAAGATTTATGCCAATTTTAGGTGCTACGTAAAAAAAACTGATAAATATTTCAATCTTTGGTTATAAAGAGATACTTTTGCAACCCCAAAACAGTTAAGTAATTATATAATTAAAAAGGAAAATCAGATATGACTAAGGCAGAAATTATAACTGAAATCTCAACTAAAACAGGAATAGAAAAAGTTGATGTGCAGGAAACCGTTGAGGCGTTTTTTAAAGTTGTTAAAAGCTCAATGGTTGGTGGCGAGAACGTATACGTTAGAGGATTCGGAAGTTTTGTAGTAAAGAAAAGAGCGAAAAAAACAGCGCGTAACATTTCAAAAAATACTGCCATTATTATCCCAGAGCATTTTGTACCTAGCTTTAAACCAGCTAAAACTTTTGTTGAGAAAGTTAGAACAGGTAACAAAGACACTAAATCAAGCAAATAATTCAGCATGAAGAAAAAACAAATAGTTGTTATTGTAGCAGTTACTGCTATTGTAGGCTATTTGTATTATTTGCCCGTTAAACCACTTGCTTTTGCAGGCGCAAAAGCAGATGAACGCGGTACCGGGCAGGTTGCATCAGCAACACAACGCCCAAATACCAATACCAATACCACTGTTACAGTTGATATGGTATCGGCCACAGCCAAAACCCTTATCGGTGCAGGCTTATCAGCCAAAATTGTTGCTTTAGAGGGCCAATTAAAAAATGCATCGAATGATGTTGATAAATTGAGCCTTCAAAAACAACTGGCAAAAAAATGGGATGATGTGAATCAACCCGCACCGGCAGCATTTTACTACCAGGCAATTGCCCGCGAGGAAAATACAGCTGAAAACTGGATAAATGCAGGCGATCGTTTTAATGATGCCTACAAACTTACACAGGATACATCAGCACAGCCGGTTTTTGACGCAAACGCAGTTGAAGCATTTCAAAATGCAACGAAACTAAAACCTGAGAGCCTGGATGCAAAAACAGGCTTAGGAATTGCCTACGTAAACGGAGGCGGCCCGCCAATGCAGGGGATAGGTTTATTGCTTGACGTGGTGAAGCAGGACCCAACTAATCGCAAAGCAGAACTTAATTTAGGTTTATTTGCCATGAAATCGGGACAGTTTGAAAAAGCTGTACAAAGGTTTAAAACGCTGGTTGCGCAAAAACCCGAAGTTGAACCCTACTTTTATTTAGCCGAAAGCTATAAACAGTTAGGGATGAAAAATGAAGCGATAGACGCTTACCAAAAATGTAAAGACATGATGCCTGATCGGGTTTTTGATCAGCGTATCGATCAATATATTAAGGAATTAAAAAATTAAATAACATTTTAAATTATTATTATTATGCCAAGCGGTAAAAAACGTAAGAGACACAAAATGGCTACCCACAAACGTAAAAAACGTTTAAGAAAAAATAGACATAAAAAGAAATAAGCTATTTTACATAGCTTATGAACCTGCCTAAATACGGCAGGTTATTTTATTTTAGTTTGTGTTTTTACCTCTTATAACCAAACGGCTATATTTTTTTAGCCGTTGTTAAGAAATGGAGTAGCATTGATAAAAGAATTAATTATCGATTCAACCCCCAACGGGGCTACTATTGCATTATTACAGGACAAACAACTTGTAGAACTACACAAAGAGCAAATCAGCAACAATTATACGGTTGGTGATATTTATTTGGGCCGTATTAAAAAAATAATGCCCAGTTTAAATGCTGCTTTTGTTGATGTAGGTTACGAGAAGGATGCCTTTTTGCATTATCTTGACCTTGGCCCGCAGGTGCAAAGCCTGCTTAAGTTAGCCAAACAAGTGCGTAGCGGGGGTTATCAATCAAAGCTTTTAGACAACTTTAAGCTCGAGGCTGATATCAATAAGGGAGGCAAAATCTCCGAGGTTTTAACAAAAAACCAGCTTATACCTGTACAAATTGCTAAAGAGCCTATTTCAACCAAGGGCCCGCGTTTAAGCGCCGACTTATCCATAGCCGGGCGTTACGTGGTATTGGTGCCTTTTTCTGAAGTTATCTCTATCTCAAAAAAGATAAAGAGCAATACGGAGCGAACCCGCTTGCGTAAAATTATTGAGAGCATAAAACCCAAGCATTTTGGCGTTATTATACGCACCGTATCTGAAGGTAAGGGCGTAACCGAAATGCAAAAGGATTTGCTCGACCTGGTTTCGAAATGGGAAACATTTGTTACCCGCTTACCATCGGTTGAGCCTGCAAAGAAAATTTTAGGCGAGATCGGCCGCACTTCAACTATCCTGCGTGATCTGCTTAATGCCGATTTCCAGAGCATTACTGTTAACGATAACAGTATGTTTGAAGAAGTACGCTCGTATATCCATGAAATTTCACCCGATCTGGAGAATATTGTGCGCCTGCATAAACATAAGGAGCCTTTATTTGAGCATTTTGGTGTCGACAAACAGATAAAAGGTGCTTTTGGTAAAACGGTAAATTTAGCCGGTGGTGCCTATTTAGTAATTGAGCATACCGAGGCTTTGCACGTTATTGACGTAAACAGCGGTAACCGCACCGCCAACAAAGAGAATCAGGAAGAAAACGCCTTCCAGGTAAATAAGGAAGCGGCTAAAGAAATTGCCCGCCAGCTGCGCCTGCGCGATATGGGCGGTATTGTGGTGATCGACTTTATCGATATGCATAAGCCAACCAACCGTAAAGATCTTTTTGATTACTTGCGTACCGAAATGGCGCACGATAGGGCCAAGCATACTATTTTACCGCCAAGTAAATTTGGCTTGGTACAAATAACCCGTCAAAGGGTAAGGCCCGAAATGAATATTGTTACCAGTGAGGTTTGCCCTGCATGCGGCGGCACCGGTACTATTCGCCCAACTATTTTGCTGATAGATGATATTGAAAACAATTTCAATTACATACTTGATGAGCAAAACGAAAAAAACATTACACTTTGTGTTCACCCATATATTGAGGCCTACATTAAAAAAGGCTTAGTAACGCTGCAAATGAAGTGGTACTTTAAATATAGCAAATGGATCAAGGTTAAAAGCAATCCCGCTTACCAAATAGCGGAGTTCCACTTCTTCAACGCCAAAGACGAAGAAATCAAGTTATAGATTATTGATGTGCGAATATGCAGATTACAGATGTGCAGATGTTGATGAAACGTCTGCACATTTTTTGTTTAGCGCCAATTTAAGCGCCCTTGCCGAACCCCGCCCATTCAAGCGTCCACGCGTACATTAATGAATAATAGTAAGCATGGACGCTTACCAAACCTGCTCATTCAAGTGTGGACACTTGAACAGGCAGAGGTTTTTACTATCTTAGATTCTTAAATCAATCACATTGAAAAAAGCATTTATTGTCATCATGCTATTTATTTCGGCATGTCATAAAATTGATCCAAAGCAGGAACGAGCAAATAAATTGGTAAGAGCTTATATCAATAGTAATCATTTAAATAGTCAAAATAAATACGAGACGCTTAATTTCGGTAAGTTAATAAGCATGCGAGCTAGCTATTTAAAAACTAAAGATGGTGTTAGATTAAGCACAAAAATGAATTTAGAGAATGATACCATGATGAAATTAGACAGTCAGTAAAGGATTTTATTGAAAAATGCTAAAGTAAACCGAGATAAAATAGAAATTCTAGGAACAAAAGGACATCCTATAGAAAAAGAGTGGGTTGATGATGCAATTAGACTGGCAAAGCTAATCGGAAAATTTAAAGGGCCGTTGCAAGGATATAAACTATACTACACCTGCAAAATAGAAAATAATTTTTGCGAACCCATTTATCATAAAATGACCTTTAAAATTGATACTTTACTGCTAAAAATCACTTCAGTTAAGGATACTATTATCGATCATAATGATATTACCTGGAGATAATGTAACCCCCACAATCATATACTAATAATATTAGTATATGATTTAAATAATCTGCACATTTGCACATCCGCATATCTGCACATTCAACACACATGGCTAAATCCAAGATTGCTTATTTCTGTCAAAGCTGTGGCTTTGAGTCGCCCAAATGGTTGGGTAAATGCCCGTCGTGCCAGCAATGGAATACTTTTGTTGAAGAAATAATTGAGAAAGCCAATACTTCTGTCCCTGATTGGAAAGTAAGTTCAAGCACTCAGCAGCGCGCCAATAAGCCTGTTGAGATTCCCGATATTGTTTTTAGCGAAGAACAACGCATGCTTACCCCCGATAAGGAATTTAACCGGGTATTAGGCGGTGGTATTGTTGCAGGGTCATTAGTATTAATAGGCGGCGAGCCCGGAATAGGTAAATCAACCCTGATGCTGCAACTGGCTTTAAGCATGCCGAACCTGAAGATCTTATATATCTCGGGCGAGGAAAGCGACCGACAGATCAAAATGAGAGCGGAGAGGCTGGCTCCGGAGGAAAGTCAAAAGTTAAAAGTCGAAAGTCAAAAGTCAGGGGATGAAAATATAAAATCCGAATTTGGCAAAGGTTGCTATATCCTAACTGAAACATCAACCCAAAACATATTTAAACAAATAGAACAACTGGAGCCTGACCTGGTGGTGGTGGATTCTATCCAAACCCTACATTCCTCGCATATTGAGTCGACACCGGGCAGTGTATCGCAGGTACGTGAGTGTACGGCCGAATTATTGCGATTTGCAAAGGAAAGCTCGACCCCGGTATTCCTGATCGGCCATATAACCAAAGACGGCATGATTGCAGGGCCTAAAATACTGGAGCACATGGTTGACACTGTTCTGCAGTTTGAGGGCGACAGGCATCACGTTTACCGCATTTTACGGGCGGTTAAAAATCGTTTCGGCTCGGCTTCTGAACTCGGTATTTATGAAATGCTGGGCGAGGGATTGAGAGAGGTATCAAACCCATCTGAAATATTATTATCACAGCGCGATGAGCCTTTAAGCGGCATCACCATATCTGCAACTTTAGAAGGCATGCGCCCGATGCTTATAGAAACCCAGGCTTTGGTAAGTACCTCGGCTTATGGCACACCACAACGTACTGCAACTGGCTTTGATACCCGCCGCATGAGCATGTTATTAGCCGTACTTGAAAAACGCTGCGGTTTTAAATTAGGCGCTAAAGATGTTTTCCTGAATATTACTGGCGGCATCCGCGTTGAGGATCCGGCGATTGACCTTGGTTTGGCAGCAGCCATTATCTCATCGCACGAAGACATTCCTATTCCCTTCAAAACCTGCTTTGCCGGAGAGATCGGCTTATCAGGCGAGATAAGAGCTGTAAACAGGGTAGAGCAACGCATTGCCGAAGCTCAAAAATTAGGCTTTGAACAGATATTCATTTCCAAATATAATCTTCCGCAAGGCGGCAAGGATAAAAAGCGTATTGACCTGTCGCGCTATGCTATTGAAGTACGAACCGTAGCTAATATTGAGGAAGTATTCGGCCTGTTATTTGGCTAAACGAAAAAAGGCAGTACACAAAATGCATACTGCCTTTTCAATTATCTTTAATAGCTATTGTTATTGAATAGCTCCTGTTATTTTACGTATAACATTATTGCCATAATCGGCTACATAAACATTTCCGCTGGCATCAACGGCTATTCCTTGCGGGTTGTTGAACCTTGCAGCGGTACCTGCACCATCAACATACCCACTGGTATTAAAGCTGCCGGCCAAAACGTATAATATATTTGTTGTAGTTATTTCAAGTATTCGGCCTGTTTGGTCTGATACATAAATATTGCCTTTAGCATCACTTGCAATACTTGTAGGGCTGCCTAACAATGTGCTTTGAACAGGGCCACCGGCAAATGTTGTAACAACACTGGCCTGTGTCATTTCTCTTATAGCATGATTGCCTAAATCAGCTACATATATATTCCCGCTAGGATCACTGGTAACATCATTAGGTGTATTAAATTCTGCCGCTGTACCGGTTGCATTATAAAAACCTTGCACACCCGGAGTACCTGCAAAGGTGGTCACAAGCTTAGCTGTATTCATCTTACGTATAACTACAGTACCACGGTCAGCTACAAACATATAACCATTTTTGTCAATAGTTACCCCTTGTGGGCTATTAAATTCTGCAACTGTATCAGCGCCGTTTACATAGCCTTGCAGCCCATTACCTGCAAAGGTACTTACCACACCCGCAGGTGTAATTTTACGTATTACGTTATTACCGAAATCACATACATATATATTTCCACTGGGATCAGACGCAACGGCTTGTGGCGCATAAAATTCAGCTGTTGCACCCGGGCCACCAGAGAATCCTGCATATCCGTTTCCGGCAAATGTACTAACCAAACCACCAGGTGTTATTTTCCTTATACGGTTGTTAAAACCATCGGCTACATACACATTTCCACTAGGGTCAGTTGTCACTCCTTGCGGGTTATAGAACATTGCCCCGGTACCCTGGCCTTCTGCATACCCTGCAACTCCGCTTCCTGCCAATGTAGTTACTGTAGTATTTATTGCTGTTAATGTTGTGCTGGTAGTAAATTTAATTACGTCACCATAGGCAGTGCCTGCGCTATTGGTGGCATAAGCTCTTAAATAATAGGTAGTGCCTGGGGTTAATCCTGTAATTTTACTATAGAAGGCTTCTGTTCCTGCTGGGTCATATGAAATTGAATCAACTGTTTTGCTGTTTGCAACAGTAGGAGTTTGGCTTGATGAACTATAACAAACACCTGATGCTAATATAACAACACCGCCATTATAAGTTAATATACCGCCACTTTGCGCACCGGTTGTAGTTACGTTAGCTATTAATCCATTGGTTGTTATAGTAGCCAGTGTTCCCGGCGTAGTTCCGCTCGATGCTTTACCGCAACCATTTATGATCAATAAAGCTGATAAACCGAATGCTGATAAAAGTACTTTTCTTAGTAAGGGGCTTTTCATGTATATATAAAGTGACAAATATGAATATTATTATATTTAAAAATTAAATTAATTATAAAGCTGATTTAAAAATAATTAGCATACAGCCTGATTATGCCCATTTCGACAAAACTATTGCTAAGGTATTGCATTGTACCAATAAGTATGTAATTTTTTAGATACTTTCACATTTTTTAACGTTTCGCCACCCCTTGATTTTGTTGTACCGAAATGTAACAACACTTAAGAGCGAGAAAGGTAAGCGGAAAAGGTAAAAGGCGAAAGATCTATTACCTTTCGCCTTTTACCTTTTATGCTTTCACCTAAAAATACTACTTACTCAGGTACATTGATTTCTCTTTATACAGGTGCCTGAAGTATGGATCTTCCAGATTCGGTATAAAGCGAATGGCCTCACCGGTTGATTTCATTTCGGGGCCAAGCTCCTTATTTACTTCAGGGAATTTATCAAATGAGAAGACCGGCTCTTTAATAGCATAGCCTTTTAGCTTGCGCACAATGGTAAAGTCCTTCAGTTTATTAACCTCAAGCATTATTTTAGCGGCAATGTTAATGTAAGGCACATCGTACGCCTTAGCTATAAATGGTACCGTACGTGATGCACGGGGGTTAGCCTCTATCACATACACTTTATCGCCTTTAATGGCAAATTGTATATTCAGCAAGCCCCGTACATTTAATGCATGCGCTATTTTAATTGTATAATCTTCCATCTGCTGGATAACGTTTGCCGATAGATCAAACGGTGGCAATACTGCAAATGAGTCGCCTGAGTGAATACCGGCAGGTTCAATATGCTCCATCATACCTATAATGTGTACATCATCGCCATCACATATTGAATCCGACTCTGCTTCTGACGCACGGTCAAGGAAATGATCGATCAGTACACGGTTGCCGGGCAGGTTCTTTAATAAACTAACCACTGCCTTTTCAAGGTCCTCGTCATTAATTACAATGCTCATACCTTGGCCGCCTAATACGTAGCTTGGGCGAACCAATACCGGGTAGCCAACATGGTGTGCAACTTCCAGTGCTTCTTCAGCGCTTTCAGCGACACCGTATTTTGGGTATGGAATATCAAGCTCTTTCAGCAGATCAGAGAAACGACCACGGTCTTCAGCAATATCCATGTTATCGAATGAGGTACCGATGATCTTTATGCCATGCTCGTGCATTTTTTCAGCCATTTTCAAAGCTGTCTGTCCGCCAAGCTGAACAATTACACCATAAGGTTTCTCCAGTTCGATGATCTCACGTACATGCTCCCAGTAAACAGGCTCAAAGTACAGCTTATCAGCCATATTGAAATCTGTAGATACCGTTTCAGGGTTACAGTTGATCATGATAGCTTCAAAACCTGATTCCTTTGCAGCAAGCAGGCCGTGTACGCAGCTATAATCAAACTCAATACCCTGGCCAATACGGTTAGGGCCTGAACCTAATACAATTATTTTCTTTTTGTCAGATGCTACCGACTCATTTTCTCCTTCGTAGGTTGAATAGTAGTAAGGGGTTTTAGCTGAGAATTCTGCTGCGCAGGTATCAACCATTTTATAAACCCTTTTAATACCCAAGGCTTTGCGGCGCTGGTAAACATCCTCTTCGGTAACGTTACCTAATATATAAGCTATCTGTGTATCTGAAAAACCTTTTTGTTTAAGGGTGAAGAAGAAATCTTCAGGAATATTATTCAACGAATAGCGGCGCAGTTCTGTTTCCAGATTTACTACATCAACTATCTGGTTCAGGAACCAGCGATCAATTTTAGTAGCTTTTCTTACCGATTCAACAGGCACACCTAAACTTAACGCATCATATATATGGAACAGCCTGTCCCAGCTTGGATGCTCAAGGCTGTGCATAATTTCATCAAGGTTGCGGCTCTGGCGTCCGTCCGCTCCTAATCCAGCGCGACCGATCTCCAAACTCTGACAAGCTTTTTGTAAAGCCTCAATAAAGCTGCGGCCTATACCCATTACTTCACCTACTGATTTCATTTGCAGGCCCAGCTCGCGGTTGGCACCTTTAAATTTATCAAAGTTCCAGCGAGGGATCTTTACGATCACATAATCCAGTGTCGGTTCAAAATAAGCCGATGTAGTTTTAGTGATCTGATTTTCTATTTCATCAAGGTTATAACCGATTGCCAGTTTAGCGGCAATTTTAGCGATAGGATACCCTGTTGCTTTTGATGCCAGTGCTGATGAACGCGAAACACGTGGGTTGATCTCGATGGCGATGATCGCTTCATCAGCCGGGTTAACCGAGAACTGTACATTACAGCCCCCTGCAAAATTACCAATGGCACGCATCATTTTTATAGCCTGGTTACGCATATCCTGGTAGCAGCGGTCGCTCAGCGTCATGGCCGGGGCCACGGTGATCGAGTCGCCGGTATGGATACCCATCGGGTCAAAATTCTCAATAGAGCAAATGATGATCACATTGTCATTACTATCGCGCAGCAGCTCCAACTCATATTCTTTCCAGCCTAAAACTGCTTGCTCTACCAGTACCTCGTGGGTTGGCGATGCTTGTAAGCCTCGGCTTAATGCTGCATCAAATTCCTCTTTTTTATGTACAAAACCTGCTCCTTTACCTCCCAATGTATAGCTTGGGCGGATAACCAGCGGGAAACCAATTTGTTGTGCGGCTTCTTTACCTTCTAAAAATGAGTTGGCGATCTTCGAGGTAGCTACTCCTACACCTATATCCACCATCAACTGGCGAAAGGCTTCACGGTTTTCGGTTTTTTCTATAGCTGCTAAATCAACACCAACAATCTTAACACCGTATTTTTCCCATATGCCGCGCTCGGCAACACTAATACAAAGGTTAAGTGCGGTTTGGCCGCCCATAGTAGGCAGTACCGCATCAATCTGTTGTTCTTGTAGTATCTTCTCAATACTTTCAGGTTCAAGTGGCAGCAGGTACACATGATCGGCAATAACCTTATCCGTCATGATGGTAGCCGGATTACTGTTGATAATGGTTACTGAAATTCCTTCCTCTTTTAATGAAAGGGCAGCTTGCGAACCGGCATAGTCAAACTCACAAGCCTGGCCAATAATAATGGGGCCTGAACCAATAATTAGTACGGATTTGATGGAGGTGTCTTTGGGCATAGTTTTTTTGTCTTGAATCTTGAGTCCTGGGTATTAAGCCAGCCCAAACTTTGGACTTTTAACTTTATACTTTGAACTTGAAATACTATGCGCTGAAAGCGAAGAAATCCCGACTTCAGCGTCGGGGTGCAAAGATACACGGTTTGTAAGAACAATTTAAGTTTTTTTTATAATTAAATAGTAAATTCTTTGGTACTACTGTAACTGCCAAATAACATATCCCGTGAAACAATATCGCCATAATTATTGCCCTGTTTATCCGTCCGTTCCCGGAGCCGGGTACACTGCGGACAAGATGGAATTTAATAGTCGTCATCCTTTAACTGGCGCAAGGTACTGTCATACTTCGAGTACCTTAGCATGCCCCCTTTTTATAAACCCCGCCTCACGAACCTCAGCACCCGAACCACCTTACACACCACACGCTCCCCGTCACCGAACAACTATTTAAAATAAAGTCCTTTTCTAAAGAAAATCTATTGTTAAAAAAATGTAAATTACGTTTTAAAACCATAAACTTGTATTCCAAGGGTTTCTATCCATTAACCAATTATGATAAAAAAGCTATTATTCCTTCCGATTGCTTTGCTATTAATTTGTACTGGGTGTGCTACTATGCAATCAATCGTTAAGTCAACCTTTCCGTATACTACCGATTTAACTATACTGGCATCATCAGTACCCGGAAAAGAATATGAAACTGTGAGTGAGGCTACCAGCTTTGATCAGGAGTTTACTAAAAGCGGCGACAATGGCGATAAAGTGAGCGAGGTGCGGATAGTATCGGCAAAGCTGCGATCAATTAAGCCTACTTATTTTAATATAGGTGATATGATTTCGGCTAAGATATATATGTGCGGGGCTGATAGCACCGATGAGGTATTGGTGGCATCGCGTACCAATATTACGGCCGATGTTGGCAACAACATTGTGCTTGATATTGATAACTCCAGTTTTTTGGATGAATTTATCCGCCAGCCTAATATAAGGATCAAGATGGTTTATGTATTGCGCAATAATACAGCCGTTAATACCAATTTAAGGTTAGTATTAGGGCTGGCCGCTGAGCCTAATAACTGATTTATTTTATCAGCTTATTATCAATGTCGGGGAATATGGCGATAGGCTCATAAGTACGCGCCTCATCCATTTCCATGTATCCGTATGACATGATGATAACAATATCACCAACCTGGGCCAGCCTTGCAGTAGCGCCGTTTAAGCAGATGGTTCCGCTGCCGCGTTCACCTTTTATTACATAGGTTTCAAACCGGGCACCGTTATTATTATTTACAATTTGTACCTTCTCATTGGCAATAATATTTGCCGCATCCATCAAATCTTCATCAATCGTAATGCTGCCTACATAATTCAGTTCAGCCTGAGTTACCCGGGCACGATGGATCTTTGATTTTAATACCTCAATAATCATGGCGCAAAGTTAGATATTTTTAGTTCATAGTTCATAGCTGATGGTTCATGGTAATGTAAATGTTCGTTAGTGGTTTTTGGTTGTTTGTTGATGGTTCATAGTTGATGGTTCATGGCTGGTAGCATCGCGTATCAATTATTCCATTTTTTGCCATGATCTATGAACCATCAACTACGAACTAACCAATAATCATATTATCAATCAGCCTGGTTTTACCAACCCGGGCAGCCACTAATGCAACAACGTTACGGGTATTTTGATTTGCAGTGTGCAGGTTATCACCATCGGTAATTTCAAAATATTCCAGCTCCACACCCGGTTCACTGCTGATCATTTGTGAGGCTTCGGCTTTTAGTTCAGGAATTTTATTGCGGTCGAAATTATCCTTTACCCAGGCCAGTGTTTTTGATAAAACTAAGGCGTGCTTATGATCTTCTGCCGTTAAATGAATATTCCTTGAACTCATGGCCAGGCCATCTGCCTCGCGTAATATAGGGCACATTACCAGCTTAACCGGTACATTTAAAAGCTGTACCATTTTACTGATCACCATAAACTGCTGGTAATCTTTTTGCCCAAAGTAGGCGGTATCAGGCTTTACAATATTAAACAGTTTATAAACCACTTGCGTAACCCCCTGGTAATGCCCTGGCCTGAACTCTCCTTCGAGCAAATGCTCCAGTTCGCCTATGTTTAAATGCCATTGCTCATTATCAGCATAAATTTCATTAACTCCCGGATTAAATAAAATATCGCAGCCAGCTTGCTCAAGTTTGCGCATATCATCGGCTATCGGGCGGGGGTATTTTTCAAGGTCGGCAGGGTCATTAAACTGTGTAGGGTTAACAAAAATGCTGCATATCACCACATCATTACCCTGCTGCGCCTGCTTTATAAGCGAAAGATGGCCCTGGTGCAATGCGCCCATAGTAGGTACAAAACCTGTTGTTTTGCCCTCATTGCGCAGTTGAAGCAAATATTCTGCAATTTCTTTCGTTTTAGTGAACGTTCTCAAAGCCGGTTAATTTAGAAAATTGGGCGAAGTTGAGCATTTGATTAAATAAAACCAAAAGTTACTTGCATAATACGTTGATAGTTGATATAATAATGATTATATTTGCAAACTCAAATTTTTTTGACTGCTTACATATTTAATACTGATTTAGAAATGGGTAAATCTAAGCTTTTGTTTATAACTCATGAAATGTCGCCTTTCCTAGAACTCACTAAAATTTCTGAAATCACACGTCAGCTCCCGCAAGCAATGCAGGAGAAGGGTTACGAAATTCGTATCCTTATGCCGCGTTTTGGAAATATTAATGAGCGCAGGAACCGCCTACATGAAGTTATACGTTTATCGGGGATGAATATCATTATTAATGATAATGACAATCCATTAATTATTAAGGTCGCATCGATTCCGGCGGCCCGTATGCAAGTATATTTTTTAGATAATGAAGAATATTTTCAGCGTAAATATGTGTTTGGGGATAAAGACGGGAAGTTTTATGCCGACAATGATGAAAGGATGATCTTCTTTTGCAAGGGTGCATTAGAAACAGTTAAAAAATTAGGCTGGGCGCCTGATGTTATTCACTGCCACGGGTGGATGAGTGCATTGGTTCCTGCTTATTTAAAAACTACGTACAAGGATGATCCAACATTTAAAAACTCAAAAGTAGTTTACTCTATTTATGAGAATGATTTCAAAGAAAGTTTAAGCGCTGATTTTGCACACAAAGCTGTTATGAACGATATGAATGAAACGCATGTTGAAGCATACAAACCAGGCACTAACTCAGCACTTTATGCAGGTGCTATTCAATACTCCGATGCCTTGGTTTTAGGCAGCGAGAATATTGACGAGGAAGTGTTAAATAATGTTAAAAACAGCAATAAATCTGTTTTGGAATTTAATTCCACCGCAGATTTGGAAAATTATTACAATTTTTACGACGAAATTGCTAATGAGGAATTAGCGCATGTTGTATAAGCTTTGAGATCATATATGAAATTTTTCCGATTAGACTTATTGACCCTGTTGATAAGTCTTTTTATTTTGAATAGCTGTAAAAACCAGGACACTATTGGCCTGCCACAAGGTACAGAGGGTTTAGTAGGCAGCTCACTAATAGATACTGCTACGGTTTTCACTAATACGACTACCGACGATTCAATAGTAACATCCGGTATAACAAAGTCGCCAATGGGTTATTTAAACGACCCAATTTTAGGTACAACATCAGCAACGTTGATAACCGACATAAATTTACCGGGCGCTATATCAGGAGTTGCCGGAGGCGCTTATGCAATACCAAGCGGTACCATAGTTATTGATTCGGCTATCATGGTATTAAAATATGCCGATGGTTTTTACGGAGATTCGCTTACATCAAAGTTTACAGCTAACGTTTACCAGTTGAATGAACCTATACTTGCGGTAAACGGCCCATATTATGGCAACAGACAATGGAATTATGGCAGTACCGTAATTGGCACCAAATCGTTTTATTCCAGAACACATACCAAAGTAAGGATTGACACCGTATTGGCAGGGCAAAAAGACACACTTGTAACAGATGCTCCGCAGCTAAGGATCCCTTTGGATGTAAATTTCATACATCAAATACTGTTTAATGCCCCGACAAATCAATTAAACTCAAATCCGTTATTCAGGAGCGCTGTTAAAGGGTTTGCGGTTAGCATTAACTCAAGCCAAACTACCGGAGCCGGTGGCATATTTATGCTTCAGGCACCTTCTGATTCGTCAATAGCTATATACATACGCTCAACTGTAGGTACAACGGTTGATACCTCGGTAGTTTATTTGAATTCACAAACCTACGCTTCATCAATACGCCATGTATATACGCCGCAAGTTTTAAAGGCATTGAACCATACTACGCCTTCTGACACGGTAATTTATTTACAGGGCTTAGCGGGGTTAAGATCAAAGATCAGCTTTCCATATATTCAACAACTGATTGCCAAACTGGGAGGCCCTGATAGTGTTATTATAAACCGCGCCGAAATAGTACTCACGGCTGCGCCGGCATCTGATATTCCAGCATTTTTGGCCCCGGTGCCTAAGCTCAGTTTATATCGTTTGGATATAGCCGGTCAGCGTACCGAAATTGAAGATGCTGCAATAGGCAGCGATCCGCGTGCTTATACGGTGGGTATATTTGGTGGTTTCTACAATCAAAATACACGAACTTACAACTTTTTAGTAACTTCTTATTTACAGGATCTGATCAGAAACAAAACCGTTGATTATGGTACTTATATAGCGCCAATTGATGATACGAATACCCAATCTGTTGATGTGGCGGCAACGCCCGAAGTGGCCTCACGTACCGTTGCTGTTGGCGGCAGTAAAACATCACCTTATCGTATAAGGTTAAATATTATTTATACTAAAATACCTAAAAAATAAATTTCTTAGAGTGTTGTAAAACATACTTGTTATTTTTGTTAAGCGTTTAACAAGAATAACAAAGTATGTTTTTCTTTGTTATAGCTAAATATTTTACCCCCTTTATATATAAATCAAAATTATTTTTATGTGTGGAATCGTAGGTTACATTGGTTACAGGGATGCTTACCCTATTGTGATAAAGGGCTTGCACCGTTTGGAATATCGCGGATATGATAGCGCGGGTGTTGCCTTGTTAGATACCGATCTTAAAGTTTATAAAAAAGCCGGTAAAGTAAGCGATCTTGAAAACTTCGTTAAAGATATACCAACACCGGGTACAATTGGCATGGGCCATACCCGCTGGGCAACTCACGGTGCGCCAAGCGACCGTAACTCGCACCCACATTCATCCGGCGACCGTAAGCTTACCATTATACATAACGGCATAATTGAGAACTACGGGGTAATTAAAGAAGCCTTATTAGCCAAGGGCCATATTTTTAAAAGCGATACCGATACCGAGGTGTTGATACATTTGGTTGAAGATATAATACTGGAAACAGGCCTTGATTTGCGTGAGGCTGTACGTGTTGCCTTGAATAAAGTGATTGGTGCCTACGCAATTGTGATTATGAGTGCCGATGAGCCCGATTTGCTGATCGCTGCACGCAAAGGCAGCCCTATGGTAATTGGCGTAGGCAAAGGTGAATACTTTATTGCCTCGGATGCTACTCCAATTGTGGAGTATACCAAAAATGTGATCTATCTTAATGATAACGAGATAGCCTATATACAACGCGAAAACCTACTGATCAAAAATATTGACAATACTGTTCAAACCCCATACATTCAGGAGCTCGACCTTAAACTGGAAATGCTTGAAAAAGGCGGGTATGACCATTTTATGCTGAAGGAGATCTATGAGCAACCGCGTTCCATTCGTGATTGTATGCGAGGAAGGATCTATCCGCAGTTGGGTAAAGTGCAATTAGGCGGCATAAAGGAATATACTGAGAAACTAAAGAATGTTGATCGTATTATTATAGTTGCCTGCGGTACCTCATGGCATGCCGGCTTGGTAGGCGAATATTTGATAGAAGAATATGCACGCGTACCTGTTGAGGTGGAGTATGCATCTGAATTCAGATATCGCAACCCTATAATTAGCGAAAAGGATCTGGTAATAGCTATATCACAATCAGGTGAAACGGCCGATACCATGGCAGCTATTGAGCTGGCTAAAGAAAAAGGCGCAACCATTTTTGGTATCTGTAATGTGGTTGGCGCATCCATTCCACGTACTACGCATGCCGGGGTTTATACCCATGCAGGCCCTGAAATTGGTGTGGCATCAACCAAAGCATTTACGGCACAGGTTACTGTTTTAACGCTAATGGCATTTTATATTGCACAGCAACGCGGCACTATAACCCAGGGCAAACTGGTTGAATACCTGACAGAACTAAACCAAATACCTGAATTGGTTGAACGGACATTATTGGTAAACGATCATGTTAAAGAGATAGCAGAACGTTTTAAAGATTCAAATAACTGCATTTTCTTAGGTAGGGGAAGCTCATTCCCTGTAGCGCTTGAGGGTGCTTTAAAGCTTAAGGAAATATCATACATACACGCCGAAGGCTATCCTGCTGCCGAAATGAAACACGGCCCTATAGCGTTGATCGACGATGCTATGCCTGTTATATTCATTGCCACAAAAAATTCATCGTATGAAAAAGTGGTTAGCAACATACAGGAAGTAAAAGCACGTGGCGGCCATGTTATAGCCATTGTGTCTGAAGGTGATGTTGATGTAAAGGAAATGGCCGAATACACCATTGAAATACCATTAACCAGCGAAGTATTTGTGCCTTTACTCGCAACTATACCGTTGCAATTGCTGGCTTACCATATTGCTGTAATGCGTGGCTGTAATGTTGACCAGCCAAGGAATTTGGCCAAGTCTGTTACGGTAGAATAAAACAGAGTTAATGGTTCATGGCTGATAGTTCATAGCTTTTGCTATATTTATAATGCTATCATCCATGAACCATCAACTATCACCCAAAGATGTTCTTCCAGTTCAGAGATAAATTTCCTCATCTACAGCAATACTGGGATACCTATATAGGTATGCACAAGCGAGTGGAGGTACCCGCCCGAACTATACTTTTAAAAGAAGGCGACATATCTAAAAGATCATTCCTGATTGAAAAAGGCTGCTTAAGGGTTTGGTTCAATAATAATGGTAAGGATACCACTTTTCAATTCTTTTTTGAAGGAGAAGGACTGGCATCATTGGAAAGTTTCAGGAAAAATATTCCGGGCATGTTTACTATTGAAACAATCGAACCTTGCGTAATTTATATTCTGGATAAAAAGGATTATGAAACCATTATGGTGGATTTAAATAAGGAGGCCGATTTTCTGAATGAAATGATAAACGTTTTGTTTGAAAGGCAGCTTCATTATATGAAAGAGTTTTTATCCTTCATAAGAGATACTCCGCAGCAACGTTATTTAAATTTACTTAAACACAAACCTCAGATAATACAGCGAGTGCCTCAGCATTACATTGCTTCCTATCTTGGCATTACTACTGTGCATTTAAGCCGCATAAAAAATAAACTGCTGAAAGTGAAGCATGCTGGATAATTGTATTTGATAACAAATGTTATCGTTTGCTATTCATACAATATCCCATCTTTGTAAAAAAGAAAATGAAAGCAGCAATATACATACCAGGTGAAACACCAAAATATGGTGATTTTGCCGAGCCTGTGGTTCAAAATGATAATCAATTATTAATTACCGTTAAAGCCGCAGCCGTTAAAAATTTAGATAAAGGCATAGTTAGCGGCAGGCATTATTCAAGCGATACCAATGCCCAGCCGAAAGTAGCGGGCATTGATGGCGCAGGTGAGTTAGCCGATGGCACCCGAGTATATGGATTTGGCATTATAGGCATGATTGCCGAAAAAGCGCTAATTGACAAAAGCAGAATGGTAAAACTACCGGCTAATCTTAATTATGTTACCGCAGCTGCATTACCAAATGCAGTTATGGGTGCCGGGGCTGCTATATGCTACCGGGCAATTTTAAAGCAAAATGAAGTAGTTCTTATTAACGGCGCTACCGGTGTTACGGGTATGGTTGCGGTACAAATTGCAAAACACTATGGCGCTAAAAAAGTGATTGTCACTGGTAGAAATCAAGAATCACTTAATAAATTGTTGCATTTAGGTGCAGATGAAATCATATCCTTAAAACAGGAGGATGAAGAAATTCTGAAACAGTTAAAAGAGATACACAGCAGCACACCTATTGATGTGGTTATTGATTATTTATGGGGCCACCCTGCCGAACTTATCCTTGCTGCCTTACAAGGCACCGGTGGTTTAACCCACAAAGTTCGTTTTGTTACCGTAGGTGGTATGGCAGGCGATAAGATACAGTTATCATCGGGTACGTTACGGAGTTCAGATATTGAAATATCAGGCTCCGGACTGGGCAGTTTGCCCGGCGATGCCATGCAAAAATTGTTTACTGAAATGGTGCCCGAAATGCTGCAGCTTGCTGCAGATGGCAAACTTAAAATAGATACTGAAACTGCAGATCTTAAAGACGTTGAAACCGCCTGGAATAAAGAATTATCTTCGGGGAAAAGGTTGGTGATAGTTATGTAAAATAGATTATGGTTAATGGTTCATAGTTCATGGTTTTCTACCATTCCTTACTATGAACCATTAACCATGATCTATGAACTACAAACTAATTATACCGTTTGCGGCATTTGTTTCATGGTTTCGCTCAGATCCAGATCAAGGCCCTTGGCAATAGCCATACCCAAACCCATATCAGCCCTGAACCAGTGGCAAAGCTGCCTGTTTATTATAATATCACGCTTTGGCCCATCAATACCACTCATGGAGTTGGTTATATTCTTGATCAGGTCATGCTTGGCTTCATCACTCATTAAGCGGTACAAATTGCCCGGTTGTGTGTAGTGGTCGTTTTCACCTTCAGCATTACGATCATACCAATCAGCGGTTACATTTCCCAGATCCCATGCCGGTTCTTTATAGCTTGGATCAGCTTGAATATCATCAAAACTGTTAGGGAAATAGTTAGGCTTACTGCCATGATTGCCATCAACACGCATTTGCCCGTCGCGCTGGTAATTGTTAGCCTCAAATGGGCACCTGTTAACCGGGATCTGTTCGTAATTGCCGCCTAAACGATGTCTGTGTGCGTCAGGATAAGATAAAATACGGCCCTGTAACATTTTATCAGGCGAGTAACCAATACCATCAACCACATGTGCCGGTGCAAAAGCAGCCTGTTCAACATGGGCAAAGTAGTTATCAGGGTTTTCATTTAGTTCAAGTACGCCAACATCAATCAAAGGATAATCGCTATGCGGCCATACTTTAGTCAAATCAAATGGATTGATATGATAAGTTTTAGCATCAGCTTCAGGCATTACCTGTATTTTCAGGCTCCATTTCGGGAAATCGCCATTATCAATTGAAGTTAGCAGATCGTGCTGTGCAAAATCAGGTGCTTTACCACGCATCATACCAGCCTCTTCGTCGGTAAAGTTTTTTATGCCCTGTTGGGTTTTAAAGTGAAATTTCACCCAGAAACGTTCATTATCGGCATTGATCAATGAAAAAGTGTGGCTTCCGAAACCATCCATGTGGCGGTATCCATAAGGTGTGCCACGGTCCGACATCAGGATAGTAACCTGGTGCAAGCTTTCAGGGTTTAATGACCAGAAATCCCACATCATCGTAGCACTTTTGCAATTGGTATACGGGTCGCGTTTTTGTGTATGGATAAAGTCACCAAACTTTTTAGGGTCTTTAATAAAAAATACCGGGGTATTGTTACCAACCAAATCCCAGTTGCCTTCTTCGGTATAAAATTTTATGGCAAAACCACGTGGATCCCGTTCGGTATCGGCAGAACCCTTTTCGCCGCCAACAGTTGAAAAACGAAGAAATACTTTGGTTTCTTTCCCAATGGCATTAAAAACTTTCGCCCTGGTATATTTTGAAATATCGTGTGTAACAGTAAATGTTCCGTACGCGCCCGAACCTTTGGCATGTACTACCCTTTCAGGGATGCGCTCACGGTTAAAATGAGCCATCTTCTCATGCAAAATGAAATCCTGCAATAAGATCGGCCCGCGTGGACCAAGCGTCATGGAGTTCTCATTTTCTACGTACGGAATGCCCGATGCCGTAGTAAGTTTCTTTTTATTGGTTTCCATAATGTATCGGTTTTGTATATATCAAACTTCATCAAAAAAAATCAATAGACAAAATCAATAATTACTATATTTGAATAGATAAAATCTATATGACCATTGTTCAGTTTGAATATATAGTAGCAGTTGACACCTACCGAAGCTTTGTTGTTGCTGCTGAAAGATGTTTTGTAACCCAGCCTACCCTAAGCATGCAGGTTCAAAAGCTGGAAAATACCCTGGGGATCAAAATATTTGACCGCAGCAAACAACCCGTTACCCCTACAGAAATAGGCATAGAAATTATTGCCCAGGCGCGCACCCTGCTTGCCGAAAGTGAAAAAATAAAAGAGATAATCACCGACAGGCAAAAAGAATTGTCGGGAGAATTAAAGGTAGCTATCATTCCTACTGTCTCTCCTTATATATTACCCAAGATATTGCACGGTTTTGTTGAAAAATATCCGCAGGTAAAACTCATTGTATGGGAGCAAACCACCGAACAGATCATCCAGCAATTAAAAAACGGCACTATTGATTGCGGGATACTTTCAACCCCATTACATGAAAGTACCTTAAAAGAGATACCCGTATTTTATGAAAACTTTGTGGCCTACGTATCCAAAAACAGCAAGCTGTTTAAAAAGAAGAATATCAGCCCAGATGATATTGATATGGAAGAAATTTGGGTACTGAACGAGGGCCACTGTATGCGTGAGCAAGTGTTAAATATTTGCCAGCGGCGTAAGTCGACCAAAGGGTTTCAGCATTTTGAGTACAATACCGGCAGTGTTGAAACCTTAAAGCGTATGGTTGATCAAAACAACGGCGCTACTATACTTCCTGAACTTGCTTTAGCAGATCTGAATGATAAACAACTGGATAAGGTGCGTTACTTTAAATCGCCGGAACCTGCCCGCGAAGTAAGCATAGTTGTGCAAAACAATTTTCTAAAAAAACGCATGATAGATGCCCTTAAAAATGAAATATTGGAGCTCGTACCTAAACGAATGCGCACCAAAAAGAAAAAGGAAGTTATTGATATATAGATATTTATATCATTATTTATAATTATTCTAAATAGTTTGCGGCGGAACATATATCTTTGCCTAGTTTTTAATTAGTCTAAATAAGATATGTACGCCAAAAAACATTACACAACAATTCGCACTTTCCTTCTCTTACTCATCGCTATTTTATATACCAACGTGTCATTTGCCAATATTGATGATAGTGGCAAGGGGATAATTTCAGGCATTGTTTTAACAGATAGTAATAAGCCTGTTGAAAATGCATCTGTAGGTTTAAAAGGAACTTCCTACGGGACCATAACCAACGAAGATGGCCATTTCAAATTAAAAGTACCTGCCGGTAATTACACCTTAGTAGTTAGCCATGTGGGTGCAAAATCTCAGGAATTTCCGGTTGCTGTGAAAGCTTCACAAACAACACAGGTACCTACAATTAAGCTCTCTATTTCAGCAAAAGCATTAGAGGGAGTAACTGTAAGTGCCAATAAAACCAACAAATTCAGCACGAAAAAGAGCGTAGATGTTGCAAAAATACCTTTAGATAACCTGGAGAACCCGCAGGTGTATACTACGATCAATAAAGACCTGATAACAGATCAGCTTGATTTTTCTGAAGATGATGCAATTAGAAATGCACCGGGCTTACAGCAAATGTGGCAAGCTACCGGTCGCGGCGGCGACGGCGGCAGTTATTACAATTCACGTGGCTTTATTTTACAAAGCCAGTTAAGAAACGGTTTAGCAGGCAACATAACCAATACTGTTGATGCCGCTAACCTGGAAAGCATTGAAGTAATAAAAGGCCCGTCTGCTACATTATTTGGCAGCACATTAACTTCCTACGGTGGTTTGATAAACCGTATCACCAAAAAACCATATGATACTGTAGGCGGCGAGGTAACTTACAGTGCCGGAAATTATCATCTTAACCGGGTAAGTGCAGATGTGAATACCCCGCTTGATGCTCAAAAAAACCTACTATTACGAGTAAATACAGCATTCAACTACCAGGGAAGCTTTCTTACTAACGGATATAACAGAAACTTCGTTTTTGATCCAAGCTTATTATATAAGGTAAATAGCAGGTTAACCATACAATTAGATGCTGAATTATCATCAGGTTCAAATACAGCTAACACCACCTACTTTTTCCCTTATGGGCAAAGTATCGCCAGTTTATGC
>Ga0302301_1000086_pt1 | contig 91270 bp, 71 predicted proteins | sample III_Palsa_E1_2_FD_194544 | JGI IMG/M metagenome (GOLD analysis project Ga0302301, IMG submission 194544) | Peat permafrost microbial communities from Stordalen Mire near Abisko, Sweden - III_Palsa_E1_2 | ecosystem: Environmental > Terrestrial > Soil > Palsa > Peat permafrost | place: Sweden... | reverse complement strand
CGATAGCGTGGCAACCTCGTCGCATTTCTATACACGCGACGAGGTTGCCACGCTATCGCTCGCAATGACATATTTATAGTTAATAATAAATCTTTATCTCCTTACTATCATTAACAAACGTGCTATAATCCGTACCGTTCTCGGTATTAGGCCATAACTTCACATGCTCTCCGTTTACTTCAAAGGTTTTTATATGATCTTTAAACCCATGCAAAACCAATTCAATCTTATTGTATTTTGATATAAATGATCCTTCAACTGCTGATAGGGTGATCTCATTATTTGCCGGGTCAAAACTAATCTTACGTTTATAATAAGTTCCTTGTTGATAATCATAAGATGAACCATCGTCCTCATAATAAACAAAGGTGTTTGGGATTGAACCATACCAAACGTTTATTTTTAAAACACCATCGCCTTTTTCATTAGTGCTTTGTATAAGGTTTTGCATAGTTATAATACCGCCAGCTTTAACAAATACCGGCAGATCGGTTAGCGGTGCAGGTACATGTACCTCTCTGCCACCCTCATATTTCTCCCCCGAGCTTAAGCGATACCATTCGCCTTTTGGCAAATACACATCCTCATAAAACTTAGTGCTTTCAACCGGCGCAACCAGTATGGCATCGCCAAATAAGAATTGATTCTGGAATCTTTCAGAATAGATGCTGTCTTCCTGCGTATAATTGATAGCCAGTGTACGGCTTACAGGCAAACCTGTTTGGTGCGACTGGTAATAACTTGAATAGATATAAGGCAACAGTTTATAGCGTTCCTCAATATCTTTCCTGATGATGTCTTCATTTTCTTTACCCCAGCGCCACGGTTCGCGGTAGCTGGTACCAAGTGCAGCATGGTTACGGAACATCGGTGTATAAACGCCTAATGAGTTCCAGCGCACCATTAGTTCAGGAGTTGGATTACCGCTGAATCCGCCGATATCTACCCCTACTAATGACATGCCTGTTATGCCCAAACTATTAACCATACGCTGCCCTAAGAGCATGTGCGCATCATAGGCTGAGTTATCACCCGTCCACACTGCTGAATACCGCTGCGTGCCTGAATAAGCCGCACGCGTAAGCACAAATGGCCGCTTATTACCTAATATCTTTTTAGTGCCTAAAAACGTAGCCTCAGCCATTTGCATACCATAAACATTACGTATTTCGGGCATATAGTACTTGCCAAATTTCACCATCCAGGGGATATCCTGTCCCCAGGCTGCCGGCTCATTCATATCGTTCCAGAAACCCTCAACGCCAGGCTCGGTTAAAGCGGTAAACGATGCGCCCCACCAATCACGGACATCTTTACTGGTAAAATCCGGAAAATGACAACGGCCCGGCCATACACTGCCAATGTATTTTTCACCATCGGGATAAGTGGCAAAGTACCCTTTAGCTACGCCTTCATCATATTGTTTATACCCCGGTTCAATCTTAATACCCGGATCAACAATAGTTACGAGGTGAAAATTCATGCTCTTCAGCTTATCTATCATCGCCTTCGGATCGGGGAAAGTTTCCTTGTTCCACGTAAATATTTTGTAATGATCCATGTAATCAATATCACAATACATTACATCGGCAGGTATTCTATCCTCACGCAGCTTTTCGGCTACGCCTAGCACTTCCTCTGCGCTCATGTAACTCCAACGGCATTGCTGATAACCCAAACTCCATAACGGCGGCATTTCCATCCGGCCGGTTAACCAGGTATAATCTTCAATTATCTGTGCCACGCTTTGCGCGCCGAAAAAGTAATAATTCATGTCACCGGCATCCGCGCCAAACCAACTCATTTGGTCATCAGTCGAAGCGCCAAAATCAAAGTAGCTTTTATGAGTATTATCAAAAAACAGCCCGTAGCTCAACCCATTATGCAGGCCCACAAAAAACGGGAAGGTTTCATATAAAGGATCAGATGTTGGGCCATGATTGGGTGCATCGGTATTCCAGTTTACATAAGAGCTACCGCGACGGTTAAGGTTACCCGTTTTTTCGCCCAGGCCGATAAACTTTTCATCCTTATATAACTTGCGATAATTCACCACCCTCGTCCCCTGCCAGTTGGTGCCATAACGCGGGTCATCTTCGCTCAATACTTTACCATCAGCAGTATAAAAACTAAACCGCAATGGCGATTTATTGATCTTTAAAGTTAAGGCTGATGTATGTATCGTTATCTCGTCAGCAGTTTCCTGATAATCCAGATTGTCGCCTGGCTGTTGAATTACGGCAAATGAAGAATCTGCACTATGCTCCTTACTAATACTTACCCTGATAATTGTAGGACTATAAACCCACATACGCGCCTCGGCATCTTTGGTTTTTATAATTAAAACGTTGTTTTGCTTGTTTACACTCTCGGCATTTCCTATGATTTCTGTCTGCATATGTTGTTGTGCAAATAAGTTACATGAACAAATCACTAACAAGATAACGACTATGCATGAATAACGTTTCATTACTTTAACATTTGGTGTGTGTCAAAAGTAATAATTCTTGCGGGAACGATGCCGAGTTTGGGATTAATTGAATGGTAACAATTGTATATTCTTTTCTTTGCGCGTTATTGTAAGGTTGAAAAGTTCGGCATGACTGAATAATAGCGCAATGACGCGCGGAGAGAGGGAAGGATTTAAAAACAGTTTATTCCTTTTGATAATCTTTCTGTACGATCAAAAAGCTTGCGTGTTCTGTTTTGTGGAATGGGATATCCCAGTTACCTTGATAGGTTACTTTGGTGGGTAATAATTCGCCGTTAAACCTGTTCAGCTCCATATTCATTTGCACATCAAAATCAATGAACATATTATGATACCGCAGATTAACATAGCGGCCCAGGATCTGAAAGGTACGGGTATCGAAAATAGTGGTGAGTTCCTTAATTACTACATCATTATCCTGCGTGCTTGATTTTTGGATCACCCTGAACCGGTAAACCGGGATTGAATCAAGATACGTACCCCGTGCAAACTGGTAATCGTAAAACTGCCGCATATCCGGCGAGAAAATTTCTGTTTTATTGCTGATGAACGGAATGCCATCAACCCTGTGCCCCGGAGCAAATATTAGTGTTTTAAGTTTGTCTTTATAGGATTGATCTTTCCCTCCTGCAGCAGACCCCAACATACTTCCGCTGCTAAAGCCGGAGTTATAGGCATTGGTAAAAATATAATCGAACATATTTACAGTATACAACTGGTACTTGCCATCCTTTTTGTAAATATCGCCGCTGTCGCGTTTAGCTAAATAGGTAATAGTGTGCTTATCGCCAATACTGGTGCGCTTTAACTTGCGGTATACCTTACCGTTGATGTGATTGTTTTTATCGTAAGTATAGATGTAGTTTTCGGCAATAAAAGAATACTTTTTCATATTGCGGAAAGCCTGATAAAAGCTGGTATCAGCCAGTACAGCATCAATAAAATCCTGCACATTTAACCGGTGCGAGCGGATATTTATGGCTGAATCAATTACGATAGTTTGGATAGTATCTGGATTGAACGGTTTTACCTGCTGAGCGCGGGAGGTGAAAGCTAAAAGCAGAAAAGAGAAAGCTAAAAGGATGTTTTTTTTCATCTGAAGATATAGTTTGCTCTCTGGCTGTCATGTTGAGGCACTCGAAACATGCGGGCAAAGGCCTCTGCGCTCACCCTTCGAGTGCCTCAGGGTGACGGCCACATTTGTATGTCTTTAATTCCCCAACTGCTTAATAGCTAAATAAGCCATTAAACCGGTACTAAGCTCCAATGCAGATTCTTCCACATCAAACGTTGGTGTGTGTACAGATGATATGATTCCCCGGCTTTCGTTACGTGTGCCTAAGCGGTAAAAGCATGAATCCACTTCTTGTGAGTAAAAAGCGAAATCCTCTGCTGCCATCCAAATATCCAGGTCGAGCACATTTTCTTTGCCCAGGTATTCTTCGGCGTGTGTGCGGGTTGCTGCGGTCAGTTTTTCTTCGTTCACTAAAAAAGGGTAACCTTTCATAATGTTAAACTCGCAACTGCCGCCCATGCTTTCGGCAATACCTTCCGCCATTTTCTTCATGCGGATGTGTGCATCAGCACGCCATTTCTCATCCATCGTGCGGAATGTACCTTCTAAATAAACCTCGTTAGGAATAACATTGGTAGCGCCATTGGCAATTACCTTACCAAACGACAATACCGACGGATTTTTAGGATCGGCAAAGCGACTCACTACCTGTTGCAGGGCCGTTAGTATATATGCGGTAATCATTACCGGGTCAACGTTTTGTTGTGGTTGTGCGGCATGGCCGCCTTTACCTTTTACAGTAACATAAATTTCATCAGCCGATGCCATGTATTTACCTGCGCGGAAACCTACTTTACCGGCATCTATCAAAGGCATTACATGCTGCCCGATAACTGCCGCAGGTTTAGGGTTTTCTAATACACCTTCCTTTATCATCAGGCTGGCTCCGCCGGGTAGTTTTTCTTCAGCAGGCTGAAAAATGAGCTTTACAGTGCCACCAAATTCGCTTTTAAGACTGGTTAATATATGTGCTGTACCTAATAATGATGAGGTGTGCACATCGTGCCCGCAGGCATGCATTATACCATTATTTTGTGATCTGTAAGGAACATCATTGGCTTCCAATATAGGTAAAGCATCCATATCGGCACGCAGGGCTACTACTTTGTCTGATGGTTTGTCGCCCTTAATCATGGCAACCAAACCTGTGTCGGCCATTTTATGGTATTCAAGGCCCATCTCTTCCAGTTTCCTTGCTACAAAAGCCGATGTTTCCACCTCATGAAATGACAGTTCGGGATGGGTATGTAAATGGCGACGGTTAGCAACAACACCATTAAATATATTGCCGGATAATTCCCTTATCTTTTCTTTGATCATTCTGTATCAAGTTTTGGAAGGTTGATCTTCTCTGGTATAATAAATAAACCGGTAAAACGGTTTTTTAGTTCCTGCATCATTTTCTCCGCCTCAAGCCTCGACCTGAAATCACCTATATGCACCTTAAAATCTGGTGAGCGATAAGTAAGATAAGTACCGATACCAGGATATCTTTCCTGAAACTTTGCCTGTGCATCATACGCATCTTTACGGTCCGATCCGCTGAATATCTGTATGCGATAACCCTCTAAAGATGTAGCTTCCCCACTTTTTCCACTGCCGGTAGTTACATAGCCCTGGATCAGCGAATCTACTTTTGGGTCTTTAACCACCTCCACCTTACCTCGTTCCTGCGCAAACAGTAACGACGGTAAAACAAGCAGGCTAAAAAGCACACAAAGTTTTACCGGCGTTATAATAATTTCAGATAAAGATGCTTTTACCTTCATCTGCTATTTATTTATGCCTGGCCCTGGCCATGGCAGTTTTTGAATTTTTTACCGCTACCGCAAGGGCAAGGATCATTGCGCCCTGTTTTTTGCTCAACCCTAACTGGTGTAGCTTTTTGCTGCTCGCGTGTATCATCAAGCATAGGTATACCACTCGCTGTTGCCAGTTCAGGTTTTGAGGTACGCATTTTTTTCATATCCGTACGTGGCTGCGGTTTTGCTTCGTGAAGCTCTTCCGGCTGTTGCTGCACTGGTATTCCACCTCTGAACAGGAAGCTTACCATCTCTTTATTAACAGCTGCCAGCATATTTCTGAATAACTCAAAAGCTTCAAACTTATATACCAATAATGGGTCCTTTTGTTCGTAAACTGCGTTTTGTACAGATTGCTTTAACTCATCCATCTCGCGTAGGTGCTCTTTCCAGGCATCATCAATTTGAGATAGTGTTACCATTTTTTCAAATGATTTAAACACTTCCAAACCTTTATTCTGAATAGCTTTTTTAAGCGGAACCGCTATTTGTATACCATGCACACCATCGGTAAATGGCACCATAATATTTTCCACATATTCGCCACGGGTGTCAAATACATCTTTTAATACAGGATATGCCTGGTTAGCAATACCCTCTGATTTCCGTTTATAGAAGTCCATTACTTGTTGGAATGTCTTCTCGGTAAGGGCAGTAGAAGACATATGAGCGAATTCATCCTCAGTAGTTTCGATATCAACAGAGAACAAACGAATCACTTCCAGATGGAAGCCTTCGTAGTTATTTTGCTCTTTGTATTCGATAGCGATATCTTCAACTACATCATAAATAGTGTTGCTCAGGTCAACATCCAAACGTTCGCCAAATAAAGCATTTTTACGTTTTGCGTAGATAACCGTACGCTGAGAGTTCATCACATCATCATACTCCAGCAAGCGTTTACGTATACCAAAGTTGTTTTCTTCAACTTTCTTCTGTGCACGCTCAATTGATTTTGAGATCATGGAGTGCTGTATCACTTCGCCTTCTTCAACGCCCATACGCACCATCATATTCGAGATACGCTCTGAACCGAATAAACGCATCAGGTTATCTTCTAATGATACGAAGAACTGACTTGATCCCGGATCGCCCTGGCGACCTGCACGGCCACGCAACTGCCTGTCAACACGGCGTGATTCATGCCTTTCGGTACCTACGATAGCTAAACCACCTGCATCCTTAACATTTGGCCCTAATTTTATATCCGTACCACGGCCAGCCATGTTGGTAGCAATGGTAACTGTGCCTGATTTACCTGCTTCGGCCACAATATCGGCCTCTTTCTGGTGCATCTTAGCGTTTAATACGTTATGTTTAATACCGCGCAGCTTAAGCATACGGCTTAATAATTCCGATATTTCAACTGATGTTGTACCTACCAGTACCGGCCTGCCGGCTTGCGTTAGTTTAACAATTTCATCGGCTACCGCATTGTATTTTTCGCGCACGGTACGGTAAACCAGATCCTGCATATCGGCACGGCTGATTGACGTATTGGTTGGTATTTCAACCACATCCAATTTATATATCTCCCAAAACTCACCTGCTTCGGTAACGGCAGTACCCGTCATACCACAAAGCTTGTGGTACATACGGAAATAGTTTTGCAGAGTAATGGTTGCCATAGTTTGTGTAGCATCCTCAACCTTTACATTTTCTTTAGCTTCAATTGCCTGGTGCAAACCATCAGAATAACGGCGGCCATCCAATACACGGCCTGTTTGCTCATCAACAATTTTTACTTTGCCTTCATCAAGAATATATTCAGTATCTTTTTCAAACAGGGTGTAAGCTTTTAACAACTGGTTTACAGAGTGGATACGTTCTGATTTGATAGAAAAATCACGCATCAGCTCATCTTTGGTTGCTATTTTTTCTTCAGCAGGCATGTTAGATTTTTCAATATCTGCTATTTCAGTACCTACATCCGGCATCACAAAAAAGTGAGGGTCTTCGCCTGATGTTGTTATCAGCTCTATACCTTTTTCAGCAAGCTCAACCTGGTTATTCTTTTCGTCTATCACAAAAAACAGTTCAGAATCTACTTTAGGCATCTCCTTGCTTGAATCCTGCATGTAATAGTTTTCAGTTTTTTGCAAAACCTGCCTGTTAGCCCCCTCACTTAAATATTTGATAAGCGCTTTGCTTTTTGGTAAGCCTCTGTGTGCACGCAGCAAAGCTAAACCACCTTCATCCGGGCCGGTTTTGCCTTCGGCGATCAGTTTTTTAGCTTCATTTAAAACGCCATTTACAAATGTTTTCTGTGCATTTACCAAACGCTCAATACGTGGTTTCAGATCATAAAACTCATGCTCATCACCACGTGGGATCGGGCCGGATATGATCAATGGTGTACGTGCGTCATCTATCAGCACGGAGTCAACCTCATCCACCATAGCAAAATGCAGCTTGCGCTGTACCAGTTCTTCAGGGCTGCGTGTCATATTGTCACGCAGGTAATCAAAGCCAAACTCGTTATTTGTACCAAAAGTAATATCTGCCAGATAAGCCAGGCGGCGTTCTTCAGAATTTGGTTCATGCTTATCAATACAATCAACTGATAAACCGTGGAACTCATATAAAGGCCCCATCCACTCTGAGTCACGGCGTGCCAGGTAATCATTCACTGTTACAATGTGTACACCTTGCCCTGCCAATGCATTTAAATAAGCAGGCAGCGTAGCTACCAGCGTTTTACCTTCACCGGTTGCCATTTCAGCAATTTTGCCCTGGTGCAGTACAATACCACCTATCAACTGTACATCATAGTGTACCATATCCCAGGTAACTTCATTACCTGCAGCCAGCCAGGTGCTGCTGTGTGTAGCTTTGTCGCCTTTTATAACAACGTTTGCTTTTTTGGCAGCCAGGTCGCGGTCAAACTGAGTTGCGGTAACCTCAATGGATTTATTTTCTTTTAACCTGCGTGCAGTTTCTTTCACTACAGCAAAAGCTTCAGGAAGTATATTCATTAAAATATCTTCCAGCTCCTTGTTGCGGTCTTTTTCCAGTTTATCTAACTGGGTATATAGCTCTACTTTTTCGGCTACATCAATATCCAGTTCATTTTCTGTCCTGTCTTTAATAGCCTGTATTTCAGCATCAATACCAGCAAGTCCAACCTTAATTGTTTCTTTAAAATCTATGGTTTTGGCCCTAAGCTCATCATTACTTATATCACCGAGTTTGGCAAATTCGGCCTTTACTTTTTCAACTAAAGGCAAAATGCTTTTTACATCCCGTTCTGATTTGCTTCCAAAAAGCTTACTAATAAAATCTAACATATTAATTTGATATGGTCATATAAACTCAACAATTGCGCCATAGCAATTACAAGGCCATATTGGCAGGCAAATGTAAGAAATTAGTACGGATGTTTTAATGTGCAGATATGCAAATGTGCGGATGTGCAAATATTTTTGATGCTGATTTTGTTAGTTTAATGCTGTTTACTTATTTGCACATTTGCACATCCGCATATTTGCACATCAATTTAATCAGCACATTATAAAAACCTATCTTTGCCGCATGAATATCCTGCTCCTTGGTTCGGGCGGAAGGGAAAGCGCCTTCGCCTGGAAACTAACACAAAGTAATAAATGCCAGCAGCTTTTTATAGCGCCGGGCAATGCCGGCACAGGCCAGTACGGTACTAATGTAAATATTGCGGTTACTGATTTTGAAGGCATCAGGCAATTTGTTTTGGCTAACGCGATAAACATGGTATTAGTTGGCCCCGAAGAACCTTTGGTTAAAGGTATCCATGATTTCTTTTTGACTGATGAACAGCTGAAAAGCATCCCGGTTATCGGCCCGCAAGCTGAGGGTGCACAACTTGAAGGTAGTAAGGATTTCTCGAAACAGTTTATGGAAAGGCATAACATCCCTGCCGCTGCATCGCGCACATTTACCCGCGAAACTTTGCAGGAAGGTTTCGACTATCTGCCAACCATAGGTTTACCCATAGTATTAAAAGCCGACGGTTTAGCTGCAGGTAAGGGCGTATTGATATGCCTTACCGTACAAGAGGCACAGCAGGAACTGATAGAAATGCTCACCAATGCCAAATTTGGCGAAGCCAGCTCGAAGGTGGTGGTTGAGCAATTTTTGCAAGGTATTGAGCTGTCTGTTTTTGTTTTGACGGATGGCAGTAACTATAAAATATTACCATCGGCAAAAGACTATAAGCGTATTGGCGAGGGTGACACCGGTTTAAATACCGGCGGTATGGGTTCTATATCACCAGTCCCATTTGCTGATGCAACTTTTTTGAAAAAGATTGAGGACAGAATCATCATCCCTACTATTGAAGGCTTAAAAAGTGAAAATATTCCTTACAAGGGTTTTATTTTTATTGGACTGATGAACTGCGGAGGCGAGCCTTATATGATAGAGTACAACTGCCGCATGGGTGACCCGGAAACTGAAAGCGTTTTGCCACGTATAGAATCAGACCTGGTGGAACTATTGCTTGGCGTTGCCGAAGGGAATCTGAATGAAAAGGAACTGGTTATATCCAATAAAGTAGCCGCCACGGTAATGATGGTTGCCGGAGGATATCCTGATACTTATTTAAAGGACAAAGTAATGACCGGTATGGATAATGTGCGTGATTCATACGTTTTTCATGCAGGCACTTATCGTGATGGCGATAAGATCAAAACTTCGGGCGGCAGAGTGATCGCTATTACCTCGTTACAAAACGATATGTTCTCGGCCCTGCAACAAGCCACTGCCGATGCCAGCCGCATTTATTATGACGGCATGTATTTCAGGAAAGATATTGGGTTTGATTTGTTGTAATTGAGTTTATTGGGTTGATTAAGTGAATGGTTAGGAATAAATCAACTATTCACCTAATCAACTACTCACTAATTTACATTCCCAAAAATCTCAGTCAATTTCTTTTCCAGGTCGTCACCAAAAAGATTCTTTGCAATTATTTTCCCGTTAGGGTCGATCAAAAAGTTTTGAGGCACCATTTGTATGCCGTATAATATTGCAACGTCGTTTTTCCAACCTTGCAGATCGGCCACCTGTGTCCATGTTAATCCATCTTTGTGTATCGCATTTAGCTAGGCACCTTTAGCTCCGGGCTTATCCAGCGAGATGCCTAAAACGGTAAAATTTATCCCTTCATATTTAATGAACGCCTTAACAACGTTAGGATTCTCAGCCCGGCAGGGGGCACACCACGATGCCCAGAAATCAACCAAAACATACTTACCTCTGAATGAAGATAATTTAACAGCATTACCATTTGTATCTGCCTGGGTAAACTCCGGCGCTATATTGTTGACATCTGTTTTCCTTAGATTATTTAAAAATAGTTGATAGGCTACACCCACCTTTGTCGACCGTACATTTTTTGATAAAGTAAGAAATATAGGTTCTACTGTATCAGCATTTACGTAGCCCCGGGCAATGTTTGGTAAAGCCTGTTCAAGGCTTACGTATGAATCGGGATTTTCGGCAAGAAATTTTCGGCTTAATTGCTTTTTTGCCGCTTCAACTTCGTTAAACTGATCATTGGTTTTCGCGGCTGCCAATTTTTTCATAACCGACTGCATTAGTATATTATAACGATGATAATCGTCATTTATCTTATTACCGTTAACTTTTGCATTGTATAAAGAATCATTGGCGTTTATACTGGTGGCCCCGTTTACAAGGTATATTTGTATTTCATCCGCATTTGATTTTCCCCATATATCATCTAAACCTGAACCCTTACGATCCATCATAACGGTGGCCACTGATGTATCAGGCAGTGTGCCTTTAAATTCAAATTGATGATCTTTAATAACTGCGGAATCCAGCTTATTTTTAACACCATCTCTGTAAATAATAAATACTTTAGACGGATAATTGATAGTATTCAATTTTCCACTTACGGTATAGTTAACTTGGGAAAAACCAAATACAGGCAGGCAAAGCCACAGTAATAAGATCAGATTTTTCATGACAGGTTCAAATGGTTATGAGGTGAAAGTATAAAAAAGTCCGAAAGCTAAACACTTTCGGACTAAGTTTATATCTTCCCGATATTCAACTCTCGATTCTATAATTACATTTTACCGAATATCTCGGTCAGCTTGTTGTCCAGATCACTGCCTCTAAGATCTTTGGCGATGATCTTTCCGGTAGGATCAAGTAAAAAATTATGCGGGATAGATTGTACCGAGTATAAAAGCGCAACTTGATTGCTCCAGGCATTAAGATCTGATACTTGTGTCCAGTTTAAGCCATCGTTTTTTATAGCGTTGATCCATGCTGCTTTGCCATCAGATTTATCAAGCGATACACCTATTATGGTAAAGTTTTTATTTTTAAATTTATTGTAAGCCTTAACTACATTGGGATTTTCAGCACGGCAAGGGCCGCACCATGATGCCCAAAAATCTATCAAAACATATTTACCTCTAAAGGTTGAAAGTGTAACAGGGTTGCCATCCGGATCATTTTGAGTAAAATCAGGAGCAATGGCACCTAATGATGTTGGTTTTAATCCGTCGATACCTTTTCTGATCACTTTACCCGCTTCGGTATCTTTTAAGTTTTGTGATAGCGAATTATACAGATCATTCAGCACCAGATAATCAGGCGATGGGCCTAATGAGCTTAATACCATCAGGCTGAAATAATTATTAGGATTATCTCTGATGAATTTTTCAAAAATTGCTGTTTGCTGATCTGCTAACTGTTTATGCTTTGCATCCTCAGTATTCTGAAATTGTTCTGTATTCTGTTGCGCTGCAGGGGTTGCATCTTCTTCCGCTTTTATTTGCTTTGCTCTGTCAAGTACCGGTGTTAAAAGTACCATTAACTTTGCATAAGCATCATTAACCGCCGAACCTGTAACCTTTGCTTTAGCAACAGAATCTTTTGCTGATGTTACAGTTAGATTTCCTTTTTCAACAAAAAATCTCAAGACATCGGCAGTGTTATTATCTAGTTTTGATGAGCCTACGCCCAGGTGGTCAATAATTAAAAATGCCTGGCTGGGGTCCATCACATCGCCGGTGAATTTAAAGCTTCCCTGCACAATTTCGGCAGAGTCGACTACCTTGTTTGCACCCAGTTGGTAAAATAAAAAGGCTTGAGCAGGTGCGTTTAAAGTACCTATTTTACCTTGTACCGTAAAATTTGCGGGAGTAGGTGTAGGAGTAGTGATCGGAGCTTGCGCAAACGCCAGTGATGGCAATAACGCTATAACGTAAACGAATATTTTTTTCATGAAAAACAATTAGTGCTAAATGCTGTAACGTATAAATCCTTGTGGAATTATATTTTAAATCAATTTTTGATACGTACGCCACCAAAGATCGGGCATTTCGCCGGAAACTGCGGTCTTGTAATCGTCATATTGGCAAGGTACTAAATGAAAACGCTCATTCATTGAGCCGGTATGCGGATAGGGCACCTGCATCCACCAGCGGTCAGATTTTTTGCTTTTTACAAATGTCAGTTCATGCTCATCATTCTTTAAGCTGGTTTTGTAGATCAGGTATTGTGAGCGTGGGTTAAGTGGAAAATCCTTTTTACGGTTATAAAAACCATCAATAAAATACCAAACCATTTGCGCCAGCAGCATAGCCGTTTGGCCATTATTGTCATAAGCCGGATTGAATTCGTAAAAACCTATCGAACTTAGCTTATCATTAAAACCTGCATAGCGGCATAGCTGGCAAGCTTCTTCGGCATAAAAACCATTTGGCGTAGCATTGGCGCTGCCCATAGCATCAGATGAGCGGATGGCATTTATATCAAAACTGATCATGCTCGCATTGCGGATAACTGGCTCGGCTCCAGCAATCTGCCCACTAAATTCACCTAATCGGTGTACATCGAAATACAGCTTTTCCATTACCCGCAAACCTGCCTGGCTTGTAAAATAAGTTTGATAGCCAACGTTACTGTAATTGAACAGGTAATTAGGCTCATGCAAAAATATTTTGCTCAGGTATGATTCCGACGTTGTTTCCATGGTATCATCATGCACATCATCGTTCAGGTCGAAATGAGAATCAATAACTACCAGGTCAACTTTTTGTTCCAGGCTTTCATAACCCAGGTATTGGGCATAGGTAAGATCCTGGCCGCCGCCAATAATTATGGGAATGATATCTTTTTTAACCAATTCGGCTACTACAGTTTTAAGTGCGAAGTAGGTATCGGTAACCGTTGCGCCGGCGCGTATATTACCCAGATCAACAATTTTGGTATTGTAGCTTCCCTCGTTTAGCAGGTACAGTTTTTCGCGCACGTGGTCGGGCGCTAAGCCGCAGCCGGAATTATTAATGGCATTCCGGTCATCAAGCACACCAACAATGGCTATATCTATTTCCTGTTCCAGATCAGGAAAATCGGTAACATATTGTTCTATCCTGTCGCCCAGGTGACTGGCAAAATACCCGTTTTCGGGCACTATAGTTTTAAGATCGACCGGGGTAAAAAAATCGGCTAAGGACATTTTATTAGATCTGCAAATGTGCGGATGTGCAAATATGCAGATTGTTTTGATACGGCCTATGAAAATGTGTAAATAGGTGATGATACGCGGATGTGCAAATATGCGGATGTGCAGATTTTTTTGATGGATTATAGCATTGTGAATTTATAACTAACCCTAAGTCATTTGCATATCTATACATTCACACATCTGCATATCTATATATTTGCACATCCGCATATCAATCTGCACATTTGCACATACACATATCTGCACATCAATAAATGATACTGGTTACAGGCGCAACAGGTTTTTTAGGTTCGGAGCTGGCGAAGCAACTGGTACAACAGGGCCAAACCATACGCTGTACTAAACGCAGTAGTTCGGTAATTCCAAAATTGCTGATCCCGTATCAAAACCAGATAGAATGGGTTGATGCCGATATGATCGACATTTTCGCGTTAGAAGATGCACTTGGGGGAATTACCCAGGTTTATCACTGCGCGGCGTGGGTATCATTAAAGCAGGCCGATAAGCAACCAATGATACGTAACAATGTTACAGGCACCGCCAATTTGGTTAATTTATGTACGCAGTATGGTATAAGGTTAGTACATGTAAGTTCGATAGCGGCCATAGGCACTGCCCTACCCGGCGAATTGATAACCGAAAATAATCATTTAGAAGAGACTACGGAAAACGACGGCTACGCTATATCAAAACTGGAAAGTGAGATGGAAGTGTGGCGTGGTATTGCCGAGGGACTGAACGCGGTAATTGTAAACCCGTCATTAATTGTCGGGGCAAGCGCAGGGACCAATGGCAGCGGACAACTATTTGAAACAGTACGTAAAGGACTTAAATTTTACACAGCAGGCACAAGCGGATTTGTAGATGTGGACGATGTAGCCAAATGCATGATATTACTTATGAACAGCAACATACAAGCTGAACGTTATATTATAAGTGCCGAAAATATTTCATTTAAAGATGCAACTGCCGATATAGCCAATGGCTTTGGCATAAAACCACCTGCAATCCTGGCCAAACCCTGGATGATGGAACTAGCCTGGCGCGGCGCGGCGCTTGCAGCAGTAATTACAGGTAAGTCACCAGCAATTGATAAAATTTCCGCACAAACCGCATCCCAAACGCGTAATTACGATAACTCAAAAATAAAGGCAGTTATTGGGATTGAGTTTAAGAAGATAAGTGAGACGATTAAGGAAGTTTGTGCGGCGTTGAGTCATTAATTATGGAGGCTGACTGGAACTATTAAACAATCGCTTCTTCATGTTTAGCAATAAACAGATCATACTCCATTTGCATCCCTAACCAATAATGGGAACTTATGCCTAAAAGCTTTTCGAGCCTTACAGCTAAGGTGGCTGAGATATTTCTTTTTCCTGCAAATATTTCACTTAAGTGATGTGGCAAAATGTGTAAAGCTTTAGCTACATCCTTTTTAAGTATATTTCTTTCCTCAATCTCTTCCCGCAAAAATTCGCCGGGATGAAATGCTTCTATTTCAATTTCGTTGCCATTATGATCCAATACCTGATTGTTCATAAAGTAAGCCCTCCTGGGCCATAAATTTTAAGAATAGTGATTGTTAATTTCTTCAATACAGATAATTTCAATCCTGCTACCCTGTTCGTTTTCAATTCGGAATATCATACGGTAAGCTTTATTCAGCCTGATAGAATGTTTGCCTTCGTATTTCTTTTCCTTTAATTTCTCAAAATGCAAGCTTCCGATAGCTCTTAAATCAGCCGTGCTATTTGCCTGCCTGATCTGGAACAACCGCTTTTTAAAAGTTTTGATCACTTCGTCCGGAAATGGTGACTTACCGGGAACTTTATTAGAATTGGCCACTTCACCCAGAAAGTGATCTTCAATTTTTACCTGCATTATTAGGTTTGATTAAATGTGATTGTTGTGAGATTTTTCATTTTGAAAAGTTTTTAAGATTTATAACAAATATAAAGAGAAGTATATAAATTACCAAAAAAAGGTTATTTATATTTTTTAGATAATTGACATTCACTTCTCATTACAAAAATTTACCCCAAACTGGCGCAAGTCTTGTGCGAATGGATAAAGCGTAAGCTGACTTGTGCCTGAATAATCTGTTAAGCACAAGTCATCAACCCACAACCCTGCTCACAAGACTTGCGCTATTCGTGTTATTTATAATATATTCATTTTACAAACACAATTAACCCTATCAACTTAATCAACTAATCATTCAGGAATTCATCCAAAATTCGCACATTTGCACATCCGCATATTTGCACATCTAAGTATGCACTTCAAATAATGGATCAATACTTTATTATCGACTTCGACAGTACGTTTACCCAGGTTGAAGCATTAGACGAACTTGCCCGCATATCGTTAAAAAATCATCCCGACCGGGAAAAGATCTACCAACAGATAGAAGAATTAACCAATGCCTCAATGGAAGGCCGGTTATCGTTCACCCAAAGTCTGGAAGCCCGTGTTAAATTATTGCAAGCCAACCGCGATCATTTGAAACAACTGATTACTCATCTGAAGAAAAAAGTATCTACCTCATTTTCGCGTAATACTATCTTTTTTAAAAATCACCAGGATGAAGTGCTTATTGTATCCGGCGGATTTAAAGAGTTTATTATCCCGGTAGTTACCGAGTACCATATTAAAAAAGAAAATATTTATGCCAACACCTTTGTGTTTGACGACGAAGGTAACATCATTGGCTACGACCGTGAAAATCCTCTCTCACAGGAGGGTGGCAAGGTAAAATTGCTTAAAGAGCTTAACCTTCCCGGCGAAATTTTTGGTATTGGCGATGGTTATTCTGATTTCCAGTTAAAGGAGTCTGGTATGATCAAGAAGTTTTTTGCTTTTACTGAAAATATTGAACGTAAATCAGTTGCCGAAAAAGCGGACCATATCACCCCCAGCTTTGATGAATTTTTATACATCAATAAACTGCCGCGGGCTATATCATACCCTAAAAACCGCATAAAATGTTTGGTTGTTGGTAATGTTGATGAAGATGCACTCGCTCAAATGCAGAAAGAGGGTTATAATATTCGTCAGCATGAAAGTATTAACGAAAAGTATCTGGAAGAAGCAGGTATACTTTTTTGCGACGAGGAAAACCAGCCAACGCCGGAGCAACTGCAAAATGCAGGCCGCTTAAAAGTGATAGGCATTTTTGGTAAAATAAGCAGTCGAAAATTAGCAGAAACAGCCTGTGAGAACGGCATCATTATTTTTGACGACCCTAAACATAACCCGCGTAATGACGACTTTATCCCCAAAAGGGTAATGGCTTTTATGAACGAGGGCAAAACCCATACCAGCTGTAATTTCCCCGATCTGCAGCCACCGCGTATTAACAACGCACACCGTTTAATACATATTCACAAAAACGTACCCGGCATACTGGCAAAAATAAATGATGTATTTGCCCGTCACAATATCAATATAGTTGGTGAGTTTTTGGTTACCAACCCGCAAATAGGTTATGTAATAACCGATGTTAATACAGGTTACGATACCCAGGTTCTTAACGAACTGAAAGCGATTGAGCAGACAATAAAATTCCGGTTGTTGTATTAATGGTTAATGGTTGATAGTTCATGGTTCATAACCCAATTGGTTACTATGAACTATCAACCATCAACTAAAAAATTACTTCTCGTTAAGCGGCACTACCAAAACAGGTATTGCGGAATGGCGTACCACATATTCTGCGGTGTCACCCATTAGTAAACGGTCGAACCCTGAACGTTTGTGGGTTCCAACAATGATCAGGTCGGCATTAAATTCATGGCTGCAGCTAATAATACCATCCCCGGTCGACCCGTATTCATTAAATTGAGTGATCTCAAGCTTACCGCCATAACTTTTAGCTATATGTGTTAACATATTTTCGGCAATTTCATTCTGCACATTCAATAATTCCATATTGTCCATATCACTCAAACCCTGCATAGGGGTACCCAGTATAACATCGGCCCCGGTAGTTGTTGTTGGCATAGGTGTTGGCTCAACCATGTGAACCAAGCCAACATGTGCACCTAAAGTTTCGGCAAGCTTAAAACCATATTTGGCGGCATTTTCAGCATATGAGCTGTCATCAACGCCTATTAATATTTTCTTTATCATTTTATATAATTATTAAAGGTTCGGAATATCTGTATATAACAACTGGATGACGATATGTTTTATTGTCAAGCAAAAACATATTAGTACGATTGGGTACGTACAAACTGTTTTATACCCTCTCTCCGCGAAGCGAAGAGAGGATGATCGAACGGCTTAGCGATGATCGGGTGAGTTGTCTGAACTCGAATTTTTGGAATTAGGGAATTTTTAGAATTTGCTTCGTTATTCTGTTAATTCTTAAATTCAATAAATTCCGGTTCAGACAAATTGCACAATTCGCATTGAATAATTTTTCTTTACTACCTTTGGCCCATGTCTTTTACTCCCGAAATTGAACAACGCCTGGCGCAACTGCAGGAAAAATATGAAGCCATGGGTCAGGATATGCCTGCTTACCTTGATGGCTTGCTTTATGCTGATTTTTTGACCTATTGGGATTATATCCATCTGGATACTTTATTAAGCCTGCAAAGCCCTAAAACGCCGTTCCCTGATGAGGAAATATTTATTATTTATCACCAGATAACGGAGCTATATTTTAAACTATCTCTGCATGAATGTAAACAGATAGCTCAGGCACAGCCTTTAACAACCGACTTTTTTACTGCGCGCTTAAAACGTATTAACCGTTATTTTGAGGCGCTTACCCATTCATTCGAAATAATGGTTGACGGGATGGAGAAGGAACAATTCTTAAAGTTCCGGATGTCGTTATTGCCTGCAAGCGGTTTTCAATCGGGACAATACCGGATGATAGAAATTTACGCTACTGATTTTATTAACCTGGTAGCACAGGATAAAAGAGTAGAACTAAGCGCCGCTCCTCTTGAAGAACAATACGAGCATCTATACTGGAAATCGGGCGCTACCGAACTGGCTACAGGCAAAAAAACACTAACGCTTAAACAGTTCGAACATAAATACACCAAAACATTTATTGAACTGGGCCTGGCTGCCAAACAAAATAACTTTAATGCCCTACTGCAACAATTTAAATATGAGGGCCAAAGCACACCTCAACTGGAGGATGAATTAAGGCAACTGGATATTAATGTAAATGTGAACTGGCCATTATCACATTATAAATCGGCAGTGCGTTACCTGCAACGCGACCCTGTTGAAATTAAGGCTACCGGCGGTACCAACTGGCAGAAATACCTGCCTCCGCGTTTTCAGAAACGTATATTTTACCCAAGCCTGTGGAACGATGAAGAAATAGAGAACTGGGGTAAAGGTTGGGTTGAAAAGGTGCTTAATGATGTTCGTGGTTAATTAGATCAAGAATCACCCGTAGATTAAGAGTCATCCCGTCCGCTAGCCAGCGGATCGGGATCTCATAAAGTGAGTTGACCCATGAAGGATACTTAATGTGTGAGGTGCTGATCGGCTGGCTAACGGACAACATGACGAATTCAATAATTTATAATTGTTGGCTCATACGTTTTTGCACCATCCCTTCAATTTCGTCAAAATCTTCAAATCCATTACTTATGAATAATGATTTTTGAGATGAATCTTTACTGATAATTTCGAAACCTGATTTTTTAGCATTAATTTCTCTAATGCCATCTAAATAAATGGATCGATCGGGGCGTTTGGGTACAGACAGTGTAATTGAAGAATTATCTATTATTAATTTGGTGTTATCTACCTGATCGTAATATTTCCTGCAATTATAAAAATAGAAAAAAACGAATATTAAAATTATCGCAACAAATACTAATATGATGGTTGTATTAGGGCTATTAAGTAATACTTTATAGACAACTATTCCAATAAATGTTAAGTATTGAACTGCTAACAAAATTGACATTATTCTTTTCTTTTTATTCCTACTCTCAATCGTTAATAAGTATTCTTTCATAAATGAACCTATTTTAATTGCGCTAAAGATATCTTTACATTCAGCAACGAAGAAATAAATAAAAAAATTCCTAACTTGCCATTTTCCACATTTAATACCTTAAGGCCATGACTGAGACGCTTGATATCAAGATCACGAAAACGCAAAATTCGCGTTTAGATCAAACAGATTTTAACAACCTGCCCTTCGGACGCACATTTTCTGACCACATGTTTGTGGCCGATTATGCCGATGGGGAATGGAAGAATTTTGAGATAGTCCCTTATGGCGATATTGCTTTGAGCCCTGCCATTTCAGCCCTGCACTACGGTCAATCATTTTTTGAAGGCATAAAAGCTTACAAACATGCTGATGGCACCGTATCTATATTTCGCCCGGATAAGAACGCAAAACGTTTTAATAAATCTGCCGAAAGATTGTGCATGCCGGAGTTACCCGAAGATATTTTTGTACAAAGCATAGCCGCCGTTGTTGATATTGACCGCGACTGGATACCCGGCAAAGCACATCACGCTATGTATATCAGGCCGTTTATGTTTGCTACCGATCCATATTTAGGTGTAGCACCATCATCTACCTATAAATACATGGTATTGCTTGGCCCTACCGGACCATATTTTTCAAAAACATTAAGGGTTAAGATCGAAACTTACTATACCCGCTCTGCCGAAGGCGGCATGGGTTATGCAAAATCTTCAGGCAATTATGGCGGCAGTATGCTGCCTGCCAAAAAAGCTACCGAAGAAGGTTTTGACCAGCTGATATGGACCGATGCTAAGGACCATGCTTATATTGAAGAAATGGGCGCAGCCAACGTAATATTTGTATTAGATGGCAAGGTGGTAACCCCATCAACCCGCGATACTATTTTAGACGGCGTTACCCGCGATACCGTTTTAACGCTTGCCCGCGAATGGGGGTATACAGTTGAAGAACGCCGCGTTTCTGTAGCTGAAATTATTGAAGCTGCCAAAAACGGCAAGCTTGACGATGCTTTCGGTGCCGGCACTGCCGCTACCATTGCGCCGGTTGGTTCAATCAGCCTTAACGGTGAAGAATACTTTTTAAGCGATCCTAAAACACGTGAATTTTCGCAAAGAGTATTAAGAGAATTGGATGCCATAAAATATGGCAACGCTAATGATGCTCATGGCTGGAACTATATTGTGAATGGTGAGTAGTGAATGGTGAGTATATATCTGAATAATATTAACAAAAAACGCCCTGATAAACAGGGCGTTTTTTGTTAACGGGTATTTATACGTCATTGAGCAAACAGGTATTTATACGTGTTGTTTGCATACTACTAAATTGTACTTTAGCAGCACCTAAACCTTATCATTTTAAACAGTTAATTAGATGGGGAAAGAAGCAGCCTGGAAACGGGCTGTTTTGTATAAAACCATCTACAGCTATTTAAAAACAGCGAGATTACTCTACTGAAACGGTTAAACCTTCCTGCTGTAAAATTTTACGGTAGATCTCCATTTCGGTGAAAGAGCCTTCTAAAATGGCACATTTGCCTTCATTATGTACCTTCCAGGCAATTTTCTCGGCTTGGGCTTCCGAGTAATCAAGGTACTTCATCATGCAAAAGATCACATGGTCAAAACTATTTACATCGTCATTCCATAAAATAAGGCGGTGAACTTCTTTCAGCCCCACCAATAACTCTTCGAGTGTAAACGTTTCTTCCTGTACTTCAGTTGGCATATGTAACTGCAAATTTACTCAAATTCTATAATAAAACAGTTAAAATTGTGTTCAAGTGAACGAGTTTTGGAATAGTAAATGGTTAACAGCAATTAGCTGGCTAAATTTCCTGTTTTTGTTCAATACTTACTAAATCATCCAACATAAAATATAAATGAAAAAAATCTCCCGCTATTTTGCCGCTATTATTACCCTTCAACTTATTGCAACCTTTATATGCCATGCGCAAACATCACCAAATCTTATCCTGAAAACACCACCCAAAAATGTGGCTATTGACGGCAATATTAAGGAATGGGGTGATAGCCTAAGTTATTACAGCCCCGAAGAAAGAATTAATTATATGCTAGCTAATAATAAAGACACACTTTATTTAGCCGTAAAAATATATGATAAAACAGAAATAGCACGTGTATTACATGCCGGTTTAACGTTTAGCATCGACCCTAAAGGCAAAAAAAAGCAAACCTTTAGCATCACCTTCCCGCTCAATGTGCAGGGAAGTGCTTCAGTACCTTTTAACCATCATGCTGAAGGAGATGAAGATGCCGTTACCCAGGAGGACCGCGATGAACTGATGCGTGAACGTATAACCACATTAAGGGGCATTAAGGTAGTGGGATTTAAAGACATTGAGGATGATATGATAACCACCTCTAATACTTACGGCATACAAACTGCCCTTAATTATGATGATGCCGGAAACCTAACCTGCGAAGCGGCTATCCCTATGAAATTTTTCCATGCTGATAATGCGCTTAAAACTCAATGGGCTTTTAATATTCAAATTAATGGCATACAGCGCCCGGCACCAACCAGCAGCGATGCTAACGGTGGTGGCGGTGGTGGTCATAACGGCGGCATGGGTGGTGGCGGTGGCGGTATGGGTGGTGGCGGCGGACGACATGGCGGCGGCGGACATCACGGTGGCGGCAGTGGTGCAACCAGCACAGACATGGGCGAAATTGCAAAAACGGTTGATTTTTGGGGTAAGTTCTATTTAGCGAAAGATCAGTAGGCGGTTAATGGAAAGTTACGAAGTTTTGAAAACTTCGTAACTTTTATTCGCTGTACGACTTATTATAAACTACTCCACTTTATACCGGTACACCTTTCGGCCTAAATACCCATTCTCATCAAGGCCTTCCACTACTATACGGTAAATGCCTTTGGTATCATTGTTATAAAACTCAAATGAGGCTTTTCCATCTTTGTCAGTTATAATATTGGGATTCCAATATATGGTTGATCGCAAATCAGGCACATTTATAGTTGAGGAAATGGCATCATATTTTGGTGAATAAAAAGCACGTGCCTTATAAAAGCCTTCAAAGTTATAGGTGATAAGCCCTGCCGGTATTATACTGCTTGCATAATTAGGATCTCCGCCACGTTTAGTAGTAATTAAGAAAACACCCGCCGCTCCCTCGTTCCCATAAATCGCTTTGTTAGCCCCGCTTGTAAATATTTCAACGCTATAAACATCACTAACACTTATGTCAGCCAATATGGTTCCAGGCTCTACCATACCATCAACTAATACAAGCATTACATTATTTGAAAGCCCCAATGCGTGCAAGTAATGCGGTGTGCCATCAGTTCCAAATGATACATCCATAACCCTGCCATTCAAACAATCCAAAAGTGTTATACAAGTACTCAACTTATCTGCCGTAAATACCTGGTCTGCGTTGCCAGGGCCATGCGGGTTGGCTGAATAAGCAAGCTTAGGCTGAGCCTTCCCTTTAATTATGACTTCTTTAAGATGCCTTGCATCTGTTAATGAATCTTGTTTAAACTTCGCCTGGTAGTCCGATATGTTATTTATCATTTCAGGTGTAAGGCGTACTGCTGTATCAGTATTTATTTTATTTTTTAATATTAACGGGTAATTTGCATTTTTAACATATATCATCACATTGCTACCATTCTTCTCTTTCCGGGCACGTAGTATTATTTTAGATGTATCTGAAAAATCAAGGTCGGTGAATTTAAAATTACCATTAATATCAGTTACGGTATCAGCATGAAAATTATCTTTTAATGCCGCGAGTATAACTTTACCATTTGGCACAGGTTTACCACCCGGTGTTTTTAACATACCTTCAATTTCAAGTGCTTTTTCAGGCTGATACGCCATTTGTAAACTATCATGCTTCAAAATTTGCTGCCATTCAAACCTGCGATATCCTTGAGTTAGCATCAGTATATCCAGATCGGCCCTCGTTTGGTCATTCGCGTTGTTGAAATAATAATTAGGCTGTTCAATATACCCTTTCAAGTCTGAGGTAAGCAGCAAATTATTCAAAATGGTACTTTCCGAGTTTTCATTTACGGGTACTCTACTTTCATTGATCACCGATACGGAGAAACTACCCACAACAGCCTTGTTATTCTCTCCTTTTGTACTCATCTCTATTTTAACCTTTTCCCTGGTTGAATAGGTTTTAGCTGCAGATATTGCCATTTTAATGGTATCATCATTCTGCACAAATATTATACGCTCATTTAGCGGCTCACCAGCTTGCGAAAACAGCGTAAACTGCACTATACCAGAGGGGAAACGGCTTTTTGCTATTTGTGTGGTAAACACAGGGGTTACCAGTTTCGCTTGAGCAGTATAAAAAACTTTACCGCCGGCCTGTGCCAACAAGTAAAATGCAGTGTTTTTATTAGCCTCAAATAATTTATCATTGGCAGCTATTTTCACATAAATACTATCAGCCTGGCTATTGTTAAGGGTAATTGTGTACCCCTCTTCTTGAGCTGCCGGAAGATCAACGGTATACCGAGAACCGTCGGCACAGGTTATTTTAGCTTTATACGTTTTACCGGATTGTGGCTGCAATGGGAATACGCCCATGCCTAAATGCTGTGTGGCAAAAGCGGCCACTTCATTTCCTTCATTATCAGTTATAACACCGGTAACATTTTCACCAAGTCCGTTAGCGTTTACAGCTTTCGCTGCTACTTTTGAACGCAATCCATTTACTAGTTCACCTCCTTCAGGGAAGAACTGCACATCGGGTTTGAGTTTTACAGGTTGGGTTTGCGTTACTGATGCCGATATAGATGAGGGCAAAACACGTTGCACACCGCCAATACAAATTTCCTGGTTATAAAAATAATCCGTGGCGGAATTTCTCATCCAATTGGTATAAGCCCTTATGTGATAAATGCCTGGCTTTGCTGAGTGGGGAAGATCAAAGTTTCCGCAAGCAGTGCCAATTGTAAGTTTTAAGCTCTGCTTATCGATAATTGAATCCTGGTTGTTAATCAGTTCGCAGTGTAAAACTCCACTTAATACAGATAATTGATTAAATGCACCCGTTACTGTGTACGATTTATACCAAACTGTATCTCCGGGCATATAGTACGATCTATCCAATTGCAGGTAAGTTTTTTCTACCGGATGAGTGCCATAGTACTGTGATAATGATAACACAGCATGATTTAATAATGTACTATCATTTTGCGCAAACGATGCAAGGCTTGTGAATGAAAGAAGTATAACTAACAGGTAGTTCTTTATTTTCATATGGTATTGGTTAGGCTAATGCAAAATAACAATAGTTTTTGACATTACTCCACTTTATACCTATACACCTGTCTGCCTATATTACCATCAATATCAATACCTTCAACTGTTACACGGTAAGTGCCTTTGCTACCCGCGTTAAAAAAATCGAATGAGGCATTTCCATCTTTATCAGTGACGATACTAGGGTTCCAGTATATGGTTGAGCGCAGATCGGCTATGGCGGCGTTAGTTTTAGGGTCATCATATTGCGGCGAATAAAATATCCTTGCTTTATAATATCCTTTAGGTGATAAAACAATGATGCCCGGTGCAGGACGGCTTAAATAAGATTTATTCTCATCGCCTCTTTTCATCGTGATCAATAGAACTCCGCCGGGGCCGGCCTGGCCTCCATATATAGAGTAATATTCAGGTGTTCGCAATACTTCTACGCTTGCTATATCATCAACGTTTATAGAGCTAAAATCAGTATTCGGGAGAAACATACCATCAACATTAATTGTTAAAGCCCCACCCCTGGTTGAATAAGGCACACCATTACGAAAAATAACTCCCAGCAGGCGACCCTGCAAACAAACATCCAATGTAGCGCAACCCATTAACTGGTCGCTTGTTATTACCTGATCGGCATTGCCGGGGCCATTTAAATTTTCGGAGTTTTTTAATACCGGGCGGGTACTCTTGATCACCACTTCTTTTAAAGCAATAACATGATTGCCTACGCCATATTTTAATTGTGCATCGTAATAACTTTTACTGCTTTGCAAATACGCAGATAACCCATCACTTACACTCACCTGCATATCGGGCGCATTTTTATTCTGTGATACAATCTGTGGATTTACATCATCCAGGTCTATCTCAACATTCTTACGATTCTTCTCAGTACGTGCCTGTACAACAAACCGCAGGCTATCCTTAAATATCATATTATTAAATACAAACCTGCCTTTTTCATCGGCTACGGTATCCATAAAAAACGTTCCGTTCGTGTTTGACAATATAGTAACCTTACCATGCGGTACCGGCTTACCACCTGATGTTCTGACATACCCACTTATCTTCAGCAATTTCTCAGGCTCGTGAGTTATCGGCGCAAAATCATCTTTTAATATCTTCCTCCATTCAAACCGGCGATAGCCCTGGGTTAGCATCAGCACATCCACATCGGCCCGCGTTTTTTCATTTACATTGGTAAAGTAATAATTGGGTTTTTCAATATATCCCTTCAGATCAGAGGTAAGCAAAATATTAGATAAGATGGTGCTTTCATCGGCCTCATTAACCGGCACTTTCGTATCATCCACTACTGAAACCGAAAAACTACCCCGTATTGGCTGCGCATCGCCATTTTTGGCATTTAAATTTACTTTAACCTTTTCGCGTGTGGCATAGGTTTGTTTGGTGGTGCTTACATCCAGTTTTAACTGATCGGGATTTTGGATAAATACCAGGCGTTCATTTAAAGGTTCGCCTTTTGATGAAAACAAGGTAAACTGTATGATCCCCGACGGGAATCTGCTTTTTGGGATCGAGGCCGTAAAATTGCTCACACTGGCTTTGCTTCTGGCGGCATAATAGATCTGCCCGTCAGACTGGCCTACAACACTGATGGTATCGCCAGGATTTTCAATAAGCTGATTATGGCTTGCAGATATTTTCAGATTCAGATTATCCGGATCGGTATTATCTATCGCCATCACAAAACCTTTAGTTGCTGCTATGGGCAGATTGATGGTTTTTTCAGAACCATCAGCAAAAGTAATATTGGCTTTATATATACGGTCGGGCAGCGGATCTATATTAAACTCGCCCATACCCAGGTGTTGTGTACTAAAAGTGGTTATGGGATTATTCTGGTCGTCGGTAACCGTTCCTTTTATATCCGCACCCAAACCATCAGAGCCCGTTGCCTTGAAAGCTACTTTTGAGTCGACACCCACAATCATATTACCGCTTTCGGGAAAAAACTGTACATCAACGTTGCCCGATGTTGTTTTTACAGGTATAACCTTGGTTACAAGACTTTTATCTGTCAGTTTAATAGTAGTAGTAATATTACCCGATCTCAAATCCCCAGCCTGTGGATCAACAAAGCTGATATTCAGGTTGCCTTTATCATCTGTTATCCCCTTCCCTTTTATAACTGTTTTTGTATTAAGACCTACCGAAAATTTTACTTCCTTACCTATATAAGGTAAGCCATCCATATTAGCATAATTAATAACGGCATTTACCTGCTGTTTGCCATTTTGTGTTGTATAGGTGTAGTTTGTTTTGGTGAAAACTTTATTGGTTGTAGAATTTACAATAGTGATCACCTTATCAAAAAAATAATCCTCACCGGCGTTACGCATCCAATTGGTGTAGGCTCTTATACGGTAATTGCCTTCTTCGAGTGTATCTGGCAAAGCAAAATCGCCATAGGCGAGGCCGCTTTGCAAAGGCAGTTTAATGCTTTGCTTTACCGAATCTTTATCATCGATCAACTCAACCATTAAATTGCCGCTTAAGCCTGATAGCTGATGTTTGCTGCCTATGGTAACATAAGCCTTGAACCATATATCATCGCCAACGGAATAATAAGGTTTATCAAATTGCAGGTATACTTTTTCAGGAATATTATTTTCCTTCCATTTATTAAGCTGTTCAGCTATTTTTTGGATAGGATAATCATCAGAATTTACAAAACCGGCTATAGCTATAACACTACTGATTATCAATAACCCTGTAATTAATTTCTTATAATTCATATTGATAAAATTATATTATAATTAATATATAATAACCGGGAGTATTATAACAAATGTGTTACTTTAACATTAAGAAGAAATTAGAATCAAGAATAAGGATATAAACACAGGCAATATTTTTAGTCTTGATTCCCTGACTCTCAACTCTTGATTCTCGCTATCAAAACTTATTCTTCCACATCATACTTTCAACCGGGCGGGTAGTGGGATTGTTGTATTTGGCGTTGCCTTTGGTATTGTACATGGTTTCGATTTCGCCTTCAACAACAAAGTAAATAAGCTGGCCTATTGGCATGCCCGCATAAATTTTTACCGGTTGCGCGCATGATATTTCAAGCGTCCAGGTGTTGCAAAAACCCACATCGCCTTTACCTGCTGTGGCGTGTATATCAATACCTAAACGGCCTGTGCTTGATTTTCCTTCTAAAAAAGGCACATGGGCGTGGGTTTCGGTATATTCCAGTGTAACACCCAGGTATAGGGTATTTGGTTGTAAAACAAACCCATCTTTTGGGATCTCAAAGTAATCTATCTCATTATGGAGTTTAGCATCCAGCACTCTATCGCGGTAAGTAGCCAGGTGTTTGCCTAAATGCACATCATAAGAGTTGGTACCTAAACCTGCGCGATCAAATGGTTCAATAATAATAGTGCCTTTATCGATCTCTTCGAGTATGCGTTTGTCTGATAATATCATAATTTAGGATGTATATGGCTAAATTAGAATTATTTGACATAAGTTTGCCATCCTTTTTGCAATTTTACTTTTATGGCTATAGCATACCGGCAGCGAGTTGATGATGACACTGAATTTGCCCTCTGGAAAATAGAGGAATCGGCAGATGAATTGTACAGTCAGCTGCAATTAGATGAGGATGAGCAGGCTTTTTTTGAGCAGCTAAGCAAAGGCAAACGCCACTTGCACTGGCTGGGTACGCGTGTATTATTACGCAAAATGCTGCAAACCGATGCATTTATTGATTGTAAGGTTGATGCCCATGGCAAACCTTACCTGGTAAATATGCCTTACCAGATCTCTATGAGTCATTCATTTGATTATGCCGCAGTAATGATCAGCAAAAGAAGCCCGGTAGGTATTGATATTGAACTGATAAAGGAAAAGGTGGAACGCATAGCCGGAAAATTTATGCGCCCCGAAGAAATGGCCTTTATTACTACTGACGAGCATCGGATAGAACAGTTATACGTATGCTGGTGTGCCAAAGAAGCTGTTTACAAATGCTACGGACAAAAAGAGGTATCATTTGCTGATAATATTTTGCTGGAACCATTTGCTTTTGCCAAACAAGGTGAATTAAATGTGTATCTGGATAAAGAGCCGGTAAAGAACGATTATAAAGTGGAATACATGCAGTATGATGATTATATGATTGGATATGTAAAGGGCTGATGAAATGAAAAACAAACAGGTAGAATTTCAGGATTGGGGATTAATAGATTATCAGCAGGCATGGGATAAACAGGAGGAAATATTTAACAGCACTGTTAAATTAAAAATGGATATCCGTAACAAACAGGCTGCAATGGCAGTACCCGCAGACGGCGTTCCTACTGATACCGATGAGATATTAACACCTAATTATTTAATTTTTTGCGAGCATCCGCATGTGTATACTTTGGGCAAAAGCGGTAAAGCTGAACATTTATTGCTTGATGAGCAGGGATTAAAGGAAAAAGATGCCGTTTATTACCCGGTTAACCGCGGTGGCGATATTACCTACCACGGCCCCGGCCAGATAGTTAGTTACCCTATACTCGACCTTGATAATTTTTTTACTGACATCCATTTATACCTGCGTACCCTTGAAGAAGCGGTTATACTTACACTTGCCGATTACGGTTTAAAAGCAGGCAGGTACCCCGGCTATACCGGCGTTTGGTTTGATGCCGATAATGAACGTGCCCGCAAAATATGTGCTATGGGTGTGCGCTGCAGCAGATGGGTTACCATGCATGGCCTGGCATTAAACGTAAACACCAATCTTGATTACTTTAAAAACATGATACCTTGTGGTATCGATGATAAAGATGTTACCTCGATGCAAAAAGAATTAGGTACATCAGTTGATATTAATGAAGTTAAAAAAATCCTTACACATCATATTTCCGTATTATTTGATATGGAGATATTATGAAAGCATTACAAATAATTTTATTTACACTAATTACCCTAACAGGGTGCGCGAAAAAGGCTGATCCAGCCGTAACAAAAATGAATAACGATACTACTCAAACTGCTACTCCGTCTTCGGGTTTACTTACTTATCTAGCATTAGGCGATTCATATACCGTTGGCGAAGCTGAGCCCTATAATGAATGTTTCCCTGCACAATTAACCGCTTTGCTAAATACAGCAAAGTTTGGATTTGCCCCGCCAACTATTATAGCAACTACCGGCTGGACAACCGCTAACTTAATATACGCCATTGCCAACAGTGGCATCACCCAAAAAAAGTATGATTTTGTTACGCTGCTTATTGGCGTAAACGATCAGTTTCAAGGCGTGCCTCAGAGTACTTATAATACCAATTTTGTACAGCTGCTACATACAGCTATTAATTTTGTAAATGGCGACAGCACCCGTGTTTTTGTATTATCGATCCCGGATTATGGCGTAACACCATTTGCAGCAGGGCGCGATAGTATTATAGGCCCGGAAATTGACGAGTTTAACGCCATTAATAAAATCGAAAGTATTCAAGCCGGTGTTAATTACCTCGATATAACTGCAATTTCAAGAGAAGCGGCTACCGACCCCACGCTTATTGCTCCCGACGGATTACACCCATCAGGAAAAATGTATACACTTTGGGTGCAGCAATTGTATCCAATGATTGCGGCGAGGCTGAAAAAATAAATGCTTTGATTTGTTACATTTTCTTAAATTCGTATAAAGCATAATGTTATGAGTGTTATTAATTATCCATTGAGCAATGTACAAATTGAACTGATGAAATTATTCAGCACTAATCTTTCTGATAAAGAGCTTATAGAGCTAAAAGATATGCTGGGAAAGTTTTATGCCGATAAAGCTACTTCACAAGCTGATGCTATTTGGGAAGAGCGGGGGTTAAGCAATGAGGATATGGACAACTTGCTTAATCAACAATCTTAAATTATTGTGTTAGTTGTAATTGATACAAACGTATTATTAGTATCCATTTCTGCCAGATCATACAACTATTTATTATAACCTCAACCTTAAAACAATGATAAAGATGATAATAAATTTGTTGATTGTGCATTTGCAGTAAATGCAGATTTCATAATCACCAACGACAGTCATTTTAATATTTTGAAAACTATTGACTTTCCTTCTATTCCTATTCTTAGTTTAGTTGAATTTAAGGTGCTATTAGAGAAAAACAAGATACTTCAATAGTTAACACTCCGGCAAACTCAACGGTATATTTATCGCCAGCCCACCGTCTGATGTTTCTTTATATTTTGAGTTCATATCCTGTGCAGTTTGCCACATGGTTCTGACTACAGCATCCAAACTTACTTTAGCATTTTCAGGGTTGCTTTGCAGGGCCAGTTGCGAGGCAGTTATGGCTTTAATCGCCCCCATTGTATTACGCTCAATGCAGGGCACTTGTACCAGCCCGCCTATCGGGTCGCAGGTTAGGCCCAGGTGATGCTCCATAGCAATTTCGGCAGCCATTAGTACCTGGCGCTGCGTGCCGCCCAAACATTCTGTTAAGGCCGCTGCTGCCATAGCTGATGATACGCCGATCTCGGCCTGGCATCCACCCATCGCTGCAGATATGGTAGCACCCTTTTTAAATATGCTGCCAATTTCTGACGCAGTAAACATAAATTGTATGATCTGGTCATCAGTATAACCATCACAAAAAGCAATGTAATATAACAGTACGGCAGGTATAACACCTGCTGCACCATTGGTTGGTGCCGTAACTACACGGCCAAAAGAAGCATTTTCCTCATTAATGGATAAGGCGAAACAACTTACCCAGTCTAATATATTTTTAAAGCCACTACCAGTTTGGCGTATAGCCCTTACCCATTCATCAAAAGTATTATAGGTATAACTGCCAATCAACTTTTTGTTAAGGTTAGCAGCTCGGCGCGATACGTTTAAGCCTCCCGGTAAGCTACCTTTGGTATGGCAGCCACGGTACATACATTCCTTCATCACCCTGAAAATATTGAGTACACCAGCACGTACTTCCGGCTCATTGCGCCAGGCCAGCTCATTTTCCATTACCACTTCTGATATTTTAAGTCCGGTTTTAATGCACCAGTGCAACAGATCGCCTGCTGTATCAATAGGGAAAGGTAAGTCAACTTCTGTTTTCGACTGGTTTTGCTCACCTTCTTTTACCACAAAGCCACCGCCTATAGAGTAGAACGTCGCTGATATAGCTTTATCACCCATTAAAAATGCCTGAAATGTAACTGCATTAGGGTGATAGGGCAAGCTTTCATTAAATAAGAACAAAAGATCATCCTGTGCAGAAAATGTAATTTCGGTGTCACCGGCCAGCATTAATTTACCGCATGTTTTAATACTGTTGATCTTGGTATCAATAGCATTTACATCAAAAGTTACCGGATCATCGCCGCTTAGGCCTAATAGTATGGCAATATCAGTTCCGTGGCCTTTTCCCGTTTTAGCAAGTGAACCATAAAGTAATATCTTAATCCCTTCAACCAATGGCAATAAATCCTGTTGCTCCAGCATCTGCACAAATTGCTGTGCAGCACGCCATGGGCCGAGTGTGTGTGAACTTGATGGGCCAATGCCTATCTTAAACATATCAAATACCGAAATCTGCTCTCTTTGCATGGCTCAAAATTAATAATATTCTATCCGATTATGCTTTTCAAATAAAATTCACATTTGCTATTAATTAACACGTTTTTTTATATTTTGCAGATAATTTAAATCACTATTACTTAAACCCTAAAACTCAATGAACAATTACGACCCTAATTCAGCAGCAGGCGCAGGCCTTGTATTCGCAATTCTTGGTGTTCTTATTATACCGATGATTATTGTATACATTATCACCGTTGCCGGCATGTGGAAAACATTTACTAAAGCTGGCAAGCCGGGATGGGCGGCTATCATACCCATTTACAATTATATTGTTATGCTTGAAATTGTAGGCAAACCAATATGGTGGATATTCTTAATATTATTTCCTTGTACCTCATTGATCTTCTCTGTATGGACTATAAACTTACTGAGCAAAAGCTTTGGTAATGGTGAAGGCTTCACAATTGGATTAATTTTTTTACCATTTATATTCTTTCCTGTTTTAGGATTTGGCAGCAGTGTATACTTGGGCCCTTCAGCAAAAGAGGCAAGAGCTTTTAGCCCAAACAATTTTCAGGATCCTTTTAATAACCCGCCGCAGATTTAATGCAGCTTAAAATACTTTCAACACAAATATTTTGCAGCCTTTGGATTACGACCAACTGGCTGCAAAATCATTTGCTCCCCTGCCCTTTTAAATATATTACTGGAATTGATTGCCCCGGCTGTGGATTTCAGCGATCTGTAATTGCGCTTATACAAGGCAATTGGTATAAAAGCTTTATACTGTATCCTCCGGCAATACCACTACTGTTATTTTTTGCCTATGGCTTGGCCGATAAATTTTTTAAGCTGGATAACTCAAAAGACCATTATAAAAAAACATTTTTTATAATAACCGGCTCCATAGTGTTAATCAGCTATATATTCAAAATGTATAACTTATATGCGCATTACACTATCTCTGTTTGAGCGGTAAGGTAACTGTAGTCTTTTATTATAGTTTGCAAAAACTGCATACTATTCATATTTGGGGGCAAATTAACCTCTAAAAGCTGCCTCATTTTATCGGCCATAGTATATACAAGCTGATTATTGCCTGTTTTCATATAGTTATCAATGATCTCATGTATTAAGCCGATATCTTTATCAGTTAACTGCGATGCCTGTAAAAATGTGGGTTGATACTCATTGCCAGTATTCACAAAAACAATATTGTTCATTTGGCTGCGGGGATGGGTTTTAATTAATACTGTACCTGCAACCAGGTCGCCAACCCGCTGCCCGTTTTCTGTCATAACTGTGGTAACCAACGCACATATTCCGCTGGTGATCCCAAAATCAACCAACCTAAATAGCCAGCGCAATAAATACTGGCTAAATTTAGGCCGTGCACCGTTTAAGCTGATCACCCTTATCTTCATCACCCTTTTACCCAAGCTTTGTCCATTAAAAAACACTTCGCACAAAAGGTCATAAAAAACGAACATCACCCCGATAAGTATAAGAAATATTTTGGAACCCATACCCGGAAGGCTGGCTAATAATATTATACCAACAAAAGCAAAGCCCAAAAATATACCATAATCAAGCAGTAAGGCTAATATTCTTTCGCCTAAACCGCCTATTTCATATTCAATATCAATATTCTGTGTTGTACGTACGCTTATAGTTTCCATCTTTAACAAATATAAAATTGTTATTGAAAATATAGTTGCAGATTGAAATTTTGTCGTTATTTTAACAGAAAAATAAACCTTATAAAATGCGCGAAGCCCTGTTTATTAAACAAAATACACAACGGTGGAAAGACTATGAAAATCAAAAAGTAACCGGCCCTGATGAGCTTGCCGAATCTTTTATAAGCATAACCGATGATCTTGCTTATGCCAGAACATTTTATCCGGAATCAAATACCACTAAATATTTAAACGGGCTTGCGGCCAGGTTTCATCAATCTATTTATAAAAACAGAAAAGAAAAAACCAACCGGTTCATCAGCTTTTGGAAATTTGAACTTCCGCTGGTATTTTACAAGCATCGCAGGCAATTATTATATGCTTTCTTATTTTTCATGGTTTTTAGTTTGGTGGGCTGGCTCTCTGCCAAATACGACAGCACATTTGTACGCCTTATACTTGGCAATGATTATGTTAACATGACCAATGAAAATATTGCCAAAGGCGACCCTTTTGGCGTATATAAACAAAACGATCCATCATTAATGTTCGTAATGATAGCAGCAAATAACATAAGGGTTGAGCTGGCAACTTTTGTAATGGGTATTTTTCTTTCTGTGGGCACTGTTTATGAACTTATGTTCAACGGGCTTATGATCGGTTCGTTTGAATATTATTTTTTCAGCAGGGGTTTGGGCCTGCAATCGGTTTTGGTAATATGGTTGCACGGAACATTGGAAATATCGGCCATTATATTAGCTGGCGGAGCTGGCCTGATATTGGGCAATAGTATACTTTTCCCAAAAACATATACCCGTTTAGCATCATTAAAAAATGGCGCAAAAGATGGCTTAAAAATAGCTATAGGTGTAATACCTATATTTATAATCGCCGCATTTTTCGAAGGCTTTGTTACCCGCCATACCGAAATGCCAACCTGGGCAAGTTCGCTCATTTTAACCTGCTCACTATTATTCATAATATGGTATGTAATACTGTACCCTTCCTATTTAAATAAAAAACTAAATAATAATAATAATATAATAATAATAACCTTAACCTTGATGAAACATCCAATTGAACTAAGGCGCATCCGCGATTTTGGCCAGGTGATTAACGATACTTTTACCTTTTTTAAAGAAAACCTTAAACCACTGCTTAAAGTACTGTTTATTATATGCGGCCTTTTTATTCTTATAGGTATAATTTCAAGCGTATTTACCTATATGAACATAAGCAGTGTATTTCATTTTGATCCAAATACATATGACGGGGAAACAAAAACATATACCTATGTCATGAATGTTTTTATTACGGCTATTATTTCAGTGCTAACGCAGGCATTTATTTTCCTTACTGCATTGTGTTATATTTCAGTTTATCTCCAAAAAAACAATCAAACACCTACGTTGACTGAGGTGTGGGGATATTTCAAGTTTTACTTTTTCAGGGTATTATTAAGCGGCATATTAATTTCCATTTTGCTGATGGTAGGCACTATGCTTTGTCTTTTCCCAGGAATTTGGCTATTCCCTATTCTTTATTTGATCGTACCAGTTATTGTTATAGAAAACACCTCCTTTAGCTATGCTTTTAACAAAAGTTTCCGGCTTATTAAAGACAACTGGTGGTTTGTATTCGGCGTTATTTTTGTCCTGTTTTTAATTGTAGGAGTAATAAATTCATGTGTTGGGATTCCTTTAACTATCATCACAACCGGCGGCAAGTTTTTAACGCTTAAAAGCTTTAAACTGCCTGTCATAATTATATTGAGTGTTTTGCGGAACATACTTTTAATTGCTTATGTTTTACCCGCTATTGGTTTAAGTTTGTGCTACTTTACCCTGGCTGAACAAAAGGACGGGACAGGCTTATTAGACCGTATAGAAAAATTAGGTAAGAATGATGAAAATAATTCGACTTTACCGGCTGAGGAATATTAAGCATATGCACAGATTTAATGCATTTTTTACGCTGATAATTACTTTACTATTCTTAAATACTGCTTATGCGGGAGCCAAAAAAATTACGGTTAAAAAAGCACCGGCCATAGTACAAATTGATACCTCAAAAATACAGGTCAAAAAATTTGATGCAACTGCAATAAACAAGTTTAAGGCAGATCCTGATTTTAATTATAACGACACTCCTGATGCTGGCGAACCCTCACTTTGGTCACGTTTTTGGGCATGGGTGTGGAGTGCATTATCAAATTTGATGGGCCGCGTGCCCTATAGCGGTACAATTATAAAATATGTGCTGATAGGCATATCTGTTGCACTTATATTATATGTTATATCTAAATCAATTGATATAGACCCGGTTAGGTTATGGCGTGGCGAAGCAAAAAAGATAGATGTAAACTATAGCGAGTCGCTGGAGAACATACATGAAATTAATTTTGACAGCGAAATAGAAAACGCCATATCGCAAAGTAATTACCGCCTTGCCGTGCGCTTGCTGTATTTAAAATGCCTTAAACAGTTAAGCGATACACAGCTTATACAATGGCAGATCAATAAAACCAATAACACCTATATAGATGAACTGACCAATCCTGAACAAAAACAAACGTTTAAACAAATTACCCATCAGTTTGAATATGTTTGGTACGGTAACTTCGCTATAGATAAACAAGCCTTCGGCAATATTGATGTGCTTTTTCAAAACTTTAAAAAGCAACTGCCATGAAGGGATTACGATTATACCTGATACTTGGCGCAGCATTAGTAATAATATATATTATTGCGCAGCTTAATCGCCCAAAAGAGATTGACTGGCAGGAATCATACATTAACAAGGAGAAAACGCCATACGGTACTTATGTATTATATAACCGTTTACATGATCTGTTTCCCGGGGCTAACATTACACCTTACCACCAGCCGCTTTATAATGTAATTGCAGATGATTCAATAAAAAACTCATCCTATATTATTATTTGTGCCGGTATTAACCTGGTACAACCCGACTATGACCAGCTTGTAAAATATTTAAAACAGGGCAATGATGTTTTTATATCAGCGGGATATTTTGGCAGTTTGTTTGAACAAAATCTTAATTTAAATGTAGCCGAAGATGTTAAGTTCAATAACAACGGTACGCCTGTAAAATTTTCAAGTCATTACCTTGATTCTGCAAAAAAGTATTCGGTAGATAAGGGAACAGGCAACCTGCACTTTAATAAATTTGACACGTTACGTGCCGTTGTTTTAGGCGAAAATGATAATCATCAGGCTAACTTTATTAAATATTCCTTCGGTAAAGGTTCGTTGTACCTGGCGGTCAATCCTAAGTTTTTCAGCAATTACAGTTTGTTGAAACCGCAGGGCGCTGCTTATGCCGCAACTGCATTGTCATTTGTAAAAAATACTCATCAATTGGTGTGGGATGAATATTATACTCAGGGCGATACCGGTAATGACTCGTTTATGCGTGTTTTTTTAAGTAATTACACTTTACGGTGGGCCTACTATATAACATTATTCAGTTTATTACTTTTTGTGTTTTATGAAATAAAGCGTAGGCAGCGTATTATCCCGGTTATTGAACCGCTTAGTAATTCAACGCTGGAATTTGTAACCGTTGTAGGCCAGGTATATTATGAGACCCGCAATAATGTTGATATAGCCCACAAAAAAGTGCTTTACCTGCTGACTTATCTTCGCGATGAATATCAGCTTAAGACCACTAAACTGGATAAAGAATTTACTGGAAAACTAACCGCAAAACTGGGTATTGATGCCGCTTTTGCCGCTAACCTGGTTAGCTACATGCTATACGTAAGCACCGCAACACATTTGAATGATAATGACCTAATTGAACTAAATAAACTTATTGAACAATTTTATATACAATCCAGGTAAATATGGAAGATGAAATATTTGAACAAAGAACTGATCTGAGTAAACTGGCTGCTGCCGTTGACCGGATAAAAGCTACCCTTGCAACTATAATTGTTGGTCAGCAGGATAGTATTGACCTGCTTATAGCCGGTATATTGGCCGACGGGCATATCCTGATTGAAGGTGTACCGGGCGTGGCTAAAACGCTAACCGCAAAACTGCTTGCAAAATCCATTAATGCGAAATACTCGCGGATACAGTTTACACCCGATCTGATGCCTTCTGACATTTTGGGCACATCGGTTTTCAACCCTAAAACTGCTGATTTTGAATTTAAGCGCGGGCCTATTTTTGGCAATATTATTTTAATTGATGAAATCAACCGCGCACCGGCTAAAACACAATCGGCCCTGTTTGAGGTGATGGAAGAACGCCAGCTAACTATTGACGGCCAAACCTATAAAATGGAGCAGCCCTTTATTGTGCTAGCCACACAAAACCCGGTTGAGCATGAAGGCACCTATCGCCTGCCCGAAGCACAGCTTGATCGCTTTTTATTTAAAATAGAAATTAAATACCCATCGCTTGATGAGGAAATAGCGATCATCACTCAACAGCATCAGCAAAAAACAACCGACCAACTGCAGCATGTGCAACCTGTTTTAACGGCGCAAGAAATTATTACGCTACGCGAGCAGGTATTGGCATTGCATGTTGAGGATAAGTTGATCGTATACGTTGCCAAGCTGATCAATGAAAGCCGCAATAACAAATCATTATACCTGGGCGGATCGCCGCGTGCTTCGCTGGCAATTATAAACGCAGCCAAAGCGATGGCTGCCATTCGCGGACGTGATTTTGTTACGCCCGAAGATATTGTGCATGTTGCAGCCCCGGTTTTAAGGCACCGCATTATGCTTACGCCCGACAAAGAGATGGAAGGCGTTACCCCCGATGATGTGATTGCGCAACTGATACAGAAGATTGAAATACCACGGTAAGGTTAAGTTGAAAGTTGTGAGTTGAAGGTTGAAAGTGCAATTGCTTATTTCTTGTAGATCTGTTTAATAAATTATGGCGTGAAGAAGTTTTTCAGCTTATATTATAAAAACCTGTTTTTAACCAACCGGCTGTTCACCTTGCTGGGTTGCTGTGTGGCTTTGTTTCTGTTTGCGTTTTTCTTTACCTGGCTCGGTGTTATACCCGAGTTGGTCTTTTATACGCTGACACTGCTTTTTTTCATCGATATATTTATGTTGTATCGCATAAAAAAAGGTGTATTTGCAAGGCGGCATGCTCCTGAGCGGCTAAGCAATAGCGATGATAATGATCTCGGCATCTATATCGAAAACTGGTACCCTTTTAATATAAGCGCGGGAATTATTGATGAAATACCGTTCCAGTTTCAGCGGAGGGATATTTTATTTAAAACGTTATTAAATCCGCGCCAGCACAAACTGATCAATTATACTTTACGCCCTACAAAACGCGGCGAATATGAGTTCGGCGATATAAGGGTGTATGTTCAATCACCATTAGGGCTTATAAGGCGGCGTTACAACTTTAAACAAGCCGAAACCTTGCCTGTGTATCCATCGTTCCTGCAAATGCGTAAATACGAGCTTATGGCAATCTCTAATAACTTATCAGAGATCGGCATTAAAAAAATAAGGCGATTGGGCCACAGCATGGAGTTTGAGCAGGTAAAAAACTATGTTCAGGGCGATGATTACCGTACCATTAACTGGAAAGCTACGGCAAGGCACGGCAGTTTAATGACCAATACCTATACCGATGAAAAATTGCAGCATGTGTATTGTGTTATTGATAAATCAAGAGCCATGAAAATGCCTTTCGAGGGTTTAAGTTTACTTGATTATGCCATAAATGCCAGCTTGGTACTGTCAAACGTAGCTTTATTGAAAGAAGACAAAGCCGGGCTGATAACCGCCGGAGAAAAAATAGGTGCCGTAATCCCCGCCGACCGTCGCCCAACACAGATCAATAAAATACTGGAGGTTTTATACAAAGAGAAAACACGCTACCTTGAAACTAATATGGAACTGCTGTATGCTACCGTTCGGTCAGTAATTAAGCAACGCAGCCTGGTGGTGTTCTTTACTAATTATGAAAGCATGTCGGCATTGCAGCGGCAATTGCCATTTTTGAAACGGATAGCCAAATATCATTTACTGTTAGTAGTATTTTTTGAGAATACTGAACTCAAAAAAATAAGCGGAACCCCAGCCGCAGATGTAGAAGGAATCTACATAAAAACTATTGCCGAAAAGTTTGCTTATGATAAAAAACTGATCGTAAAGGAACTGGCAAAGTATAATATCCAGTCGATTTTAAGTACGCCACAGAATTTGACGGTTAATACCATCAATCGTTATCTGGAGCTGAAGGCAAGGCAAAAGATATGATTTGATTGTTTTATATCGTGTGTCATTGCGAGCGATAGCGCGGCAATGACACACGATATAAAACAATCAATCCTTCTATACCCCTGGCAACTTTATACCTGCAGTTGTTAAGTTTTTGATTATCGTTTCCTGTAGTGCCAGTTTGGTGGTCATGAAATCGGCTGGATTTACCCACACGTTTACTACAAACTTCACCCCGTCAATCTCCAACGCTGATACACCAACCCTGTTACTCGCATCGGCTAAAACATTTGGTGTGTTTTTTATAGCTTCCAAAATAATAGTTTTCACCTGGTCAACATTAGCGGCATAGCCTAATTTTATTTCAAAATCAAGCCTGCGTTTGCCTTCACGGGTAACGTTTACTATTACCTCGTTAAATAATTTTCCGTTTGGTATGATCACCGTTTTATTATCACCGGTAATTAATACTGTATAAAATATTTGTATGGAAGTTACTACCCCGTCCTGCCCCTGCGCTACTATATTATCATCGAGGCCAAAAGGTTTTAATAAAAGTATGAGTACACCACCGGCAAAGTTTTGTAACGTACCCGATAGCGCCAAACCTGCAGCCACACCAAACGCGCCAATTATGGTAGTGAAAATAGTTAGCTGCAAACCAACTACAGACATTACCAGAATAGTCAATAATATATAAAGTGTGGTAATGGTAAGACTAAGAAAAAATGGTTGTAATGAAGAGTGGACCTTTTTCCTGAGCATGTTGTCGCGGAGCCGCTTCTTCAGGATCTTTATAAGCCATAAGCCTATCAATAAAATTACTAGTCCGATTATTATTTTGGGCCCGATATCGAGCAGCCAATCATAGGCTTTATCGTAAAACTTAGTGAGCTTCATATATAAGCCCTAAGTTAAACAATTAATTATTTACCGTAAATAGATATAAAAAGTTCGGGGCCTTTAAAAAATACCCACTCAACTATATGAGATTGGATGTGTCTGGCTTTTTCTGTGATGTGTTTCATGTTGTGCGTTATTCAAATCCCATGCCTGATTCTTACTGTATCAGAAATGTTATTCAAAATTACGTATAAAACAAGCAGTTAGATTTGTTAATCAATCATTTGATTAACAAATGACCATCCGTTTACTTTATTATGACTTTACAGCCCCACAAAAGCAAAAAAACCTTGTCTGGAATAACAGACAAGGTTTTTTATTGTATTATTTAGTAGTCAGCAGTCTTGAGTTCCTGGTCTTAAATCTAAACTAACTAATCAGACTTTAAACTTTTGACTCTAGACATTGAACTTTATGATATTACATCATACCGCCCATGCCGCCGCCGCCCATTGGAGGCATGCCACCTTTTTCATCTTCAGGATCGTCAGCTAACACACATTCAGTAGTTAACAGCATAGATGCTATTGAAGCTGCATTTTCTAATGCTACACGGCCTACTTTAGTTGGGTCGATAACACCTGCTGCGATCAGGTTTTCATATTTATCAGTACGGGCATTGTAACCAAAGTCACCTTTGCCTTCTTTAACTTTTTGTACAACTATTGAACCTTCAATACCTGCGTTTTCGCAGATCTGGCGTAAAGGCTCTTCGATAGCACGACGGATGATCTGGATACCAGTGTTCTCATCTTCGTTATCACCTTTAAGGTTAGCTAAAGCTTCAACCGCACGGATGAAAGCAACACCACCACCAGCAACTATACCTTCTTCAACAGCTGCACGGGTTGCGTGTAAAGCATCGTCAACACGGTCCTTTTTCTCTTTCATTTCAACTTCAGATGCTGCGCCGATATATAATACAGCCACACCGCCTGATAATTTGGCTAAACGTTCCTGTAATTTTTCTTTGTCGTAATCAGAAGTAGTAGTTTCAATCTGTGAACGGATCTCGCCAACTCTGCCTTTAATAGTTTCGGTATCACCGTTACCATTAATAATAGTTGTGTTGTCTTTATCGATAGAAATTTTCTCAGCCTGGCCTAACATACTAAGGTCAGCGCTTTCTAATTTATATCCTCTTTCTTCTGAAATTACAGTACCGCCAGTTAATACAGCTATATCCTCTAACATAGCTTTACGACGATCGCCAAAACCTGGTGCTTTAACAGCAGCAACTTTCAGTGAACCGCGGATTTTGTTAACTACTAAAGTAGCTAATGCTTCGCCGTCTAAATCTTCAGCAATAATTAATAATGGTTTACCTGTTTGAACTTGTTTTTCCAATATTGGAAGAAGTTCTTTCATTGAAGAGATCTTTTTGTCGTAGATAAGGATGTAAGGATTTTCCAGTTCTACTTCCATTTTATCAGAGTTGGTTACAAAGTAAGGAGAAAGGTAACCACGGTCAAACTGCATACCTTCAACAGTTTTAACTTCAGTTTCAGTTCCTTTAGCTTCTTCAACAGTGATAACACCTGAAGTACCAACTTTTTTCATTGCGTCAGCAATCATTTCGCCAATAACCTCATCATTATTAGCTGAGATCGATGCTACTTGTTTGATCTTGCTGAAATCATCACCAACATCTTGTTTTTGTGATTTCAAGTTTTCAACAACAACTTTAACCGCTTTATCAATACCGCGTTTTAAATCCATTGGGTTAGCGCCGGCAGCTACGTTTTTAACACCAGCTGTAACAATTGCCTGTGCTAAAACGGTAGCAGTAGTAGTACCATCACCTGCTATATCAGCAGTTTTTGAGGCAACTTCTTTAACCATTTGAGCGCCCATGTTTTCAATAGGGTCTTTTAATTCAATTTCTTTTGCTACGGTTACACCGTCTTTAGTGATTGCCGGTGAACCGAATTTTTTATCGATAATTACGTGACGACCTTTAGGGCCTAAAGTTACTTTAACTGCATTAGCTAAAATATCTACACCGCGTTTTAAGGCGTCGCGTGCTTCAACATTGTATTTAACTTGCTTTGACATATATTTTTAATTTTGAATTATTAATTGATTGAATTATTGATTGATCGTTTAATCAATCTTCGCTTTTATAATTTTTGGGATTAGCAATTTATTGAACTATTGAATTTTAAGTGCATTCACTCAATCAATAATTCAGTAATTCACTAATTAAACGATAACGTAGATATCAGACTCTCTCATTACCAAATAATCTTTACCGTCGATAGGGAATTCCTGGCCGGCAAACTTTCCGTAGATAACTTTATCACCTGCTTTAACGGTCATAGGAATAAGTGTACCGGTTTGATCAGCATATCTGCCCGGACCAACTGCTACAACAGTTCCATATTGCGGTTTTTCTTGTGCAGTTTCAGGGATATAAATACCTGAAGCAGTTTTTGTCTCAGCCGGAGCAGCTTCAATTACTATTCTGTCTCCAATAGGTTTAACGTTTAATGACATAACTATAGCTTATTTAAAAAATTTATAAATGTTAATAATGTGTATACAAATGCTCATCAATTGTGCCAAGCATGTAATTTCTGTTTAATTGTCAGATAAGGATTATTAGTTATTTTATACCTAATGGCAAGTTAACGCATGAGTGCCATCATGTCAGTAGGTTTTGTTTTAACTAAAAAGGCCCCGATAATATCGGAGCCTTTCATTAATATTTTATACCCTGTTTAATTACCAGGAGTAGTTGGTTGCGATTGTTGTTGCGGAGCTATAGGCGCACTCATTGGAGTGGTAGTATTTCTAGGCTTTGAAGCTTCTTGGGTCTTCTCATGCAATTCTTTACTGCCATTATCTTTAGCTATGCCGTTTTTTACGCCAACATTAATTGCCAGCGACAATACCATTAAAGTTATAGCCAAAAACCAAGTGCCTTTTTCTAAAAAGTCGCCTGTTTTTTGCACACCCATTAATTGTGATGAGCTTGAAAAATTTGAGGATAAGCCTCCTCCTTTTGGATTTTGTATTAACACTATAAATCCTAAAAGCACACATACTATGACAACAATGATCATTAAGAATAAACCCATTTCTTTATATTAATTAGTTTTTTTTTCTAACTCTTCAATCTGACTGGCAAAGTAACGGCTTTTTTCCGGAAATTTCAACATCAATTTTTTATAAGTGATTATTGCTTTATGATACAGCATTTGATCAACATAAATATGAGCCAAGGTTTCGGTTACGATCTCATCAGTATCCTCTGAACTTTTTTTGGCTTTGTTCTCATTATCCAGTTTATCACCGCTTAGTGGCTTTATTTGAGGCACTTCCTGTATAAAGCGTTCAATTATTCCATCTTCCTTACGCTTAGGGTCATACTCAACCGGATGCTGGCCGGTACTGCGGTCCAATTCCTCAACCGAGGTAATATGGAAGATGTTTTCGTAGTACTGCTGCTGTAATTCGTCAGGAGCGCTGTTTTTTATGCTCTGCGTAGTATCAAGTTTAAAACTAACATAAGGCTGATAAATGCCTGCATGCTCCTTACGGGTTTTATCTAACCACCACATAAAGCTGTAAGGCATCTTTTCGTCGTTATACTTTGATACTACATTCTTTTCTTCAGCAGAAGTGTATTGCTGCAATTGAGATGACTCTGCAGCTTTTACCTGTGATCTATCTTTGAAAGTACGGTCAAAAACAAAGAAATCAGTAGCGGCAATATTCCCCAATATCAGCTTTTCTTCCTCCTTAAATCTTGCCTTACGCTCACCCGATACGGGTGCATCCTGTTGCTGGGCTGCATCCTGAGGTTCATGCGCTTGCTCATTTGTAGTTTCGGGGGTATGATAATCATTACTTCGGTTTATTTCTTCGATACTTTGTATCTCGTCATAAACTTCATCCTCCTGATAATCATTACCCCGATTTATTTCTTCGATACTTTGTATCTCATCATAAACTTCATCTTCTATTTGATGCTCTATTTGCGGTTCTTCTTCGAGGGTAATAAGCGGCTCAATTATCTGAGGCGTATTATCTTCATCTGTTTTCTCGGTAACCGGCAGAGTTGATCTCAAGTATTCTGCCCAAATATCTTCAGCTGCTACTTTTACTTCTTCGGGCTGATGCACTGTTTCCGAAAATTCATCCTGTTCTACAGTTTGTAATTCTTCTTTGGGTTCACTGATTACAACCGGCAGTTCATTATGCTCAAAGTTATCGGCTGTATTTTCATTATATTCAGGTAACAGCTGTTCGTCTGCAGGTATTGCTAATTCTTCGTCGACTGAAATATCAGCAATTAATAGTTCGTCTTCAGTTTCTGCTGCTACTTCTTCTTCAGTTTCTATTTCTGGTAATTCCAGCTCTCCATCTGTTGTATCTTCATGAGGCACCAGCAAATGCTCTTCAATATGAGCATCATATGCGGGAACAACTACATTGTTACTGTCATATATCGGGCTGAAAATTTCAGTGGCCTGTATATCCCGCGAATATTCGTCGGCCGGAAGATGGTTCAAATCAATGATCTGGATGGGGTCAACCACAGTTAAGCCCTCGGAGTTATGCGCCAGTTTATACAACAACCTTGGGTTATTATATACGGCTGCATGCTGTAAGTTTTCTTCGTCGCCTACATATACCAGCAGGGACTGTAAAAAATTACTTTGCGGATAATCATTAATTAACTGATGTAAGTTATAGGCATGCTCTCCACCCTTGTTAGCCGGATTAGCTAATAACTCCCATAAAAGTTCTATTCTGCGGTTATTTAATTGTTGATCCACGTGGGTTGAAGCTACGAATTGCCTACCAATTTGCAAAGGCTTTGTTAAAAATATCTTCCGTTATCGCCGTGTTAATGGTCGCTATCAGATTGTCTTGTTTTGATCCCGAAAGGTCGCCTGTAAAATTCGCTGGCTCGCTGAACGACTGCTCAAAGCTTAGTTTCTTATCAACATTATTTACATATTTAACCTGCACCGTAATGGTTAAAGCTGATGCGCCGGCAATTGGGGCAACGTTACCAGTTGTAGCTTGTATTGAAACCGGGGCGATACTGTAACCTGTGATTGTGCCCGTAAGCACAGCATCAGCCTGCTGATTTTGAATAATGTTAAGGTTTGTTGTTGTGCGGATCCTATTTTTCAGGGCCTCCGTAAAATTCTGGCTCAGGTTACTTATCACCAGCGGGGCATTATTTTCAAAATAGCCCACATATATGGTTTTTAAACCTACCGTTGATGCGCCGTTTAATTTAATGGTGCATGAAGGGGAAACAAAAACCAAAACACTTATCGCAACAAAAATTCCGAGTATCTTTTTCATCTATGTAATAATCCTATAAATCTAATTCTTTTATCTTACGGTACAAGGTACGTTCAGATATACCCAGCTCATTGGCGGCAAGCTTACGTTTACCTTTATGTTTTTTTAACGCCTTGCGGATAAGGTCGGACTCCTTTTCAACCAATGACAATGATTCTTCCACTTCTTCGTGGTCATGTGTTATGTTGAAGGTATCGGGTTTATTGTTATTAACGGGTTGCTGCAATGTAAATTGTGCCTCGGGGTTACCGGGCAGTTCAATATCGCGATACAACTGACTAATGGCCTGCGAGTTGTTGGCATAGTTTGGCGATACGCCTCCATGTTCAACAATATCAGCCACCAGTTTTTTTAGCTCTACCATATCGCGTTTCATATCAAACAATACCTTGTATAATATATCGCGTTCCGAAAAATCTTCTTTCTGCTGATTACCTATACGCATTGGCAAATTTTTACCGTTGCTTTCCTGCGGGATATAGGTAAGTAGCGTTGGACCAGTTATTACACGATCAGTTTCCAATACAGCCAGTTGCTCGGCCATGTTTTTCAGCTGCCTTACGTTACCCGGCCACGAGTAATTGATAAGCACCTGCTGCGCATCATCATCAAGCTGGATAGGTGGTGTGCGGTATTTATCGGTAAAATCAGAAGTAAACTTTCTGAACAATAAATAAATATCTTCCTTCCTATCGCGCAATGGTGGTATACGCAATGGAACAGTATTTAAACGATAATAAAGATCTTCCCTGAAACGGCCTGCTTTTACAGCATCATACACATCAACATTGGTGGCAGCTATAACGCGCACGTTGGTTTTTTCAACTTTGGATGAACCTACCTTAATATACTGGCCTGACTCCAGCACACGTAATAAACGTGCTTGTGTACCCAGTGGCATTTCGGCAATTTCATCTAAAAATATGGTACCGCCGTTTACGGTTTCAAAGTATCCTTTACGCTCGCCAACTGCACCTGTATAAGCGCCTTTTTCGTGCCCGAATAATTCCGAATCAATAGTACCTTCAGGAATAGCACCGCAGTTTACCGCAATAAATGGCCCATGCTTACGCGGACTCATCTGGTGAATGATGTGCGAAAAAACTTCCTTACCGCTACCGCTCTCGCCGGTAATTAATACCGAGATGTCGGTTGGCGCTACCTGGTTAGCTATATTTATGGCCCGGTTCAATAATGGCGAGTTGCCAATAATACCGAAGCGTTGTTTTATTTCTTGTATCTCCATAGTTGTATTTGGTGAGTGGTTGATTGGGTTGATTAAGTTTCGTGGTTTTAATCCCATTATACTTACCGATCAATTCAACTTACTCTAACTTATTCAACTCAATCTAACTTATTCAACTATCTAACCGTTCCCATCAACGTTGCTGTTGTACATCTTTCAATTAATACATTAACATATTGGCCTGGTTTGTAGTTTTCACCTACCGGGAAAACTACTACTGTATTCTGATCGCTTCTGCCGGCATAATCTTTATCAGATTTTTTTGAGAAACCTTCTATCAGCACTTTTTGTGTTGTGCCTATCAATGATTGTAAGCGTAAATGCGAATGCTGTTGTTGCTTAATTACCACTTCTTTTAAACGTCGGTGCTTTATTTCTTCAGGAATATCATCGGCATAACGTTTTGCTGCAAGGGTGCCCGGCCTTTCAGAATACATGAACATATAGGCAAAATAATATTGCACATAATCCATCATACTTAAAGTATCCTGGTGTTCCTCTTCAGTCTCGGTGCAAAATCCAGTTATTACATCTGTTGAAATTGCACAGCCCGGGATAATGCGGTTAATAGCATCTACCCTTTCCATGTACCATTCACGATCGTAGGTGCGGTTCATCAGATCGAGTACTCGGCTATTGCCTGATTGTACCGGCAGATGGATGTAATTGCAAATGTTATCGTACTTTTTAATGGTGTGTAATACATCGTCAGTTATATCTTTTGGATGCGAGGTTGAAAAGCGAACACGCAATTCAGGACTGATCAAGGCAACCATTTCTAACAGATTTGCAAAAGTAACTGATCCAGCTTCATGGGTAACATGGCTGTTATTACTGTTTAAATCTTCGCCTGTGGAAAGTACTTTTTCTAAAAGATCCATTCCTAATAAAGGCTTTTCACTCTCAACTTTTTCTTTTTTACTTTCCTTACCCCATTTATAGCTATCTACATTCTGGCCCAGTAAAGTAACCTCACGATACCCGCGGTTAAACAGGTCGGTACATTCGGCAACTATCGACTGTGGTTCACGGCTGCGTTCACGGCCGCGGGTAAATGGCACCACGCAAAATGAACACATATTATCGCAGCCACGCATAATTGAAACAAAGGCGTTGATACCATTACTATTTAAACGTACCGGGCTTATATCAGCATAAGTTTCCTCGCGGGATAGCAATACATTCACGGCTTTTTGTCCACCGTCAACTTGTTCTATTAAATTAGGAAGGTCGCGGTAGGCATCAGGGCCAACCACCACATCAACCAGTTTTTCTTCTTCTAAAAACTTTGATTTCAAACGCTCGGCCATGCAGCCCAGTACACCAACCACCATTCCGGGGTTTTTAACCTTGGATGCAGTAAACTCTTTTAAACGGTTACGCACGCGTTGCTCGGCATTCTCGCGAATGGAGCAGGTGTTGATCAAAACAACATCGGCATTGGTAAAATCTGTGGTGGTTTCAAATCCTTTTTCCAGCATTATAGAGGCAACTATTTCGCTGTCAGAAAAATTCATGGCGCAGCCATAACTTTCAATATACAACTTACGCCCATTACTTATACCAGCAACCGGTTCCAACAATAATGCCTCACCTTGCCTGCTCTCATCATGCGTCTTATCCGGAATTAATAGATCCATTTGTATTTTGCTATGAAATTAGTTTGCAAAAATACATAAAATTTAAATATCCGTGTGACAGATTGTCAGTATTTAACAAAATCTATTTTTTTGCGTTATAGCTTATAATCTAATAGTCATACATTGTAAATTGAAGGCAATAATCCGGATAAGAAAAGTAACTTTAAACAGAGCATACTAAATGGAGCGCCATAAAAGCAATCGAAACAGAAAATAACAGTAAATAATGGCGTTTAAACTATTAAAACACAGAAGGCACAGAATAGGCGCAGCTATTTTTATGGCAGTGATAACGCTGGTTCTTATTTTAGCATTTTTTATAAACAGGTACTGGTCGCCAATATTGGCCAGTAAGGTAAAAAGCGTTGTTTTAACCAGCAGCGACAGCCTTTACAATGTTGATTTTTCGGATGCTGAACTGCATGTGCTTAGGGGGCAATTGGTGATCTACAACATCACCCTAAAACCTGATACCGCAGTTTATAATCGTAGGAAATTGCAGCACCTGGCACCTAATAACCTGGTTACGCTGCATGTAAAGCGATTGATAATTGAACATATTCACCCGTTTAGCCTGTATTTTGAGCATAAACTTGATATTGGTGAAGTTATTATAAGTGAGCCCGACCTGGATGTGAGTTACGAGCTGAACCATACCCGCGATACCGTAGTTAAAGATAATCGCACTCCCTGGCAAAAAATTTCAAAATCGCTGCACTCTATACATATCGGGACTATATTTTTAAACGATGTTAAATTAAACTATAAGGACTACTCGGGCAACAAAGTCGCCATATCACAGCTTAAAGAAATGAACCTGAGCGCCAGTGATCTATTAATAGATTCGGCTACACAGCATGACAGATCGCGATTGCTTTATTGCAAAGAAATTGTAGCCGAACTGAATAATTATAGCGGAAAAACGCCAGATGGCTTATATTCATACAAAGTAAATCATCTTAAACTTTCAACCTTAACATCGCAGCTTAATATTGAGGGATTCTCTTTATCGCCTATAAAAACTGACGAATTTTTTGATAAAAGTAATAAGGACCGCTATCATGTTTTAATAGATTCAATGCAGCTTAATCACTTTGATTATTTAAGCTACCATAAATACCGTACGGTTCATACTAAAAGCATAATTATAAAACGCGGAGAATTCTCGCTGTTTAGTAACCCTAATAAAATAAAAGATAAAACCGTTGATAAAATAAACAGCTTCCCTAGTGTTGCGTTAAGCCAGTTAACCACCGATCTGGAAATTGATACCATTTTATTCAATCATTTTAGAGTGGCTTACAGCGAATTCAATAAAAAATCAAACCAAACCGGCACCATAACATTTGATAATACCAAAGGCCATATTTTGAACATAACCAACAACAAAGCCGCTTTATTAAAAAACAACATTAGCACTATACAGTTAAGCTCTTATTTTATGAACAGGGGGAGACTCCACATACTATTCACTTTTAATTTAACAGATAAAGATGCGCCCTACAGTTATAAGGGTAATCTGGACCAAATGGATCTTGATGCCCTTAACCCCGCCACTATGCCTTTAAGCATGGTTAAGATAACCTCAGGAACTATAAAGGATTTTAATTTTGATATTCATGCCAACAGCCATGTTTCAACAGGAAAGGTCAACCTGTTATACAATGATCTTAAAATAAAATTATTAAAGCCAGATACTACTTATTACGGATATTCGAGCAAGATAATTGAATCATTATATGCCAATATATTTGTAATTAAGCACAATAACCCTGATAAGCCCGGCGGGGTTCCACGATCTGTTGATGTAACTTACAACCGCCCTGATTATACAACGTTTTTTAATGCCATCTGGAAAACACTGCTTAGTGGTATAAAACCATCAGCCGGATTGGATGCAAAAACCGAGCAGGCTACTATAGCATTAACCAATCAAAAAGTAATAAAGAAACAGGAACGGCTTGCGAAAAGAGCGATGCGAAAACAACGCAGAGCAGAACGCCGCCAACAACAAGAACAGGAAAAAGCAACACAATCAAATTAAACCCCAAATTTTACTGCAATAGTAATTTCAGGTTTATACCAAAGTTGGTGAACGAAGTGTTAAAACTTTGCGAGGTATAAGGCCGGGTAAGGTTGGTATCATAAAACAAAGTCATGTTAAACTGCTTACTAAGCGAGTAATCGATCTCGGGGCGATAGGTTATATTTTGTGCGCCGGATGATACCTGGGCAGCAAGCACATCGGGCTGGTAAATCAATGTTTTGGTATCGCGTAACGCAAAATTAATCTTAAACGTAAGATCATTTTTGAGTAATACATCCTGGAACCAACCAAACGGGAACCTGAAGTTTTTGGTTTTATAACCAAACCCAAAGATGATATCATTCTCGTTTTGCTGGGCAAGCTGACTGTTCAGCAAGCTCAAACTTAGCGCCCGGCTTTGTGCATAGCTAAAGTTGGCTGTTATGCCGTCTTTAAAACGCATATCAGCGCCTAGCAATGGCGCGAACTGCTCAAATATGGTAACCTGCGAAAACTGGTACATAGGTAAAAAGTCGTTATTCACGTCCCGCGAAGTCGCTTCGCCATCAACTGCCTCGTATTGTAACAATGTGGTATAGCCGCCCACGTTGTAGCTTGATGAATAAGCATGTTTAAGATCAAACGAATCAAAAACTTCGCTGATAAAAGGTATTTTGGTTAAGCCGGTATAGCTTATCTGCCAGTTAGGGATAGGTATATCCGGAAACTGGCTAAGGCTTGACGTTGCCGGATTTTTTCCGGAATAAGCAGCCAGAAATGCCGGTACCAGCACATTTTGCGAGTTAGGGCCATAACCATCGGCAAAGCCATCAACTACACCTGTAGAATTTGGATTAATCTTACCGAGCCTTTGCGAAATGATATTACGATCATTCATAAAATTCTCATAAACTGCCGAAGTATTGTTAATACCGCTCGTTTTTGAAAATGCCGTAGCAAGGGTTAGGTACGAAATACTATAATCGCCCGTGACCACCGGCGAGAGGTTCTCAAAACTGTTGGTCGCATCTAAATATTTAAAATTGGTTTGATAGGAGTTATCCTGCGTTCTGAAAGCGGTTAATATAATACGCAAACTAGGTATAGGTTCAAGTACGCCGTTAAAGTGCATATCCTGGTTATAAGTTCGCACATATAGCTGGTTTTGAAGTGTATCGCTTGAGATCCACCCATTAGCCACCGCTTGTGGCCGCAGATCAGCCTGGCTACCCAGCAGAAAGCCTAAGCCCGGTGCACCATAGCTTGGGTCCTCGCCAAAAAGAGTTGATTGCGGCAGATAGCCAGGTAAAAAGGTACCATCTGTTTGGGTATAAGTTGCATTCACCGTTTTAATACTGGTTAACAGCTCCAATAAAACCTTAGTAAAACCACTCCCCGACTTAGCGTTCCGCTTTAAAAAAGGGAACTTATTATATAGCGTTGTAAAATTAAGTGTTGGATTAACCTGTATAGTACGCCTGTTTTGAATGCTGTTACCTACATCAAATGTTGGGTCCTCTATTGAGAATCCAGCCTGAGACATCCAGGTGAATTGTGTGCTGTAGCTAATATTTGCAGTTATCCAATCCAATCCTGGCAATTTATTTATTGGTACCGCATAATTTAAACCAATGGTATGGTTATAATTAATAGTGCGCCCCAAATGCTCTAAATTATGCCAAAGAGTATCACGATTAAGCCCGGTAAGCGGACCCTCCGGTTCATCAACTACCGATAGATTGGTTGCATCAATATTTAATGTTAATGACTTGGTAAGGTTCCACCCAATACCAAATACACGGGTTATATTAAAGGTATTGTTGTAAGTAGTTGGTATGGGGATAATATTAGTCGGATCGTTATTACGCAAGGTGGTTTGTGAATCGAAACGATCAAAATCTATACTTAAATTGATCCGTGTTGGCATCAGGTCGTAATTAATTTCCTTAACTACTGTGAGCAGATTGTTTTTAATTACCTTTTCAAACGGACTGTGATATTTAGGCTTGTTACTAAAATTATAAGCCAGTGCAAACCGGTATGTTTTTTCAAAATCGCTCTGTGTATTAAAATCATGGTAGTCATAATCGGTAAAAGCATAGGTAGCATTAAAGTTTGAAACATCCCATACATGACTTGGCGCTGTAGGATTTGTTTTTGCAATGTGCACATTGGTAAAATTCACACTTTTTCGCTCGGTATAAGTTTCCGCAGCATTTTTTATGGAGTCGCGCTGCTTGGTACTGGTTGCTAATTTAAGGGTCTGTTTTAGTTCCACGTCCGGCGTGGCAGGGTCATACAGCGGCGTACTTGTTTGATTTGATACATTTACATAAGTTGGAATATGCACCCCACTTTTTGCAGGAAAGAATTTACCAAGCTCCACATTGGCTGATATATCATAGCTCTGGCTATTGTCCAAGGTTCGGTCGCCTATTTTTGAATCGAGTGTACCAAAGCCGGCAGTTGTTTTACTGCCCGATATGGTAATGTCGGCAACATCGGCCAATTTTATATCGGCCTTTGCTATAGCCGACCAGCCATCGCGCTCATTAAAATCCGTCAGCCTTAATTCATCAAACCATACAATACCCGATTTTTCTAAACCATCGTCAGTACTTGGGCTGATGCCTTTATATGGGTTACGAACACCCAGCATAACGGTACTGAGTCGGCTCAGATCGGGTTGGCCCATAATGGTTATCCGATTAGTACCAACGGTTATGGTATAGGGCATAGTTAACGGCCAGGGCTGCCCTTTGTATTTAGCCTGATCGCGGGCAAGTTTGGCATTGGTAAGCAAACTAAGTTCAAGGTCCAGCTCATTTACGGCAGGCCATATACTATTTGGGTTGCTTGTACCGGGCTGTGTTACCTGCAACGGGATTTCGAATTCATAATAATTATTTACATAATCAAGCCCCAGGCGTATAAACGCGCTAATATCATTGTTCCTTAATATCTCTGTTGGCAGAGCTTCCGCATGGATAAACATTTGCAGATATTTATAATTCCGCAAGTCGTTATTAAAGGTTTTGAAAGCAGCCTGCGAATAACCATCGTGCAGGTTATTTACCGTTAATGAAAGTGATTGCTCATTTAACTTTGTATTGGCGTTTATACTGGTATAATTGGTTTGGCGCTGTATACCCGGCGGTACCACATAAGGTATAGGCGTACGGTTACCATTCTCTTCTATATTAACTGTTCCTACAACCAGTGTTGAGTTATCAGGCACCGGGTTTGTAATAGCCGGATCAGCAATTACATTGGTAGCACCGTTATCTGAGCCATAGGCACGCCAGTCGCTGCGCACTAATTGCAGTGTTGCAAAACGCAGAATAGAAGTATCGGCAAAGTTGGTCATGAACATCCGTACAAAGCGGATGGATTTAAAGTCCTGAATACCTCCTACTGCCGACTGGTAAGCGTCTATAGGTATACGAAACTGGTACCATGTGTAGGTTTGCGTAGTACCATTGGGCAGTTTAACTGTTGATGTAACCTTGTCATTAACAAAGTTTTGCCCTACTACTAAGTCTTTCGGCCTGATGGATACTTTGTATTGAAAATACTCATCATCGGTACTCATGTTATTATCGCGGTCAACATCTTCCGCATCGGGCAGTGATGTAGATGCCGACGTTTGTAAGCCAAGCTGTGCCTGTGATTGCTGCGATGTTTTAGAGTTACCTTCTGTACCGTTATACTTACTGTACCGCTGTAAGATACCTGCGCCGGCCTGATCCAGCTGCGGGCCCTGGTAATACTGGTAATCATCTGTAGAAGGGTCGCTTGCAAATGCGGCGCCTGCCTGCGGGTTTACCTGCGCCTTAACCTGCTGAACTATGTTACCAAATTTTGTACGTTCGTCGGCATCGCCCAAACCATCTAAACCAACATCCTGCAAAACACGCGAGTTTGGATCACTGTCAAAAGCATCAACAACCGGCTGCAATTTGGCAACCCTTCCCCATGCAGTGGTATCGACTGTACTAAGGTCGCCGTTGACAGGCAGGCCGTTTTCCAAACTTTTGCGCCCATCCTTTAAAATATCTTCAGAAACACTGCCCAGGTTAAAATAAAGATCACCACCGGTTGAATTTGGTTTGCCAATAAATGGATCGAGTACCCAAAATTCTATATACCCCACATTTAATGCCTCAAAATCATTGGTAGATATTCCACGGAAAATACCACCCCAGCGGCTTGCCGGGTTTTGCAGTGTACCATCACTATTAATACCGGTAGTGGTATAGTTGTACGGGCCACGTATACTTGGGTAATAAGCCAGATCAAAGGTAGGCTGCATTAGCGGCTGCCCGGTAACTGACTGGATGTAAGGAAATACCTCTGTTTGCAAAACTTCGCGCACATACGGTTTTGATAGTTCGGTTTTGGATACAGGTATGGTGCCCGATGTATAAAATATAGGGTCGATATTATAAAAGGCCAAACGCGCACGGTTAAAGCCATAACTCAGATTATTAAACAACTGCGACTCCGGAAAAAGTTGCGGCGTGCCCGAGATTTGCCAACTGATGGAGCTTTTGAGGTCGATATCTGACTGGCTATTCTCAAAATCGTCCAGATAAGCCGTACCATTTTTTGATCCGGCATAGTTTAATGAACTTGGTGTTCCGGGTAATAGTTGGGCAAATTCACCACTAAAGTTTACTGATGACGGCGCTTTGGTATGGATAAGCGGTATCATATCAACCAAACGGGTCAGCAGCCTTGAGTCTGAACTGTAATTACCATCAAATCCCCATATAGTATTAGAGATCGAACCATCGCCTACAGCTTCATTTTGCGATATAGGTTCTTCGGTAAGATGCATCACGGTTGCGCCTAATGCCAGTTTGGGGCTAACCTTATAGTCAAATCTTGCTCCATATAATGATTTTTGCTGAACGCCAAACAACTCATTATTTTCCAGATTTACGGTGATCGGTATACCCGATGAAAGTATAGACTGGTTAAGAATGCGGATAGTACCCGCGTTATAATCAACCGTAAAATCATTACCCTCAACCAATTTTGTTGCGCCTGCAGTTACCACCACCGAACCCTGCGGAATATTGGTAGCATTAAGCTGATACTCCGAACCACCCTGCGAGGTATACGTTCCCTGTATCACATACCGGTTTAGCTGCGGGTAAAATTGCTGCGCGATAGTTTTGGTTGAGTCATACAACTGCTGGTATACATAAGTATTGATGAGGCTTTGCTCTCCCGGCGCAAACCTTGCCGCCAGATCAGCGCCAAAGGGTTCAACAACGGGAAATATGAGGAGGCCATTTTGTGCATCGATAGTTATTTTATCCAAAAAATCGAAATAGCCATCGGGCTTCTTTTCATTTTGCTGATCGAGGTTATCTAGGTCAGTTAACTGCAGCCAGAGTTTACCCGTAGTATTCCTTCCCTCTGCCATGATCTCTTTTGCAATACCCGAATTATTATCAAGCCGCGAAATGTTCATTTTAAAGTTGGTCGGGCTTATCTGGTATGCACCCAGCGAATAAATGTTTTTCATCATTAATTTCCAGGTGGGCAGGTTGGTTTTTAATAATGTATTCTTCAGCAATTTTACATACAGCACGTTGGGCGTGGTGTTGTTTACCGCCCTATCGCTCGAAAACTCACCTACCTGGTAAGTAACGCCGTTGTAGGTGTATTGGTAAGCCACAGCCAGCACCTCGTCATTATTCAACGGGTAATTCAATGAAATATAACCCAATTGCGGATGCAGCGTAAACTCCTTACTGGTTAACTGGCGGGCATAGGTTAGCTGGGCATAGTTATCGGTACTGCCGGTATTGTTAAAATAAGTGGCAATAGCATTTGAATTGGTTAAGCGAGCATCAGCGGGTAAGTTTTTAAGCAAGCTGTTTGATTGCTGAGGAAAGCCCGGTATATCCGTACCCGCAGGCAAACCCGAATATGCCGATCCGCCCTGTATTAACCGGGTATTGTAGGGCTGATTTTCGCCCAAATCCATAAAGGCTAATATATCTCTTGAGTTGGTGGTTACATTGGTTCGGTTAGTTGTCCAAACCTCAATCTTAGTGATATTTACATTCGAGCTGATGATGGGTATATTAGCCAGCGCCTTATCATAATTATTGCGGAAAAATTGCGACAAAAAATAGTGTTTATTGGCATCATAAGCATCTGTGGTCAGCTTAAAATTACCCTGCTCGGAGCCATTGGTAATGGTTATGGTTTTGGATTGAGAACGTTGCTGTGATAATATGGTAGTGACATTCAGCTTGCCAAACTTTAATTTAGTTTTAACACCAAACAAGGCCTGCGTACCTGTAATAAGCGTGGTATTTAATGGCATACTTACCGTACCGGCTTGTATCTCCTGTATAATATCATCGTCTTTGCCCTTGTAATCCAACTTTATCTGGTTATCAAACTGAAACTGAGCGTTGGTATTGTAATTAGTGTTAAAGGTTAACTGATTACCAATAGTACCTACTACATTCAGCTGGATCTGCTCATCAAAATTAAAGTTAAACTGGTCGCGCTGCTGGGCGTTGAATAGTGGGTTATCGTTTTTATTGATCTGGCCTGCAAACGTAGCCGTTGCTGACCCCTGTGCTTTTATATCAATATTATCGCTACCGAAGATCTGTTCAAAAGTTTGATTACGTACTTTTATTTGCGGTATAAAACCGGGTTGCTGTGATTGATAGGCATAATTATCTGCCAGTTGTTTAAAATAATCACGTTCTTCTTCTCTTTGCTTTAAAGCCAGGTATTGTATAAAAGTGAGGTATTGCGGCGGGCGATATAACATATTGCCAACACGCTCATACAATATATACATGTTGGTGGCGGGGTCGTATTCAATAGTACGTATGAGGTTGGGTGGGTCGTTATCAAAAATGCCTTCCCGCAGGCGCATATTGTTTGATTCCTGAAAATTGAATGGGACCGCCGGAGCCGGCGTGGTAGCTGTATCTTTCTTTACATTAGATGGTTGCGCTTGTGCAAACAGGCGTGCCTGCCCGCAGATCGCAGAAAAAAATAAAACAACACTAATAATCTTAAGCGTAAAAGTCTTAGTCAAGTTTTAAACAAATTACAACGTAATTATAGGCTTTTTAAGGCAGACTTAATCAGCTGTTCAACAGTTAAATCTCCATTATTTTTGTTCATTTCCTGGTCAAGTACTTTCTCTGCGGCATTGCGAGCAAAGCCCAGCATCACCAGTGCCGAAAGTGCTTCATCTTTAGCCGTTTTATTTATTGGCATGGCCGTTAATGTATCAGGACCTTCTTTTCGTAATTTATCCTGCAACTCCAGTATTACCCGTTGCGCTGATTTTGGGCCGATACCTTTTATACGTTGTATGAGGGCTACATTGCCATTAATTATAGCCGTTTGTATTTCTAAAGGAGTAATAGATGATAGCATCATGCGGCCGGTATTAGGCCCGATGCCTGATATGGATATGAGGTGTAAAAATAAACGGCGCTCGCCTTCATCGGCAAAACCGTAAAGGGCGTGTGCATCCTCTTTTACATATAACCAGGTGTACAGTTTGCAACGCTCAGCTGTGCCAAGTAATGAATAGGTATTTAACGATATATTGATGTGATAGCCTACTCCACCTGCATCAATTACCACATAAGAAGGGCTTTTAAAAACTAATTTACCATCAATATAAGCGTACATTTTTTCTCGATATTTTAACGTTTTGAAGATTTATCCGATTCCGTTGCTGCTGATTTTTCTTGTGCATTTACTACTGCAATGGTTATCATATTTACTATTTCACGTACCGAACTACCCAATTGCAATACATGCACCGGTTTTTTAAGGCCCAATAATATAGGACCTACTGCTTCGGCACCACCGATCTCCTGTAATAACTTATACGCAATATTACCCGATTCAAGATTAGGAAATATTAAAGTATTTGCAGGTTTGCCTGCCAAAGTTGAAAAAGGAAAATTATCAGCCAATAACTCTGGATTTAATGCAAAATTGGCCTGCATATCACCATCTATTACCATATCAGGGTATTGCTTATGTAAAATACTCACTGCTTCACGTGTTTTTTCAGGTATCAAACCATCATTTGAACCAAAGTTAGAATAAGAGAGTATCGCAACACGCGGCGAAACATTAAACTGCCTTACTGAACGCTCTATCAATACGGTAATATCTACCAGATCCTGAACAGTTGGATTTACATTTACCGTGGTATCACCAAAAAATACAGGGCCTTTTTGGGTTATCATCATGTACATACCTGCCACACGGCTTACACCATCTTCGGTACCTATTATTTGCAAGGCAGGCTTAATGGTGGTTACATAATTTTTGGTCAAGCCTGATATTAAGGCATCGGCTTCGCCAAACTGTACCATACTTGCACCGTAATAGTTACGATCGATCATCAACTTGCGGGCCTCAAACAAAGTAACACCCCTGCGCTGGCGCTTGTTATATAAATACTGCGCGTATTTTTCAGTTTCTTCAGTGCCCTCGCGCGGGTCAATGATCTGTACATCGCCCAGGTCTAGGTCATTATCCCGCATTATTTGTTTAATACGGTCAACATTACCTAACAATATAGGGGTTGCTATACACTCGTCTTTTACAATTTGGGCAGCGCGTAATATTTTGTAGGTATCAGCTTCAGCAAATACTATCCGTTTAGGGTTTTGCTTGGCTTTAGTGGTGAGGTTACGTAATAATTTATCATCGCTACCGATCCGGGTCCTCAACTCTTCGGCATAGGCATCCCAATCGGTAATAACCTTACGGGCAACACCAGAGTCGATAGCTGCTTTAGCTACCGCCGATGAAACCTCGATGATCAATCGCTGATCCATCGGTTTAGGAATGATATAATCGCGACCAAACTTTAAGTTGGTTGCACCATAAGCAAGGTTAACAGCCTCGGGTACCGGCTTTTTAGCCATTTCTGCTATAGCTTTAACGGCGGCTATCTTCATTTCCTCGTTAATAGCCGTGGCTCTTACATCAAGCGCACCTCTGAAAATATATGGGAAACCCAGCACATTGTTTACCTGGTTAGGAAAATCAGAACGGCCGGTAGCCATAATAATATCTTTGCGGGTAGCATGTGCAATATCATAGGCAATCTCCGGGTCGGGATTGGCCATAGCAAAAACTATGGGGTTTTTAGCCATTGCCTTCAACATATCGGGTGTAACCACATTACCGGCGGAAAGCCCAACAAAAACGTCAGCATTTTTCATGGCTTCGGCCAGTGTTTTTATATCTGTACGGGTAGTGGCAAATTCCATCCTGATATCGCCCAGATCAGTACGATCAGGGGTTAACAGTCCATTGATGTCAAACATCACCAGGTTCTCTTTTTTAACCCCTAGTGACAGGTACATTTTAGAGCAGGAAACCGCGGCGGCACCCGCACCATTAACTACCATTTTTATCTTATCGAGCTTTTTGCCTTGTATTTCGCAAGCATTAAGCAGTGCCGCACCTGAGATTATCGCCGTACCATGCTGATCGTCATGCATTACGGGTATTTTCATTTCAGCCTTCAGGCGGCGTTCAATTTCAAAACAGGTTGGAGCCGATATATCTTCAAGGTTGATACCGCCAAACGTAGGTTCAAGCGCCTTTACAATATTTACAAATTCATCTGGTGTTTTGGCATTTATTTCCAGATCGAAAACATCAATATCGGCATAAATTTTAAACAGCAGGCCCTTACCTTCCATAACGGGCTTACTAGCCTCGGGGCCTATATTACCAAGGCCCAATACTGCTGTTCCATTGCTGATAACGGCTACCAGGTTGCCTTTGGCGGTATATTTATATACATCTTCAACATTATCGGCAATGCGCAGGCAAGGTTCGGCAACACCGGGTGAATAAGCCATAGAAAGATCGCGCTGCGAGTTGGTAGGTTTGGTTGGTACTACCTGTATTTTACCCGGGCGGCCTTTTGAATGGTAATTTAATGCGTCCTGTTTACGATTGCTCTTAGTATTCATGTATCAAAATTCAAGGACTCAAAACTACGATTCTTTTTCCACCCGGTATGGGAAAAAGACCTCATTTGAGAATATATGTAGGTTAGTATTACCCGCGAGTTATCTTATGGCTTTCTTTAACTGAAGATATTTCATTCCCACTGCCTGCACTTATTTTAAGCTTTTGGCCAACAACCGCTTTATTATGATGCAGGTGGTTCCAGGTTTTAAGATCGGACACATCAATGCCATATTTGTCGGCAATGCTGGCAAGCGTTTCGCCCTTTTTTACGGTATGGTAAGCAGGAGCATGGCGTTCAGGCTTTTCCTGAACATAAGAAGCATAGTACGCATGTGGTGCCGGAGCAGGTGCAATAACTGTACTGTTTAAAGCTTCATATAAAGCTGCGTATTTTTCGCTATTTGCCCTCGGGATGATCAGCTTGCGCGGGTTGGCAGTACTGCCATTTATCATTTGTGTGCGATACGCCGGATTTAACGTTGATAATATCTTATAGTCGATATTTAATATATCTGAAAGATTATTCAACGATATAAAGCGGTCGACCAAAATGGTATCCAAATTTTTTGCAAAACTGCAGGGCTGCGGAATGATATTTTGCTTGGCGTAATAGTTCATTACATAAGCTACCGCAATATATGCTGGTACATAGTTTCGGGTTTCAACCGGTAAATATTGGCGGATGGACCAATAATCAGTAGCGCCACCAGCCTTTGCCATGGCATTTTCTACATTGCTTTTGCCACAATTGTATGAGGCAATGGCTAACAGCCAGTCACCAAATTCTTCATAAGCATCTTTAAGGTAAGCAGCGGCAGCATAGCTGGCGCGTACAGGGTCGCGGCGCTCATCAACGTAGCCATCCATATTTAAACCGTACAATTTAGCTGTGGTTGACATAAATTGCCAGGGGCCGGTTGCTCCTACTCGTGACACAGCTGTAGGATCAAGCTTTGATTCAACTATTGAAAGATATTCTATCTCTGCAGGGATACCCGCATCGCGAAACACCTTTTCATAAATCGGGAAGTAATATTTAGATAGCCCTATTACCTGGGCCATTTCATCGCGGTTATGCGAGTAAAGGTCGATGTAGTTTTGTACATACTCATTATAATCAAGCGGCACATCTTTTTTAATAGAGTCAAGCCGGTGCTTAATTACGCTTTCATAATCAGTAAGATTTTGATTGTTACCAAGCTGAAGTTGATTTTGCGCGTGAGCAAAATTAGTATCAAGTGTACTTTGGAGTGCGTTACCTTGCTGCATGGCCAGGTTCATTGAACCGGCAGCAAACAGCTTATTATTGGTAATAATTTGTAACGATAAAAGGCAGATAACGAAAGTAAATAATCTCTTCATTTATGATTAGGAATTAACTACACTGTATTGCCTGCGCCAATACATTTACTAATATATTAAATTTTTATAGTCCCAGGAAATATTTGGAGAAATTTAACAATTCCTGCTCCTCAAATTGCCTGGTTAATAATTGTAAACCTAACGGCAATCCTTTATTATTATTGCCAACTGGCAAAGAAATAGCAGGCACACCTGCCAATGAGGCCTGTACTGTAAAAATATCAGCCAGGTAAGTTACAACCGGATCACTTTCTTCTTTTCCGATATTAAACGCTGGTTCGGGCGCGGTAGGGGTTAGTATAAAATCGTATTCTTCTAATATGCTTTCGGTTTTTTCCCTTATCAGCCTGCGTGCTTTTTGCGCTTTGGCATAGTACGCATCATAATATCCGGCGCTTAAAACAAAGGTGCCCAGCATTATCCGGCGTTTTACCTCTTTGCCAAAACCTTCAGAACGCGAACGTTTGTAGGTTGATTGCAGGTCGACAGCTTCGGGACTGCGGTATCCATAATGCACCCCATCAAACCGCGCCAGGTTTGATGATGCCTCGGCGGTTGCCAGAATATAATAAGCAGGAACCATGTAATCCAGGTACTCAAAAGCGATAGGCTTTACGGTATGGCCATCGGCACGCAGCTTGTCAATATATTTTATCAGGGCATTCTTTACTTGAGGATCTACTCCCGGGCTTGATATAGACTCCTGCAAGTATGCGATCTTTTTCTTTCCGGGTTGTTGAAGATCGGCACTGAATGATGGTACGGCTCTTTGAGCCAGCGTGCTATCATATTCATCAGGGCCTGCCATTACTTCTAATAAAATGGCTGCATCTTCAATCGAGTTTGTAATTGGGCCAGCCTGATCAAACGATGAGGCATAAGCGATAATACCATACCGTGAAATACGGCCATAAGTAGGCTTTAAACCAATAACGCCGCAAAATGAAGCCGGCTGCCTAACTGATCCGCCGGTATCAGTACCAATAGCTGCCAAGCACATACCTGCCTGTACCGCCACCGCCGAACCGCCCGAAGAGCCGCCGGCCACTTTGGTTTTATCGGCATAGTTTTTTACCGGGCCAAAATATGAACTTTCGTTGCTGGCACCCATAGCAAATTCATCGCAATTGCAGCGGCCTATGATAATAGCGTCTTCCGCCAGTAAACGCTCAACAATGGTTGAGGAGTAAATGGAAGTAAAACCCTTTAAAATTTTTGATGATGCAGATACCTGGTGATCTTTATAGCAAATGTTATCTTTTATGCCAATTACCATACCAGCCAGGCGGCCGGCCGTACCCAATTGAATACGGATATCTATATTAACAGCACGTTGTAATGCTTCCTGTTCAAATACTTCGTTAAAAGCATTTAAATGCGCATTTTGTTTAATCTTACCTAAATAACCTGTTACCAGTTTTTCAACGGTAATTTCCCCACTTTGCAGCCCGCTCTTTATTTCAATTAAAGAGGAATAGAATTTAGCCATGCGGCTAAAATAAAAAATTTAAATTGATTTGGTGATTTGAAGATGAAAGTTAATTTGAATATAAAACTTTGAATCTTAAACCAGAAAATAGGCGATCAAATAAATTTATATGCTGATTTGAAGACCAATAATCTTCAAATCGGCACATTTTCAAATTAAGCTTTTGGTTTTTCGTCAGTATTAGTGGGGGTAGTAGTAGTAGTAGTACCTTCGCCACTTTGCGCGTCTTTGAATTCTTTAACGCCTTTTCCTAAACCTTTCATTAGTTCAGGAATTTTTTTACCTCCAAACATCAATAATATTACGCCGAATATTAAGATGAGCATTACCGGTGAATCTAATCCCATGATTTTAAGTTTTTATATTATGATTTATATTCTTGTTATGATTTAATTTCTTCGTGTGCCGTTTTAGCCGGTTCAATAGGAGTTTCCTTTAAATGAACGGGTTGAGCGGTTTCAGGTTTAACAGGTTCAATCGCCGCTGTAGAGCCAATTTCAGCTACAGGCATTGTATTACTTACCGGCTCAATAACAGTAGCAGGCACTTCAGCAGCAGCTACTACCGGCGCTGCAATTTCGGCGGTGTTGGTTTCAGCAGGTTGCGTTGTTTTTTTTGATTCGAAATTATCGATCTGGTTTGTTATTTCGCGCTTTACCCCTTCAGATGCATCTTTAAAATCGCGGATACCTTTACCAAGCCCACGTGCCAATTGCGGCAATTTTTCACCTCCAAACAATAATAATACCACCATTAAGATGAGCATTATTTCGCCCCCGCCTATATCAAAAAATAATGGAATTGAACTAAACATAATCTTGTTATTAAAAGGTTACAAATATAAACATTTTTAATATTACAAAGTTTCAAACTTAATTAGGCACCAGCCACAATTTAGGGTTCTCGGGTACTGTACCTTTATACAAATCAAAGTGTACATCCGTTTCGCCGGTTGTTGAATCGGTTGCCACCGTACCAATGGTTTGCTTTGTGCTTACCTTCTGTCCTTTTGCCACACTTGCCGATTTAAGGTTTGAATAGGCTGTAAAATACTCACCATGCCTTATCAGCACCAAATAGGTTCCGCTTATATCAACCACTTTGATCACATCGCCCTCAAACACTGCCCTTACACTTGCACCCGGGTTACTTTTAATATCAACGCCGGTACTCTCACTTTTAATACCTTCGGGCGTATAATAAATTCCGAAGCCCTGTGTTATCATCCCATTGGTAACAGGCCATGGCAAACGCCCGCGGTTACCTAAAAAATCGTTTGAAAGCCTTGCCGCCTCAGGGGTTGCATTCAGCACCTCGCTATTGGTTGATGCTTTGCTGATCGTCCTGGTTTTTGGTGCAGCAACATCCTTATTGTCTGCTTTAGCTCTTGCAGCAGCTAATTTTGCCGCTTCTTTAGCTTCTTCTTCGGCCTTGCGCCTTGCTTCTTCTATCTCTCTGCGTACTGCCGCATCAATCTCGCGATTGGTGGCCGCTATACGCCTTTGCACATCTTTTTGCTGTTGTTTAAGCTGCCCCTCATGTTTGGACAGGTCAACAACTACCTGCACCTGTGTATTTCTTTCTTCGCCCAATGTTGCTTTCTCTTTTTCCTGATCCTGCAACAGCGTGCTTTTTTCCTTTTTGGTTTTGTCAAGCTCAACTATTTTAACACTCAGGTCCTTTTCTGTTCCCTGGATGGATTCTGCTTGCCGCTGCCGGTAATCCCCAAACTCCTGCAAATATTTTAAACGTTTATAAGCCTGGTTAAAATCCTTTGCCGCAAATATGAACATTAGCTCGTTGTATGCACTTTGATTGCGGTATGCAAAAAGTATCATGGCCGCATATCCCTTTTTAAGCTGACTTAACTGGTTTTGTAAACTATGTACGGAATTATTGCTCTCAGAGATTTGATTATCTAAATTTCTTACTTCGGAGTTAATCACATTGATCTTTTCTTCGCGAATGCTGATCTGTGATTTGAGTATATTGAGCTGTTTTAGCGTCGACTTTTTATTGCTGGCTGTTTGCTGGTATTCCTGGTTAAGCTGCTGCAGCTCCTGGTTTAACTGATCGCGGCGGCGCTTTAGTTCCTGGCTGCTTTGTGCATGTGCATCAATTACTGTAAAAATACAGAGTAAAAAGAATACTATTTTTAAAAATCTCATCCGTATATATAGTAGGTGTTTAATGATTATGATAAAGCATGTTATTCTTTATCATAACCGGTACATCAGCGCAAAAGTACAATTTAATTTGCCGGAGAGTAACTGCCCGGAATATTAAAAGGATATTCCAGCTGCTGATTAAAATCAACCTTAACATACCGTAAATTAATCTGTATTTTATTGTTTTTTGCAACAGAAGCAATAGCTATTTGCGATGGTACTTTTTGATTGCCCTGTTGTGTAAATGCATTGCTGACCTGTAAAGACTGACCCGCATCCTGATTCGACAGGTTGGTTTGGGCAACCTTCATATCAGCACCAACAATGAGCTTATAAACCAGATCATTCAGGCTACCGCTTAGGGTGATGCCATTACCTGCTGATTGATAAGCAGTACTGTCATTCAATAGTTGAGGGATAACATTGCCAACCAAAAGCGCCTGCAGCATAGCATAATTAATTTGCCTGTTAGCATAAGTATAAATAAAGCTGAAAGGCTTGCGGATATAAACACCCTGCAAGCGGTTAAGTACAAATATACTATCGGGTGTTATAAGGGCGCGGCCTACTTCAATACCCAGCAACGCGGTTATTGAAACCCAGATCTTTTTATCCTTACTTATGCGGATATTCAGGGTGCAATCATTATTGTTGCCATTTATGGCCAGGCTTGTTTTTGCCCGGGCCGAAAAGGTATTAAAATTAATTTGCTGTGCGCGGATGGGGTCAAGCTTCGCCTCAACCTCGTCATTATGCTTTGTTACCGATGCGGCGGCAGCCGTATTATTTGTTGCCGGCAATTTTTTACGGGCTGAGCAGCTAACTATTGTAAACAGGGCACAAGCTATCAGTAGCTTATTCAATATATTTCTTTTCATTTATTTTACGATCTAAAACCGGCGATTGTTCACCGTATGATCTTGCTTTTTTCCAGTTTTGTACAGCAGCGTTGGTATCGCCTAAATAAAACATTATATCGCCATAATGTTCTAACTGCACGGCGCTGTTTGTTTTATCATGCAGTATGGCTTTTTCTATCCAAATCTTTGCATCAGTGTATTTTTTTTGCTTGAACAAGATCCAGGCATAAGTATCTTCAAACGATGCCGTATTAGGCTGCAATTCATTGGAATGGGCCGACATTTGCGCCGCCTTATCCAACTGCTCACCTCTTAACGATAAATAATAGGCATAATTGTTTAGCGAATAAGCATTATCCGGATTATAGCTCAGCGATTTTTCATAGGCTGTATCAGAGCTGTTATAATTTTTTAACTCGTGATAACAATCACCTAACGAAGAGTAGGTTAATGACAGCAGATCCTTATCATCAGCGGCCAACGATACCGTGTTTTTTATATAACCTAATGCTTTATTATAATCCTTTTGCTGCAGAACGGCAATGCCTACCAAATAATTCATCCATGCCTGATTTGGAAAAAGGCTCAGCGCATTCTCCCCATCTTTGACAGCGGCATCAATATCATTTTCGGTTAAGTCGATGCGTACCAGCTGCTCGTGAACCTCATAATGACTACTGTCAAGTGCTATCGATCTTCTGTAAGCGATTTGCGCATCTTTATAATTATCGTTCTGAGCCAGCATATCTCCATATATGGCATAAGCTTTGGCATCATCGGGATGGGCAGTAATTAATATTTTGCTTAGCTCAAGCGCGCTGGCTTTTGCGTCGGGGTCAGGGAATTTTGGCGCATAGGCCAAAATGATCTTTAATTTCAAGTCGATGTCAAGATCAGGAATGGCAAAGGCCAGCTTTAGTTCATTAAAACTGGCATTGTAATCCTTTTTATCACGATAGATATCTGCCATAGCCAAATGCATCTGCCCATTATTAGGGTCGATCTTTTCAGCATCCTGCAAGGCCTTTAGCGCCTTATCGGTAAATCCGTTTGAGTTATAAAGTTCACCGAGTAGCAGATAGTACCTTACCTGGGTTGGGTTGGCGTTTATCATCTCCTGGATCTCGGCTGTTGCTTTGTCTATTTTACCTTGTATCAGATAAATTTTCTGCCGGCCGGCCAGTATATCATCATCAAGCCCGGTTAATTGCTCCAACTGATCGTAGGCTTTCAGCGCATCATCATATTTTTTTTCGATAAAATAAGTGTTGGCCTTATCAAAATAATATTCAGGCTTATCCGGGTCAATCCTGATCAATTGGTTAAATACGTTTTCGAGTTTGACTATGTTATTGGTTTTTTCATAACACTCAGCCAGTGATAACCAGTACCATTCATTATCGGGGCTAATAGCTACCGCATGTTCAAGCATTAGCTGGGCATCGGTATAATTATTAGCGCTTTTTCTGATATTGGCCAACTCATAAAGCGCGGCAGCATTTGACGGATCAAAATGCAGCACACGGGTGAACAGTTCGGCGGCCTGGGAAAAATTTCCCGTTACCTTTTCATCCAGCCCCGAAAAGAACAGCTGCCTGATCATGACGCTGTCTATCTGTGACAAAGATTTGGCAGCTACAAGCATAGCACTGTCTTTACCTGCCGTTTTATTTTGTGCAAATAAAAAAGCCGGTATAACTAAAAAAACACTGCATATCAACCACCTGATCTTCATTTTTCTATCCTATCCCTGTATGTCCATAACCACCTGCGCCGCGGGATGTTTCATTTAAAACTTCAACTTGCTCCCATTCTACTTTTTCGTGCTTTGCAACTATCATCTGGGCAATCCTGTCGCCGGTTTTTATTTCAAAATTCTCCTGTGAGAAATTGATGAGCAGCACCTTTATCTCGCCCCGGTAATCGGCATCAATAGTACCCGGTGAGTTAACAATGCCTATCCCATACTTAAATGCCAGGCCACTGCGCGGGCGGATCTGCGCCTCAAAACCTTCGGGCAATTCAATAGATAAGCCTGTAGGTACCAACTTGCGTTCAAATGGTTTAAGCGTAATTGTATCTTCCACATCGGCACGCAGATCCATACCTGCTGCATGCAAAGTTTCATAGGCCGGAAGGCCATTTTTTGATTTATTTATTATTCTGATAGTCATCGATTAAATATAGCTCTTAAGTTTTCACGTTCAAAATAAAAAGCAACTCCTACATATCCCAATAAAAGTGCATCGCCTATAAATATATTCCTGTTAAACACATAGAATGATAGGTAAACGATGACAATTGACGAAACGATATAAGCCAGGTTTTTTTTGAGCTGATACGGGATAGGGTAATTCCTTTGTCCCCATACATAGGATAGCACCATCATGGTAGCGTAAGCTATTAACGAGATCCATGCCGATGCCATATAACTGTACCTTGGAATAAACAGCACATTAAGCACAATGGTTAAAATTGCCCCAATGCCTGAGATATACAGCCCATATTTGGTTTGGTCGGATAGTTTATACCATACCGAAAGATTCATATAAACCCCCAGGCACACATAGCCAAATACCAGCGGCGGTATTACACGCAAACCCGTCCAATATAAGGCGGTTTGCGTTGGATTAGCGCCATGTACAAAATATTTTAAAACCTGGATATTGGCTACAAGTCCAATAAATATTATACATACGGCAATCACAAAGTAGTCCATAATGCGGGCATAGGTTTGCCCGGCATTTTTGTTTTTGGAGTGACTGAAAAAGAATGGCTCGGCACCCAGCCTGAAGGCGTTCACAAAAATGCTCAGGAATATGGAAATTTTGGCACATGCCCCATAAATACCAACATCATTAAAGCTATTATGCGGCAATAACCAGCCTAGTAATATCTTATCCATGTTTTCATTAACCAGATAGGATAAATTGGCAATAAGTACCGGCCAGCTATAGCTGTACATATTGAGCAGCATTTTAAAATCTATATCGAACCTTATTTTTAATAGCTCGGGCAGCAACAACAACAATGTTGCTATGCTTGATATCAATTCAGACACAAACACAAAGCCTACCCAGCCTTTTGTGTACCATTGCATTATCCACGCCGAGCCTGCCATATTGTGCTTGAGCCAAAACGGTATACCCAAAATAAATGTAAGGTTAAAGGCGATGAAAATAAGCACACTGGCCAGCTTAATAAGGCCATAACGCGAGGGCTTACCATCCGAACGAATTTTGGCGAAGGGTATGGCGCACCAGGCATCAATTACTACTATGAAAAGGAAAAGCCAGGTATATTTTACAAAATCGGCATGTGTTGTACCCATTATAGCCCCGGCATGAATGCCTTTAGCTGCCATTTTTTGCGAGTGGCTTACATCAACAAAACTTGCTATGTGGCCTATAAATGGTATAGAAAATAACAGAAAAATAATAGTTATGCCAAATACCGATGCAAAGGCATTATTGTATACCCGCTGCTTGTTATCTGCATGTTTATTAAGGTAACGGAAAAAGGTGGTTTCCATACCGAATGACAGCAATGCATTCGTCATGGATACATAGCTGTACATGGTAGTTAGTATGCCATAGGCCGCTGTAGGGTAGGCCCATGTATATAACGGTGTAAGAAAAAATGTAAGTACCCGGCTTGCAATAGTACTTACACCATATATTGCGGTTTGACCCGCGAATTTTTTAGCTGTTGACAATGATCCTGTTCTGAAATTAATTGCGCGGTTCTGTTACCACACATGATTTTTTTTAACTACCTCAAAATTACGATAGTTTTTCAATTCGCCTTCATGCGTTTCAACAGAAGTTACTTCGGCATACTGCGGGCCTTCTTTGCACCAATCCAAAAACATTTCGAGCATACTATTCTCAGCCTCAGCAGCTATCAGCACATCGCCATTGTCTGCATTTTTCACAAATCCTCTTACCCCAAGCTGGTCGGCAACGGCTTTGGTTGATACCCTGTACGATATACCCTGTACTTTGCCTTTTACTGTTATATCAAGATGCTTTATCATTTGTGAGTGATGAGTGGTGAGTAGTTCTTTTTAATCCGTATTGAATACTGCAAATTTAACTTAATTCAACTCAATCAACCTAATCAACTACTCACAATTCACCACTCACCATCCACTAAATTAATCGCCTCACTTTTGACTCGGGGGTTAGGTTGAGGCCATCGGTGCCGGTTATGAGGTTTAAGCCAGGTGTTTTACCAACTTCAAGCGTTCCCTTTTCATTATCAATACCTAAAAATTTGGCACCGTTAATGGTGGCCCATTCCATTAGTTTTTCTGTAGCTATCTCCGGGAATTTTTGCTGTATGGTTTGCATCTCATGTAAAATGCAGAGCTTGGTATTTGAGGCAAGGCTATCGGTTCCGAGCGTTATGTTAAAGCCCTGATCAACAAACAGGTTTATCTTTGGTAAGCGGTTTTCGATGTATAAATTCGCATTTGGGCAAAAGCACCAGTTTATTTTACGGTCAAACCGTTTCAAAAAATAAATATCTTTAAGATTGGTACAGGTATTATGCACCATTAAAATTTCCTGTTTGCTGGTAAGTAACGGGATGATAGATTGCAGCGAGTTACGAGCCTGTGGTTTAAAATGGCTGGTATCCATACCAAAATACTCGTACAGTTCATTAAACTTTCCTAATTTATAACGAAAGAATTTATTTTCGTCCTCACACTCCTGGTTATGGATGCTAAGCAGGTTTTTTACACCAGAGTCGCAGTATTTTTTTATTAGCCTGAATAATTCTTTTGACACAGAATACGGCGCATGCGGAGTTATGGAACAAGGCTGCGGTTTAAACTCATCCAACAGCATTAAACCATTCGCATACAATTCATTGGCGCGGTCGGGTAAAAAACCCAATATTTCAACAAAAGTATGGTAGTATAATTTGCTATCGGCTTTAGTTGGTATAGTTATATTATTATTAGCAATATCGCCAACGGCAACTATGCCGTTCTCGTACATATCATTATCAGCCTTTTTAGCTGCTGCCGTTATTAATTCATGTTCGGCAGTCCTAACTTTCAGTATCTCCTTAATAAAATTAATCAAGCCTGTTTTTGTGGCTATTTTACCTTGCAGGTGCGAAAGTTCGAGGTGACAATGTGTATTTACGAATCCCGGGCAAATTATGCCGTTTAAATGTTCAACAGGCGGGGTTGTATCTGATGAGGGTTGATGATCTGTAACAGATATTATCTTACCATAATCATCAACTGTAACAATTCCATTTTTAATAGGTGCGGCATAAACAGGGAAAACGTAATCGGCTTTAAAACTTTTCATTAACAATATAACTAAGCATCATCTAAAAATCTTTTTAAAGTATACCTACGTTCCTTTTTATCAATACAATTAACTTAAAGTTATTGTTTTTTAATTTGACAAAAAGAATATACTAAAAAAAGCTACTATTTTTTTATTTAAGTACCTTTGCAAAGTGAGCATTAAAAAAGATAAAATAGATATCCGCAGCATCAGCCTGCAAACTCTGCAAGAGCACTTTATCCGGATGGATGAAAAGGGCTTCAGGGCAAAGCAAGTTTATGACTGGCTCTGGAAAAAATCTTGTTTCTCTTTTGATGAAATGAGCAATATTTCAAAAGAACTCCGCGCTAAGCTCGATGAAAATTTTGTAATTAATAATGTAAAAATTAACAACTCACAGTTTAGTGCAGATAAAACTATAAAAAATTCTTTTATTTTACACGATACTCACCTAATTGAGGGCGTTTTAATCCCAACACCGGGCAGAATGACAGCCTGCGTATCGTCACAAGTAGGTTGCAGCCTTACCTGTAAATTTTGCGCTACAGGATATATGGAGCGTAAACGCAACCTTAATCCTGATGAAATTTATGACCAGGTGGTGCTCATCAGTCGGCAGGCGATGGAAAATTATGGGCAGCCTTTAACCAACATTGTTTATATGGGCATGGGCGAACCCCTGCTGAATTATAAGAATGTAATGGATTCTGTTGAAAAAATAACATCAGAGGACGGACTAAATATGGCTGCCAAACGCATTACGGTATCAACCGCGGGTATTGCCAAAATGATAAAAAAGCTAGGCGACGACCAGGTGAAGTTTAACCTGGCCCTGTCATTACATGCCGCCAACGATGAAAAGCGTAACACCATTATGCCGATCAACGAGCAAAACTCATTAAAGGCGCTAGCCGAGGCTTTAAAATACTACTACGCCAAAACCAAAAACCCGGTAACTTATGAATACATTGTTTTTGATGGCTTTAATGATACTTTACAGGATGCCATTGAGTTGGCCAAATTCTGCAAACACCTGCCTTGTAAGGTGAATATTATTGAATATAACCCCATAGCTTTCGCCAATTTTATAAATGCAGGCGAAGATAAGATCGAAATTTTCGCTGATTACCTGCGCAAACAAGGCATTAACACCAATTTACGCCGCAGCCGCGGTAAGGATATTGATGCGGCTTGCGGGCAGTTGGCGATAAAGGATAAGGTGAACCAGGATTAAACGGATTATATTGATTTACAGGATAAGGTGAACGCGCTCCATTGATTCACTGAAAAATTAAAATCTTATTATTAAATTCATTGCGTGAAATTAACGCGTGGCTACCTGGCTGATTTTGTTTCCTTGCTATTCCCTGAACTTTGCCCGGCATGTGGTGAGAGCCTGATGGCCAATGAACACATTATTTGTACCGATTGCCTTTATCATTTACCGTTAACCAATTTTCATTTACAACCTGATAACATTGTTGTCCGGCAGTTTTGGGGTAAAATAAATTTAGAAAGCGCCTATGCCTTATATCACTTTGCCAAAGGCGGTAAGGTTCAAAACCTGATGCACCATTTTAAATACAGAAGCATGCCGCAGATCGGCAATTTATTGGGCAATATTGCTGGTGGGCAGTTGGAGAAAACTGATGTATTTAACTCGGTTGATGTGATCATACCTGTCCCGCTGCATAAAAGCCGTTTAAAGCAGCGTGGCTATAACCAAAGCACTTGTTTTGCCGATGGTTTGGCGCAAAAGATGAATGCCGTTGTGGATGATAACAACCTGGTACGCTTAAAAGCTACGGAAACACAAACTCATAAATCACGGTTCATGAGATTTGAAAATATGCAGGAAGTGTTTACGGTAAATCGTCCTGAACAACTGCAAAACAAACACGTTTTGCTGGTTGATGATGTGGTAACAACAGGCTCAACGCTGGAAGCCTGCGGACTGGAATTATTAAAAATCGAGGGTTTAAAACTGAGTATTGCAACTATTGCTTATGCGGAATGACAGATCAGATCAACGCTTAACATAATGTAATGCTCACCACTCACTATTGTTTCTGATACTTGCTCAACTTATCAAATAGTGATTTTGGTTCAAATGGTTTGAGGATGAAATCATTCATGCCTGCTTCGGTCATTTGTGTTATTTCAGTGCTGAGCATTGATGCCGTTAACGCTATAATAGGCAATTGCTTAAAATAGGTTTCGGGTTTGGCGCGGATAATTCTGGTTGCTTCAAGGCCACCCATTATCGGCATATGAACATCCATTAATACAACATCGTAATTTTTATTGGTTTCAATTTTCTCAACGGCTTCCTGTCCGTTTTCGGCAAAATCAGCGGTAGTACCCCATTTCTTCAGTACTTTATTAACCAGCATACGGTTGATCTGGTTATCATCAACCACAAGTACATTTATGTCTAATCCCATTTCCATTTTACTACTGCTGATTGTTTGGCTATCTGCCTTGTTAAATGTTATTGTAAACCAAAAAGTTGACCCTCGGCCGGGTATGCTATCAACGTTAATCCTTGAATCATATAACCCTACCAAGCGCTTGCTAATGGCCAGGCCCAAACCTGTACCGCCATATTTACGGGTAGTATCAAGTTCTGCCTGTTTAAAAGATTCAAATATAGTACCTAATTTGTTTTCAGCTATTCCAATACCCGTGTCCGAAACCGCGAACCTTATACGTACACTTTTATCATTCTGTTCTAAAACTTTCAGGCCTATGGTTACACCGCCGGTGTCGGTAAATTTAACAGCATTTCCGGTTAAATTTAATAAAATTTGAATAAGTCTTGCACTATCCGCAATAACCAATTCGGGGATTGCGTCATCAAAGTCTTGTTTAAGAAATATATTTTTTTCAGTGGCCCGGTATTGCATGGAGTTGATAATACTTTGCACCATCTCGCGCAGGTTAACATTGGCTTGTTCCAACTGCACATTGCCGGTTTCTATCTTGGTAAAATCAAGCACATCATTAATGAGCGTCATCAAATTCTCAGCGGAAAATTTAAGTACGTTCAAATTTTCCTTCTGCGAAGGAAGCGGATCATCATCGATCAATAAATGTGACATACCGATCACAGCATTAAGAGGTGTGCGGATCTCATGGCTCATAACCGAGATGAACATATCCTTAGCCCGGTTTAGTTGCAATGCTTGTTCTTTAGCTGCTATAAGCTCGATCTCCACTTTCTTTTTGGCGGTTATATCAATAATTACTTCAATGTACTTATCAACATTACCATCGCTGTCAAGTATAACTGAATTAATAACTGATAGCCAAAGCGGTTGCCCGTCTTTACGGTAAGCTAAAAGATCAACTTCAAATGATTGTTTATTTTTTGAAAGCTCGCGCGCGTGCTGAATAATGGCTACATCTGTAAGTTCGCCCTTTAAGCTATCTCCTAAATGCTTGCCTTTAACATCGTTAATGTTGTAGCCGGTTATTTTTTCAAAAGCATCATTTATCCAGTCAACTTTGCCGTTACTATCATTTATTACTACACCACCGGTAGTTTTACTTGCTACCAGCGAAAGCATTTTAAGCTGATCTTCGGCTTTTTTGCGTTCGGTAATATCAACGAAAACACCTACCTGGCGTTCCACATCTCCTGATTCATTTTTTAAAGGGCTATTGGAGACAAATACCCATATAGGCGTTCTATCCTTTTTATAAACTTTTATTTCAGCAGCATAAGTGCGTTTTTCCTTAACCGCATTGACAGCATCATTATAAATATTAATATCGCTATCCTCTCCCAAAAGTATGGTGCTTAATGATTTTCCCCTCATTTCATCAAGCGTATAACCTAACATATTTTCAATTGCTTCGTTCATCCAAATAACGTTTCCGTCTTTGTCACGTATCAGCAATCCGCTCGGCGTTTTCCGGGCAGCGAATGACATTATTTCCAGGTCCTTTTCGGCTGTTTTACGAAGGGTGATGTCAATAATTGTCCGGATAAATTTATCAACATCACCCTTGGAATCATAAATAACAGAATTGACGATGGAGAGCCATATCGGCTTGCCATCCTTTTTATTCATAGACAGCTCTATCTCGTAGTATTCCTTTTTTGCAATAGCTTCGTCTAATCGTTTTTTACTTTCAGGTGTAGGCTCACCTTTAAGTGTATTTCGCAATAGTTTATTTTCAACATCCTCAAAGGTATAGCCGGTTATTGTTTCGAATGCGCTATTGGTCCATATCACCTCATCATTGGCATTGCTTATTACTACACCGTTTCGCACCTTACTTGCTACCAGTGAAAGTTGCTCCAATTCGGTCAATAATCTTTTTTGATAAGTAATATCCCTGCCGCTGGCATACCATTTTCCCTCTTTATTTACCGCGCACCAGCCTATCCATTTTACATGTTTATTGGCTGTTACGGTTTGTGTTTCAATATCAAAAGGTTCTTGTGATGCTACGGCCTTCTCGATTAGCGGCACAAACTGTTCACGATTGTTACCAACTACAAAATCCCATAATGAGCGCCCCATAGCCTGTTCAGGGGTATAGCCCAGTATGTTAAATACTGCATCGTTTATCAGCTCGATATTAGAATCCTTATTGGCAATAAAATGAACTTCGGGCGAACTGTTAAAAAGGGTAGAAAAATCTTTGCGCAAAGCCAGGGCTGCTTCAAGCTCCCTTTTTTGTTTGCGAAGTACAAGGTGCGACATTACCTCATTGGCAAGTGTGCGTAAGGCATCTTTTTGCTCGGCAGTAAGTTTACGGGGGACACGGTCAATAACACATAAAGCGCCTAAACGCTGGCCGTCGGGATCAATAAGCGGGGCACCGGCATAAAACCTGATGTGCGGTTCGCCTATTACCAGCATGTTCTCTTTAAAATTATCGTTTTCTAAAGAGTCATTGATCTCCATTATCTCATCATTGCGTATGGTATGGTTACAAAATGCATCACTTCGTGGCATTTCAGAGGCTTCCACACCTACTTTTGATTTGATCCATTGCCGCTCGGCATCGATGAGGGTGATGAGGGCAATTGGCGCCTGGCATATATAGGATGCCAGGCGCGTAATAGCGTCATACTCTTTCTCAGGCAATGTATCTAGTACATTGTATGAATCAAGAGCGATTAATCTCTTGTTCTCTTCGCCGGAAAAAGTATGTTGCTCAATCACGATTTATCAGTCATCTCCTTTGTGTTTGTACAAAGGATAATCTTCCATCAATTTATGTACCTTTTTACGAATTTTCTTTAAAGATAGTTCATTATCAGGATTAAGTATAACGGCATCTATCAGTTCAACAATATGTTCCATTTGTTTTTCCTTCATCCCGCGTGTTGTAATTGCAGCCGTACCTACACGTATGCCCGAAGTTACAAATGGTGATTTATCATCATAAGGAACCATGTTTTTATTTACCGTAATATCGGCAGTAACCAATGCATTTTCAGCAGCTTTACCGGTTATATTTTTATTACGAAGGTCGATCAGGATCAAATGATTATCAGTGCCACCTGAAACTATTTCGTACCCGCGATCAGTTAGTGCTTTGGCCATAGCGGCAGCGTTTAACTTAACCTGTACAATATATTTCATGTAGTCGTCACTCAAAGCTTCGCCAAATGCTATTGCCTTTGCAGCTATAATATGCTCCAATGGGCCACCCTGTGTACCTGGGAAAACAGCCATGTCAAGCAATGCCGACATCATGCGTACTTCGCCTTTTGGTGTTTTTAAACCCCACGGGTTCTCAAAATCCTTACCCAGTAATATTAAACCACCGCGCGGGCCGCGTAGGGTTTTGTGTGTGGTTGTAGTAACAATATGGCAATGCGGCAGCGGATCGGTCAATAAACCTCTTGCTATTAAACCTGATGGATGTGAAATATCAGCTAATACCAATGCACCCACTTCATCGGCTACCTTGCGTATAAATTCATAATCCCAATCACGTGAGTAAGCCGAAGCTCCGCAGATGATCATTTTTGGTTTTTCTCTTAAAGCTACTTCTTTAAGTTGGTCATAATCAACATAACCCGTATCTTTTCTCACTCCATAAAAATGAGGCTCATATAATTTACCCGAGAAGTTAACCGGTGAACCATGTGTTAAGTGACCGCCATGAGAAAGGTCGAACCCTAATATTTTATCGCCGGGCTGCAGGCATGCCAGCATAACTGCTGCGTTGGCCTGTGCACCTGAATGCGGTTGTACGTTTGCCCATTCAGCATTAAACAATTCCTTTGCTCTTTCAATAGCTATGGTTTCAATTTCGTCAACCACCTGGCAGCCGCCGTAATAGCGTTTACCGGGTAAGCCTTCGGCATATTTATTGGTGGCAACAGAGCCGGCGGCTTCCATTACCTGCCTGCTTACAAAATTTTCAGATGCGATAAGTTCAATGCCTTCTTCCTGGCGTTGTTGTTCTTCGTCTAATAATTTGAATATTAACTTGTCTCTTTTCATGTGATATTTAAAACGATGCTAAGGTAGGAAAAAAACAAGAGTCAAGAATAAAGATGCAAGAAGCAAGTTTAAAATATATTCTTTAAATCAGTTAATTACATTTTTATTCTTAATTCACTTCCTGATTCCTGGCTCTATACTCTTGATTCTTTATTCCTCACTCTCTACTTTAGCCGAGATCCAAAAATTATTATAGCCTAAGCCTATTTGTATATCAACCAGTTCCTGCTGCAGCATTTCGAGCATGGCTAAAAAATTATATACAAAATGCACCTTGTTTTCGGAGTTACCGGCAATGGCTTTAAAATCAAGCATCTTGTTTATTTTCAGCAACTGCTTGATCGCTTCCTTTTGCTTTTCAATACTGTAAGGGTGCTGTACAATAGTGTGTGTAACCTGCTGGGCACGTAATTCATGATTACGAACCAAGCGCTCATACACTGTCATCAACCTGAATAAACTGAGATCGAATAATTCTTCGCCGGGTAAAGCTACTTCGCCAACCTGCTCCAGGTCGTAACTGATATTGCCGCGCTTTTCCTGCATAAAACGCTCATCTTCGAAGGGCCGAAGTTCTTCGCATACCTCCTTAACTTTTTTGTACTCCAGCAGCTTTCTTATCAGTTCTTCTTTGTGGTCAACCTCATTACCAGCTTCATCAACCTCGTATCGCGGCAGCAGCATTTTGGCTTTAATGCGCATTAAGGTAGCCGCCACATATATAAACTCACTGGCAATCTCCATGTCAAGGCTCACCATCTGATGTATATAATTCAGAAAGTCGTCGGCAATGCGGGCAATGGGGATATCGTGTATATCGAGTTCATCGCGCTCAATAAAAAACAGCAACAGATCAAAAGGGCCTTCAAACTGGGGTAACTTTATCTCGAAGCTTTCTTCTGTCATGCATCAAAAATAAGTTAAATGCTGCCAATAAATAAAAACATAATTAACAAACAGTTTGTCCCAATTATTTGTAATAATTAGCTTACTTTGTAAGTTAAAATATTACATAACTGATGGCAATGCAAGTACCTGCCGGTAATTTATTACAGAATATAAACTATCCTTCTGATTTAAAGCAACTTACAGAAGACCAGCTTGAGCAGGTTTGTAATGAATTGCGCCAATATATTATTGATATTGTATCAGTAAATGGCGGCCATTTTGCGGCAAGCCTGGGTGTGGTTGAACTTACTGTTGCTTTGCAGTATGTATTAAATACGCCTTACGACCAGTTGGTTTGGGATGTAGGCCACCAGGCATACGGCCATAAAATACTAACCGGCCGCCGCGATAACTTTCACACCAACCGGGTTTATAAAGGCATAAGCGGTTTCCCTAAACGTTCTGAAAGTATATATGACGCATTTGGCGTTGGCCACTCCTCTACCTCAATTTCGGTAGCGCTGGGTATGGCTGTAGCCTCACAATATAAGGGCGAAACAGACAGGCAGCATGTGGCTGTAATTGGCGATGGTGCCATGACCGCAGGTATAGCTTTTGAAGCGCTTAACCATGCCGGGATCGAAAACTCAAACCTGCTGGTTATCCTAAACGATAACAATATGTCAATCGACCCCAACGTGGGTGCTTTGAAAGAATATTTAACAGATATTACCACTTCAAAGCCTTACAACCGCTTTAGGGATGATATTGCTCACGTACTGTCAAAATTATCAGCTATTGGGCCTGATGCCTTTAAAATAGCCAAGAAGATAGAGAAAAGCATTAAAGGCACCCTGCTTAAACGCAGCAACTTTTTTGAAGCATTACAATTCAGGTATTTTGGGCCGATAGATGGCCATGATGTAAAGCACATGGTTAAGGTACTGAATGATCTGCGTGATATACCGGGGCCAAAACTGCTGCATTGTATTACCACGAAAGGCAAAGGCTACGCACTGGCCGAAAAAGACCAGACCAAATGGCATGCTCCCGGTTTATTTGATAAGATAACCGGTGAGATCAAAAAAACAAAGCACGACAAGCCACAACCTCCAAAATATCAGGATGTATTCGGCCACACCATTATTGAGCTTGCTGAGCAAAACTCAAAAATAATGGGCATCACCCCTGCCATGCCTTCGGGATGTTCACTTAACCTGATGATGAAGGCTATGCCAAACCGTGCGTTTGACGTAGGGATTGCCGAGCAGCACGCGGTAACATTTTCGGCGGGTTTGGCTACACAAGGGTTGATACCCTTTTGCAATATCTACTCCAGCTTTATGCAGCGGGCTTATGACCAGGTAATACACGATGTAGCTATACAAAAGCTTAACGTAGTTTTCTGCCTTGACCGTGCCGGTTTAGCAGGCGCTGACGGGCCAACCCATCATGGCGCTTATGATCTGGCTTATATGCGTTGCATTCCAAATATGATCGTATCGGCTCCGATGAACGAGGAAGAATTGCGTAACCTGATGTTTACTGCACAACAGGATGACATGGGGCCATTCTCTATCAGGTATCCTCGTGGCAACGGTGTAATGGTTGACTGGCAACGCCCGATGAAGGCTATACCTGTTGGCAAAGGCCGTAAGATATGTGATGGCGAAGAAGTTGCTATTTTATCTATCGGCACCATTGGTAACGAGGTAGTAAAAGCTACTGCTGATCTGAATGCTGAAAGCTATTTCCCGGCACATTACGATCTTCGTTTTGTAAAGCCATTGGACGAAGCTTTATTGCACGATGTATTTAAGAAATTCAAAAAGATAATTACTGTTGAGGATGGTTGTGTAGAAGGCGGAATGGGAAGCGCCATACTTGAATTTATGGCCGATAACAACTACCATGCACAAGTTATACGCCTGGGTATACCCGACCGTATTATAGAACATGGCGAACAACCCGAACTTTGGGCCGAATGCGGCTACGATGCCAAATCAATTGCAGAACAGGTGAAAAACTTGCTTGTAAAACGCAACGCGCATATTATTGCGTCTTAATTTGGTTGATTAAGTGAGTGGTTGATTGGGTTGATTAAGTTAGTTGGTCTGCTAATTTAACCCAATCAACTACTCACTTAATCAACTACTCACCAATTTAGTGTGTCTGAAAACTAGCCAGATCATTATAAACAGCGCGGAATGAGCTGCGGATACCTACTGTAAGTAAAGCTGTTTTATCGTCAAATTGCGCGTTCTTTTCATCGCGGTAAGTGCCGCTAACTTCTAACCGTAGATTATATTTTGGGTTCAGTATGTAAGCTATTTTGGCTTCGGCGTAGTACATATTGGTTGTTAAGCCCTGGCCTATATAGTTGTTTTCGGTTTTTACCGGGTTGGTATAGTCCTGAAAAGGGTCCTTACCATAATTCAGGCCATAAAGATCAAGCCCGTAATGCCCATAATCACCTTCGCCCGAAAAATCAAACCGTTTGTATGAATAATTTAACAGAAAGACACCTTCGCGATAGTTTGCACCCCAGGGTTGTGCCAAAGGTTCGCCATTGGCGGCATAGTTAATTATCGGGCCGCGTTCAGAATAGGTATAAGGTTTAACATTGTTTGTTTCTAATAAGTAATTCAAGCCTTTAACACCAAACATATTTGCTCCACGTAAACCGATCTGGTAACCATATTTATTACGTGAACTGCCATTATCTGAAAAGAACTGTTTTGCCTGAAATTCATCCAATATAAACTGCCCGTAAGCTGTAATACCATTAGTGATCTTCCATTTACCAGTAAAACCTATCACAGCATTATCAGGTGATCCATTTGATGCTTCCAGCGGCCTTAGGAAAGTTATAGGGTTTAAATAAGTAACATCAAAGCCACGGTAATTACCATCATTATCCCGGTTATACCATATCACTGAATCAAAGAAACCAAATGAAACGCGGTGACTTACGTTCCAGTCCAAATAATGAAAAACTCCCCATTTGGTTCGTTGGTCGCCTTCAGAATTCAAATCAATCGGATCATTAAAATATGCCCACATCACCATATACTTTACATTACCCAAATCGGCGGTCAGTTTTAAGAATGGGTATGGTGAAGCATAATCAGACAGTAAAGTAGAGCGATAGCCATCGCCTATAAAAGTTTTATCGTGCCCTAAGGTGATATTCAGATATTTAACAGGTGTGAACGAGACTATGGCAGTATAGTTTTGCCAGTCGTAATTATCAAGGCCATAAACCTTGGCGCGGGCCTGGCCGGGAATCATTCCGGTTTGATTGATATAGGTTGATATATACTCCGGGAAAGTGCCCTGGTTTTCAAAACCGGTAAAGTTGTAATAAAACTCATTGCTGATGGTACCGCCAAACTGTAAGCCATAAGAAACCAATGAGGTGCTTTCTTTACCATCAACAAAATTTTTGCCCATCGTAAAATCAGGTAAAACATCGGCATAAAAGGTGCTGTTGGCTGATTTAAAATCAATTAAATGCTCATTGAATAGTTTATTATAACCCCAGCTGTGTTGTTTGCCGTCGTTATTAACGTTCATTAATGAATCAAAATGAGGTTTCAGGATAGAATCATCAACAAAGAATGGTTTTATTGAAGTATGCTCCATTGTTGATGTAGAATAGGCCTCGGCATCAAATTTTTGATAAAAATCGTACGAATAGGGCTGATATTGAGATTGAGAATGGGCAACACCAACAATTGCTAATAATAAGATGATGCAGCCTAGAATTCTTTTCATATAAGATAATAAGTATAAGATATTAAGTTGTTATTGCCTATTCAAAATAATTGAGTGTTGTAAAACCACCCTTTTTTAAATAATCGTCCTTTTTAACCAGGTGCAGATCAGACTGCATCATCTCGCTCACCAATGCCTGCAGATCATATTTCGGCTGCCAGCCTAATTTTTGGCTGGCTTTTGAGGCATCGCCTATCAGCAGGTCAACCTCGGTTGGCCTAAAATATTGAGGGTCGACTTTTACTACAGTTTGCCCAAATCGTAACGCATCTGCATTTAAGCCTAATTCCGCCACCTTTTGCTCATCAATATCGATAATTACGCCACGCTCATTCTCATCTTTTCCACTAAACTCGATCTCAATACCCAACTCGCCGAACGCCATTCTTATAAATTCCCTAATAGTGGTTGTTACGCCGGTGGCAATAACAAAATCCTCGGGCACATCCTGCTGCAGCATGAGCCACATTGCCTCGATATAGTCTTTAGCATGGCCCCAATCACGCTGTGCCGATAAGTTACCCACAAACAAGCAACTTTGCAAACCCAAAGCTATTTTTGAGGCTGCCCGCGTGATCTTTCGGGTTACAAAAGTTTCGCCGCGTACAGGGCTTTCATGGTTAAATAGTATGCCATTGCAGGCAAACATATTATATGCTTCGCGATAGTTTACCGTTATCCAATAACCATACATTTTAGCTACCGCATACGGCGAACGCGGATAAAACGGCGTTGTTTCACTTTGCGGTACCTGTTGTACCAAACCATATAATTCAGATGTTGATGCCTGGTAAAAACGTGTTTTTTGGGTTAGTCCTAACAATCTTATAGCTTCAAGTATCCTCAATACGCCTACACCATCGGCGTTGGCAGTGTATTCAGGTGTATCAAAGCTTACTTTAACGTGGCTTTGTGCTGCCAGGTTATATATTTCGTCGGGCTGTGTTTCCTGTATTATCCGGATGAGATTAGTTGAATCGGTAAGATCGCCGTAATGAAGTTTAAATTTTACACCCGACTCATGCTGGTCGTGGTATAAGTGATCAATACGATCAGTATTAAATAATGATGAACGCCTTTTTACGCCATGCACTTCATAGCCCTTTTTTAATAAAAATTCGGCTAAGTAAGCACCATCCTGCCCTGTAACACCTGTTATTAAAGCTATTTTCATCAATATTATTATACATTCATTATAATAATACAATATTATCAATTTAATTGCAAAAGGCGGTATTAAGATGTCAAGATTGGTGAATTATAATAGCACTGAATAATGACTAGCATCTATTGACGATAATGGCACTTCGGCAACACTCACCCGATCATCGCTAAGCCGCTCGATCACCCTCTCTTTGCTGTGCGGAAAGTCATTAAGTTAAGCTATAAATGTTCCGACATTGCTCCGGAGGAGCAAAATGTTGGTAGCAAATTAAATGTAAAATATTTAGCATGCCGTTGGCATGCAACATAGTAGAGTTGCGTACCTGCGGCACGGTTCTTCGTATTCATTATTTTTCTACCAACATATAGCCTCTACGAGGCTTTGGACTTAACATTAATTACATTGTTGCTGCGCGAAAATGGGGTGTAAAATAAAAAAGCGCCATTGCTCTAGGATAAAGCAATGACGCGTGAAAATTATATTATTAAATCGTTTAAGCTTTCTTCTTTTTAGCTTCTGGTTTTGTTGCCGCTTTTCTTTTCTTGTTTTCAGCATAAGCCGCGCCACCTAAAGCTACTACCAGCAGTATTGAACCTGCCAGTGAAATATCTTCACCGGTATAGTATGATGCCGGGTGGAAGATAAAGTCAACCTTATGGTTCCCTACCGGGATCACCGCTGCGCGCAGCAGGTAATCAGCACGGAAATAAGGTTGTTCTACACCATCAATATACATTTTCCAGCCTTCCTTGTAATATATTTCAGAGAAAACAGCTACCTGTGATGTTGCTGAACCTGTTTGATAAACCAAATGCTCCGGCTCATAATGGGTAAGTGTTATGGTAGCATTAGGGTCAACCGCTAATGTTTTTCCATCCATTTGCCCTTTGTATTGTTTATCAACAATGGCCTCGTCTTTCGGATCAAACGCGCTAATGGCCTGCATTTCCTGGTCGGCATTGTCAACATATTTTACACTTTTCACAAACCATGCATGCCCGCATGCAGTGGCGTTGTTCTGCATACCTACCTCTTGTGTTTTGGGGTCGGCATTAATAATGTATTTGGTATTCAGCATATCCAATACATCATGATTCATGCTCTTGCTCAATTGATTATCGATCAATTCATCATAGCGTTTTAGTTTAGCCGCATGGTAACCGCCTATGCTTTTATAAAAATATGAGGTACTGGCATTGACGAACGGATTGCCCATGCTCAGATCCAATACCCTGTAATCAGGGTCAGTATCACGAAGGATAAACTGATCAACCTGGCGCATTTTAACGGGTTGTGTTACATCTTCCTTATCAGCAAAATTAGCATCATTTAAATAACGCCTGTCAACACCCCACATATCAACCAGGGTAAGAATTAAGAATGCAACAGAAGCTACAGTTACATTTATTTTTTGCTTTACAAAGGCCCATAATATACCAAATGCTATAACAATAAAAATAAGTGAACGGATAGCATCGGCACGTTCCAAAGCGATACGATCACTTACTAAACCGCTGGCAATGGCATTTGCCAAACCGCTATCGCCTTTAAATGCCTGTGTAAGCCCTGCAATAAGATTTTGATGCTGATCATTCTTAAAGCTAAAAAACACATCAGGAATAGCTATTAATATGATCAGAATACCGCCTGTTATATAAAAGGCGATTTTCAGATATTTAAATATGTATGCTTTGTCTTTATTGGTAAATATTTCTTCTACGGCCATAAAAGCAAGAACCGGGAAGCATAGCATGGCCACCGCCAGTATGGATTCAACCGCCCTGAACTTATTGTACATAGGGAAGTAATTAAAGAACAGATCGGACACATAAGGCCAGTTTCTGCCGAATGATAACAGCATGGTTAATACCACGGTTATCAGCAGCCACCATTTTATCCTGTTTTTTACAATGAACAGGCCCAGTATAAATAAGAAACAAACGCCAGCGCCAAAGTAAAATGGACCACCTGTAAATTGTTTATTACCCCAATAAGTTGAAATACCGAAGCCCTGTAACTGCTGAACAACATTTTCTGCCTGGTCTTCAGGTGCGCCTTTGGCAACTAAAGCTTTGGTCATGTTTGATTTTTGAACATCAATTGGCGTTTCAGAAGAGCCGCCATAAGCATTTGGTATTAAAAAGGTAAATGATTCACCAACACCCTGGCTCCATGCGTAAGCATAATCCTTGGTTAAACCGTTGCTTGGCTCTGTAGTATGTTGGGTAAGGTTTGAAGGTCCACGATTTGTTTCCTTGCCATACTCGGCAGTTGTCCATAGCATTGAAGCGTTTACCGCAACACCCAGCGTAGTGGCTATGGCTAAGTATATAATTGATTTACCAAAAGCTTGCAATTGCTTTGTTTTGATAGCATGATATAACTGAATTATTACCAGTATAATGATTGATAATAACAGGTAATAGGTCATTTGTATGTGGTTGGCACGGATCTCCATTGCCAAAAAGAAGGCGGTTAGCGACGCACCCAGCCAGTATTTACCCCTGAAGGTTAAGATTATACCAGCAATTAATGGTGCAAAAAAAGCGATAGCATAGGCCTGGTTAGCATGCCCGGCATCAATCAGGATAAAGTTATATGATGAAAAAGCGAATGCTATAGCGCCCGCTGCTGCAAGCCAGGGATTAAGCTTTAAAACGCAGAATAATAAATAAGCGCCCAATAAATATAGTAACACGGTATCAACCGGGTTGGGGAAAACAGCTTTTAAAACCTCTATAACATAGCTGGTAATATTAGCAGGATAAAGCACGTGAATTTGGTAGGACGGCATCCCGCCAAACATGCTGTTTGTCCATAATGGTTCATGGCCGGTCTTGGCACGTGTATCCATAATTTCCTTTTGCATGGACTGGGCACGCTGAACGTCGCCCTGAGCTAACGCCTTGCCCTGCATTAAAGGTGTAAAGAAGTAAGCAAATGAAATCGCTATTAAAATTGCGATAATTATGAAGTGTACACTATTGCGCTTGAACCAGTTATTCATTTAAGGTTTTTTAAAATGGAAATAATATTTCCAAAAATAGAAATTTGAATGGGAAAAGGAATTATAAGTTAAAAAGGAATTTTCCTAACTATTTCAGGACTTAAGCCTGTACGTAATGAACATTAGTATCATTACCAATATGCTTACTACATAGGCAATTATGCGTACACGGGTGTACTCCTCGCGGTCTTTACGGATATTGAAAAAATTGTACAGTGCAAGCAAACCTATAACCACCCAAAAAAACCAATTGATGGTTCCTGTGGCAAATATGGTGGCAAACACTGCAAATACGGTATAATTTGTAATTATGAGCAATATAGATTGCGGCGTGCCATAATGCCTGCGTTTATATAGGTCGTCGGGAAGCATAAACTTATTTTATTTCCTCATAGTCCACAAAGTCTCCTTCTGAATCGGGGATCTTGCTTTTTGGCGATTCGGGTATATAATCAACCTTTATGCTGCCGGGTTTTGCAGTGCGCGTATAGTTTTGCTGATAGTTTTGTTGCTGCTGTTGAGCCTTATTCATTACTTTTTGAAAAAGCATAGGCATTACTATACGTACCAGCATCCTGATAACCCATAGTATAACAATTACAAAGAATATGAAATCTAATAATTCCATGGTACTAAAATTAAGCTACAAATATAAGATTATAACGTGAAAAATGTTTTGTTATGATCTACGTTGTTTTTTTGACATTAGATTGAGGGTATTTGTTACAGAATAGATGTGCAAATGTGCGGATATGCAAATGTGCAGATTACGCTGATGCGAGGATAGGCAAATGTGTGAATTAATTGTTTACAATTTTTTCTTTTCATCTGCACATTTGCATATCCGCACATCTGCACACCCATCTGCACTGCAATTTTTCTTTTCATCTGCACATTTGCATATTCGCACATCTGCACACCCATCTGCACTGCAATTTTTCTTTTCATCTGCACATTTGCATATCCGCACATTTGCACATCATCTAATTAACCAAATTTTTCATCCATCATTTTTTCAAGGGCAAACATTTCATCGCGCAGTTTGGCGGCTAACAGGAAGTCCATGTTTTTGGCAGCAGCGAGCATATCTTTTTTGGTGTTCTCGATTGACTTTTTAAGATCGGGCTTGGTCATGTACTGTACAATTGGGTCGGCTGCCAGGGTTGCCATTTCATTTTCAACATAAGCCTTTTGTACACCTCCTTTAAAATCGACAACTGAAGTTTGCTCCATAATTTCCTCACGTGATTTACCAACTGTTCGTGGGGTAATCCCATGTTCCAGGTTATAAGCAATTTGTATATCACGCCGGCGGTTAGTTTCATCCATCGTGATCTGCATAGAGTTGGTTATCTTATCCGCATACATAATTACCCTACCACGATCGTTCCGTGCTGCACGACCAATAGTTTGTATCAGCGAACGCTCAGAACGTAAGAAACCTTCCTTATCAGCATCCAGAATTGCAACTAACGATACTTCGGGCAAGTCCAAGCCTTCGCGTAACAAGTTAATGCCTATCAATACATCAAACTCACCGAGGCGCAAGCCCCTTAGTATTTCCACACGTTCCAGTGTTTTAACTTCGGAGTGAATATAGCGGCATTTAATGCCGAGCCTGTCCATATATTTGGCTAACTCTTCAGACATGCGCTTGGTTAATGTAGTAACCAGCACGCGGTCGCCCATTTTTACGGTTTTGTCTACCTCGTCTAACAGATCATCAACCTGGTTTATAACCGGTCGCACCTCAATCTCTGGATCAAGCAATCCCGTAGGACGAATCACCTGCTGCACTACCACGCCTTCTGATTTCTCCAATTCAAAATCGCCGGGAGTAGCGCTCACATATATAGTTTGTGGGGCAAGGTTCTCAAACTCCTGGAAGTTTAGCGGGCGGTTATCCAAAGCGGCAGGTAAACGGAAACCATAGTCAACCAATGAAATTTTGCGCGATCTATCACCGCCATACATTGCTCTTATCTGTGGTACAGTAACGTGACTTTCGTCAATCACCATTAAGTAATCATCGGGAAAATAATCTAGTAAACAGAATGGCCTGGCACCTGGCTGCCTTCCATCAAAAAATCGGGAATAATTTTCAATGCCCGAACAATAACCCAACTCGCGGATCATTTCCAGATCATAATTAACCCTTTCTTCCAGTCGCTTGGCTTCTAAAAAGCGGCCATCATCAATAAATTGCTTTTTGCGAGTTTCCAGTTCTTCCTGTATCGCCCAGATGGATTGTATAAAGCGTTCGCGCGGAGCAACATATAAATTGGCGGGATAAACCACCATGTGGGTCATTTTCTCAATGGTTTTGCCGGTGGCAATGTCAAAAGTGGTGAGTTCTTCAATATCATCACCAAAAAATGAGATACGATACGCATGATCCATATAGGCCGGGAAAATATCAACCACATCGCCCTTTACACGGAATGTTCCGCGTTTAAAATCGGCCGTGGTACGGGCATAAAGTATCTCAACCAATCTGTGTAAAAAAGCATTGCGGCTGATCCGTGTACCCACCGCAAATTTGAATACCGAAGCGGCAAAATCCTCCGGGTTACCCATACCATAAATGCAGGAGATAGACGAAACCACTATAACATCCCTCCTGCCCGACATTAGCGCCGATGTAGTACGCAGGCGTAGTTTTTCTATCTCGTCATTAATTTGCAGATCTTTTTCAATATAGGTATTAGACGATGCTATGAATGCTTCGGGCTGGTAATAGTCGTAATAAGAAACAAAGTAGTTTACCGCATTCTCTGGGAAAAACTGTTTGAACTCGCCGTATAACTGTGCTGCCAGTGTCTTGTTATGACTTAATATAAGCGTTGGCCTTTGCGTTTGCTGAATAACATTGGCAACGGTAAATGTTTTACCCGAGCCGGTTACGCCCAGCAGGGTTTGGTAAATATCGTTATTATTTACACCCTGAACCAGTTGCTTTATGGCTTCGGGCTGGTCGCCGGTGGGGCTATATTCTGATGTTAATTTGAAATCCATTGGTATTACAAAAATACGGAATTAGTTAATAACGAATTT
>Ga0302301_1000080_pt1 | contig 94236 bp, 82 predicted proteins | sample III_Palsa_E1_2_FD_194544 | JGI IMG/M metagenome (GOLD analysis project Ga0302301, IMG submission 194544) | Peat permafrost microbial communities from Stordalen Mire near Abisko, Sweden - III_Palsa_E1_2 | ecosystem: Environmental > Terrestrial > Soil > Palsa > Peat permafrost | place: Sweden... | reverse complement strand
AAAATTTGGATATTAAAATTTAAATCCCTTATCTTCGTTTATACACAAAGCAAGACTATGTAGGCGTGGCCGATATAGTCTTGTTTGTTTTTAATACAATCGCGTCCTTCAGAAACAGGAGGGCGGTTTTTTTTGGTAACTAATAGAAAGTTAAAATTAATTTGTGCGTTATGGCAGAGGTATCATACTATACCAAAGAAGGTTTAGAAAAATTAAAAGAAGAATTACAGTACTTAAAAACAACAGTTCGCCAGAATATATCTAAAGCGATAGCAGAGGCGCGCGACAAAGGCGATCTGTCGGAAAATGCAGAATACGATGCAGCCAAAGAAGCACAGGGCCTGCATGAAGCTAAAATATCACAAATGCAGGAGCTGCTGGCTAATGCCCGTTTGCTTGATGAATCAAAACTGGATACATCAAAAGTGCTGGCACTGTCAAAAGTAAAGATCAAGAACACTAAGAACGGCGCTACCATGAGCTACCAACTGGTATCAGAAAGTGAAGCCGACCTTAAATCGGGTAAAATATCAGTAGCATCACCAATTGCCAAAGGTTTATTAGGCAAAAAAGTTGGCGACAAAACCGAAATTATGGTGCCAGCCGGCAAAATGGAATTCGAGATATTAGAAATTAGTAGGTAGTTACTGAATGAATGATTTATTGATTGCTTGCAGTTAACATTCAGTAAATCACTCATTCACTAAATCAATCATAAATTACATGAGCATTTTTTCAAAAATAATATCAGGCGAGATCCCGGCTTATGTTGTAGCCGAAAGCGTTGAGTTTTTAGCTTTTCTGGATATTAACCCGCTTGCCGAAGGGCATGTATTGGTGATCCCGAAACAGGAAGTTGATTATATTTTTGATTTGGACGATGAAACCTACACTGGCCTGCAGCTTTTTGCAAAAATTGTTGCTACAGGTATAAAAAAAGCCATCCCTTGTAAAAAGGTTGGTGTAGCCGTTATCGGCCTTGAGGTGCCGCATGCACACATCCATCTAATCCCCATGAATAGGGTTGACGACCTCAACTTCGCTCGTCCAAAACTAAAATTCAGCCCCGAAGAACTGGAAGCTACTTCAGAAAAGATCCGCGAAGCGTTAAGAATCCACGAATAATCTTTACAACCATTGAATTTTCTTAAACCCTATTTCCGCGCAGCGAAGATAGGGTGATAAGCAACTTAGTGATGATCGGGTGAGTAGAATAATGTGCCAATGTATTTAAGAAATAGGCATCACGTAGTTGTTAAATAATTCCCGCCTCCTTTCTTGCTAATTAAAAAATCCGTATCTTGTATCCCCTTCTTTTACGAAGGACTCTAATTAATTAAAAAAAGAACCCCTTTCCTTTGGAGAGGGTAGGGTGAGGCCATGATTAATCACGAAATAAAAATAGCTTTTGAAGAATACGACACTTTAGAAGAACTTAATAATACCGATCGCCAGTTATGTCTTGAATCTGTTAAGGCTACGGCAAATTCACATTCCCCATATTCAAAATTCAGGGTTGGTGTAGCTATGCTGCTGCAAAGCGGCAAGGTAATTTATGCCAGCAACCAGGAAAATGTAGCATACCCATCCGGCTTGTGTGCCGAGCGTGTGGCGCTGTTTCACTGGGGTGCTAACCATCCTGATGATCCGATTGAAGCGATGGCTATAACCGCGCAGACTGACGAATTTGAACTGCTTAAACCCGTTACTTCGTGCGGCTCATGCCTTCAGGTATTGGCTGAGTATGAGAAAAAGCAGGAGCAGCGCATAAAAGTAATTTTATACTGTCAGAAAGGCCCGATATGGGTAATTAAGGGAATTGAGAACCAACTGCCGTTCCTGTTTTTTGAAGACAGGCTGATCAGTCAGAATTAAGCAGACTTGTCTAATTCGTCGATCAGTTCCACCTCTGCAACAGGACTAAACAGATAGATCCGCTTGCTTTTTATTTCGGTGCATTTATAACGCTTGCGCAGTTTTTCGTCCTTACGGAAAATGCGGCCGTCTTTTAGTTTAAACAATGCTTTGAGCGGGATCTTCTCAACCGTATAAACCGACTCTTTAGGCGTATCGTAACTGCGCAATGCGCGGTATAACGACAGATCAGAGCAACTTGATGCCGCCGGGTTATTCAAATAATTGACGATGCTGTGCTTAATATCGGGCGGAAAAACATCCTTATCAAAAAATGGCTGCATCATTTTTTTGAAATTCATTTTCCATTCGGTGCCATGTGGTTTGGCCTTATGCTTATGCTCGTTCCAGGTATGCAGGTGCGCAAACTCATGTACGGTGGTTACCAAAAAGGCGTACGGATTTAAATCGAAATTAACGGAGATGCGATGCCCTTTGCCCGCGTGCGGCGCCCGGTAATCACCAAATTTGGTGTTGCGGTTGCGTGAAATTTTAAACTCACATTTAAAGTAATCGATCCACCGGCCGATCAGGGGAGCAGCTTCAGGTGGAAGATACTTTTCTAAAACTTTTACTTTATCCAATTTCTACCTCTATTACAAAGATAGTGGTTTATGGTGAATTTTTTGTTGTGTTTAGGTTTTTGGTTGAAGCATGGCAGTGTGCGATTCCATCTGAGAGAAATTATATAGGCGACTAAATGAAATTATTTTTCCTCTATAACCTCATTACGTTGTGCATCTTCCGTGAAAAAGGGCTTTGTATTTATTCTGTTCTTAAATTTATAAAGGAATTTTTTGGATGTAATTGGATTAATAAATTCACAGTATCCATACATAAATAAAGAGATTTTACCACTATTATAACTGTCAACGAAATTTTTAGGCAATGTGTCCCTTCCTACGCAAGAGAGTTGTTGAGAAATGCCATTAGCTATGTAAAAGTTTGTTTTAGTATTATAAGGGCTTTCCACTTCTTTGGATGCTGGATAGTCGTTTGTTATCCCATACTCTACTTGAGTATTTACAGAAATCACCTTTGCCGGAAACCTGCCATAATTGTAGAAATAATATGTTATTGTAATTGGCTTTCCATGTGTTATGGTGTCTACACGTATATTAACAAGTTGAAGAAATGGTCTATTTTCAATTTCAAACTGTTTTTTGGATTCTTCAAAAGACTTTTTATCTCTTAATTCTCGAACATCAGCATCCTTTTTATTTTCATTAAAGGCTTTTTCTTGTGCAGCAAGAAAATTATCGTCATATCTTTTAGTTTCAGAAAGTGTTCTTTTATTAGCGGTATCTGTAACCTTGTAAATGCTATCCGAAAGATTATAGTTATTGTTTGCAATACTATCTGCAGTTACCGAAGCAGCAGCAGCTTTATTAGCAGCCTTAGTTTGAGTAGAAGTTTGTTTAAATAAACTATATGTGAAGATAGCAAGAAATATGCTCACAGTTACAGCTATAGCAGCTATGATATTTGCAATTTTGGCTTGATCATATTTGAATTTGCTAATGGCTATGTCTGATGGATGGTTGCTTTTATGAGCACTTGCTTGTTTTTCATCGCTGGTCAAACTATTGTTAGTTTGCTCAAGGGATTCTTTTTTATTAGAGTCGTTATCTTGGCGAAGTTTTTTTGACTGTGTCATTACGTGATAATAAGGTTTTTAAATATATAACCTTATTATCAGATAGTCAATTATTTATCATCCGAATTAAGTGTCAACTCTTAAGTTAATTACGATCAAGTGTCTACACCCAAACGGGGCTGTGAGTTTGTAAACCTTTTACCTTTTACTTCAAAACCACATACGCTATAAAGCTTGCCACATAAGCCAGCACAGTCATATAGGCAAATTGTATAGCTGGCCAGCGCCAGTTTTTGGTTTCGCGGTAAACTACGGCTACGGTGCTGGCGCACTGCATAGCAAAGGCGTAAAACATCATGAGCGAGAAGGCTACCGCCAACGTAAACACCGGCTGACCTGTCTTAGGATTCTTAGCCTCGTGCATTTTCTGATACACTGATTCCATTTTTTCGGCGCTGCCGTTAACACTGTATATGGTGGCCATGGTGCCCACAAAAACTTCGCGTGCAGCAAAGGAGGTGATCAAAGCAATTCCTATCTTCCAGTCGAAACCCAGCGGACGAATAACCGGCTCAATCACATGGCCCAGCACCCCGGCATAAGAATTCTCTAATTTGGCCGATGCTATGGCTCTGTCCAGATCGTCAGGCTTCATGGTTTTGGTGTATTGCGGCGCACTAAAATGCTGGTCTATCTTCTCGAACCGATCACCTGGTCCATAAGATGCCATTACCCATAAAATTACCGATACGGCTATAATAACCTTCCCGGCCTGGAAAACAAATGATTTGGAACGCTCATACATAGAGTAAAATACATTGTTCCACCTCGGCATGCGGTAAACAGGCAGTTCCATAATAAAGTAACCGCGTTCTTTTCCTTTCAGTATTACCTTAAATACCCAAGCCACCACAATAGCCGATATTAAGCTGAATATATACATCCCCGTTAGGGCCAACCCCTGTAAATTAAATACCCACCATATATTGCGGTTAGGTACCACGAGGGCAATCAGCAACGTATAAACCGGCAATCGTGCCGAGCAGGTTACCAGCGGGGTAACCAGTATGGTGATCATCCTGTCCTTCCAGTTCTCAATGGTACGGGTACTCATGATAGATGGCACCGCGCAGGCAAAACCGCCAATAAGCGGCACTACCGATTTGCCGTTCAGGCCAACTTTACGCATTAGCTTATCCATCATAAATGTAACGCGCGACATATAACCGGTATCTTCCAGTATCGAAATAAAGGCAAACAGGATAGCGATCTGCGGAATAAATACCATTACGCCGCTTAACCCGGCAATAACGCCATCAACCAGTAAGCTGGTAAGCGGCCCGGATGGTAAAACATGATGTAATGAATCCTGTATCCATACAAAACCATCGGCAATCAAAGCCATCGGGAATGCCGACCAGGAAAATATCGCCTGGAACATGAACATAAGCACCGCGAAAAATATAATAAAGCCGAATATTTTATGAGTGAGTACCTTATCTATCTTATTGCTTACGGTTTCGTCGTGCGCCGTTACGGGTTTCTTAACGGTATCATAAAGCAGATCGTTAATAAAGCTGTAACGGGCAATGGTTTCAGCGCCCTGTGCTTTTTGCGAGTTGAAGGAAAATTCCTTTTCCAGTTCCTCAACACGTTCGCTTTGGGCTGGCGTTAAAAAAGTTAAAGTTTCATGCTGATGAGCAAGTTGCAGGGCAAGGTATGGATTGTCAATATTCAACTCCCTGCCAATGCTTTCAACCAATTGGGGGGCAATGGAGGCAACGTCAATACTGTCTTCCTGTAAAGCTATTTTATTGGCGAAGGATATAGCATCTTTCAGTGGCGTAATACCGTCAACTTTACGAGCTGATATAGGTACCACCGGAACGCCTAATTTTTTGGCAAAAAGATCGACATCAATATCAATGTCGGCCTTTTTTGCCAGGTCCATCATATTCAGGGCGATAACAACCGGAATTTTCAGATCGGCAACCTGCAGATATAGTAATAAATTTCTTTTAAGGTTTGAGGCATCCAGAATAACAACCACCAGGTCGGGGGTATGCGGATTCGACTTATCAGCCAAAACAGAAAAAACAATGGATTCGTCCTGGCTTTTTGGATAGATGCTGTAAGTGCCCGGAAGATCAATGATTTCGGCACGACGGCCATCAGGCAGCTGGCAATACCCTACCTTTTTATCAACGGTAACCCCCGGAAAATTTCCTATTTTTTGATTTAAACCGGTGAGAACATTAAAGAGCGTTGATTTACCGGTGTTTGGATTTCCTACAAGCGCAACTCTTATATCAGCTTTCAATGGCTAAAAACTACTGCAAAACAATGGTGAAGGCTTCGCGTTTGCGTAAGCTTAGTTGGTAACCAGATACATTTATAGCAATCGGATCGCCAAGCGGTGCAATGCGTTCCACCCTGATCTCTTCACCGGGCAAACATCCCATTTCCATTAACTTTACTGACATTTCAAGATCAGTAAACTCTTTTACGATTCCTTTTTCGCCTACTTCAAGTTGTGAAAGCCTCATGTTACTATCTAATTACCTAACAAATGTACGCTTATTTAAATTAAATCCAAATAAGATTAACCTGAAGATTTGAGAATTTGATGATTTGAAAATGAAGTGACAATTGATTTCAGATTAACGCATCTTCAAATTTTCAAATCAACCAATCATCAAATCAATTTACTTTCCAAACGTAGGGCAACCGCAGCCTTTAAAAATTCCGCAGGAGGACAGGCTGATCAACAGCACTAGTATCACTAAGAGAATCAATTTATTTTTTGCCATTGCTTACACTTGCTGCGGTTATTAATACACTGTACATCCCCATAAATACACCAACGGTATCAGCAAAAAGGTCGTCCCATTCGCCATCGCGCCAGGTGAAAACATATTTTTGCAATAGCTCAATACCGCCACCAAAAAGTATGGCACCTATGGTTATCGCTATTGCATATTTAAACGGTAAAATGGGGTAATTATGTTGCCTCATCATACCATTGGAATAAAAAACAACAAACACAAAGAAAAATCCGCAATGCACCAACTTGTCAAAGCCGGGAAAGAATAGGGTTGATTCGCCAATATTGCCCATTTTTATGGTGCACATAGCAAAAACAAATAAGGCCCACAAAATAGTGAGCCCCTGGTATCTTAAGGTACGGTTCATTTATACGGCAACAATTGCTTTATAATCATCAGCAGATAAAAGGCCGTCAACGTCAGCTGCATTTTGCAGGGTAACTTTAACCATCCAGCCATCGCCATAAGGGTCGCTGTTAACCAGTTCGGGTTTGCTGTCAAGCAATGAATTTACCTCGGTAATAGTACCGGTGACAGGCATAAACAAGTCAGAAACTGTTTTAACAGCTTCAACTGTTCCAAAAACTTCTTCGTGGGCAATTTCTTTTCCTACCGATGGAATGTCTACATAAACAATATCGCCCAGTTCGCGCTGTGCAAATTCTGTTATGCCTATATAGGCTTCGTTGCCCTCAACTTTTACCCACTCGTGGTCTTTTGTGTATTTTAATGCAGCCGGAAAATCCATATTGTTTATTTTGTGTGCTCAAAAATAATAAAACTTAATTGAACACAATAATTTAACATATATTAACGCTTCAATAATAGAAACCTAATGCGGGCAATCGCTGTTAATTTATTTTATAAGCATTTTAGTCTAAAGATGAAAAGTATAAAGTCAATAGTGTTTATTATGCTGGTAGCTTGTGTATTGCAGGCTTGCCACAACAAAGCCAGAAATTATAACAATATAACTGATAGCAGTACTGCCGGGCAAGATACTGTTGCTGATGATGATAGCGCTACAGATGATGCCTCGGCACCGGATACTACGGCCAAATTAAACCTGACGGTTGATAAGGATGATTCGCAGTTTGCAGTGGTGGCAGCTAATGGTGGTATGACTGAAATAGCCTTGGGTAAACTGGCCATACAAAAAGGGAAAAGTAAAAAAATTAAGAATTTTGGCGTAATGGCGGTAAAAGAAGATGGCAAGATCACCGACAAATTAATTGCGCTCATAAAATCTAAAAACATAAGCCTGCCAATGTCGCCTGATCCGGTTGATCAGAAAACGATAGAAGATATGTCGGCCAAATCAGGCAGTGATTTTGATAAGGCTTATATCAATTTCATGATTAAGGATCATGAAAGGGGCATAAAACTATTTACAGATGAATCGAAAAAACTTCAGGACCCCGATCTGAAAGCTTTTGCCATCAAAACATTGCCTGTTATAGAAAAACATTTGGATGATATAAATGCGATATATGATAGTATGCAATAAATTAACGCATTAACAGGTATATCAACTAAAAGCGGGCTATTTTTACTGCTGATTTAACATCACTAATAATTGAATTTTAAATGTCAAAACCTATTGTAAGCGGTCTGTTAGCCTATGGCATGTCGGGCCGGGTATTCCATGCGCCATTTTTGTCAACCAATCCTGCATTTAAGTTGAAAGCTGTAGTTGAGCGGCATGAAAAAAAGGCATCGGGCAGATACCCGGATATTATCAGCTATAATAATATTGACGAGTTGCTAAATGATGATGAAATAGAACTGGTTGTGGTAAATACGCCTAACTTTCTCCATTTTGAAAATGCAAAACAGGCCTTACTGGCAGGCAAGCATGTGCTAATAGAAAAACCTGCAGCTGCCACCAGTGCTGAAGTGAAAATACTTTACGACCTGGGCCGGGAAGTAGGTAAACATGTAATGATCTACCAGAACCGCAGATGGGACAGTGGATTTTTATCGGTAAAAGAGGTGATTGAAAGCGGCAAGCTGGGCGAATTAATTGAGGTGCAATTCAGGATGGACAGGTATAAAGCTGAGATTGGCCCTAAATTATTTAAAGAGAAAAAAGATATGCCGGCCAATGGGATCGTGTATGATCTGGGCTCACATTTAATTGATAATGCTATCAGCTTGTTTGGTAAGCCGTTGTCATTTGATAAGGTAACAGCTATTCATCGTGAAGGATCAGAAGTGCCTGATTTTTTTACTTGCCGTTTATCATACCCGCATCAACTTAATGTGTATATAACTGCAAGCATGCTTACCGTAGGCAACTTGCCAGGGTTTATTATCAATGGCACAGTGGGTAGTTATAGTAAAAACCGCACCGATGTGCAGGAAACACAACTGGATGCAGGCATATTGCCAACTGATGCTGCCTATGGCATTGAACCTGAATGTAGCGAAGGTAAACTGGTAACTATGGGCGTTGATAATGAAAAAACGGTGGAATGGATCCCATCGGTTAAAGGGGATTATAATCTTTTATTTGAGGCCATTTATCATACAATACGAAATAATGCGTTATTCCCGGTAACAGAGGAGCAGATAGCCTGGCAATTAGAATTGCTTGAAAAGTAAAAATATCGTAACTATGCTTGATTGAACTATTACTATAATGCATCACATCAATACCATGAAAAAAATAATCCTGTTTTTAACACTGATAATAACTGCGAGCTGCAGCCAGGCGCAAACCGCCAAACCAAATATTGATAAAATACCATCATTCCGCATATTAAACCAGGATAGCGTTTATGTAACCAACGCCAACCTTAAAAAGAATAAAGCGGTAATGATCATTTACTTTTCGCCAGATTGTACCCATTGCCAGCACCTGATGTATGAGATGAAGCCTTATATGGAAAAGTTTGAAAATGTGCAGGTAGTGATGGTAACCTTTATTCAACCCAGCTATTTGAAGTTACTAAAGGAATTTCGCCGGGATTACAAGTTAGCTGAACACCCTAATTTTATAACAGGTACCGAATATCCTAATTATGCTGTGCAGCGTTATTACCAGGTAGCTACCACGCCTTATATAGCAATATATGACCACAAGGGTAAACTGGTTAAGGCATTTGACAAAGCCCCAAAAATGGATGAATTGGTGGCGACAATTAAAGGAATCTAATAATAGCGACTTCTAAAAAATTAATTAACATTAGTGTAATGTAAAGATTACACTAAGTAAGGCTTTCTTATCAACAAAGTTACAAGCATTATAGCTGTACAAAATCAAAAAAGGTGATTTTTGCGGAATGAATTTTAATGCTCTTAAAACATTCTTTTTTTGTTTTATATTCCTGTTTGGTGTTAATGCAAACGCGCAGCAATCTGCTGTAGGCGGAAGAATTTTCGGTAAATTAATTGATGCCGCTAATAGCCAGCCGTTAAGTTTTGCTACTGTTTCTTTGATCCGGAAAGCAGATAATCACCCTGTAAAAGCCATGCAAACTGATATTGACGGTAATTTTAATATAACCGGGGTCGATAATGGTTTATATATTTTTCGTGCTAATTATGTGGGTTATTTAACCTTTACCCGCGATACCTTAACCATAAGCGCGACACGAAAAGTAGTAAGATTAGGCATTATAAAAATGGGAGCAGCCAAAGGCTTGCTTAAAGAAGTGCAGGTAACAGCGCAGCGCAGCCAGATACAGTTGGGTGTTGATAAAAAATCATTCAGTGTTGAGCAAAGTTTGGTGAGCCAGGGCGGTTCAGCTACTGATCTGCTGGCCAATGTACCATCGGTACAGGTTGATGCTGATGGAAATATCAGCCTCCGCGGGTCAACCAATGTGCGGGTGCTTATTAACGGTAAACCATCGGCCCTTACGGGGAATGACCTTACCGATATTCTGCAATCCATACCGGCAAGCTCTATTCAAACAATAGAGGTGATCACTAATCCATCGTCAAAATATGATGCGGAAGGCGATTCTGGTATCATCAATATTATACTAAAGGATAATGTGCAAAGAGGGTTTACTGGCTCGGCATCAGCTACCGCTGGTACGCATGATAGTTATAATGCTACACTGAACCTGGCTTATCAGAACAAAAAGATCAATGTTTATACCAATTATAGTTATCGCCGCGCTGATCGTATTGGCAATGGTTATTCAAACAAGACTACCAAATTTGCTAATGGGGATGATACGCTGCAAAATCAGGTTGCCAATCAAAAATTTGTATTCAGCGGCCAAAATATTCGCAGTGGGATTGATTATAATATTGATCCTAAAACAACTATTGGCTTTTCAGATAATATCAATATCCGCGACCGCGACCGTTATCAGAATGGTACCACCAAAATTTTGGGCGATAACGTGCTAACCCAAAACATTATTCAGAACAATTACAGCCCGGATAAAGGAACCAATCTCGACTTTAACCTTGATTTTGATCATAAATTTAAAAAGAAGGATGAAGAACTTACCGCTAATGTTGGTTACTCAACCAGCCATGATAATGGCTATGATTATTTGAGTACCCAATATGATAATAATGACCCTTTAACAGATTACAGTTATTTGCAGGATGACCATACCATAGGCCATCAGCACAACCTGAACTTACAGGCAGATTACACATTGCCTTTAAAGAATGGAAAACTGGATATGGGCTATCGCAGTACTTTTAATCTCAATGATAACAATTTTGTAGCCGATACATCAGGCAGTGCCGGCAATCCGTTTAATTATGACGGGGAATTAAGTAATGATTTTATTTACCATGAGCAGGTTCATGCTATTTATACCGATTTTCAGCACACTTTTGGTAAATTCAGTATACAAGGCGGTTTGCGTTTGGAGGATGCCCTGATTAGTTCGCAGTTAACAGATACTGCTTCAACCCAAAATCACAAAGATGATTATTTAAGATTATACCCAAGCTTGTTTTTAACAGAAAAGATAAGCGATAGTCAAACCCTACAGTTAAGCTATAGCAGGCGTGTAACCCGGCCACGCGGGCAGCAGATCTCGCCATTTTTGAATAAAAGTGACCCTTTGAACTACACTGTAGGTAATCCTGATCTGGCTCCGGAGGATACTCACTCCTTTGAGTTAAGCTATATTAATTACTGGAAAACGGTTACGCTTACATCTTCCCTATATTATCGCTTAAACTATGATAATATTGAACAGATCCGGTCGGCAGTTACGCCGGAGATCAGTTTAACTGAATATGAAAATGTGAATAGTGCATCAAATGCAGGCTATGAACTGATCGCTAAACTTAGCCCGTCATCAGTATTTGACCTTACTGGTAACCTGAATATCTATTATCAATATATAGCCGCTGATCCGGCCTTGGGTTTTGCAAAAACATCGGGCTATGCCTGGAACGGCAACCTTACGGCGAATATTAAGCCGTTTAAAAAATTGTCATTCCAGCTAAGGGGTGATTACCAGGCACCGCAAGTTGTTCCACAAGGTAAAATGTATGCTATTTATGGGGTAGATGGTGGTGTGCGCTACGATATAACCAAGAAGTTGAATGTAAGTGTTAACGGCCGCGACTTACTGAATACCCGCAAATATGCTTCGGATATTCAATACAGCAACCCTGAATTTAATACCGACCAATATTCACAGCGCAGATTCGCGACAGGAGTAGTATTGGCAACGTTGTCGTACCGTTTTGGATCAGCAACCCAGAAGCCCAAAAAGCCTAAAAATACAGATGAGCAACAACCCGACAATGACAACGGCGGCGGAAACCCGGATGATAGCGGAAACAATATAAAATAAGTAACTAGTAGTTAGTATCAAGATAAAAAGGCAACATCAAGTCAAAAAATCTAGCTACTTGATACTAGCGACTAACTACTCACCATTCACTACTCACCACTCACTATTGCTGTTGCTGTTGCTGTTGCTGCTGTTGTTGCATCATTTCCATATAGCGCTGGTAGCTATTTTTGGAAACTTCGGTTACCTGACTTGCAATGGGGATTTCAATAACTTGTTTTTCGTTACCATAATAGCTTTCGTCTTCGTCAACGCTTACTGCAACTTCAAGTCGGTGTTTTGCCGCACCCTTATATACACCCTTTACCGGGGAACAGTCGGAAAAATTACGGCCAACAGCCAGGCGCACGTGGGTTTCATTAGCTATACAATTGTTGGTAGGATCAAGGCCGAGCCAGCCATAATCAGGAATATAAGCTTCGGTCCAGGCATGGGTTGCACCTTCGCCGCGCATACCGTTGCAAATGTACCCGCTTACATATCGCGACGGGATATTAACCATGCGCAGCATCTCCATTAAAATATGCGCAAAATCCTGGCAAACGCCTGCTTTTATCTTCCATATTTCATCTAAAGTGGTATCAACGGTAGTTACGCCTTTTATGTAATTAAAGTTATCATAAACATACTGGCAAAAGCGTAAAGCCACTTGGTAAGGGGTATCATCTTTTGCTCTTTCAGTATCAACAATGGCCTTTAATTCATACAAACCCTCAAAATACTCTTGTTTTAAAAAATCAATATAAGGTACTATGTTTTGCAAGCGTTTAAGATCTTCCCATTGGTGAGCCGGAAAAATATCATTAACAGGCAATGCTTTATGGTGGGTGTTTACCAATATTTTTGAGCTCACCATCAGCACCATATGCGGCTCGATATAGGTAAAGCTGCCAACCTCATTGCCATAATAATCTACATGTTTATCAAGAAGCGGATTGCCGCTTATCGTGATCTCTTGTTTTAAAACATCCTGATATTCATCCTTGATAGGGAACAATATGATCTGGTTGGCGCTATCGCGCACCGGGCTATCATATATATACTTGGTGGTGTGCTTTATCTCTATCTCTGGCATAATACTTTAATTTATCTGTTAGCTCAAGGGTTGATTAGGTTAAATGTTTCAGTACATCCAAACTAAACTTAGGAGTGCCCAAAATAATATTCGTTTAAATTATTGGCTATACCATAAAGTTCGCGGCGTATTTGTGCCAAAAAGGTATGCAAACCATCCTCGCGGATACTTTTTACCGAACTGTATTTAATACGGCTTTGCAGCCGGCCTATCTGGAATGACATCTCGCGGAAATCATCCATATTCCTGTCGTTTTTCAAACGCTCAAAATACTTCTGAATATTGTTCACCGAATAAATTACCGAGCGTGGGAAATCATCATTCAAAACTACCTGCTCCAAAACGTTTTTAGCCTCAAAGCCTTCGCGATATGTTTTAAGGTAAAGTTCATAGCCGCCTAATGAAAGCAATAAGTGTTTCCAGTAGGTAGTATCGGTAAGCAGGTCGGGGTTATCATCTATTGAACTAAATTTAGTATCTAAAATATCAACCGACTGAATGGCACGTTCCAAATACTTGCCAATATTCATAAAACTGCGGCCCTCGCCGCGTTCCATAGTTATTTCAGCGGTGCCATAATAAAGCATGGCTTGTTTTATCAAAATATCAAGCACGCCTATAGGGTCCTCGCGCTGTAGTGATTTATCAAGCCTTGAATCTTTTATAGTATGGTAATATTCATTCAGGCATTGCCAAAGGTCTTTGGTGATATGCTCCTGCACACTGCGGGCATTTTCACGGGCCAGGGTAATAATATTTAAGATAGAATTGCTGTTGGTTTTACCCGTAACCATATACTTTAATACTGCACGACTATCATTTCCAAGTTTGTCACTTTCCACATCATCCAAATCAGCAAATATCCTGATGACCGGTTCCCAGGTAAATTCCTGCACCGTATCCTGCGATGAAGCATAGTTTATTTTGAGCATACGTAACATACCATCGCTACGCTCAATATAACGGCTTAACCAATAAAAACTTGCTGCTACCCTGCTTAACATATTTTCTGTATTTCGAATTTCGAATGTTCGATTTCGGATTTATTATTTAATTTATTATGATGTTCAACTTCGGATTTGTCTGTGTTGAACTTTGTTTACGTTATATCAATCAAAATTCGAAATTGAACATCCGAAATTCAAAATCATGCGAGTACCCACGTATCCTTACTGCCACCACCCTGCGAGCTATTTACAACCAGCGATCCTTCTTTAAGTGCCACCCGTGTTAAGCCACCCGGTACAATTTCAATACCATCAGGTCCGTATAGCGCGTATGGCCTCAAATCAATCCGGCGTGGTTGTAATGAACCCTGCATATAACATGGTGCCGCTGACAAACTTATGGTTGGCTGCGCGATGAAATTACGCGGGTCTTTCATTACTTCTATTTTGTATTCATCAATCTCCTGCTCTGTTGCTGCATGGCCCATGAGCATACCATAGCCACCGCTGCCATTGGTTTTTTTGATCACCATGTTATTCATGTTCTTGAAAACATAATCACGTTCGTCACGATTACCTAACTGGTGGGTTGGCACATTTTTTAGTATCGGTTCTTCATTCAAATAATAACGAATCATGTCGGGCACATAAATGTATACGGCCTTATCATCAGCAACGCCGTTGCCTATGGCATTTACAATGGCTACGTTGCCCTTGCGATAAGCGCCCATTATACCGGCAACACCCAACATACTTGTAGGGTTAAACACCAGCGGATCAAGATAATCATCATCAACCCGGCGGTAGATCACATCAACCTGCTGTAAGCCGGTAGTGGTTTTCATATATACTTTGTGGTTATTCACCACAAGGTCACGCCCTTCAACCAACTCAACGCCCATTAATCTGGCTAATGTAGTATGCTCAAAGTAAGCAGAGTTATATATACCCGGGCTTAATAATACAATCGTAGGATTAGTGATCTGCCGCGGCGATAAGGCCAGCAGATTTTTATACAATATGGTTGGATACTGCGTAACGCTGCGCACCCCGCATTGCGGTAACAGGTCGGGGAATAAACGTTTGGTTATCTCGCGGTTCTCCAACATATAGCTTACGCCCGATGGTGTACGCAGGTTGTCTTCAAGCACATAAAAAGTGCCGTCGTGGTCACGTATCAGATCGATACCCGATATGTGAATGTAAATATCATAAGGTACCTGCAACTGATGCATTTCGCGCAGGAAATGCGGGCAGGAGTAAATAATGTCAATAGGTACTATACCATCCTTAACAATAAACTGGTTGCTGTATACATCTTTCAGAAAAAGGTTAAGCGCGGTTAAACGCTGTTTAATGCCTTTTTCAATAAAAGCCCATTCGCTGGCAGTAATAATGCGGGGAATAATATCAAACGGGAATATCTTTTCAATGCCTTCGCCGCTGTTGTAAACTGTAAAAGTGATACCCTGGCTCATGAAAAGCCTTTTGGCTAGTTCTTCTTTTTTGTTCAGATCATCAGCAGATTCCTTTGAAATATATTCAATAACCTTGCGATAATGATCCCGAACTTGAGCATCAGAGCCGTACATTTCATCCCAAACGCCATTAATTGGGGAATATTTATCAAAATAAGCTGATTCGTGCATGTAAAATTACCCTCTAAAAGAAAAAAATATTAACCAGTTATTTTCAAAACGGTAATTTATGAAGTGTTTTTGATAAAAAGACTAATTATTTTTTATTTTTTTTAAATTAAATGGCTTAATCATAACAATTGTTTAGAAAATGATAGGTTTTAATCAATAATTTATAAAAAAACAATAGCTATAAATAAAAAAACTGACAGCTATGTTACTAACTGTCAGTTTTTTTAAAGGGCTGATAGGTGTTATCGTTTCAAAATGCTACTAAATTTATTCTCATAATCGCTTACCTGGGCTATCAGTTTGCTGTTTAATGCAAGTTGATGATCGTTTTTGCTTAATTCGGCCATGCCATTCAAAAATGAAAGGCCGTATTGCACATCGCGGTAACTTACTTCGGCGGCATCGGTTTGCAATAAGTGGTAATTATAATCCAGTTGATCGGTCAAATAGTTGTCGACACTGTTTATCATCTTATTGCCCAGTGCAATTTCATTTAATTTAAAGGAGGTATCGGCAATAGATATTTTACCTTGTGCCGCTTCCAGGTTTGGATTGATATCAGGCATTACATCATCAAATTTATGCAATGCTTTTACTGCCAGATCTGGGTGATTGTCTTTCACCAAACCTACCGCAAGCTGGGCAAAAGCATTCACCATTTGCGGGTAAAATATCTGTGTTGATTGCTGGTCGAGATATTTTGCCGATTTAAATTTGCCCCATTTAAATTTATTCATCATGTTATCATACATCACCAGGCTATTAGTTTTTGATAGCTGGTCGTTATTGGATGGATCAGTTTTTAACGGCATCAAATGGAAAACAAATCCTTCATCATATAAATAAGGCTGCAAGCCAAACATGCTTTCTTCACCTATGGAGGTAGTAAAACATATTGGCCTTTTCCAATGATTATGGCTCAATATATCCAGCATAGCCAATTTCTCTTTGGTTACATCATTACCCGGGAATTGCCATTTCATAGTATCAGCAAGCATGGCTTGTTGTTGGGTCGATATTACTTTGCTTTTAATTGCCTCATCGGCATTTACTGTAAGTTTCAGATTTTTTGTGGGCAGGTAATTAGTGTATTCGCCATTCTCATATTGTAACTGTGTGCGTTTATCGTCTGATGTTACAAAATCAAAAATATCTTTTACCTCAACAAAGCCGGGTATTTTGGCATCGTTATACGGAAGCACGTCGCGTACACCCGATTTATATTTATCGTAAGGCATAGTAATAGGCAAGGCATCGGCCTCATTTATTTTTCGCTGCATTTGCTGTATCGACCAATCGCCGCTTAATAAACTCAGGTTAACAATGCGCACATCGGGGCGGATGTTTTCTACTTCCTGATCGTACCATAATGAATAAGTGTCATTATCGCCCAGATCGAATAAAATAGCATTCTTAGGGCATGATATTAAATAATCATAAGCCATATCATGTGCAGTAAGCTTTGTCGACCGGTCATGATCTTTCCATTCTGTACGGGCCAGCAACACAGGGCCGGCAAGCAAACATATTGCCGTTGCGCCAATGGCGCTGTATTTAGCATTCAATCTTTTTTGGGCAATATTAGCCAGTGCAACAACTCCCAAACCTATCCAAATGGCAAAGGCATAAAAGGAGCCTACGTATGAATAATCGCGCTCCCGCGGCTGAACGCCCGCCTGGTTTACATACAAAACAATAGCTATACCTGTGAAAAAGAAAAGCAGTGAAACGATCAACGCATCCTTTTTGCTGCGCTTAATATGGTAGCCCATACCCAGCAAGCCTAATATTAAAGGCAGCGCAAATAAAGGCGTGTAAGTGGTGCCGTTAAGAATTGCCTTCGGCAAATTTTTAGCATTATCAAACCAGCCGGTGGTCCAGTTGCCGCCAACACCATTCATATTGGTTTGGCCCTCCATGTCATCATCACTGTATCTGCCTGCGAAATTCCATAGAAAGTATCGACAGTACATCTGGTAGATCTGCCAGCTAAACATAAATTTCATGTTATCGGTAAATGTGGGTGCCTGGTTATCGCCCATCTGCAACCAGCCCTTATAAAATTGCGAGTCGCGTGCATAATCTTCGCTTCCCTGTGTGGTCCACATGCGTGGGAGTAGGGTGTTATGATCATAAATATAATCCGCTTGTTTGCCTATGTTCTCATATGTGGTGGCACCTTTACGATAAAGTGTTCTACCATCTTTCTCATCAACAATCTTAGCATCAAACAAAGGGCCGTATAACAAGGGCGTTTCTCCATATTGAATGCGGTTAAGATAATCATACAATGTAAAGGCATCTGTAGGCCGGGCATTATCCAGGTTGGTATTAGCTGCAGCCCTTATCGGGATATAAACAAATGAGCTATACCCAAAGTAAATAAACAGCACACATAAAAACGCCAGGTTCAGCATCGGCTTTTTGTGGCGGATACTATACCAAATTCCATATACAAGCAAGCCGATCAGCAGTAAAAAGAAAACTAATGCACCGCTGCCAAAACCAAAACCTAGCTTATTCACAAAAAACAGGTCGAAATGAGCCGCCGCTGCGATCGTATAACCCCTGATGCCAAATTGCACTAACCCCAATATCAATATACCTACCAAAAAAGCGATTGCCCCGGTTTTTGCATTGATATTTTTATACCTGCGAAAAAAGTACACCAATACCAGCGCAGGTATGGTTAACAGGTTAAGTAAATGTATACCTATTGATAAACCAATAACATAGGCAATAAAAATGATCCATTTATCGGCATGGGGTTCATCGGCATGGGCCTCCCATTTTAATATGGCCCAAAAAACCACGGCGGTACATAATGACGACCATGCGAATACAATAGTTTCAACAGCCGAGAACCAGAAGGTATCGGTATAAGTAAATGCCAGCGCACCAACCAATCCCGCACCCATGATGAGTATCATGCGTGAGTTATTTAATTCTTCGCCACGCGCAGCAAACATTTTTTTAGCCAAGGCTGTAATGGTCCAAAACAGGAACATAATAGTTGCACCGCTGGCCAGTGCCGATCCCATATTGGTAAAATATGCCACCTTGGTTTTATCGCCCAATGAAAGTAAGGAGAATGCTTTACCAAGCATTGCAAACACCGGATACCCGGGCTGGTGAGCAACCTGCAAGCGATAGGCGCAGGCAATAAATTCGCCGCAGTCCCAAAAGCTTACGGATTGTTCCAAAGTTAAAATGTAAGTAGTGGCAGCTATCGCGAAGCAAAGCCAGCCTAACAGGTTGTTGATCTTATTGTATTTCATGACGCAGGGAGTAAGGTTTTTTCATATTTGATAGAGGGAAGTTCGCTGTAATATTTTATAAACCATTGAGCATTAACATCTTTTAACAAACCTTAACAATTGCTTTTACTACTTATAAACCGGGCTGAATAGCTGACGGTCTTAAGCTGAAAAAGGGGATTTTTGAGATTTATAATTGACTGATTTCGCCTTTTTTTTAAAAATTATTTTGTTAAATAAACGTTAAAAGTTTGTATACCTAAAAACTTAGTTATACATTGGTTTCACCAAACAACTCAATGAAAATCACAATTCTGATAACCCTGATCTGCTTAAGTACCCTTTCTGCACTTGCACAAACTGCCGGTTCCATAAAAGGTTCAGTTGCCGATACTGCTGAAAAAACTACGCTTACTAATGCAACCATTGCCGTATTAAACGCTAAGGATTCCATTCTACGGTCGTTCACCTGGGCGGGAGTTAATGGCGTTTTTGCCATCAATAAACTACCTGAGGGGAAATATATCTTAATGGTCACTTACCCTGGTTATGCAGATTATATAGACCGCTTTGCAGTGGATTCACTAAACAGCGCACATGATTTTGGTAGCATTAATATGATCCTCAGATCGAAGTTGCTGGCGGATGTGATTGTTAAGGGCCAGGTAACGGCAATAAAAATAAAAGGTGACACTACAGAATTTAATGCCAAAGCTTATGTAATACAGCCTAATGATAAGGTGGAGGATCTGTTGCGGCAGTTGCCCGGTATCCAGGTTGATAAAGATGGAAAAATTACAGCGCAAGGGCAAACCGTAAGTAAAGTGCTGGTTGACGGTGAAGAATTTTTTGGTGATGACCCTACGTTGGTTACCAAAAACATAAGGGCAGATATGGTTGATAAAATTCAGTTATATGATAAAAAAAGTGACCAGGCGACTTTTACCGGGATTGATGATGGTAAAAGGACTAAAACCATCAATATAAGACTAAAAGAAGATAAAAAGAATGGTGAGTTTGGCAGTGTGAACGCCAACGCTGGCACCCAGGATTATTATGAGGGCCAATTGCAGTTTAATAAATTTAAAGCGAAGGAAAAGTTCTCGGTTTATGGAACAGCAGCCAATGACGGTAGAACTGGGCTTGGATTTTCGGATAGCAATAATCTGGGCGTTGGGAATGATGCTATTCAATATGTTGATGGAGGAATATCGATAAATACAAACAGTAGCAATGATGCCTTAGATTCATTTAGTGGTTATTATGATGGTAAAGGGCTTCCTGTCACCCAGTCGGGTGGGGTGCATTATGATGATAAGTGGAACAATGATAAAGAATCACTCAATACTAATTATAAGGTAGGCGCAATTGATCTTACAGGTGTTACTACCACTATCACACAGCAAACTTTGCCAACCGGTATTATTAATACCAACAGCAACCAAACTTTTGATGATTATGCATTCAGGCAAAAACTGGATGTAGCCTATCAGATAAAACTGGATACTTCATCTAACCTGAAAATAGCTGCCGATGGCACATTTAAAAACTTTCATGTAAATAATAATTATGAAACAGTAACCGACACTGACGGTACCTTATTGAACCGGGATAACAGAAGCGTTATTAACCATGGCAATCAGCAAATATTTGACTTGAGTGCATTCTATACCAAAAAGTTTAAAAAGGTGGGGCGCACTTTATCATGGAGCTTAAGCGAGGCCTATAATCAAAATAAAACTGAAGGGTATCTGAATTCAGAAATTGACTATTACAATGCACAAGGTGTAAAGGATAGTATGCAAACCATTAACCAGTATAAAACCACCAGCAGCCTTAGCTCGGTATTAAATAGTAACATAACTTATTCGGAACCTGTTACTAAAAAAGTTTCTATACTGTTTAATTATGGCTTGGCCATTAATAACAGCAGTACCGACAGGGAATCATTTGATGAATCAACACCCGGAGTGTATGATGTTTTTGATACTACCTATAGTAACGACTATAAATTTAACCAGTTAACCAACCAGTTTGGGGCCATAGTTAATTACAATTACAAGAAATCTACTTTCAATTTCGGAACCAAGGTATCCGAAGTTAATTTTAAACAGATTGATGAATACACCGGTGATGTTTTGGAAAGAAACTTTACAAACTGGGCTCCGCAGGCTATGTATCAATATAAATTTTCGCAGCGAAGAACATTTATTTTTAACTATAATGGCAGTACCACCCAGCCTACAATTGACCAGATCCAACCTGTTTTAGTAAACACCGATCCGCTGAATGTTACGCTGGGTAACCCCAATCTTAAACCATCATTTACCAATCAGTTCAGACTGTTTTATAACTCGTACCAGGTTTTAAGCGAAAGTCAATTTTATATAAATGGTACTTATTCTAATACCTCAGATGCAATTGTAAACAACACATCTACCGATGCTACGGGTAAAAATACCATACAATACGTTAATCTCAGTAATGAAGATCCGTATAACTATTCTGTATATACAGAGCTCGGCAAAAAAATAAAGCCTATTGATATGTCAGTAGGATTAAGCGCAAATACATCAGGCAATATCTCCTACAGTTACATTAATAATGTGCTAGATATGGCTAAAAGCTACACCTATTCAGTAGGGCTTTATTTCTCAAAATATGTACAAAAAAAGTATGATTTTTCGGTGTATGGTGGTCCTTCCTATACATTTAGCAGCATGTCATTGCAGCCTTTAAGTAATAATAATGCAGCCGGATTTTCCGGAAACGGGAGTTTTGATCTGTATCTTCCGTTAAAATTTGGTGCAGGTTCAAGTGTTCGGTATACTTATAATGCATCAACGCAAACCTTTAGTACCGAATATCTTACTATATGGAATGCTTATATCTATAAAACATTTCTTAAAGATGATAAGCTTAAAATATCACTTTCAGCAAATGACCTCCTGAATCAGAATTCAAATTTTACGAGAGGCATATCAGGCAATACTACAACACAAACCAATACTACCGGGATAAGAAGATTTTTCATGCTTTCACTTACCTGGGATTTTACGAAGTTTGGAACCATTAATCCGCAAAAATAATTATGAAAAAGATATTGCTATCAGTTGGCTGTTTATTGTTTGCAGGCAGTTTGTTTGCACAAAATGCAAGGTTCATTACTTCGGGTACTGTTGAGTTTAATAAAACTGTGAATGTTTATGCGCTTATTAAAAAGCAGCTGAATGGTGACGATGAGGCTATTTTACAGCAGTTATTTGATTCTTATAAAAAGGATCATCCGCAATTTAAAGTATTAAAAAGCACGTTAACTTTTTCTGATTCCAGGACATTATTTACACCAATAGAGGATGAAGTGTCAAATCAAAGGTTTTTCAGTTTGCCTATGGCCGATCAGAATAACATCGTATATACCAACCTTGCTACTGAACAAAGCATTATCCAGAAAAAAGTATTTGAAGAAACTTTCCTGCTAAAGGATAGCACCAGGAAAATTCACTGGAAGATAACCGACGAAACCCGCGAGATAGCAGGCTATACCTGCCGCCGGGCAAACGCAATTGTAATGGATTCTATATATGTGGTAGCATTTTATACCGATAAGATCCATGTATCGGGCGGACCGGAAACATTTACAGGTTTGCCAGGGATGATTTTAGGTGTTGCCCTGCCACATGAGAATGTTACCTGGTTTGCCACCAAAGTAACCGATATGACCATTGATGACAAAGCCCTCACGCCACCAAAAAAAGGGAAACCGGTAAATAATCAATCATTAAAAACCACGCTTCAGCCCGTAATACAAAATTGGGGTAACAGTGCGCAAATTTGGTTAAAGGCATTTCTGCTCTAATTGCTAGAGGCTTGTTAATACAGCATATAAATGTATTTTAGCTGTTGTATTACAACTGATTTATATGAAACAACTCCCTAAACGCCTGCTATCAATTGATGTGTTGCGCGCGCTTACCATGCTACTCATGATCTTTGTTAATGATGCGGGCAGCGTAGGGCACATACCAGAATGGATAGACCATGCAAAGGGAAATGAGGATGCTATGGGCTTTGCCGATACTATATTCCCTGCATTTTTGTTTATTGTGGGTTTATCTATCCCGCTGGCTATAAAAAACAGATTGAGCAAAGGCGATACAACCCTGCAAATATTATTTTACATACTTACACGCAGCGCGGCGCTGCTGATAATGGGTTTTTACCATGTTAACCTTGAAGATTATAGTCCGGATGCATGGCTGCCAAAAGCTGCATGGGCGTTGATCATCACTCTTAGTTTCTTCCTCATCTGGCTGGATTACCCCGAAACCATGAAAAAAGCCTGGCGATATTCGCTTATGAGCTTAGGGTTTGCCTTGCTTATTTTTATGGCGGTTGTTTATAAAGGTACTGATGAGGGTGTGCCTGTCGGGATGCATACTTCGTGGTGGGGCATATTGGGTATAATCGGCTGGACATACCTGGTTTGTGCGCTTATTTATTTTTTATCAAAAGGCAGGTTAACTGTACTTGCTATTTTTATGGTATTGTTTGCAGGGATAAATATTGCCATGCATACCGGTGTACTGGATGATCCATTCCCGGTGATCGGCGATGCTTCGGCAGCTATCTTAACATTGGGCGGTGTTATCATTTCTGTGATCTATGCCTGGCTGGTTGCCAAAGGTAAAACGCAATGGCTTTGGGGCATATTTTCGGCAACGGGAGTGGTGTTAATAGGATTGGGTTTTGCGATCAGGCCGTATGCTGACGGGATTTCAAAAATACGCTCAACACCTGCATGGGTGTTTATTTGCATGGGCATTACCATATTAATGTTTGAACTGTTTATTTACCTTATTGATATAAAAGGCAAAAAGGATTGGTTTAAAATTATACGCCCCGCAGGTACCAGTACACTTACCTGTTATTTAATGCCCTATTTCCAGGTTTATTTGTTGGAACTTTTTGACATCGACTACCCTAATGGGTTTAATAACGGCATTCTTGGGCTGATACGCTCAATGGCTACTGCATTTATATTAATAGGCTTGGTGGGCTTAATGGAGAAACGACGATTGCGGCTAAAGATCTAATTAAGCTTTTGTTCCAATATTGAATTACCTATCTTTATTTAAACTTAAAGTTATGGATACTAAAGGGATAATAATACTTGAAAGCAAGTATGTTGTAAAAGAAACCATCGACCGTTTACAGGCATTGTTACAGCAAAAAGGTGTAACTATATATGCAAGGATCGATCAACAGGCAGAGGCTAATAATGCAGGCTATAATTTACTGCCACTGGAATTTATTTTATTTGGAAATCCGAAGGCCGGCGGAGCAATGATGGCCGAGAATCCATTAGCTGCGCTCGATCTGCCCTTGAAAGTAATCGCATGGGAGGATACAGCAAAGCAAACCCGGATAGCTTTTAATAAGGGCCTGTATATACAGGAAAGATATGCTTTGTCTGACAAAAGCAGCACGCCATTAAATCTCGAGCCATTGATAATGCAGGTACTGGGTTAATTAGTTATTACCACATCCACCAAACTTTTTTGCCTTCGGGATTCGATCTTAAGTTAAACCGCATCTCAATATTTTTATATACCCAGGCTGATAATATATATATGATAGCGTAATTCACTATAAAAAGATATGAATAAGCCGATGCGGGCAATTTCAACATGCGAATGAACAGTACATTGAAAAGGCTAAGTATCAACGTATGGATCATGTAAATAGAGTACGAATATTTACCCATATTGTGTAAAAGGTTCGACTTGTTAAGCAATGCTGATACCCATCCCTTCTCAAATGCAAATACCATGATGGTAATAAAAAAGAAAATATCGTAAACACAATTAACTGGCTTTAATAGCTCCCCATAACCAATCAGTATTAATGTTCCTATAAGGCAAAGTGGTTCCAGTATATTAAATAATAAAGCTTTAGCCTGTTTCCATTTTGGTGCCACACGTTTATACAGGTTAAAACACAATACACCTATAAAGAAGCCGAAGATGCTTCGTAAATAGCCGTAATCAAAGGAGTAATCAATGTTAAATGTATGATTTATTGTAACCATTAATACCAAGGCTGCCAAAACCACTAATAAATAAATATAGGCTTTAAAAGCTTGCAGTTTTTTTTGATTGATGAGCATTACCGTTAATCCAAAAGCAAGGTAGGCTATCATTTCGGCGCTGATTGACCAGCTGGCTACATTCCAGCTAACGGCCTTTACGCCCAGCATTTTTACAGAGTTAAGCAAAAATAAATTGGTTATAAAGCTATTCCAGTTATCGGTGCCATAATCCAGTTGGTTTACATGTATATGAGCGGATAAGTGGTGTTTAACTAAACTGATGATCACAAATATTAACAAAATGAAAAGGTGAAGCGGATATAACCTAAAGAATCGCTTTTTATAAAATTTGCCAAAATCAACCCGGGTTGTGATCGACTCATAGGCATACGTTATTACAAACCCGCTTAAAACAAAAAAGAAATCAACAAATAAATAGGAGTTATAAATGAAGCTGTTGTTTATAATAATAGTGTTAGAAAAGGCCGTCATGTGAAAAAATACTACGAAACTTGAAAATATGCCCCTGAAAATATCAAGAGTTTTGAACCTTTCCTTCATAATATATTAGCCGTTTAAAAATTTCGATTTTAAGATAGAAAGAATAAATCGATATTGTAGAAAATATCGGTTTAAGAGTATTATTATTGATGTATAAATGATTAACAAATAGTTATGTTACCAACCCCTTGTTCTTTTAAAAGGACCTATCAACTAAGCTCATTACTATTTGTAATGCTGTTTGGTGTAATACTTAATGCTACGGCACAAAGATCAACGCCTAAAAAACACGTGATAATTGGATACGTTGGCGGCTATCATGGCTTGGTTGATACAACAATGGTTGACCCCAATAAACTAACCCATATTAATTATGCCTTTGTAAATGTGCAGCATAACAGGGCTTGGTTAACCAATATAAAAACCGATACCATCAACTTTAAATATCTTGTCGGCCTTAAAAAGAAGAATCCTAAGCTTAAAGTATTAATATCCATTGGTGGTTGGGGTTGGAGTGGTAATTTTTCAGATGCCGCGCTTTCAGATACCTCGCGCAAGGCATTTGCGGCAAGTGCGGTTGCTATTGTAAAGCAATACAAGCTTGATGGAATTGATATTGACTGGGAATACCCCGGTCAGGTCGGAATTGGTAATACTCATCGCCCGGAAGATAAGCAGAATTATACCCTTATGTTCCAGGCTTTAAGGCAGCAGTTGGACACGCTTCAGCAGCAAACCGGTCATAAACTATTGCTAACCGCGGCGGTAGGTGCCTTTAAACATTTTTTGCAGCATACCGAAATGGGTAAAGCACAGCAATATCTCGACTATATTAACCTGATGACTTATGACTATATGCAGGATAGTATTGGCATCACCGTGCATCACACTAACCTGTATCCATCAAAAAAATATGTTACCGAAAATTCTGTTGATAAATCAGTAGACGATTTTATAGCCGCCGGGGTGCCGGTAAGTAAGCTGGTAGTTGGCGTGGCTTTTTATGGTCGCTCAATAGGAGTGATTGATGGCAGTACTTACGGCCTCGGCACAAAAACTACGGTACACATGCGTGGCGGAGGTTATACTTATTTAAAAGACAGCCTGATTAACATGAACAGCGGATTTAAATATTACAGAGATAATGATGCAAAAGCACCTTATCTGTTCAATGCCAAATCGCTGCAATTTATTTCATTTGATGATGAGTGGTCGGTAAAAAACAAATGCAGGTATGCGGTTAAAAAAGGAATGGCAGGGGTAATGTTCTGGGAGTATGCAGAAGATAAAAAGGAATATCTGTTAAATGAAATTAATAAAGATCTGAAATAGCCGACCTATCACTCCCATGAAAAAAGTTCTGCTACTATTACTATGTATTTTTAGTGTTTACGCAAAAGCGCAAATAAAAGCACCCCGGTTTCATGTGATCGCGCTTTATGAGAACGGCGGGCATCATATCGAATATTCTAAAGCGGCAAAAATATGGTTGGATCAATTGGCAGCTGATAGTAATTTCAGTATCGACTATATTCAAAATACGGATAGTATTGATGATAAATTTCTGGCTAAATACCAATTGTTTATCCAGTTGGATTATCCCCCATACGCCTGGAGGGATAAAGCAGTAACCGCTTTTGAAAAATATATTAACGAAGGTAAAGGCGGCTGGATCGGTTTTCACCATGCTACTTTACTGGGCGAATTTGATGGCTACCCCATGTGGGATTGGTTCCATCATTTTATGGGCGATATTCGCTTTAAAAACTACATTGCTACCTTTGCAAAAGCAACTGTTGATGTGGAAGATAAACAGCACCCGGTAATGAAAGGCATACCGCCAACATTTACGGTTGAAAAAGAGGAGTGGTATACTTATGATAAAGATCCCCGGCCAAATGTGCATGTGTTGGCCACGGTCGATGAATCAACCTATGTGCCCGATTCCGACATTAAAATGGGTGGCGATCATCCTGTGATATGGACGAATTTAAACTACAAAGCGCGCAACGTTTACATCTTTATGGGGCATTCGCCTATACTGTTTCAAAGTAAGGATTACAGAACTTTATTTACCAACGCAATTTTTTGGGCAGCGGGTAAATAAGCCTTATATTTTGTAGCAGATCAATTCTACAAGACTGATCGCAGAATTTATACGTAGCATTTTGTGTATCAAGTTATAATATGAAACAAAAGAGGACCTAAAAACAATTCAATTTAGTATCAGAAGTGTGTTTCTTTGTTGGGTAGATTTTAGAATAAATAAACACCTAACCTCTATCTGGTGACACCCCTATGTATTCAATAAAAATGGTTATAAGATCGATCCGAACATTTCTGGAATTGATAAATCCCAGATGGTAGGATAAGGTTTACCTCAACCAATGAACGGTAAAGTATCTACAATACTACTCTTTAAAAAAAGCATTAAAATTTCAAGAATTTTCCCCGCTAAGCAATTGATAATCATCAGATAAAATTATGCGATGAAAAAACACATAATAATGTGTGATTGAGTTGAGGTTATCCTGTAAAAAGAACTGACAAAAAGTTGAATAACCATAAAATTTATGGAATTTCAGAGAATGATTGTTGTTAATGTTGGTTATAACGAGTTTTGGCTTGTTAAAATCAGGAAACGTGAACAATATTGAATTGTCTGTACTAAGCGAAGAACTGGAAAATAAATTTAGTCATCTGTGGCATTTGGTGGGTAATACCCCTATGCTGGAATTAAAATATGACTACAATGGAAAACCAGGAAGCATTTACGTAAAGTGCGAGCATTATAACCTTACCGGAAGTGTAAAGGACAGGATGGCATTATACATTATGTACCAGGCGTACAAAAATGAAATGATCAGGCCGTCAGATGTAATAGTTGAGGCTACGTCAGGTAATACCGGTATTGCTTTTGCCGCCATTGGCAAAGCGCTGGGCCATGAGGTTATCATTATGATGCCTGATTGGTTAAGCAAGGAGCGAATCGATATTATAAAAAGCCTTGGTGCAAAAGTTCATTTGGTTAGCAAAGCCGAAGGTGGCTTTTTAGGCAGCATTTTGTTGGCAGAGCAAATGGCATTTGCTTCAAACAAATACTTTTTGCCAAAGCAGTTTGAGAACCGCTATAATACTGAGGCACATGAAAAAACCACAGGTAAAGAGATCTGGCAGCAACTAACCTCCCTGGGGCTTAAACCCGATGCGTTTGTAGCCGGTGTAGGTACAGGCGGAACAGTTATGGGAACCGGCAATTACCTTAAAGCTATGAATCCAAACATTAAGATCCATCCGTTGGAACCTGCTGAAAGCCCAACTTTAACAACAGGTTACAAAGTAGGTACACACCGCATACAAGGTATTTCAGATGAATTTATTCCTGCTATAGTAAAGCTTGACCAACTGGACGAAGTGGTACAGGCTAATGATGGCGATGCTATTATTATGGCTCAAAAATTATCAAAACAACTGGGCTTGGCAGTAGGCATATCATCAGGAGCAAACGTTATTGGTGCCATCAAGCTAAAAGAGCAAATGGGGCCTGATGCAGTAGTGGTTACCCTTTTATGCGATAGCAACAAAAAGTATCTGAGTACCGACCTGGTAAAAGATGAACCGGTAAAAGAGGGTTACATATCTACACTTACTGATTTTACGGGTTATGATCCTATTTGCAGATTGCCAAACCCGGTTATTTAATTGAAACTAAAAACTAAAAAATATAACCACATGAAAAAATCAATATTTCTTAGCCTTATTGTATGCTTGTTAACAATGCATATCAACGCACAAGTATTAACACCTGTACACTGGAGCTATGGCGCAAAAAAAATAAGCAATACCGAAGCCGTAGTTTTTATTAAAGCAACAATTGACCCAGGTTGGCACGTGTATTCACAGTTTGTGAAGGATGGTGGCCCAGTAAAAACTACGATCACTTTTGCTCCATCAAAAGATTATTCTACAGTAGGAAGTACTGTTGAACCTAAGCCTATTACAGTAAATGAGAAGGTGTTTAGCATGGATGTAAGCTATTTTGAAGGATCGGTTATTTTTCAGCAAAAAGTGAAACTTACCAATGGCCAGGCAATTGTAAAAGGCACACTTGAATACATGACCTGCAACAACAAACAATGCCTTCCTCCCGATGATATAGATTTCAGCATTCCGGTAAAATAATCATGCTTCACCAATTGAAAAAGTTTAGGAACATCAAGTATTACGCTGCTTTTTTACTGGTATTGCTTATAGCAATGCAGGGTTTTAAAGTTAAGGCCAATGCGCCGGATACGGTATCAACATCAGGAGTAACATTTACAGATGCTACACCACCACCTGCGGCAAAACCGGTAGTTAAAAAAATTGTAAAGGTTGTACATAAAGATCAGCAGGCTAAACAAACGTTATGGGCAATTTTCCTGGCGGGGATGGCTGGTGGCTTTGCCGCGTTGCTGATGCCTTGCATATTCCCAATGCTGCCGCTAACGGTTAGCTATTTCACCAAAAAGAGTGGTGGAAAAGGATCGGCAGTAAGTAAAGCATTGTTATACGGCATTAGTATAATGGTGATTTACGTGGTGCTTGGTTTATTGGTAACCATAATTTTTGGTGCCGATGCTTTAAACAGCCTTTCAACCAACGGCATATTTAACTTTGGTTTCTTTTTGCTGATCGTGGCTTTTGCGGCTTCGTTCCTCGGTGCTTTTGAAATTAACCTGCCCTCATCATGGGTAAATAAAATGGATCAAAATGCCGATAAAGGCGGCATGCTGGGTCTGTTTTTTATGGCAGCTACACTGTCATTAGTATCATTTAGCTGCACAGGGCCAATTATTGGTTACCTGTTGGTGCAGGCAGCTACCAGCGGCGCGCTTTTAGGGCCTGCTATTGGTATGTTAGGGTTTTCATTTGCTTTGGCAATACCTTTTGCCTTGTTTGCCATGTTCCCGAGCCTGTTAAGTTCACTGCCAAAATCAGGAGGCTGGTTAAACAGCGTAAAGGTAACTTTAGGTTTTCTGGAGCTTGCACTATCATTAAAATTCTTGAGCAATGTCGATCTGGCTTATCACTGGCATTGGTTCGACAGGGAGATCTTCCTGGTGCTATGGATCGTGATATTTGCTTTGATGGGGATCTACCTTTTAGGAAAACTCAAGTTTAGTCATGACAGCGATTTGAAATATGTTTCGGTACCGAGGTTGTTCCTGGCTATTATAGTATTGTCATTTACAGTTTACATGGTTCCTGGTTTATGGGGAGCGCCGTTGCGCTCAATATCTGCGTTCCTGCCACCACAGGCCACACAGGATTTTGACTTGTATACTTCAAGCCTTAAACTTAATAACGGAGCATCGGCAAATGATAATACCGATACCAAACCGCATAAATATGCCGCTTTGTTTGATAAGCCCTTGGGCCTGAATCCATTTTTTGATTACGATGAAGGCGTGGCTTACGCCAAACAGGTTCACAAACCAGTAATGATAGATTTTACGGGCCATGCTTGCGTTAACTGCCGCAAAATGGAAGCCAGCGTATGGTCAGACAAACAGGTATACCAACGCATTAGCCAGGAGTATGTATTGATCCAGCTTTATGTTGATGACAAAACCGACCTAGCTGCCAATGAGCAAAGCACTACGCCCGAAGGCAGGCACATACAAACCATCGGCAATAAATGGAGCTATCTGCAAACCTCAAGGTTTGACACTAATTCACAACCTTTTTATGTGCTGCTTGATCCATCAACCGGCGACCCTTTGGTAACACCACAAGGCGCAGATTTTGATGCAGCAAGCTACCTTAAATACCTTGACAGCGGATTAACGGCCTTTAAAGGCAAATAAATGAAACAACAGGCGCTCATTAGCCTGCATAAAAAACGTCGTTCTTTATAGTTCTTCATTACTTTTAATGAAATCAGTAAATAGTTAAATCCTTTCCGAAATGAGTCGGGAGGGATTTTTAGTATAGTAGCATTTTGTCTTTTCTTTTTCCCGCCACTTAATTCCTCCCGAATACTGCCGTTGTTTTCTTAGGGGCTATTCAAAATAGGCTTTTTCATTGCCGTTGGCTTCAGCCAACGGAGTTGATAAGCGATTTTGGCTTCAGCCAAAGAATCTACTACCGGTTTATGACGGTATTTTCGGCTAACGCCGGTAAATCCATCACTAATATTCCGTTGACTGAAGTCAACGGCAATGATGTTTGCATGTAGTAAACTTCTCCATTCATTTTTAAATAGCTTCTTAGCAAATTGTAAATTATATTCCTATTTTTAATAAAACATTGTTTACCTGTTTATTAGAGTTAAACTTGTGGCGCTTTTCAACTCTTATTTGCTTTTTATGAGGTATAACTTTCTCAGATCATCGATCCTGTATGTTTTCATCTGCAGTATATCATTGGTAAGCTGCAAACACCAAGCAAAAAGCTATAACAAAGTAGTTAAAGATACCTTAGCCAAAGGCTGGGATCAAACCATCCCCGGGAACTTTAATGAACATTCAAAAGCTGTATTTGATAGCACGCAATTAAGTTTGTTTTTCAACAAATACCCCGATCTGAAAAGCTATTCGAAACAAGTAACCAGCTTTTATCAGAAGAGAAATTATTCGTATGCCTGGTTTGATAAAGGGCAATTAATTGATCAGGGTAGTAATTTGGCCAGCCGCGTAATGAATTTGGATAATGACGGAGTTTATAAAAAAGCACCGTATGTAAAGGTGCTTGATTCATTACTCTACCAGTTAAATACTAAAACTATCTCCAAACAGCCTGAAATCAATGTTGAGCTAATGCTTACCGCGCAATATTTTATGCTGGCAAATGTGGTTTGGGGAGGCTTGAGTGCCGATGCTAGCAAGGCTGCCAAATGGTATGTCCCCCGTAAAAAGGTTAACTATAATCAATATTTAGATAGCCTGTTAAAGGCCCCTGCCACACAACTTACAGGTGAGCCGGTATACAGACAGTATGAGTTACTACGGAAATTTCTGAAAAAGTACAAGGATCTAAACAATACTGATAACTGGACACCGATAATAATAAATGCCAAGTCGGTTAAGCTGGGCGATTCTTCATTGGCTATATTGCTTGTAAAAAAGCGACTGTGCAAGCTGGGCAATTACAAAGGCGATACCGTGAACCAGGTTTTTAATAATGATCTATTAACTGGTGTTAAGCAGTTTCAGAATACCCACGGGCTTTTGGCTAATGGGGTGATAAACAAGGAAACCCTTAATGAGCTAAACGTACCGTTGAAAACTCGCATAATGCAGATATTGGTAAATATGGAACGCAGCAGATGGTTACCTGTATCAATAAAAGGAGATTATTTAGCGGTCAATATCCCCGAATTTAAATTGCATGTTTATCATGACGACAGCTTATTATGGAGCTGTAATGTAGTAGTTGGCCAAACTGTTCATCAAACTACCGTATTTTATGGCGAGATTAAATATGTAGTATTCAGCCCCTACTGGAATATACCCGAAAGTATAGTTAGGAATGAAGTTTTGCCCGGCATCAGAAAGAATTCAAACTATATCAGTCAGCACCATATGCAGATAAATGGTTACGTTAACGGCTTGCCCAATGTAAGGCAAATGCCGGGGGCTAATAATTCATTAGGTTTGGTTAAATTCTTGTTCCCGAATAGTTATAATATTTACTTGCATGATACTCCTGCAAAATCCCTTTTCGGCGAAACATCAAGAGCATTTAGTCATGGTTGTATACGGGTTATGGAACCTGCCAAATTAGCTAACTTCCTGCTAAGGCAAAACAGTGCCTGGAACGCCCAAAAAATCTCAGCCGCCATGCACTCGGGCAAAGAACAATATGTAACGCTCAATCCAAAGGTGCCTGTTTTTATAGCCTACCTCACTGCTTTTATTGACCGTGATAATAACATCAACTTCAGAAAAGATATTTACAACCGCGATCAGCGCCTGGCCGATATGCTTGTTCAGCAAAATGGTAGCTTGTAAATTATCAGCATAAAAAAACCTGTTGAAATATGGCGAACCATAGCTCAACAGGTTGGTATTACTATTTTACAGGCGTGCTATTATTTAACTGCCTGTAAGCAAATGATCTGCTCGGTGTAACTATCATTGCCAGTCCATGCACTATTGTAAATGGTTTTCTCTGTAGCGGTTAACGAGATCTTGCCGCATGGCGATGTTGTACCCGCCGTGCCGAAAGAAAAAGTACCCGATATGTTAGCCGATCCGTTTACTGAACCGCCAAAGCTGCTTACCAACGAATAATCATATAGATGCGCATCATTAACAGAGTACGAACCGGTTATGGTATCGCCAACTTTGTAATAGGTGCATTGGCCCATATCATCAATCTGTAGGGTAACTACAGGAGATTCGTTATCCATTTGGATATACTTGGTAAATACACCTGCAACGCCTTCAATATCAAGCTCAAGCTTTAACAGGTTATTGGTGCCGGGGCTCCAACTTGCCAGTATGTTATCTGTATTTGAATCAAACGGCTGATACGCATAATAAGAGGTTATAGGATCAGCCTGAATAGTGGTGTACTGAACATAAGGAGGTGCCGGTAACCACCCAGTAAGCGTAAGATCATTATTTACATAAGAGGTAGCCAAAGTAACCGTATCTGTTATCTTAATACGGTACTTTTGCCCTGCAAAGGAAGGCCCCTGCACAACAATTGTTCCGCCAAAGGGGCTATTATCATAAACCGCTCCCTGGTTTAATGCAAATGTTGCACCGGGGATGGTCAATCCATCATTATCACTGATCTTGTCAACAGGTATACCACCTAAAATATCGAAGATCGGTTGCAAAACACCAGTTCCAACGCCCGGCTTAACCTGTATATAGGCATCGAGGCGGTTGCCCCAGTATTCCAGTTTATTAGCATCGGTTGTTGATGGTGCAACGGCCCATGATAATACAGCCCGTACTTTAACAACTTCGGGGTTTGCACACAGTTTGCGCACCTGATTAAAATCATACGGAAGTACTGCCGAATAAGATAAGCCCTGTTTTGGAATATCATTAATATCGTGCACATTTACGGTTGTGGTACCTACATATTGCCATTGGCAGTTATTACCCCAATCGGCCCAGAATGCAACATATTCAAGGCTTCCGCTGCTGCAAAGATCGCCCGAATAGCCCGACGACCTCTTCACTCTGAACGACGCGACGAATTGTTCCAGGTTATAATCCAAACCCAGGCTTTCAAGTTGTTCGTAAGCTACATCGGCAGTCGTATCCTCAAGTTCGCTCACAATGGAGGCAAAATCGATCCCTAAATTATTCCAAACTTCAACTGTTTCACTTAGGGTTTTTGAATCATAACTTTTTAAAGCCGAAACCACACTAGGCAAACCAAACCTGGCTGGTGTTACAGCTGTGTTGCCCTTATACAAACTTACCAAAGACTTCAAATCCAATGCTGCAGGATTTATTGAGGCTTTTGTATCCTGCAATGCTGCTTCGCCGCCGGGTATTAGTTTTGCGGCATCAGCAAGTTTAAGTGCCGGTTGTGCTACAGTAAGTGCAACTACCTGGTTGAAAACAGGATTGAGAATGATCTCTTTTAATGGTTTTATCTGCACAAAATCGTCAAATGTATTGCCCCATACTGATTGATAATTGGGGTCATTGGCAGTGGGGATCTGGTTCCACTCCAAAATTGCCCTAACTTGTGGTAATACATGTTTGCTGCATATATTTGATTTGGGCGTAATTTTAAGCGATGCCGAATAGTTTAATGGTTTTTCAGCCGCTTTTGTACAATCAACCCCGGTAGGAATATCATGTTCATTAACTGCTGAATACCCCTGATCTTGCCAGCCATTGCCATAGTTAAGGTAAAAACGCACAAAGGCAAAAGAGCCATCGGTACATAAATTACCATTGTAGCCATAATCTTGCTTTGTGGTTATAATCGCTTCCAGCGTTAGCAGATCAGGATTGTAGGATACTGATTGAATAGCTTCAAAAAATACGTTGCCTGAATAGGCAACTACACTGTCTTTAAACTTATCAAATGCTTTTGATGTTTTTGGCAGGTTATAGGCATGTAAAGCGTTAAAGCTGAGCCTTAATTCCTGCAATTTTTGTTTGTTCTCACTCATGATCTTGTAAATTGGGTTTGCCTTTAACCGGCAAAAATATTTTTGCCTACTCATTTTTACCCTTTTCGGCTTCCGGGTTTGCTTTAATCATTGGTTAAATAAGCTACCCAAAACTATGGCGGTAAAACAGCAAAAACAGGAGTGCTAATACTAGATTATGAACGTGTAAATACGTAATTTATAAGAGTACAATTACTGTGTGGGGAAGTGCTTTGAGCTGGTTGTTATTTCTCGGGGAGAAATATGTGTTGAAGGAAGGGTCTTTATGTCCATGTCATCCCCTCCGCTAGCCAGCGGATCGGGACCCCATAGGACAGGTTGCCTACTATACGATCACTCAGCTCGTGAGGTGCTGATCCGCTGGCTAGCGGACAGTATGACCCAGTTTACTTATAAAACATCCTCTTCTTTAATAATATTATTTTTAAGGGCGAAGATCACAACGCCAGCTATGTTTTTTGCCTGAATTTTTTCAAGTATCTTCACGCGATAGCCTTCTACGGTGCGTTTGCTCAGGTAAATTTTATCAGCAATTTGTTGGGTCGTTTGTTGCTGGCATATCATCTGCACAATAGTTTTTTCGCGGTCGTTTAATACAATTTGCGGTTGTGTGTAGGGGCTGAATTTACTGCGGACGATCATGGTAGCCAGCAAAAAGGAAGTTTGGGCGCAGTAATAGTTCTTGTTTTGATAAACGCTGTTAATAGCCTCAACTATCTCATCTTTATGTGCATTTTTAAGCAGATAGCCTTTAGCGCCTGCTTCCAGCATCTCAATTATTAAGTTTTCTTCATCAAACATTGATAAGGCTATAACACCTGTAGCGGGATGTGCCGATAATATTTGCCGGGTGCTTTGAATGCCATCAACAACGGGCATACGTATATCGGTCAACACAATGTCGGGTTTTTCACGGTCTACTGTTTCCAGCAATTGCCGGCCATTTGATGCCCTGCCGCAAACATTAAAGCCGGGGTGCCTGGATAGCATGAGCGATAGCCCATCCAGAAAAATCTCATGATCATCGGCAATTACAATATTTATATTATAATTCATGAGCCTGTGGATTAGGTGAGAGATTTGAAATGTTCATTAAAATTAGGCTAATTAAATAACATAACGAATTATTAGTTAGGGACTTTAATAAATATTTTACAGCCTTCGTTTTTTGCGGTAATAATTTTCAGGCTGGCATTTATCATTTCGCAACGGTTTTCCATGCTTTTTAATCCAAGCCCCTCTGACCCTTCCCGCGTTCCTTCCAGGTTAAAGCCCCGGCCATTGTCTTCTGATGCCAGGAATAAAAAATCGGGCTGATTAGTAATAAATAATTTTAAAGTAGTTGCCCCCGAATGTTTAATGGTATTATGTACAATCTCCTGAATGATACGGAATAAATGGATCTCGATCTTTTTTTGAACCACCGTTTTTTCCGGCGCATCAAAATAGATTTTTAGTGCATGATGGCCGGATATACGTGTTATATATTCCTTTACTACTACTATCAGGTTATTTCTGTCCAGGCTGCTAGGAAGCAGGTTGTATGATATTTCGCGTAGATTATTAATGGTTTCATCAATATAATTTGAAGCCTTATCGAGCGATTCCTTATCGGCATCATTACTTACTATTATACTGTGCATATATAGTTTTACGGTAGATAACATGGGCCCTAAACTATCGTGCAGGTCATTAGCTATACGCTTGCGTTCCTGTTCCTGTATCATGATCTGGGCCTGTATCCTTTCCTTTTGCAGTTGAATATATCGCTTGTGATAATAAATAACGGATGTGACAAAAAATATGATTACAACAGCGATCAATAATGAAGTGATGATAACCGTATAAAACAATTTATCTGTCATACCGCAAACATTAAAGCATTGTTAAACCATAGTTTATGGTTCATTAAAATAGTGATCGTATCCATCTTCTTTTTTATCAGTTATCAAAAATATGGCGATCGCGTACAATAAATTTATAACAAAATTTATGTATCCAAAACCCATAATTATTTTATTGGCTACTTCTGATTTATCGGAGCCAACATAGTAGGAGGCTTCATAAATTATCTGGTATAAAAAAAAAATAATAAATCCCAGGCACAAAATAAACCTGGGATTTTTTAATAGTGATCCTTCATGGTTAAACATCATGGCATTAATTTGATTAATGCTGAGCAATACGAGCACAAATGCATAAAACACCCTGAAATATGGACTAAATGTATTGAGATTAGAAAATACAACGGTTTCAATAAACCAGAAAGAAATACAAATACCCATTAAAACCATAAACCATTGCCTGTTTCTGTCGGAGTTTTTCCACAGATACAGCTGGTATATGAGCAGGCAGCATTCAAACAGGCTATAACCTTTGATAACCGGAGCATTGCTTATTTTTAAAACATTTATAAAAAAGAAGCTGGTTAATTCTGCTAAAAGGCCAAGTATCAGCACTATAAAAAAAGGAGCATACGCTTTCACCAATTTTTTAATGCGTAATATCCCTACCGTAATAGGAAATATTATAGATTGGCTCAATAAAAAATTCAATATAATGTCCATCGGGTATACTATATACTATTAATTAAGTGCGCCTGGCGCGCTGCATAAGGTTGGGCAACGTTGCCCGGCTTCAAGTATTACCGCATCCGCAGAGTTACTGGTAAACTTAACTATCTTTCCACTCACTCCTGTAATGTCGTTGCCCTGCTTATCTACACCCACCAATACCATTCTTATAAGGCCGTTTTTATCCTGCCCTAAATAAATGCGCATACCTTTAGCGGCAGGCTGGTTTAACAATGCGGCTATGGCATCTCTGTTAAACTCTTCGGCAAGCGGCATGCTGAATTTGGTTGTGAGATAGGTGGGATCTTTTAACTGCCTGCTTAACTCAACAGTTCCTTTCCTGAAGTTTGATGTTAGCTCGGCTGCGGCATAAATAGGAATAAAATGTATTTGTGCACTGTCTTTGTTATAGGGTATACCCGTGCTAGCCGAATCAGGGTTATTGCATTGGGTAAATAACAACATCATACCAAGCGCAAGGCCCGGTAAAATAAATAAGGTTTTTAATGGTTTCATAATTAATTGATTTTTAGACTGTTAATTTAGCTAATTGTTTTTAGTTTAACTATTCTATAATATTTACATAAACGGTTACAACTTTCAATGTTTAAAGTAACAGGTAATAAGGGGTGATCTATAGCGCATTTACACCCTAAATCATACGTATTTATACGCATTTGTTTCGGATAGATTTATTAGATGAGCCTATCAGAAGAAAGTACTAAACTTTTGCCCTCTTTCCGCGCAGCGAAGAGAGGGCCGACCAGCGTAACGGCAGTCAGGGTGAGTTGTAGCCGCCATGCATTGGTGGTAATGCTACTTCAACATCACTCACCCGATCATCGCTAAGCCGTTCGATCACCCTCTCTTCGCTGCGCGGAAAGAGGGTGTAAAAAGGTAATTATTTAATGAATTTGCCCTGTAATTGCCACATAAATAGGGCTATTACTAACTTAAAACAGTATCTTAGAAACTATAAGCCAGCCATCACCTTTAACCAAATAAATATGAAACAGATCAGATTTTTTCTCTTCCTAACCAGTGTTAGTTTTGTGATATTGCTCAGTTCCTGTAGTCCGAAGGTCACAACTGTAGCATCATGGATCAATAAAGACCATATACAGCCTACGCCGTACAAAAGCGTTTTCATAATTGTGCTTTCAGGGAATTTGCAGGTAAAAACTGCTTTGGAAAATGATTTGGCTGCAGCAGCCGAAAAAAGAGGGTTAAAGACTTACAAAAGTATTAATGTAATAGGGCCATTTTCGGGCAAGGAAAGTATACCTAAAAAAGAAGTGATAGAGAAAAAAGTAGCTGAACTTGGCTGCGAAACAGTATTTACGGTTGCTTTAATTAGTAAAGAATCCGAAACAAGATATGTACCGGGTAGCGCAACAATTTATGCGCCGTATCCAATGTATGGTTACTATGGTACTTTTGATTCTTACTATGGATATAATACTATTTATTATGATCCCGGTTATTACCAAACAGATAAAACCTATTTTATTGAAAGCAACCTGTATGATACCAAAACAAATCTGTTGATCATGTCTATTCAATCAAAAGCGGTAAACCCCGAAACAATAGAGGAATCAAGCACAGAATACACTAAATCATTAGCAGAGGCAGTTGAGCAATTAAGGCCCGCGAAGAAATAGTTGAGATACTTGAAAAGACAAAAGGCATAGCTGATAGGTTATGCCTTTTGTCTTTTATAATGTTACGCCAAACGATCAATTAGCAGCAAGCTTATTGCCAGATGCCGGTGGTATATCCATTACACAACGGAAACCAATATGGTTTGAGGCTGATCTGGCATCTCCTTTACCACGGGTGCCCACCATATAACGTGTGCAATATTGATCGGTACACAAAAATGAACCGCCTCTTTGTACTCTTTTATTAACTCCCGGCTCTTCCGGGTCATAAGGAATAGGCGGCCCGGTGGGGTTATCAGTTACTTTATTGTTAGCAATGGTATTATAATAATCGGCACGATACCAGTCATTACACCACTGCCAAACGTTACCGGCCATATCATATAATCCATATCCATTAGCCGGGAATTTTTTTACCGGGGCAATTCCCACATAACCATCCTCTCCGGCATCTTTATTCGGGAACGAACCTTCAAATATATTGGCCATCCATTTGCCATTTGGCCTTAGCACATTACCCCAGGCATATAGCTTCCCGGCTAATCCGCCGCGTGCAGCAAATTCCCATTCGGCTTCGGTTGGTAAACGTTTGCCTGCCCATTTTGCATAGGCGGCAGCATCTTCCCAGCAAACTTGTATAACAGGGTAATTGTCTTTCCCGATTATATTGCTTGCCGGTCCTTCCGGATGCCTCCAGTCGGCACCCTTTACGTACGCCCACCATTGAAAATAATCATTCAAAGGAACTTTTTCCTTAGGCGCAGTAAATACCAAAGAGCCCGCAACCAAATTTTCCAATGGTGCGGTCGGGAATTCTTCATGAGTAGGCTTTTTTTCGGCAACGGTTACATAGCCCGTGGCTTTAACAAAAGCCGCAAATTGTTTATTGGTAACCACTGTGGCATCCATATAAAATGGATTAAGCTTCACCCGGTGAACCGGGCGGGCATCATTCATCTGTTCATGCCCACCGCCTTCCATCCCAACGGGATCAACGCCGCCCATGCTAAATTCGCCTCCTGGGATATATTTCATCCCCGAAGGAATATCAACTTCTTTCGGTACCGGGTTTGCAATGGTTTCTTGAAAATCCTTCCCCCCGCCGTTCATGAATATGGCGATGTCTGAACGTTTAATTCCTGTTGGGCGACAAAAAGATGCAGCATTTCTAGGAAATATACTTTCATTCACCAAATAAGTCTTCTTTACAATAACCTCGTTTGTTGCTATCTTCCTGATCGTTTCTTGTTTATGATCCTTACACGCAGCAGATATCAACAGCCCTATAATTAAAATGAATCCTAACTTATTTTTCATAATTGAACCAATCATTTGCCCCAAATAAAGTTACCACAATAAAATTTTATAATTAAAAATCAATTTCATTTTTTGTTGATTATTGGATCGGGAAAATGGTTTTCCAATCATTTTTCATGCTTACCACGTGCCATTTATTTGCTGCCGCCGCGGTTAATGATGCATTGTCTTTTTCCTGGTAAGCAAATTCGCGCACCCCATCATCATGGTTAACCATCAGTTGAAAATTAGGGTACTTGCTGGTTTGTGAAAATTTAAGCATTTCAATATCACCGCCGCTTTTTACATTGCCGCTGGCAAATACAGGCGTTTTGCCAATATGCCATTGTATGTTAACAGGCTTGCCCGCTTTATCGCATATCGAAGCTATTTTATCTTCTCTTACAATGGCACGTGTGTTTTCATCAAACTTGTATTGCAGTTTTGAGCCGATCACCTGTTCAGCAGGGATGCCATAATATTTTAGTGATATGGCTCTCACAAATTCAATGGTGCCACCTGAACAGATATAAGTTTTGAAACCATTAGCCCTAAGATATTCTAACAATTCTATCTGCGGTTTATAAGTCGCATCCTGTACCGGATAGATCTTATGCTGAATCACATAGTGAGCAGTATCAAAATAGGCTTTTACCGAGCGGTCGAACTCAGCTTCGGTAGTACCCGACAAAGATTTGAGTATAACCGCCACCAAAGTAGATTCATCAACGGTTGCCAGGTATTTTTTATCTTTTTCAATAATTGCTTTGAAGGGCTGCTGTTTGGCAAGCTCTGGGTTTCTCTGGATCATTTTTTTAAACGCCAGTTTTGCATATTCAAGCTCGATGGTTGGCATTTCGGCCCATAATGTTCCATCATTGTCAAAAGTTGCAATACGGTCCGCAACCGGGATAAATCCGGGGCTTGATGGGGTGGTTATCTTCGTTACGTAATCAATAATAGCTTTCTTTAATGGTCCATTGTTCCATGATGGTAACGGATCGGCGCTGTATGTGTTGATAGCAGAAACTTTTTTCTCTGTAATGATTCTACTGCTAAACGAGAGGGTAACAACCCCCATGAGGACTAAGCCCATCGCAATAAAAATTTGTTTGCTTCGGTTCGGATTTTTCATAATGCTATTGTTTAAGTTTATTATAAATGTTTTATTATTTCTCCCATTCGGTTTGATTAGTGGCAATGTTTTTATCAGTGGCATTCTGAATAGAATGCAGCCTGTTATTCCGGTATTTTCTAATGCCCTTTTTGAGTTCCGCTGCTGTACCCGGGTTTGAATTATCATTGGCATAGCTTGGCTTATAGTAAGCCTCCATTTGCTCATCAATGTCTGTTAAATGGCCATCTTTAGCAGTTTTTTGGATAGATGCCGATCGATTTCCGATGGGGAAACGATCCCACCAGGCATATAAATTATTTAATAACTGCGGATAGCCGGATGAGCGCGAAAACTTGCCAAACCAGTGACTTTCGCTTGCTAAATAGGTTCGATACTTGTGGTTTATTTTTTTGACAACGTTTATAAGCAAACGAATAATAAAGTATGCCAGGCAAAGCGCCGCCAAACTATATAAAGTGAAATAATACCAGGGAATGCCATAAATAAGCCGGGACCCTTTTTTAACATTTATAGTAGCCTGAATGGGCTGCTTTGCCTTTAAACTATCCTGTAATGTTTTAAGGATTCCCAGGTTTGGATTGGCGGCGACATGAATTTTTACAACAGGCGTACTCCTTTTATAAATGTGCCCGCTATTGGGGTTAAACCATTCGATGCTTTCCTGTGGAACAGTAAAATCGCCCTCTTTTTCTAAAAGATAAGTGATGGTTTGCGTTCTTTCGCCATTAGCATCATACTCGTCCCTGGTATCAGCTAGATTAGCTTGTTTTGGATAAACTCCACTCCAGTTAAGGCTATCTGTTTTTAATTCGGGGATGAATTGAGGCAAGGTGCCTTTAGCATCAATAGTTATAGTACGGTTAATAACATCGCCTACTTTTAATCTTTTCAGGGGGTTGTCCCAACTTTCACTTATTGATACGTCTTTGGCTACAAACCAGTCATCGCCGTTAAAATTTTTAGGTACAGGTTTAACAATATATGATATCGGTTTAGTTTTAATTACAACCTTTTGGGCTTTATAATCGCCAACAGGCGGCGTTTCGGCTGTAATGCTTATGGCAGGAAGTGTGTAATGGCCCGCTTTATAAGGAAACACAATGTAGTAAAACTGTAAGCCCGCATATTGCTTCCCATTTACAGGGAACATACCGGGTACAGTTCTAAAAAACGGTATAATAAAAGCATTTGGGATTTGGATGTTATCAAAATCAAGCGGAGCGGTATACCAGGTAGCAGTCAGCACCGTAATGGTTACCCTGAATGGCTGCTGGGCATAAACTGCATTGCGGTCAACTTCTGTTTTAGCAAAACAGCTTACCTGTGCTTTGGCAAATAGCGAAGCACAAATTAATAAAACCAACATGATGTATTTTTTTACCATGGTGTTTTGCTCTTTTTTATGTGTTTGTAATACAGCCTTTCCTGCAATAGAAACCGCTTATGTAAAAACTCACCCGGGTCAGCGGCAGCCCTTCTCAATAAAATATTGCTGGCTAGCTGGCCGCTTTTATCGGGAGTCTGATTTTTATCGGGCGATTTAGATTCTTTAGCCATACGTATTTTAGTAGCCACTTCATCCGTAGTACGATTGCCGAAAGTTGGCATTTTTTTCACCCGGGTATCTGAGCTTAATTGCTCATCATCTGATACCGGTTTATGCTCTTTTAAAGGATCGTTTTTATGATTTTTTTTATCGGCAATTTGTTTGTCACGGGTTTTACTGCTGATAGATTTAACGCCATAACGGGCAATTGAATCAGCACGATGCTTAATTGACTTTGTAGCGGCAAGGCTTTTATCAACTACGCCCTTTAAAGTAGCATCGAGCGATATAGCTTTGCCAAATGCTGACTCAGCCTCATCAAATCTGCCGAGTTTAGTTAGCGCCAGCCCCCGGTTGTAATTACCTGATGCTGTTGAATCCAAGGCGAACAGGTCAGCTGCTGCTGCATAGTTTCCGGCTTTGTAGTAAGCTACGGCTTTATATTTGTCACTCTCAAAACGGTCGGCAGCTTCATTATACTGTCCATTGTTTGATAATAATTGTCCCTGGTAATCCTTAGTATACCACCAATCCGGATTTTTAGATTTAAGTCCGCATGATGATAGCCCGAATGTGACGAAAAGAAGCACGCACCATTGTATGGCCCAACCCCGCCTGAACCAAAATGCGGCAATCAGCAGAGAAGGTGGGATCAACAGCCATCCCATATCATCCCAGTCTTTACTATCCTTATTTTTTATTGATTGAAAATATAAGTTTTTGCTTACGCGACCAGCAATGCTTTTTACATCAGATTTATCAAGCGTTAAATAGGTAATGGTGATTTTATTTTTATCCTGTGCAAGATTTTGAATAACTGCCGGGTCCTGCTTTGATATAACCTTTGGATAACCCGGAATGCTTGCGCCATTTGGGGTAGATACTAACAGAATTTCCAAATGATGTATGGATGCGTTTATCCAATTGCTTAGTAAAGTTGCATCATCATTATCAATAGCATCGGTAATCAACAACACGGTGCTTGGCGCGGTAACGTGTTTCATCATGGTATCAATTTGCTGTATCAGGATGGGTATATTAGTACCCTGTACCGGCATAATGCGATTTGATAGGCTTTGTGCCTGAAATTTAATGAGCTTGTAATCGCCGGTAAAAGGGAGTACGGGATGTGCGGTCCCGGCAAATGCCAACAGCCCTGCACGCGCACGCGGATTAGCATCCAGAAAATCACCTAATTTAAACTTGGCTCTTTCAATACGGTTGGGTTGTACATCCTTTGCCATCATTGACCGCGACAGATCTAAAGCAACTAATACCACTGCTTGTATTTGCTGCCCGGGAATCTCCTTTTTCTTCCAGGCTGGCCCGGCTAAACCAATGATCATGGCGCTCAGGCCTATTATAAAAAGTAAAAGCGGTATTACAATGGCCCATCTGCTGCCCCGGTTAAACATATATTGGCGCAGTGGTTTGGCTATTAAGGTTTTCCATTTTTTACGCTCTTTGTTGCCGATGAGCAATAGCAGAACAATAAAAAGCAACGGCGCAAAAAGGTACAAGGCTTTTGGCCGAAGGAAATGAAACTGTTTCCAATCAATGTGTGTGATAATATTTTTAAGCTCGTTCCACCACATCATCTAATTACTCCTCCTGAATAAATTAACTGTGCCATTAAGCAACTGAAAAACCAAAACCAATAAAATTGCTGCCGCCAGCGGATAATAATAAAGCAATACCACCGGCTTATAACTTTCCTCATCGTAAACAACGGGTTGTAATTTATCCAGTGCCGCATAAACCTGTTTCAGCTGGCCCTCGTTCATGGCATTGAAATAATGACCGCCGGTTGTATTGGCAATATCTTTCAAAGTTTTTTCATCCAGATCATAACCCCCACTACCTTTTGCCTGGCCTATGCCCAATGTGTAAATTACTATCGAATCCCTTTTAGCCGCCTGCGCCGCATCAAGCGGGAGTATATCCTGCCCGCTATCAATCCCATCGGTTAACAGCAGCATTACTTTTTGTTTAATGGTATCCTGTTTAAATACTTTAATGCCATAGGCTATTGCGCTGCCAATACTGGTCATTTGCCCGGCCATGCCCACCTCGGTCTGATCCATGAGCCAGCTTACAGTTTCAAGGTCGGTAGTAAAGGGTGCTTGTAAATAGGCATTGCTGCCAAACATTACCAAACCTATCTGGTCGCTTTTGCGATCTTTGATAAAGCCTTTCATGATTGTTTTTATGGCACCCCATCTGCTTAACCTTTGCCCATCCAAATGCCAGTCGGTTGTTGCCATACTGAACGAAATATCAGTTGCTATCAGAAAACTTCGAACCGTTTTGGTTTTTTTAGCCGGTTTGCCTACATACCGGGGTGATGATGCCGCTGCCAATAAACAGATCCAGCAGGCGGTTAATGTGAGCCATGCCAATATGTTTTTACGGCTTATCCACGCCCGTCGTCTGATACGCTGGTTTGAAACCGATGCTGCCCTTTGCAGGAAAGGAACAATTAAGGCGCTACGCCTTTTATGTAAAGCAGGCAATATAGCATACACTATTAAAGGCACTACTGCCAATAAAAAGACCCATTTATATGCTATTTCAAATTTCATTACTATAGATGTTTTTTATGTTTTTTTACCCATCGCCTGGCTTTACGGGTAAATGCGGTGGCCTGGTCTGCTGTAATATGCTGTAAAGGCATATAGATGTTTTGACTCAGCAACTCTTCGTCTTTATTATCAAATGATTTCTCGCGCCAGGTAGTATTTATAAATGATGTCCATTCGTCGTGCCTTAAACCCGATACCTTTTTGCGCCCATAGCGCCTCATGGCAATGCGTTTTATCAGCATTTGTGTTTCATATACTATTTCGCCAAAGGCTTTCTTTTCTGAAAGCTTATTTTCTGTATTGGTTAAATACTCCAATGCACGCCTGCGATACAGGTTGCTTTGGTAGTATTTAATCAGTAGGTATATGCCCCATATAAGGAGCAAAAACAAAAGACCGCCCACAACATACCAGCCAGGAGTATCAAAGCTGAAGGCTACGGGTTTGGGTTCAATTAATTTTCCTATCGGGTCATCCATAAATTCAAATTCTTACTTTTTTAATATTTTGCCCATTGCATGCATTACCTGGTCTTCAATGGTTTCTGCTGTGTTAAAAAAAACAATGGGTATGCGGTAACGGTTAAATTCTTCACTTAACCGGTGCTTCATGTCTATAAAGCTTTCCCTATATTTTTCGCCCCACTTTCTTTTACTGTTTTGCCAAGCTATCTGGCGTTTGCCGTCACTTAAAATGAGCTTTCCATTGGGCAAAGCTTCATCCAACGCATCGTAAATATGAATAAGTATTACATCATTATGATTGCTCATATTGCGTAAATACTGTTTGGTTTCCTCATCAATGGCCGAAAAATCACTGATCACTGTAACTACATAATCATGCGTAACGGTAGCCTGTGTTCGTTGCAGCATACTGTTTAACAAGCTGGTATTAGGCTTAGCAACTTTGCGCAATGGAAGTATTTCATTTCGGTTTACGATCAGTTGTAAAAGATGCTGCACTACGGCCTTACTGCGCTTGGGAATCACATAGTCGTAACCCTCTTCATTAAAAATAATTCCGCCTACGCGGTCGCCACGTTTAATGGTGTAAAAAGCGGCTATGGATGCGGCATGCGCCGCAGAAACAGATTTAACAAAACGCTGCGACCCAAAAAACATACTGCTGCTTTGATCGAGCAAAATAAATGTGGGCCGCTCTTTTTCTTCATTAAAAACTTTGGAATGAGTTTCACCCGTACGGGCAGTTACCCGCCAGTCGATATTGCGGATATCATCCCCTGCTACATAGTGCCGCACTTCTTCAAAATCCAAACCGCGGCCGCGTAATTTGGAGGCATGCCGCCCGGCAAGTAAAGAATATACAGGGTGTTTAGGCAGCAGATTGCCCGCCTGAACTAAAAATTCATAGCGCATCAGGTCCTTCAATGTTGTTACAACCTCAATGGGGTATTCGGGTTTATGTTTATTGAAATTGAACATGGTAGAAGATATTTATAGTACTTATCAGGCTACAGCCACCACTTTTAGTAATTCGTCGATCACGGCATCGGCATTTTTACCTTCTGCATTGGCTTCATAACTTAATATCAGCCGGTGCCTTAAAACATCGTGCACCACAAAGCGAATATCATCGGGGGTTACATAATCCCGGCCATCAAGCCAGGCAACTGCACGTGAGCATTTGTCGATATTAATAGTGCCACGCGGACTTGCACCGTAATCGATCCATCGTTTTAGGTCTTTACTGAATGATTCGGGATAGCGGCTTGCGCCGATCAAATCGGCAATGTATTTTTCGGCAGGTTCTTTTACCTGCACGTTGTTTATCTCTGCACGTGCATCAAACACATACTTTTGCGGTATAGGCTTACTTGCAACTGGTTTGGTGTTTGATTCAGACCTCACCAGCCGCATAATTTTTATCTCATCTTCGTTTGATGGATAAGTGATGAGTACCTTCATCACAAAACGGTCAAGCTGTGCTTCGGGCAGGGGATAGGTACCTTCCTGTTCTATTGGGTTTTGGGTGGCCAAAACCATAAACAGCGGATCCATTTTATGGGTTTTTCCGGCAACAGAAACCTGGCGCTCTTCCATAGCTTCCAGCAGTGCGGCCTGTACTTTTGCAGGTGCACGGTTTATTTCATCGGCCAATATCAGGTTACTAAATATAGGCCCCGGCTGAAAAATGAATTTCTCTTTATCCTGTGGCTGATATATTTCAGTACCGGTAATATCAGAGGGTAACAGATCTGGTGTGAATTGGATCCGGCTTAAATTGCAATCCAGATTTTTAGCTAGGCTTTTTACTGCCCGTGTTTTTGCAAGGCCCGGTAAGCCTTCAAGCAATATGTTACCATCAGTAAGCAGGCCGATCAAAATTTTGGTTATTACATCTTCCTGCCCAATGATGCTTTCGGCCATACGGCTTTTAAGTTCCAGTATTTGCTCTTTTGCTGTCATATTGTAGAATGTATTTAGGTATAAAACAATCATACATCCCGAAGGATGTATGATTGGGTAGTTTAACTGATGTTTGGGTTTTAAACTATTCAGTTTAGTTTTTCATTTGCGGTCCAGGAATTGTTTTCATAATATCGTCAATAGAGAATGATGCTGGAGCCTGTCGCGGCGGGAACTCCTTGTAAGACGACATATATTGAGCTACTTTTTCAACCGTAGGTAAGATCAGGAAGGCATGTTTTACGGCCCAATCTTCCCACGCCGCAGAATTGCCGGGAGCATATTCATATGGATCAGCAAGCAAGTCGACTATTATTGGCGCTCTCATGTTGGTCATAGGCACACGCCACACTTCCATACCGTGCGCGTCCTGCCTGGCGAAAGAAAATTTAAAACGATCATCTCTATAGGCTACCAAGTGGCCGTCATCGTCAAAATAAACAAATTCATGGCGGGCCGTACCGGTTTTGCCACTTAGGTAAGGCACCTGGTTATAACCGTCCAAATGCACTTTAAAGGTCTTGCTACCTTCAGTAACGCCTTTAGTTGCATCTACAGCAATGTTAGGATCACCACCGGCGGCCGCTACTAAGGTTGGCAGCCAATCTTCGGCAGAGAATAAGCCAGTAAAATTACTGCCTGGTTTTATTACACCCGGCCAGCGGATAAGGGCAGGTACTCTGAAAGCACCCTCGGTTTCCATATCTTTTTCGCCTTTGAAAGGAGAAGCACCTGCATCTGGCCATTGGTTTTTCATAGCGCCGTTATCAGTACTATAAATTACAATGGTGTTTTCGGCAAGGTGATTGTCATCCAAAAATTTAAGCAGGTCGCCTACCATCTCATCATGCTCGGTCATACCGTCAGCTTGTAAGCCTAAGCCTGTTTTACCATCTGAAGATGGTTTTAGGTGTGTATAAACATGCATGCGGGTGCTGTTAAACCATACAAAAAATGGTTTTTTATTTTTTACTTGTGTTGTCATAAAGTTTATTGCAGCTGCGTAAAACTCTTCATCAACAGTTTCCATTCTTTTTTTTGTAAGCGGGCCGGTATCTTCAATTTTACCATCGGCAAAAGTATGGAGTACACCACGTGGGCCAAATTTCTTTCTGAATTCCGGATCTTTCGGATAGTCCGGATTTTCAGGTTCTTCTTCAGCATTTAAGTGATATAGGTTACCGAAAAATTCATCAAAACCATGCGCGGTAGGCAGGTATTTATCGGCATCACCTAAGTGATTTTTACCGAACTGCCCGCACATATAGCCCAAAGGTTTTAAAAACTCAGCAATAGTAGGATCTTCTTTTTGAAGCCCAACAGGTGAACCTGGTAAAGCAACTTTAGTTAAACCTGTGCGGAAAGGGCATTGGCCGGTTATAAATGCGGCCCGGCCCGCGGTACAGCTTTGCTGGCCATAGTATTGTACAAATACACCGCCTTCAGCGCCTATCCGGTCAATATTTGGAGTCATAAAACCCATTAAGCCCCGACTGTAGGCACTTATGTTAGACTGGCCAATATCGTCCCCAAAAATAACGAGGATATTTGGTGGTTGCTTTTGAGCCATCGCACTACTTGCAACAGCGAATGCCAGCAAAGCGGTTAGGATTAGCCGGCGTTTACTTTGGTTTTTAATGATTGACATAATTGTTCATTTAAGTGATAAATTTTGATGTGCTTATTTTAAAGCGATTGAAATTATACGCCACACAAAGTAAGGTGGCTAAATGCTGAAATTTTATTATGAGGCAGTATATTCGGTTGCAGTTTCAAATATGAAACCGGGTTAATTAAAAAAAAGGAACAATTTTTTGGCTGAAAAATCAAAAACAAGAATTTTATAACATAAAAAAGGCCTCCAACAAATGTTGAAAGCCTTTTGATCAGTATTAGGAGAATATTAAAGCGGATTAACTTTTAATCCATTCTTCTAATGTAAGTACATCTGCCTGGCGCGGGAAAACTTTAGTGGTAAGTACAGTGTGTACCTCTTCGTCTCCATCAGCACAGCAATCGGCTAATACAGTTAAACGGTAGTCTTTATCGGCAGCTTCACGTACAGTTGATAATACCACACCACTTGTTGCAATGCCGGTAAGTACCATGTGCTGAATACCGTATGCTCTTAAAACTACTTCAAGGTCACTGCCGGTAAATGCGCTTACGCGGCGTTTAGTAACGGTAACTTCGCCTGCCTGCGGTGCTATATCCGGATGAACCGTCATGAATTGGTTCATATCCATAGCGGCAAATCTTTCTTTGCCTGCTCCAAAGCTTTTGTTATTCAAACTTACCTCGGGCGCACCTTGCCTAAAACCTACCACTACGTAAATAACAGGTATTTGCTTTTCACGGGCGTTTGCTATAGCTTTTGCCAGGTTACCGAGAAGCCCTTCAGCACCTGGGAGCATAGCGACTATACCAACCTGCATATCCATTACTAAAAGCGCTGTATTTTGCGTGTTCTGTTCCATTTTGATTATTTTATATAATGATTTACTAATTTGATTAAACGTTTTCCATTACCACATCTTCTTCTTCCTTAAACAATGGTATATTCTTTTTATCGAGGTAGTCCTTTCTTAGGTACTTGAAAAATACAGCCGCAATAACAAGGGCTATTACGCCCTGGCAAAGTATAGCATTTGATGCCCCCATTTGTTGCGATATTATGCCGATAAGTAAGCTGCCTAAGGGCAGCATTCCGAAATAGCCCATCGCTACATAGCTCATTACCCGGCCCCGCATGTTAACATCCGAATCAACTTGTATTATGGTCATGATAATGGTGGTTTGCCCCATCATTCCAAAACCGGATATCGTTGCAAAAAACATTGCCAGCGGGAAATAAGTGATATGCGAGAAAAGTACAAGGCTTATACCAAAAATTATGGTGTTAACTAACAGCACGACTTTAAGATCAACCTTAGGTTTTAGGGATGCCAGGAATATTGAGCTGGCAACTGCCCCCAAGCCTATAAAGCTGTTAATGTATCCGAACGTAGCAGCATCACCTTTAAATATCACTTTAGCAAATACGGGCAGCAAGGTGTTGTAAGGTAATACCAGCAAGCTTGTTAAAGTAAGCATGATCATGATCATACTTATTGAACGTGTGCTTTTCAGATAAATGAAACCTTCTTTCAGATCCGATTTCATTTTCTTTTTTACCGTTGCCGGGATATGAGCAGGCAATTTCATTAATACAAGCGAAATAATTACAGCTACAAAACTCGCAGCATTTAAAAGAAAGCAAATGCCCGCGCCGAATTTCAATAGTATAATGCCTGATAATGCAGGCCCAACCAACCGGGCAATATTTACCATTGATGAGTTGAGCGCAAACGCGTTGGGCAGGTCCTCTTTATCGGTTACCATTTCATGGATTAGGGGCTGCCTTGCGGGTACATCAAAAGCATTGATGATGCCAAGTATTACGCTCAGGGTAAGTATTTCCCAAACCTGGTAATGATTTAAAAGTATTAATACGGCCAGCAATACAGCCTGTATCATTGATGCTGTTTGGGTAATGAGCAATAATTTGTAACGGTTATATCTATCGGACGCAATGCCGCCCAGCAGCGAAAAAAGAAACGATGGAAATTGCGATGCAAATACGGTAAGGCCCAGCATAAAAGCCGAATGCGTCATGGTGTAAACAACCCAGCTTACCCCTGTACGCTGCATCCATGTGCCAATTTGTGAGATGGACTGCCCGGTAAAAAATAATCTGTAGTTGCGGTTTTTAAACGCTCTGAACGTGTTTGCTTTTATCTCCATTTAGTAATGCAAAGATGAAGCAAATCTGTTTAATCAACCTGTGACAATAATCACAATCGGCAGTATTAATCGTTTTTAGCGCGGATCCGGCTTAAAGTTTCGCGACTTACACCTAAGTAGGAGGCTATTTGCGAAAGGGAAATACGCTGTAATAAGTTGGGGTTATTTTTTTCGATATAGCGATACCGCTCGGTAGGGGTATACATTTTAAATAGGTTGCTATGTTCTTCTGAGGCTAAAAGCAAGCTGGTTATACAACGCCTGAAAAAGTGGCTGATCTGGATGTTGGAATTGAAATGTTTAAGCATCAGGTCTAAATTCAAAACCCATATTGAAGCTATCTCACCGGCCTCAATCGTAAACTCAGATGGTTGTTTACTCTTAATGCTTTTTAAATTAGTAGTAAGCTCACCTTCAAAGGTAAAACTCATATTAATATCGGCTCCATCCTTATTATAATATGTGCGCAAATAGCCCTGGTTAACCAGGTAAAAGGCGCGGCAGCTTTCGCCTTCTTTTAATATAGGTTCGCCTTTTTTTAAATTCCGGTAAACGACACAGCCCGTCAGTAAAGAAAGATCTTCGTCAGTTAAATTATTTGAAAACTGTTTAATATGACCTTTAAAGGTATCCTGATCCATTAATATAAATGTAGTGTGCAAATATCTTTATTTTGATTGATGTATAATGATTGCAGAATGTAAAATAACGCCATTAGTGTTAATAGGGATGATGATCTACTGCCAGGTTAGTGATCCGGAAAGTAATGCTTTGGATTGTAGAATTGAGAAAGTTTAGATTATAAAAGTGACGGGTTATTCGTCTCATTATTTAAACCTAAATTTCAAGTCAGATTCTTCTAAGAAGTTGTGAGCATCTTGTAACTGCCGTTTTATTATTGGTCCTAAACTTAAATTATCTGGCACTAATTTAAGTTGGTTACGATGAACATATTCACTTATAGATGTATGTAGTTTTAAATAAAAAATATCTTTAAACGCTTGCTGTTTACGGGCCAATAAAAAAACTTTATAAGTTTTATATTGTAAATCTAATATGTGGGAGGCGTACAAAATTGACGATACGATAGCTGAAACAAAATGTGTTTCCACTGGAAAGCTCTGAATAACTGCAACAATGTGGTTGTTACATTCTTTTGCTTTGTCCGTTAATTTTTCTTCTATAGTTGAAATTACCTGCAGTCGTAAAGTATAATAGCCAACAAACAAAGCAACTGCTGAAATTAAAACAGCAATCCAAGGAGTCGGATCAAATGTTCGTTCACACATATATTAATAAAATAAATGTATAGATAATAAAATCAATATTTAGGCCAAAGTCAATTCTTTAGTTTACAAATGAAATCACATTCCTGCTTATTTATATAAATCCTTTCTTTGTCAATTGAACTGATTAACGGCGAATTTATAAAACCTTATTCCTCCAAAACTATTTCCTCAGTTGCGTCCGTAATAATGCTTTTTGAAGCCGGGTTTTTTCCTCGCCTGGTCAAAAATTTCACAAAGCACAACGCAACAATAATGCAAATAATTCCTTGGCCCAATACTGTTGCAGGCGCGCCAATATGTTGGGATACGGCACCTACTATAACACTGCCTATTGGCATCATGCCAAAAATTGCCATCAGCAAGATGCTGATGACACGGCCCCGCATTCGGGGTGCCGATTCAGACTGTACATATATATTGCAAACAGTAAACTGTGCAATGGCACCAAAGCCTATTAATGCCGCAAAAAACATGGCTACAGGAAATTTAGTTATCTGTGAGAAAAAGATCAATCCTATACCCAGTATAATGGTGCTCCAAAGCAAGATCCTTTTTAAATGTGTGCCGGGTTTACGCGAAGCTAAAAAGATAGTGCCGGTTACTGCACCTATGCCAACAAAGCTGGTAATGTAACCAAAGGTTGCAGCATTCCCCTTGAATATTACTTTAGCAAATACAGGCAATACCGTATTATAAGGTAGCACCAATAAACTTATAATAGCAAGCATTAATATAATAAGGCCGATATCAGGTGTTCTTTTAAGGTAGGCAAGCCCTTCAATAAATTCTGTTTTGATTTTTTTAGTCGTTTTTTTAGGTATATAAGCAGGCAATTTCATCAGCAGCAATGAAATAATAACAGCGCCAAAACTTGCCGCGTTAAGCAAAAAGCATACGGGTGCACCAAATTCATTTAATACAATACCTGCTAAAGCGGGCCCTAACAATTGGGCCAAACTAGCAGTGGCAGTAGTAAGCGATAAAGCATTCGGAAGATCGGACTGGTCGGCAACAACGTCGTGAACTAAAGCCTGCCTTGCAGGTACATCGAAAGCATTAATTATACCTAAAATCACACTCAAAACAAGTATTGCCCATACTGCAGGATGGCTGGTAAGCATTAAGCCAGCCAGTAAAACCGCTTGTATCATCGAGGTGATTTGGGTGATCTTGATAACCTTGTACCGATCATATCTATCGGCCGCCACACCGCCAAAAACTGAAAATAAAAATGAAGGGAATTGTTCGGCAAATATGGTAACCCCGAGTAAAAAGGCAGAATGGGTGATAGAATACACCACCCATACAACAGCTGTGCGCTGCATCCAGGTGCCAAACTGCGAAACGGCCCTGCCAATAAAATAAAGCGTATAATTCGTGCTCCGAAACGCCCGGAACACATTCAACTCACTGATCTTTTTCATTGGCCGAAATTTATCATAAAAATTATTGAATTTCGAAAGTTTGATAAAAAACACCGATAACTTAATTTTTGCAACTTTGGGACTATTGCGCATTTGGTTTGGCCTCGGATTTTGAACCCCGCGAGAACCAATAATAAAAAGGGATACCACTTGCGATCAGAATCAAGCCGATCATGGCTTCTCGCGGCCGCGAAAACAGGGTGTTAAATATTAAAGCCACGCAAAACAGGATAAAAGCCGCAGGTACAAACGGGTATCCCCACACCTTATAAGGTCTGGGGGTATCCGGCATTTTTTTGCGCAGAATGAACACACCCAATGTAGTAGCTCCGTAGTAAATGAATACTGCGAAAATAAGCATATCGGTCAATTGGTCGAATGTTCCGGAAAATATTAGCACACAGGCCCACGTACCCTGGAAAAAAAGAGCGTTTGATGGTACATTAACCTTATTTAGTTTGGCTGCAGATCGGAAAAATAAACCCTCCTTGGCCATAGCATAATACGTTCTGCTGCTTGCCAGGATGGTGGCATGCATACAGCCCATAGTAGTAACCGCAATCAGGGTGGCCAAAAACAGTCCTCCTGCATTACCCCAAAAAACTTTTACCGCTTCAATTGCGGCTATGGTATTTCGTTCACCCGCAATGTGGGCTAATTCCGGAGTAGTCAAAAGCGATAAATAGGTTGTGTTTACCAGCAGGTAAACGGCAATTACAATCAATACACCGGTTGCAATAGCAAGTGGGATTGTACGTTTGGCATCACGCACCTCGCCACCCATAAACCCTATTGCCGCCCATCCCTGGTAAGCCCAGAATGCTGCCAGCATTGCCGTAAATATGGAACTGAAATGCACTGAACTACCATTGTCTGTTTGAAAATGAAATGCCTGGCTAATATGTGCATGGCTGCTGCCCAACCCAAAAATTACGATAATAGAGATGCCAGCCACCACCAATATTAAAATTATCTTGCTGAAACCAGCCCCGATCCTGATGCCCAATGAATTGATCATGGTGAATGAAATGATCAGCAATATGGCACATAGCTTAATGTTAAAATCGGCAAAGGGATAAAAAACTCCCGCGATATTTACCGCTTTCAAAGCCGGTAATATCAAAGGCAAAAGAACGATCCCATCCAGGGACTGTGCGAAGACATAGGCAAGTGAAGAGATTGCCGCGGTTTCGATAGTTGTGAAAAGCGACCACCCGTAAATGAATGCGAAAAATCGATTATAGATCTTTTTATAATAAACATATTCGCCGCCCGTAGCTGCCAGCAATCCGCTTACTTCAGCGTTGCTGAGTGCCCCGAATAACGTAATGACCCCACCAAGCACCCAACAAAAAAGAACCCATCCCGACGAATGCAGTTCAGCGGCCATAGGTGCTGCCTTTTTATAAACTCCTGAACCGATAATATTGGCGACCACTATTACAACGGTCATACCAAAGCCTAAAGAACGTTTTAGTGCAGGAGTTTTTTCCATTGATGCTGATTACTCCTCGTAAATATAAATTAATAAGGTAAGATTAGCAATTTGCTGAACGTATTGGCCTATCAAATTTTATTCGCTTGCCAGCCTTGACATCACAGGCGAAGAACCGGTATGTTTTTTAAAAAAGTTGGTAAAATAAGCAGGCTCCTCAAAGCCAAGGCCGTTTGCCACTTGAGCAATGCTCCAGTCGGTATGTTTTAATAAGGCATTCGCCTCCTTTAAAACACGTTCGGAAATGTGCTGCGTTGTTGTTTTCCCGGTTACCTCCTTTACAGAGCGATTCAGGTGATTGGTATGCACCGCGAGGCTTTGGGCAAAGTCATTGGCCGTTTTTAGCTTAAGGAGCTGTTCCGGCGAATCAATCGGAAATTGCCTTTCCAGCAGCTCTAAAAATTGTGTAGTGATCCTGGCCGCAGCATTTGCATTGGTTTCAAAGGTACTTATCGGTGCTATTTTTAAGGCTTCGTGCATAATGATGCGCAGGTAGTTACGCAACAGGTCGTATTTGCCAGCATAATCAGAATCCATCTCTTCCATCATTTTGGCAAGTGTGGCCGACAAAAAGGCTAACTGAGCATCATCCAAAAAAACAATATGGCTGCCACCTACTTTAAATAAGGGAAAATCCTGCAGGGCGCTTTTATGCTCATTCGATTCGATAAAATCCTGGGTAAATAAACAGAAGCAACCTTCCTGTGGCCCGGGCCCGCTTTCCCATGATGAGGGTACCGATGGGCTAGAAAACAGCAGTGCGGGTCGGTCGATCACCACCTCCTTATCCGAGTAAATCATTTTACCGTTCCCGATGACCAACGCGATCTTATAAAAATCACGGCGGCTAAAGGGTGTCCTTTGTACGCAGGGTTTACGTATAAAAACGTTAAAATGCCCCTGCCCGGTATTGTTCTCAGCAAATACCTTCTGATTGTCTACCGGGTGGCGCTGGTAAAATTCTTCGAGTGTTTCAATGGTTTGCATGATTAAAGGTACATATTTATTTGATTATTATAAGTAAATATGACTATTTGATGATTGAAAAAGTAGTCAATGTTTGAAAGTTATAAATTTATGCTTGAATAATATAAATGGAAACGAACAGGTGCGGGCTACTTTTGCGGCATGGAAACCGGTTTCAGAAAATGGATCATCGTTGTCACTATTATCACTTCAACTATTATTGAACTGATAGATACGACAATTGTAAACGTTTCCATCAATACAATGAGTGGTAATTTAGGCGCTTCATTAGAAGATACCGCCTGGGTGATCACCTCCTACGCCATTGCCAATGTGATCATTATCCCCATGACCAGCTTTTTAGCTGAGAAGATCGGCCGCAAGCAATATTATATCGGTTCTATCATCTTATTTACATTGGCCTCGGCTATGTGCGGGTTCTCGCATAATTTGTGGGAACTGGTCGCCTTTCGTTTTTTCCAGGGGATTGGTGGCGGCGCTTTGCTATCTACCTCGCAATCCATCCTTTTCGAAACTTTCCCTGTTAAAGAAAAGGCAACTGCCAGCGGCATATTTAGCCTGGGTATCATCATTGGTCCGTCTATTGGCCCGGTAATGGGTGGGTATATAGTAGATAATCTATCGTGGCAATGGATCTTTTATGTAAATATTCCTATCGGGCTTCTCGCCGCTATCTTATCCTATATCTACCTAAAACCAACCAAGCGGTCAACAGACGGCCGAACTATTGACTGGCTCGGCATCTTTTTATTGGCGGTAGGCGTTGGTTCACTACAAGTGGTACTGGAAAGAGGACAAACTGACGACTGGTTTTCGGCAGGTTATATTGTTGCACTAACCATCATCTCTGTCCTATCTTTATCGACACTCATTTGGTGGGAGCTGCGGATCAAATTTCCAGTGATCAACTTGCGTGTGTTAACAAGCACCACCTTGTCCATTTCCGCTATCATGACCTTTGTATTAGGTTTTGGCTTGTTTAGCGCCGTTTTTGTTTTTCCATTGTATACACAACGAATTATTGGCTATTCGGCCTTCCAAACCGGGACTATGCTGCTACCGGGAACCTTGATGGCTGCCGTGATCTCGCCATTTTTGGGTAAGATGCTGCAAAGTGGGCTCCGCCCGCAATACCTCATTATCCTGGGCTTCGGCTTGTCGGCGGCGTTTGGGTATATGATGTCGGGGTCGAATTTGGAAACCGGGGGCGCTTACTTTTTTATCCCATTGATCTTCAGAGGGATTGGCGCGGCACTGCTGATCGTGCCTTTGACCGCACTAGCCGTTTCGGAATTAAAGCCTTCGGATATACCCCAGGGTGCAGCCTTAAATAATATGATGCGGCAAATGGGCGGCTCTTTTGGTATCGCCCTGATCAACACTTATATCGCCCATCGTGCAGCGGATAACCGCACCGCGCTGATCACTCATGTAACCGCCTCCGACCCACAGACCGTCATGAGGCAGCAATCTTTTATCCGCAATTTTATGGTGCATGGTGCCACTTACCTGCGCGCAGTGCAACAATCCATAGGTGCATTGGAAAATACGGTGGTGAGACAAACTTTTTTACTAAGCTATATGGATGCGTTCTTGCTGTTAGCCATTTTAAACGCCTGTTGTATCCCGCTGGTGATCCTGACCATCAAAAAAAGAGCTGTGGTAAAAACGGGTAAGGTGGAAATCCCGGATGCACATTAATTCAAATGCCTATACTCGCTTGGTGATTTTCCTGTTTTTGATTTGAATATTTTTGTAAAGTGCGATGGGTGTTCAAACCCAAGCCCATACGCTATCTCGCTGATAGAATCATTAGTGCCCCACAATAATGATTTAGCTTTATCAATCAGTTCAAGGTGAATATGTTCCTGCGTGGTTTTGCCTGTAAATTTGCTTAAAAGATCAGATAAATAGTTAGGCGACAGGTTGAGCCGTGAAGCAAAGTATTTAACATTTGGCAGGCCTGTTTCAATCAGGTTGCTTTGCGAAAAATGATCTTTCAGCAATTTTTCAAACTGTTGTACTACATCTGAGTTAACTTTTGCCCGGGTATAAAACTGGCGGTCGTAAAAACGGTTACAGTAATTCAACAGGAGTTCGATATTACTTACAATAAGGCCTTGTGAGTGCTTGTCTATATTTTGCGAATACTCTCTTTCAATTTTTGTAACACATTCTTTAATGATCAGTTTCTCTTCTTCCGAAATATGCAGGGCTTCATTAGCCTCATAATTAAAAAATGAATACTGGTGTATCTTTTTACCCAGATCGGTACCGTGGATCAGATCGGGATGAATGAACAGTGCCCAGCCTTCCTCAACCGTAACATCCGGGCCGGGCGATATAACTTGCCCCGGTGCGGTAAATAATAAGGAGCCTTCACTAAAGTCGTAATATCCTTTACCATATTTTAAAAGGCCCTCGAATTTTTTGCAGGATATGGTATAAAAGCCAAAACGGTAAAAAGCATCCACTTTAGGGCGTTTTTTATAAAAGTCTGCATGGTCTATTACGCTTACCAAAGGATGTTTTGGCGGTGCGTATTTTACCAGCTTGTGCAGATCGCTGATAGACTGAAGATCAATGTATTTATCTGGCATGTTCTTAATTATTATAAAGTTACCATAAAAAAATCTGACTGCCTGTGATTCGGGCAGTCAGATTTTTTTAGATGCCCATTTGGGTGGCCATCATTTTTTTAAATTCTGCATCATTCATTTGCTTCCTGGTCTCTATTAATTGCGCGGCATCATGGCCTACAGGGTAACGTAATTTTTCAGTACCGTCAGTTGCGGCTTCATAAATGGCATCAGCCACTTCTCCAATATTTTCAGACATAGGCCATTGGTCTAACACAGTGATGAACTTATCAAATGCAGGTTGATAATCATCCAAATTATTAGCGCCGAAAAGATCCATTGAACGACCGGCGAATTCAGTTTTATAACCTCCAGGTTCCACTATTTTTAAATTGATGCCAAGCGGATTCAATTCATACTGCATAGATTCTGTCAAACCCTCAACCGCAAACTTAGTTGCATGATAAAGGGAGCAGAACGGAAACGTAACTCTTCCGCCAACTGAGGAAATGTTGATAATAGTGCCGGATCTTTGTTCACGCATACCTGGCAATACAGCTTTGGTTACCTCTATCAGCCCAAATAAATTTACGTCGAACTGTTGTTTAACCTGTTCTTCGGTAGATGCTTCCAATGCGCCCATTGCACCGTAGCCCGCATTGTTAACCAATACATCAATTTTGCCAAATTTTTCAATACCTGCTGCCACTGTGTTTTGTATACTTAGCTTATCGGTTACATCCAATTTGCTGATGAAAACATTGCTAAGTTTAGATAGTTCTGTTTCTTTTTCGGGTGAACGCATAGTGGCGATCACGTTCCAGTTATTTGTATGAAATAGTTTAGCGGCAACTTTTCCAAACCCGGACGAAGCACCTGTGATCAATACTGTCTTTTTCATTGCTTTATATTTAAAATTTCTAAAGCAAAGGTGTGATTAAGGGCGCTGCCTGATTTATATGTTTCAACTGATCACTTATACATTTCAGGGATAAGGGACGAATTTATATTGTTCTGATTGAAATTTCCTTCAGGAAAAGTAACAAACTACTGATCGAAGATTACATTTAAGATATAATTGAGCGTTGTTACAAATGACCTTCCATCTCAAGTACCTCTCTTGATTTTCCGCCATGGGATGTTCTGTTGCTAAGGAGATGGTCGGATCTGAGCTGATTTTCAGTTATAGAAGCTGGCGCGCCAGGCAACCCTGCAATTGTATTGTGTTCTTCTTCATTGGTCCATCTTTTGTGCGGACTGCCAACTGGGTATCCATTCATTCTTCTTGTGTTGGTTCTGTTATGAAGAACGTGTATTAGTTCATGCCCGTAAGTGATAAATGCCGGGCTAACAATGTGTCTTGCATTCTGCCCCTCACTCAATTCATCACTGTCTTTAAGGTTTCTTTTTACATGTACAGCTAAACCACCAGGTTGAGCCGAAGCTGCTGAACCAAGCCCCTCTACTATTGTTACGATTTCCGGCCCAACTGCCATGTAGCGTTCATTTAGCCTGTCACTTTGTGCTATCAGCGCCGGTAATGCGGGGCTATCGTCAGCCAATACGTTCATTTTTGCATTAACAGCCCGGATTTTTGTTTCAAGATCAGTCTTTTCCCGCTCCAATTCTTCTTTTCTCACCAGCATTCTTCTTCTTTCAGCCGGGTTTTCTTCAGCAAGGGTTGGCGTTATGGTTAATGGGCCTGCAACTGTGTGTCCGTTATCTTCCGGGTGAAGCAATTGGTCAAGCAAGTTTCTTCCATGGGCACCGGAAAGCAACCGGGCATGATGTGATAACAAATTGGCCCGGTCGTGGTCAGTGGCATCATCGGAAGATCTTATGACACCTGATTCGGTCCGCAGGTCATTCCAGTTATCAGCCAATCTTCCAGCCTCCGCAGCTGTCATTGCAGCTTGTCCCGGAACAGTAAGGGGCAAATCGAGTTCATGAATCAACCCAATAACCTTAACATGCCTTTTTTGCAACCGATCCATTTGGTTTAACAATTGCTTCTTACGCACTTTGGTGATCCTTGGCCGGTCTACTTCCTGGTAAACGGCATGTTCTTCACGATAAATATCATTTTGTTCATCGCTAAAAACAGACATTGCTGTGTCTATTAAACTATCAAGCTTATCACCAACGGAGTCATATTTTGATTCACTATAATTCCCTGTCTTTATTTTAATTAATTCCGTGCCCAATGTAGCCAGTTTGGGGGCATGTTTTTTACCCGGCTCTCCTTCACAAAGGGTCCTTATGCCAGCAACTAAATCTGACAATTCTTTCTCCCTTTCCATCAATGTGTGTTCCCGATCGTTATAAACCCAGTTTGTAAGCCTGCTCCAGCCGCTGAACCGGCTGAAAGTCATTAGCTGAATGGTTTGTTGCTGTGCGGCGAAATTACCAGCCATGGCCTGCAATTGGGCAGCCTTTTTCGCCTGCGGCCTGTTATCTATCATTGTTGTGCGGGGGCGCAATTGTTTTACCTGTTGGTTATTGCTAACCATTTTTTGTATGGCATTTTTTGCAATGGCACCCGGCCTGTTGTCTGTTAGGGGAGCCACGTGTTCGCCATTATCCCGCTTTGTGGATAGGCTTTTTACCGCAGATTGGATTTTGTTCTCCTTCGGTTTGTTTTGAAACATGGCCGTATGTTGTGGTCGATACTTTAAAGTTAGTTAAAAAGTTAATTGTATCCGAGATTAAAATTAAAACTATTCCAGCCGAATAAGAACGAAGAAATCATCTGTAAAAAATATTAACGAGTGGAGTTAATAGCAGGATGGGAAAATGCCCCAGTTTTGGTGCCTGATATCGCTTAGCCTGATTGCTGCTAAATTAAGCGTAGAATCTCATGTTCATTGTTTTATAAACAATAGGTTAGGGTGAAAAAAGGGTGAAAACACGGTTGTTTTTTGTTCTCTATGCGACTTAAATTTATAAGATCAAAACACTAACCGCCTATGCAGGAAACGATAACTCCCATCGCTATATTTTACCTCGGTACTTGCATGGCTGCTACAATTATAAATAGTTTAAACCTTTAAAATTGATCATTATGGAAAATCCGGAAACTACTTATATCGCCTTTGGGGGTATCATCCTTGTGGGCTTGCTTTTGCTGATTTTCTTTTATTACCGGATGCTGATTCGGGAATTTGTGCTCCAAAACGATTGGTTTGGTAAGAATGTGACCATCAGGCTTTTCAATATCGGCCTGGCCTCCGCTTTGTTTTCAACCTTGCTCAATGCTTTTGTGATCGCACCATTTGTACTGGCCTTCCGGCTGATCAGCACTTATGTGCCCTATGTTAGCCTGGCTTTCCAGTCTGCTCCGGCTGCCCACTTCCACGGTGCAACGGGCGACAGTGGTAACCTCAGCCTGTTCCGCGACTTTTATAATGACCTTGCCAACGTCTTCGTTCCCTTTTCCGAAAACCTGGGCGCTAACGCGCTGAATATTGCGCTTGGGGTCATATTCCTGATTATGCTGAGCGCCTTGGAATACAGCTTGTTATGGAACGATACCAGCAAAACCTATTCCGTTAACCACCTGGCTTTCGGGGCAAAAAAGACGCTCGGGCTATTGGTCGTGATCCTGATCGGTTTTTACCTGTTGTTTATCGCGCTGGTGGCCACCTCAAAAATATCAACCAGCACCTATGACCCGCATATCACGCTTACCCATCTTGATAGCCTGTTGAAAAACGACGTTAATCCGGATGATATCAAAAAGACGATGGTCACGGACACAGCAATTAACACCGGACAATTGAAACTCCAGTTGTTCCAGCTCGATACGACCGTAAAAAGCGCTTTGGCAAGAAAGATACAGTTTCCCGATTACCCGGATTATAAAAGCGCGATCCTTTCCGCTACAGAAAATGCCACGCGAAATTACCGCGGGCTGATCAGCGCTCAAAGCCAGCAGGTGAGTAAGTTGCTGGCCCAGCTTAATACGTTACAAACGCAGGTTAATAACGCTTATACCGAGAATTCGGTAAAGCTGACGAATCCTGAACGGGAAAAATATGTAGGTCAGTTGAGCGACTACTATACAAACAATATGCAATCGGGCATAGATGAACTTTCAAGAACGGCTGATTATATACAGAATGTGCATACAGAGGTTACGGGTTATTTCAACGCATTGTTTATTCAGCTCAATGAAAATATTAACCAGGTTAAGGCGGGAAGCCTGAGGCAGTTCCCTGTATTGCCCTATCCGCCGGGCGAGAGCGATTTCGGTAATGCAGACGGCTATCAAAAGCTAAGCGGCAGCATACCGCTTCCTGACAAACCGAGCGCCGACTGGGGCTTTGTCGGCTCTATTTCAAGCTGGCTAACCGATACCACTTCCTTAAACCTGGCCATCATAATTGGCATGCTTGGTTTCGGGATTTTCGGTGCCGGTATATCAACATTTATTACCAAGGAGGTGGAAACCGGCGAAGAGGAGGCTTCGATCCTTGAAAGCATGACACGTGTAGTGGTCAAGGGGTTTTCTGCAGCGCTGGTAATTTATCTAGTGGCCAAAAGCGGGCTGGCACTGGTCAACAACAGTAATTCCGACCCTAACCCTTATTTTCTGTACTTCAGTTGTTTGGCCGGGGCTGTTTTCAGTGACCGAATATGGGATTGGGCCAGGAGTATTATTGACAAAAATTATAACCCATCTGACGGCAATCAACCTGAAAAACTACAGCTGGACGATAAAAAGCAGCCTGACAAGGATCAGAAAATTGATCAGGAACCAGATACAGAAAAAACATTTTAAATAGTTTCTATTTTTTTGGCTGCTTAATTGCCCAATGCAAATGCTGTTTAGTTATTGGATTGCTTTAGGCTGGAAAATACTTATTTTAGCATTTGAAATGAAAGAAATACAGTCCGGATCAGGTGCTCTTTTATTACGGTTGAAGGTTGCGGATGAAGCTGTTTTATGTACGCCTGCACAATATCCGGTATATACTGTTTTTTTGATACCAGAAGGAGCCGGAACCTATCATGCAGATTTTGGTGTGTTTGATTTTAAAGGCCCGGTATTACTGTTCTCAACGCCATTACAGCTAATTTATATACAGGAATGCAAGTTCTTAAATTGCAAGATGCTCCAGTTCCATGGTGATTTTTATTGTATTGAATTCCATCGCGAAGAAGTTTCGTGCAATGGCTTGCTTTTTAATAACATTTACATTGATCCTGTGGTTGTTTTATCTGATAAAGAAGCCGGTTTATTTGATTCATTGTTAACCGACCTTAATGATGAGCTTAACGAAGCTGCACCATCGGAGATTACGCTGCGTGCTTACCTTCAGCTTTTCCTGGCGAAATCAAGCAGTATTAAGCTCAAGGCAATTGCCGAACATCAAGACAAGGCCGAAAAGGATGAGCAAATGGATCGTTTCAGAAAACTTCTAGATGAACATTTCCTTACCCTGCACAAGCCATCTGATTATGCCGAGTTATTGGCCATGACATCGGATAATTTCACTAAACGCAGTATGCGATATTTTAAAAAAACGCCGTCGCAATTAATACAGGAACGACTGATCCTGGAAGCAAAAAAACAACTACATTTAACACGTAAAAGCATTAAAGAAATAGCCTGGAACCTTAAATTCCAGGATGAGTTCTATTTCAGCCGTGTTTTTAAAAAATTCACTAAAGTATCTCCGCAAGCCTTCCGCGATAAAACCGGGATATCTATAGTTGCGGATCACTCTAAATACTAATAATCTTCTTTAGATTTATAATACTTCTTTTAAAGCGGATATGTACAGGCATTAGCCTTTTTTGTCCATGTTCCGCAGCTGGTTACTACTGTAATTTTGATAAAAAATTAAACGGTATGAAAACTTCAATAATAAACTTCATTGCTAACCTCGATCAGTTCGGTAAGAAAGCAGTACGCTTTGGCATCGTAATCGTTTTCCTGTGGATAGGTGGTTTAAAATTCTTTGCTTATGAAGCAGACGGTGTTGTGCCATTTGTGGCAAATAGCCCATTCATGTCCTTCTTTTATAATCATCCGGCTGAATACAAAAAGCACATGAATAAGGAAGGTGAATTGGTTCCGGTAAATCATCAATGGAATATTGAAAACAACACCTATGGTTTTGCAGATGGCCTGGGTACTTTACTTGTTGTTTTAGCCGTATTGATCGCCTTATATAAAGTTGCGCCACTTCCCAGTATGATTGCCAGTATACTCGTTTTTATCATGACGCTGGGGACGCTGTCATTTTTAATTACTACACCGGAGAGCTGGGTGCCACATTTAACTGATAGTGATTGGGGATTCCCTTTCTTATCCGGCAGAGGGCGCCTGGTGATCAAAGATCTGGTAATTCTTGGTGGTGCTATTATTACTATGAGCGAATCAGCAGCGCTATATCTTCAACGTGAAAAAGCACCTCTTAAATAATAAAAATATGAAAACTATAACCGTACCCACCCGCGACCAGGTAAGTGCAGGGTCACAGGTCTTATTCGATGTTTTTAACAAACGTATGGGCAAGGTACCAAACCTTTATGCCACTATGGGCTATTCAGAACATGCGCTTAAAGCTTTCTTTGATCTTGACGAAACACTCAATAAAGGAGTGTTCACCCCCAAAGAAAGGGAAGCCGTTTCCCTGATCGTTTCTGAAATTAACAGTTGTGCCTATTGCCTTGCCGGTCACACTATTGCAGCTATCAGGAGAGGTTTTACCAAGGACGAAACACTGGACATACGCAGGGGACAAACCAACGATCCTAAACTGAATGCGATCATCCAGCTGGCTGCATCGATCTCCCAAAATAAAGGGCATGCTGAAGAAAGTACTTTAGATGCATTTTATGAAGTTGGTTTTGATGAGGGCGCATTAATGGAACTGGTTGGTTTGATCAGCTTGCGTGTATTTACCAACTATGTATTTGCTCTAACTCAAATTCCGGTTGATTTTCCCGCAGCGGCCCCGATCAATTAACAATAGCAGCGATGAACATTTATAATACGATCAGAAAGACAACCTTTTATGGTGCATTAATGGCACAACTGATCCTGGTAGCATTATCATTAACAGCACAAGCTAATAATAGGAATCAATTAAAAAACGACACCATGAAAAACGAAGCAGTGCATTACCGCAACATTGAAGTAAATGGGTTGAATATATTCTACCGTGAAGCGGGGCCCAAAGATGCGCCCGTTATTTTACTGATGCACGGTTACCCGACATCATCATTTATGTTCAGGAATTTGATCCCTATGTTGAGTAAAAAATATCGCGTCATAGCACCTGATATACCCGGTTTCGGTTTTTCAGATGCCCCTGCACGCGAAAAATACGCCTATACGTTTGATAACATTGCAAATACAATGCAGGGCTTTATAGATGCACTTGGATTGAAGCGTTTCGCGATTTATATTTTTGACTATGGAGCGCCGGTTGGCTTAAGGCTTGCCATTCATAATCCTGAAAAAATAACTGGTATTATTTCACAAAACGGGAACGCATACGAACAGGGATTACTTGACTGGAGCCACGGCCGTGTCAAAGCTTATTGGGAGCATGATACCAAGGAGAACCGGGATGCCGTAAGAAAATTCTTCACGCTGGAGGGTACTAATTTTCAGTACCATGAGGGGGTAACCGATAAGTCGTTGATCTCGCCTGATGGAATATTTCAGGATCAGCAATTAATGAACCGCCCGGGCAATGTAGAAAAGCAATTGGATCTTTTATTGGATTATAGGAATAATATAACATTATATCCCGTTTTTCAAAAGTATTTTCGTGACTACAAACCGAAAATACTTGCCGTATGGGGAAGTAAAGACCCTTACTTTTCACCAGCTGGTGCTGAAGGATTTAAGAAAGATGACCCTAATACAATTGTAAAATTTTATGATACCGGGCATTTTGCCCTTGAAACGAACGGTAAGGAAATTGGCCAGGATATTCTGGATTTTATGCCGGGTTTACCTCAATAAACACTAAATAAAGAAAAATGAAAGCATTGATTCTGACTGACTTTAATACTCCTTATAAATTACAGGAAATTGAAAAACCTGTAGCAGGTAGTGGAGAAGTATTGGTAAAAATTATGGCCAGTGGTACAAATCCCCTTGATTTGAAAATACAATCGGGGCAGGCGGCACATGCCAAAGCTGTTTTGCCCGCTATATTAGGTATTGACATGGCCGGAATAGTAGAAGCCGTTGGCGAAGGAGTAACAGGATTTAAAATTGGCGACGAAGTATATGGAATGACAGGCGGCATTGCGGGGGTTCAGGGTAGCCTTGCACAATATGCGGCAGTTGATGCAGATCTTTTAGCATTGAAACCGTCGAACCTGACCATGAAAGAAGCAGCGGCCTTGCCCTTAATATTTATAACCGCGTGGGAGGGTTTGGTTGACAGGGCAAAAGTAAGTAAAGATAAAACTGTTTTAATACACGGCGGTGCAGGTGGTGTCGGCCATATTGCCGTGCAGATTGCTAAAGCATTCGGAGCAAAAGTTTTTGCAACAGTAAATCCTAAAGACTTTAACCTGATCAATTCTTATGGCGCTACACCAATCGATTATAATACCCCGGTAGAGGAATATGTACAGCAATATACACATGGCGAAGGATTTGACATTATATTAGATACCGTGGGCGGCGCTGTTTTGGATTCCTCGTTCAAGGCTGCTAAACAGTATACAGGGCATGTTGCAAGTATATTAGGCTGGGGCAATCATGCTTTGGCACCGCTGTCATTCAGAGGGGCTACCTACTCGGGCGTTTTTACTTTATATCCCTTAATATCAGGGAAGAACAGGAAACAGCATGGCGATATCTTAAGAAAGGCTGCTGAAATGGTAGAAAACAAACAACTAATGCCAATAGTCGATCAGGAAAATTATACATTGGAAACCATCCAGGCTGCTTACAATGCCATAGCCAACGGTAAAACAAAAGGGAAAGTTGTGATTGCCATTCAATAAAATTGAAATCATCGTATCTTAAATAAGATCGAATAAAGTCGAGCTAATCTGAACTTCAGCTTTTTTTAATGCTTGATCCCTGAATTAGAAACAAACCAGCGAGCGGGAGCCTTTTGCAGTTCGCTGTAATCTGGTTCGCTGTCAGAAGCCCAGGCAATGATCCCATCAGGGCGTATCAATATGGCACTCAATCCAAATTGTTCTTTCGCGCGGCCCGAAACATACTGCATTTGGTCGCCGTATTCACTCGCTAAAGTCTTTATTGAAGTATTCCTGTCAAAATCAAGCAGTATCCCTTGGCCATTGTACATTAAATCGCCAATCTTGGTGCCGTCTTCCAACTCAAAGTTGGGAACGCTGTGGCCTGTTAAAGGGTGGTCGCCATCGAGATTGTAATGTGTGTAAACTCCCCATACCCTTCCTGCAATATAGGTGGCACCATCGCGTGTATTCATAAGGTCGCGCATAATTGCATACAGTGCCTGGGCATTAGGGCTTGGTTTCATGATCTCAACCTGGGCGCGTGACCAATCCAGAACCTGTGCACCAATTGGGTACCGTTCGGTATAATAACTATCCAGCAAACCTTTCGGAGCTTTCTCATGGATGGTTGCGGCAAGCTTCCAACCAAGATTCATTGCATCGCCCAGTCCAAGATTAAGTCCCTGGCCTCCCAGCGGCGCATGAATGTGCGCGGCATCACCGGCTAAAAGCACCCGTCCGTTGCGGTAAGTTGCGGCCTGCCGTGCCCGGTCAGTCCAGGTGGTTGCAATATGCAGGGCACTGATAGTAACATCGGTATCAGAGATTCGACGTAACACCTTCTGAACGTGTTCAAGCGTGATTGGCTTTTCTGAACTATGAAATGCCCCGCCATCAAAATCCTGTATCGCCAGGTAACCCGGCTGCGACTGCAGGTACATGCCTCTTGGTGTCACGTTTCGGCCCAGGCTGAGCTTCTCCGGGTCGGTTAGGTCAACCTTGATAGAGTAGCCGGTAAATTCCGGCTCCGTACCGGCAAATTCAAACCCGCCCGCTTTGCGAACAACGCTACGGGCTCCATCGCAACCCACGAGCCATTTACCTTTAAAAGATTGGTCGCCCGATTGAACAGTTACCTCGTCCCCGGTTTGATGAAAACCAGTAATAGCAAGCCCGCGCTTGATTTCTACACCCAGTGCTTCTGCGCGGCGGGCCAGCACCGTTTCAAGCTCATGCATTTCAGAAATTAAACTGAGGTCGGTTGAGCTTGGCAGGCGATACTTCCACTGTGAGGTGTCAATATCGCCCTCATGAAATGGAATCCCGGCGAAGTGCCCTACCTGGCGGCGTGGCCCTTTCACGGCATTTTGGTGCGGGTTTCTAAGGCGTTTATGTATCTCAAGTTCATTTAGCAACCCACGGCGGTAAAGCGATTCAATAGTAGGTGCCGAGAGTCCCCGTATCCCGAAAGGAAGCTGCTTTAAGGGCGAGTGCGGATCCTCCGCCTTTTCCAGTATCAGGACTGAACATTTGGCCAGGGCCAGTTCACAGGCGAGGAGCAGACCTACAGGCCCTGCGCCGGAAATGATGACGTCGTGAATAATATGATTTTGTGTGGATTTATTGCTTTCAAGTGTTGTGTTCATAGTAGAATTGTTGAAACACAAAATTCCGGAATGCTCCTGAGTTAGGCTTGTATAAACGCGACAAAATCGCTGCTTACAGATGGTTTCTCTTTCTTTGCTTTTCGTGCGAATGCCGCCGGCGTAGTGCCACTGTAGCGCTTAAATTCTCTGCTTAGGTGTGATTGATCCGTATAGCCCAGCTCATGAGCTAAGCCGGCAAGGTTAATATACGGATGATGCCATAATTGGTTTCGCACCTGCTCAAAGCGCATCAGGCCGGAAACGTCTTTAACAGAATAGCCGGAAGATTGCTTGAAGTTCCTTTCCAATGTACGCACCGTAGCATGAGCCGCCGCGGCTACCTGGCTTACAGGCATGGTACCGTTTGCTTCCCGCATAGCAAACCCGGCTTTGGATAGCATACTGCTGGTAGCAACCTGCGATCGCGCATTCAGGAAATATTGTTTTACCTGGGCCAACGCTTCATCTATCCTGCCGGCTTCAATGCACTTATTCAACGTGGATTGAAGCCGGGCGATAGGGTGCTCAAATATGCGCAATCCGTATTTATCGGGCTGCAGTCCGAGCAAATCGAACACTGTCCAGGGAAAGCACCTGATACCAATGACCTCTAAACGGGTTTTCGTGTGGAAATCAACAGGCTGATTGAGCAGACCCATCATAAACGGTGATGGCAATGGCTGCAAGCCTCCATTGTAAGCAATGCTAAGGGCGCTTCCGAAATGAAAAATAATTTCAGCGTAGCCATCAGGTTGTACCTCAAAACTTGATTGTAGTTCTTCGGAGTCTCTTCTGTTGTACCAAAAACACTTTATGGTATCACAGAGTTCTTCAGGTGGAGAGAATTCTTGGTGGTGCATTTTTAAAGATAGGATGTTTTTTATGCAGAAAGAACAGGGTTGATAAATAACAGTTAAGCACACGCGGCCCCGCGTGCGCCAGCCTGTAAGTTACGCCCCTGAAACATTTTTTTGCGAATCGTCATACTTATTTATTTCTCGGGGATAATTGATTTATTTAAAAAATGAACCCGGTTTCAATCAATATCCTGGTTTGGGTATCATCATTACCCAATGGACCAAATGCCGCCCCGCTTGTTATGTTAATTGCTTTAACATGGGAGAGCTCGCCGCGCACAAAAATACGTTTGTACTGATAGGTAGGTGTAATTGTAGCCGACCATGCTTTACTGCCGGTGCCATAAATGAGGTTGGGAGTGCCTTCCGCAGCGCTTCCGGTAGAGGTAATATATTCCACGCGAACCGGCAAGCTAAGGCCTGAATGAGGTATTGAATAGTTAACCAACAAGGCGGCTCCATAGGTTGCACCCGCTTGCAAAGTTTTGAGCAATGCAGCTTTTGGCACTGCCGTATATTGTAAATACGGTTGAATGGTGAACGAGCCTGTGGTATGGGTATAGATTAAATTGTAGCCTTGTTCGTTATCCTGGTAAAGCGGTGTTGCCAGGGATGAAAAATTGGTCCGGCTTAAACTGCCACCGCCAATTAAAGCAAATGTGTTGGTACTATCGGCAGCATAAGTAACAGTGCCCGAAACCCAGTTATATTTATTGGAATAAAAACCATCATTATAAGAGAGCGCAAAAACAACCGGGCCCGCAGTGTAATTTAATTGTAGCCCCCTGTTTACTGAATTACTTTGATCCCACAACAAACCACGTTGTATATTCATGTTTTCGAATGAAAATGTATACTCAGCGCCTAAAAACGCAGGAAGTTTACCAATCAATAAAGAGAAATTATCCGTTGGCGCAATTTTTAGGTAGGCTTGTGGCAGTACGCCGTAAAATGCTGCTGCCGAACGGCTGGAACTTAAATAAGGAACGCCAAGATCGGGAGTGGAGTAAGCTCCGACCTCGACAAAAAACTGTATAAGGCCGCTGTTTTTCTGAATAAAGATCTGGCCATTACTAATATCCGCCTGCAAGGGCTTATCGCCCCGGGATACATTATTTTGAAACTGCACTAATCCGCTTACCACGCCCGACAAATAAATACCACTGAAGTTTAAAGGTACCGGGTTAAGCATAAGGGGGCCTGACATGCCAGGCGTGGGTAGTATTGTTACCTCTGCTGTCGATTTAGCTGTAGTGTCGATAGCTTTTTGTCCGAACCCCTTCATTGCGTAAAAGCTGATAAAAACGATAGTAATGAGTACTGATTTTATATTCATTTAATAGGATTGTGTGATAGTTCTAAAGTACACATTAATGCCCCCTGGCTTTAAGAGAAATTAAACCTTGAAAAAACTCCTTAAAGATATGCTTCTGCGCTTTTTTAGAGTATATTAAATAATAAAAGGGTAAAAGCCAATCTTTTAAACAACAATTCCTTTCAAAGAAAATCTACAACTGCTGGTGAAGATAGGCAATTACTTTAGTGGCCAGTCCGGATTTGTTCAACTCAACGGTATCCAGTACCTGATTGCCATTTTCCCTACGATAAAGAACTTCGTAACCACCTGGTGCAGACAAAATTTCTTCGACAATAAAGTGAATATCCGGCGCTAAAGTCAGCCCTTCGCTAAAGTGCTGCCGTAATTCTTCTTTACCTGATGATAAATGATTTATAATCATTTATACAAGTGATAAGCGTCATTTTCCAGGTAGTAAATAATGTAAAACTTTGTCCCAATTAGTTATTTACAAAATATTAATCTATAAAATTAAATAAAATGGAAACTAATCAGGATTTACAGAAAGATGTCCATGGGACCAGAACGATTATCGACACACATCGACATATTTTCGGCAGTCCGAAACTGCGCCAGAAATTCGTTGAAAATATTGGATTGGATGACTCGAAGCCCTTGCCGCAGGCCAATGCTGGCGAGCAATTTTTATACCGCGAGTCGGTTGACGTTGATTATTCAATGGAGATTCAGCGAAAGAGTGGAGTTACGCTGTGTATAAACAGCTATGGCGGCGAGGTCGAGACCTTCGCTCAGTCTATTATTAAAGCAAGTACCATCGACACGATCAAGTTCCTCCATGAGGAATCCTTCTGGCTTCGGGACAAGTATCCCGAGGAAGTCGCTTTCATGGCTAACGCCCATGCGCTGGAAGAAGCTACGCGTGACGTCATTGATCCGCTGATTTCTAACAAAGAAGCTTGCGCAATTAGCATTTCGAGCAGCTACGGGGCCGGCGCAGATCAAATCTTTCTGGACTCGCCCAAAGCCGAATGGCTGTGGGAGTACGCGCAGGACAAGGATATACTCGTTCACATTCATCCGCCCCTGGTAGCTATAGGTGCCGTTGCTATGCAGCAGTACAGGCTTAACGAAGCCTTAGGTCGGCCATTTGATACGGCGCTGTCGATAGCTCGTATGATTTATAGTGGCGTTTTCGACAGATATCCAAAGCTAAAGGTACTTTTTGTACACATGGGCGGGGCCATCGCCCCCGTGCTTTGCAGACTCGATTGGAATTGGGAGTTGAACTACAACGGCATCCAAAACCCGCCGATCCAAAAGGTGGATAAGAACCTCCGCAAGCCTTCCGAATATTTCAAGTCGAATATTTACCTCGATTGCATGGGGCCGAGCGCTTCAGGCCTCAGGTCTGCGATCGACATGTGCGGCATTGACCGGATATTGTTCGGATCTGATTTCGGACCAGTGCCTATGAGCCCAAAGCTGCACATCGATCTGATAAATGATACGATAGATGGTGCTGCAGATCGCGATAAGATCTTCTCCGGCAATGCGCTTAGTTTGCTCCATTTACCTGAACCGGCAATTGTATAAACAAAGTTCCGGCCGTAGATTGCGGATGTTGCATTATATCAAAAAGGCCAGTGGGGGCGATCCCTCCATTGGTCTTTTTACCTTGGCCAATGCTTCATTTAGACTGCCAGCTTTAATACACTTATTCAACGTGGTTGAAGCCGGGCGATAGGGTGCTCAAATATACAGCAGAAAACTATTTTACGAAACATCTTGAAAGCCTTCCAAACTTTGGCGTTCAAATTAAAGGAGTTTGGATTGGTAATACACCCGAATCAGAAACCAGGTGATAGCCGTCATATCTTTTCCAGACAATGCTAACATTGAAGAAATTACCGACCGTTACATGAAAAGCCCAGAATTTGCTGATGACATGACAGCTTTGACGCAAGCAAAATCACTAATGTAGAAACCAAAATAAAAAAGCCGCTCTACTTTACAAGCTCAAAACTTCTGAAATGCGATAGCCTTATTGTTGATCGGTTTAACAGTTCGTAAATAAGCATAGATTGCTGCAAGATCGTTGGCCTTCACTCCAGCATACATATACTATGGCATTGGTATTTGTGGAAAAATATCAAAATCAATAGATACTTACGACTGCTTGTTTTGAATTGAGCAATCGTTTAGTTTATATCTTATTATGCCGACTTAATATGCATTAGCCATTCGGAGTAATGTTGCTTAGCTTTATTGCTAAAAGCCCCGGCGGAATAATCTGTTTTATACTTCCGTAATTGATGGATGTTATCAAAACCTTTTTTAAATATTCCCCCTGTTATACCAGCCAGTAATGCGGCACCCAACGCCGAAGCATCGGGCATCCCGTTATTGAGTACTGTACAAGTAAGCAGGTCGGCTATTAACTGAAGGACGAATTGATTGGCGCTAATGCCACCATTTACCATCAGGCTTTGTAAAGGTAAACCTGTGTCTTGCTGCATGGCATCTATCACGTCTTTTACCTGGTATGCGATAGACTCAAGCGCGGCTCTCACAATATGGTTTTTACCGCAATCGAAAGATAATCCGTGTATAGATGCCCGCCTGTTCATGTCCCAATGTGGTGCGCCCAGGCCGCTAAATGCAGGAATAATATATACGCCATTATTATCAGCAACTGCTTTAGCCATTTCCCCGGTTATCTTACTATCGGCAAACAGGCCTAATTCACTTTTTAACCACTCAATGGTTGCTCCGCAAGATACAATCACCCCTTCAAGTGCATAGTCGACACGTTCGGGGGTACTCCAGCAAATAGTAGTTACCATCCCGCTTGCCGAACTCTTAGGCGCGGCACCAATGTTCATCATCACCGAACACCCCGTCCCTAACGTGGCTTTGGCCGTACCCGGAATGATACAGCCTTCACCAAAAGCGGCAGCATGTGAATCACCGATCATGCTCCCTATTTTTACAGGAATATCAAATAAACCGTTGAAGTCGCTTTCGCCGAAGTCAAACGCTGATGATCTGATCTGCGGAAGATTGAGTTTTTCTAAGCCAAACTGCCTCAGCAACACCTTATCCCATTGTAAAGTATTCAGATTGAAAAATAAGGTTCTTGAAGCATTAGTATGGTCGGTAAGATATTGTTTCCCTTTGCTTAGTCTAAAAAGTAACCATGTATCAATAGTGCCGAAATAGGCTTTGCCGTTATCAATAGCCTGTTTTATTTTATTGTCATTCTCATAAAGCCAGATAAGCTTAGTGCCCGAAAAATAAGGATCGATGATGAGGCCAGTGTTGGCTTTTATGGTCTCTTCCAATCCTTCGGTTTTTTTTAGCCTTTGGCAAACAGCAATGGAGCGTTTGCATTGCCACACAACGGCATTGTGTAAAGGAATGCCATCTTTGTCCCAAATCACAAAAGTTTCCCGCTGATTGGAGATGCCGCATGTTTTAATGTTGCTTACAGATAGGCCTGTGCGTTTAAAATCCGCGATACATTTTTTAACAGACGCGAGTACGTTCAGGTAGATATCTTCCGCATCCTGCTCCACAAACCCACCTTCGCTATATATGGTTTTAAGGGGTTCTGTTGCTTTTGCAATAACTTCTCCGCTTGTATTAAAAACAATGGTTTTGGTGCTGCTTGTTCCCTGGTCTACAGCCAGTATATAGGTTTCTTCGGTCATTATTGTTCTGATTTAGTGTTGGCACGATCAATAATTACAGCCAGCAATATTACGCCGCCTTTAACCACCTGCTGCCAAAATGGAGATACGTTGAGTAAAACCAGGCCATTGTTAAGTACCCCAATAATAATTGCGCCCAGTACGGTACCCATAATAGTACCCTTGCCCCCTGAAAGAGAAGTACCGCCAATTACTACCGCAGCAATGGAGTCTAACTCATAACTGATACCCGCATTCGGTTGCGCGGAGTCTAATCGGGATGTAACGATAATGCCCCCGATAGCCGCCAACATGCCTGCTATGCTGTAAACAATAATCGTTATCCGTTTAATGTTGATACCCGAAAGACGGGCAGCATCCACATTCCCTCCGATAGCATAAATATAGCGGCCCAATGCAGTTTTAGTGGTGATAACTATCGCGCCGATAATTATGATTGCAGAGATCCAAACCGGAACCGGAATGCCGAGAAACCATCCCGTTCCGATGAATGCGAAATTGCTTCCTAATGATGATATCGGAAAGCCGTTCGTCCACAGCATGGTTAATCCCCTGCCGATGGTAAGCATAGCCAGTGTTGCTACAAAGGGAGGAACTTTAAATTTAGTAATAGTCCAGCCGTTAAAACTTCCCATCAGTGTACCTGTAATTATACCAACTACAATTGCGCCACACAGGCTAAAGCCAATAAACAAGTTTAGTGAATGTATGGGGATTCCACTTTTCAGCAGCCCAGCGGTTACAGCACCGCATAAGGCCAAAACAGAACCTACCGACAGGTCAATGCCGCCCGTTAATACAACCAGCGTCATCCCAACTGAAATGCAAATGTTAACTGATATTTGTCGCATTACGTTCCAGCCGTTATCAACCGTAAAAAATTTATCAGACATCACACTTAAAAACAGGCACAAAATAAACAATGCTATAAGCGGTTGAAATTTGATGAGATAGGCTTTGTATACAGAATTTATGCTCATGTTTAATAAATTATTTATTGATTGCCGCTTTCATTATGATGTCTTCCGAGGCATTTTCAGCCTGCATTTCCGCTGTTATGTTACCTTCGCACATCACTAATATGCGATTTGACACAGCCATTATTTCGGGAAGTTCAGACGATACCATGATTATGCCTAGCCCACTATCCGCCAATTCGAGTATCAGCTTGTAGATCTCGTTTTTTGCATTAATATCTATACCCCGTGTCGGTTCATCCAGCATTAAAATAATAGGCTTTGTGGCCAGGCATTTAGCCAATACCACTTTTTGCTGATTGCCTCCGCTCAAATTTTTAACCAGTTGACTGTGCGATGTGGTTTTTATTTTCAACGCGCCAATGTATTTATCGGCCAGGGCCTGTTCTTTTTTATTGCTAAGCAAACCTGCAGTTGAAAGTTGGGCCAGAGTAGTAATACTGATATTGGTTTTAACATCCAATCCCAGTATTACGCCGTCTTTTTTGCGGTCTTCGGGAACAAGCGCTATGCCCGTTGCGATAGCGCCAGACGGGCTTTTAAAATCAACTTGTTGATCAAGGATACTTATACTGCCTGCTGATTTACGGTGTATGCCGAATACAGTTTCAAGCAATTCTGTTCGCCCGGCTCCCATCAAGCCAAAAACGCCTAATATCTCTCCTCGATTTAGATTAAAACTGATATTGTTTAATAATTTTCGCTCCGGGTTTTTAGGATGATTTAAGCTGATATTTTTAATAGAAAGCAGCGGTTTATCCTGAAGGCTAATGGTTGATTTTTTTAGGATATGCAGTTCGCGCCCTACCATTTTGCTGATGATCTGTGGGCGTGTTATCAAACTCATTTCGCCGGATTCAATGGTTTTGCCATCCCGTAGGATAATATAATTATCGGCTATTTTAAATAACTCATCCAATTTGTGCGAGATGTAAGCGATAGTTTTATTTTCGGCACGCAGATTATTTATAATATCGAACAGAACCTCAACTTCCTTATCACTGATAGCGGAAGTTGGTTCGTCCATAATAATCACTTCTGCATCGGTTAATAAAGCTTTAGCAATCTCTACAATTTGTTGCTGGCCAACTTTCAGGTCTGCTATTTGGGTATCAGGATCAGAATCAAGCTTTAGCCTTTGCAATAGTTTTCGCGTTGTAGCACGCATGGCTGCTTTATCAAGCATACCCCAGGCGTTGATGATCTCCCTTCCTAAAAAAATATTTTCAGCAATATTCAGATGCTGAACAAGATTAAGCTCCTGGTGGATGATAGCGATGCCTGTTTGCTGTGCCTCACGCGGGTTATCAAAATTCACACATTCACCTTTAAAAAGTATGCGCCCGTCATATTCGCTATAAACACCTGATAATATTTTCATCAGCGTTGATTTGCCTGCGCCATTCTCGCCAATAATAGCAGTTACCTTTCCTTCGTGCAGTTCAATATTTACGCAATCAAGAGCGGTAATACCGGCAAATTTTTTGGTGATATTTTCTGCAACTAAAACCGGCATCAGTGTATAATTTTTAGTGAAATAGGTGTGATTTCTAAATCTCCAAGTTGTAAGTGCACCTGGTTTAGGCCAACAGCGCCGGTAAACTGGATCATGTTTCCTTTTTTTAGGCCGGGTTTAACCGCCGGCAATATTTTAGTGCGAACGATTTTATCAATTTCTGCCGCAATATTGTTCAAATCCATGGTGCTGCTAAACTTGTTGATATCCACTAACCCCGAAGCATCGCGCAGGGCATTACCATAAACATATTCCGTAGCCAATAAAACTGAATTACCCGAGGCTGTTGACACCCACACGCCATTATCGTCTATGTTAACAATAGTGCCTTTGCCTTGTATAAGAAAATAGCGTGTGGCACCAATAGCCAATGCATGCCCATAAGTTTTAAAGGTGGCCGCGGTATCAGTTTTTATCATTGCTATCAGCTTATCAATATCGGGGGCTTTGGAAACCATAACAGGTAACTGCTTATAAAAATAGTTGTTGGCATATGCAGCCGCGTCAAAAGGTTTGGGAGCCCCTGTATTTAAATCGCTTAGCTTTTTAAAGTAAACTGAATTATAAGCCACTATCAGGGCTACGGCAATCCATAAAAAATATTTGATACTTTTTCGCATGATCAATTCTTTTTACCGTAAGCCACATAATCATCTGCATTTTTCGCTGTTACCAGTTCCACAGCGACAGGATTTTTTTGCGGGAAGACACGTTTTCCCTTAAAGTATTCATCGGCATATTTGGCGGCTGTTTGTGCTATCACTTTGGGAAATTGCATAGCGGTTGCTGAAATTTTACCTTGCTTTATATACTCTATCACATCTTCGGCACCATCAAAACCAAACACTTTAACATGCCCGGCTTTTCCGGCGGCAGCTAAAGCCTGATAGGCACCCATCGCCATAGCGTCGTTACCGCAAAAAACAGCGTCAATATCCGGATGTGCCTGCAGGATGGATTCCAGCACTTCGAGCCCCTTGTTACGGTCGAAATCCGCGCTTTGCTGTGCCACCATTTTTAGGCCTGGATAATCATCTACAACGCTGTGGAACCCTTTGGAACGGCTCCAGGTATTATTATCGGCAACAATGCCCAAAAGCTCAACATAATTACCTTTTTTGTGCATGGTTTGTACAAAATATTTACCCATTTCAACACAACCTGAATAGCTATCGGACAGTATTTGCGATGTAGCTTCAGTTGTTGAATTTATTTCCCTATCCATGCAAAAAACAGGTACGCCGGCTGCCTTGGCCCTGGCTACGTTTACGATAGAACCGTTAGCATCTGTAGGGTTAAAAAGAATGGCGTTATACCCGGAAGCAATAGCATTATCAAAGTTATCGGCTTCCAGGGCGGTGTTATTTTGCGAATCGAATATTTTGGTTTCATAACCCATTCTTTTTGCCTCTGCCGCTGCTGTTTGCGCGAGGAACACAAACCATGGATTATTTAAAGTAGAAACAATTACTGCTATTTTCTTCGGGTGTTTTGTTGCACGCCCGTTATGACATGCAGCAAGCATCATTATAGCAAAAAGAAATAACCAATATCTTTTCATACTCAATACAATTGGAAACCAACCTTACAGAAGAGTTAGTTTTATTTATTTTTTTAGCAGCGATAATGCTTCGGCAGCAATACCTTTTTGTGAAATCCCGTAATGGTTCAAAATTTCAACCTGGGAGCCTGTAACTGTATATTCATCAGGTATGCCCATAATTTTAAATGGCTTAGTATACCCTTTCTGCAAAAGATAAGATGCACAGGCTTCGCCCAAACCACCATAAATAAAATGCTCCTCAACGGTTATTATAGCTTTTACGCTTTTGGCTACGCTATACAATAAATCAGTGTCCAATGGTTTAATCGTATGCATACTTATTACCGTGGCGCTTATGCCATTTTCAGCTTCCAGCTGTTGCGCGGCAAGTAATGCGGGATATACCGTTTCGCCATTAGCGATGATCGCGATATCAGCACCTGCCTTAATTACCCGCCCTTTTCCAAACTGAAATGGTTCGGTTTCATCAGGGTTTAATAACGGCATTGGCTTTTTTCCAAACCGCAGATATACCGGTTTATTCATTTGCGCCGCCAGTCTTACGGCGTGTTCTGTCTCGAAATTATCAGCAGGGGCCACAATAGTGATATTATTAATGGCGCGCAATACGGCAAAATCGTGAAGACTGTGATGTGTTGTACCCAGAGCGCCATAGCTTACACCTGCGCTTATGCCTACCAATTTAACCGCGTTATCAGAGTAGGCTACATCATTTTTTATTTGCTCAAGCGCACGTGCTGTTAAAAAGCAGGCAGGCGATACCGCGAAAGCTTTTTTTCCGGCCGACGCTAAGCCTGCGGCTACGCCCACAAGATTTTGTTCGGCAATACCTATCTCAACTATTTGCTCGGGAAAACGTTCGCCAAAGGCTACCAGCTTACCTGAGCCACGTGAATCGCTGGTAATAGCAATTATTTGCCTATCCGTGGCGGCAAGCTCCTGCAATACCAATGAAAACACATCTTGATTGGCTTTGCCTGTGGCTGTTGTTGTTTCTGTAACTGCACCCATCCTTAATGTATTAAATTATTAGCGGTATCTAATTCTGTTAGGGCCAAATCATATTGCTCGGGTGATGGTACGCCATGGTGCCATTTTACCTGATTTTCCATAAAACTGATGCCTTTGCCCTTTACAGTGTGCGCAATAATCAGGCTTGGTTTGCCGGCTACAAGTGGTAAACTAGTTAAAACATTTGTCAACTCCTGCAAATTGTGTCCATCAACATGTTTAACTGCCCAGCCAAAGCTTTCAAATTTTTCATCAAGAGGATCAGTGTTGCACACATTTGCGGTTGGCCCTGTTATTTGCAAGGTGTTTTTATCTACTATAGCGCAAAGGTTATCCAATTTATAATGTGAAGCGGTGAGCGCGGCTTCCCAGTTTGAACCCTCGGGCAATTCGCCATCGCCCAAAAGTGTAAAAACATGATAATCTTTTTTATCCATTTTAGCGGCTAAGGCTGTTCCCGCGGCTATTGGCAGGCCGTGACCAAGGGCACCTGTATTTTGCTCAACGCCGTATACTTTTTTTGTAGGATGGCCTATATAATGCGACTTGTATTTACAAAGTGTCAGCAAATCGCTTTCGGGAAAGAAACCTTTATCAGCAAGGGTTACAAATAGTGCTTCAACACAATGGCCCTTGCTTTGGATATAGCGGTCGCGATCAGGTGATTTAAAATTCTCAGGGTTTACATTAAGCACATTGTTATATAATACATTCAAAATATCGATACATGACAAACTACCCCCCGTATGACCCGCGTTAGCGCCCACAATATATTTGAGTATTTTTTTACGGTACTCAATTGACTTTTTTGCTAATTCTTCAGCTGTCATCATATTAATTCCATTAATTATGCTGATAAATTTCCCAGCCCATATAATTACCGAGTGCTTCCTTTAAAATACCTGCAGTTTTCGAAGCATTCATCACCACATGGTGTTCAAAGCCGTTGCGGCACACATACTGCATCAATCCTTGCATATTATTTATCTGGGCTACCGCACGGTTACCGAATGTATTCAGCGGATCGTCGGTAAGTTCGCCTTCGCCTATGTAGGCTTTGATAATTCCCTTGCAATCATCCGTACTTATGCGCCCAAACGTAAGCGGAGAAGCCGGTGTACGGCCGGATAATGCACCATAAGTATTTTCTACACCAACCGTGGTGCCCAGGATAGGCGCATTACTTATTTCAATATCCGGTAAAAATGATTTCGCCCAGTTACCGCAATGGAACAACACGCATTTATTTTCGTCATCGGCGTAATTGTTATTCCAGTCAACCAGCGCACTTGGTGAGCCCGAAGCCAGTTGCATTGCATACATACTAAGTGTTCCGGTAACGTCAACTTCGCAAGCGCTTGGCAGCATATTTTCGCTCATAATGCTCATGCTGGTGCACACATTACAGCCGTAATTTTGTTGGAGCGATGTCCAGCATTGTATGGCTGTGGCATCCAGTGAGTTTTCTTCCACGAAATTATTGAGTACAACATCAAGCTTTGCTATTTGTATCAGGGCCTCATCGGGTGTGCGGCCTTTGGGTGCGTAGGCTAATATTTTATCCAAACGATCCTTAACTACACGATCATCCTTTGTGAGTTTGTTGGCATTACCTAATATCTCGGAAAGATCAACAGTAACTACGGAAATACCATTGCGCTGTAATATTTTTTCGCTGTAACGTACCGTATTAAAACCACCCGGACGGGCACCAACTGCACCGATGCGAACTTTTCGTAACCCTTTTACCACACGGCAAACAGCCACAAAGTTTAATAATTCGGCACTAAAGGCGGGTTGGGATGGGTGAATAACATGCTGATCTGTTACGGTATATTTTATGCCGAACTGGTATAGGTTATTACATGCAGATATTTTCCCGCACCATGAATCACGACGCCGGGCTACATCCAGCTTATTTAACTCATCGGGATAAGCCTGAATAAGGACAGGCACATTAAGGCCCGCCAGTTTAAGTGTTTCGGCAATGCCTCGTTCGTCTCCAAAATTCGGAAGCACAACAAGTACCCCAATAATATCACCCTGATGTTTACGAAAAAGTTCGGCGCATTGCTGCGCATCTTTAAAGGTTTCAACACCGCCTAATTTGGATTGCTGTTCATCCAGCATTATTGGGTTAAGGTTCAATTTAGCAAATAATTCAATGATGTCTTTTCGCGCTTCGGACACAAGCCTGTCTGGAAAAAAATCACGATTGCCAATAATGACACCTAAAGTAGTTTTATTACTCATTGCAATAGCTTTAATACAGTTTATATTGGTTACCTGGCCAAATGCAAAGTGATGCCAGCCCTGATAATATTTTACATTTGTTCGATAGCCACAATTGTAATAATGTGGGCTATATTATTTGTATAAACTCAAAAGTATTACAATACGCCCTTTGATTGTGATAATAGCTTATCATGATTTTGTATGATTTTACCATCGTCTTCTTTTACCGGGTTCCGCCTCCAGTAATTGGCTAATATAGAACCGGAGATGTTCATCCACGGGCTAAACACGGCCGAAGCAAGGCCCACGGTTGCTAATTTCCCCATAGTACCGGCCAACCCTGATGCCATTCCGCCATTTTGCAGGCCAACTTCAAACGCGATGGTGCGGGCAGAGTTTTTATCGAGCTTAAATAAACGGCTAAACCAGTAGCCGAAAAAATATCCGGCACCGTTGTGGATAACTGCAGCCATAAATAACAATAGCCCTACATGCAGCAGGTTGTCGCGACCGGCAGCTGTGGTAACTGTTGTGAAATAAACAATACCGAACATGGACAGGTAAGGGATATATTTATCAATATTTTTATTGCGGGAATAAAGCAGGTGATAAGCAGTTCCCGCGATAAAAGCGCCTGTAAAAAAATTAAATATCTGGGCCGATTGTAACGCATCTGGCGTTAAATTAAAAGATAGCCAACTCCATACGCCCATGGCCTGGCCCGCGAGCCATAACACACACATTACCGCGATGGTATAAGTATTTCGCTTGCCTATTGCTGATGCCCTTTTAAGGTAATCATGTAAAAACGCCGCGCCGATTGGAACAATTACAATCTTAATGATTTCCATCATCATTGATATAAACTTAACTTCTATTAGCGTGCCTGCCAGCAAACGCATCAGCAGCGGCGTTAAAAACGGAGCAACCAACGTTGCCATTGCTGTAACCGTAACAGATAATGCAAGATTTGCACGTGCCAGGTACACCATTACATTAGAGGCTAAGCCGCTGGAGCAGGATCCTATTAAAATAATGCCGGCAGCTATTTCCGGGTCAAAGTGAAATATACGGGTGAGCATAAAGCCCATTAGTGGCATAATAGAAAAATGGCAAAGCAAGCCTATCAATACACCTTTTCCGGTGGTGGCTAAGCCCGAGAAATCGCGAATGCTCATTTGTATGCCCATTCCGAACATTACCATTTGCACAATAATGAGTATAAGCCATTTATTGCGCAGATCGATAGGGCCCAATTTTAAAAATGCATGAGGATAAGCCATAGCCGCTACAACGGCTACAATTATCCACGCGGTGTACTGGTAATTTTTTAACGAGGCTATAGCGCCTATGCCTATGGCTAATGATACTGCCAGGCAAACCGAAGCAGGCATCCATAATTGGGCGTTCGCCATAAGCAGGCCCGCTAACAAGGTTATTAATGATAGCGCACTTATACCCAGGCAAAATTGCTGCAGCCATTTCATGATACTTAAATTATGGAGGCCAGATACTTTATGGCATTTGGCGGACTGGCAACTATGGGCACAATTTTATCAGCTTCCGAAAGCGTATCAACCACTCTTGCCATGGAGGCTTGTGCCAGTAATATTACATCAACTTGTTTCGACAGATCACGCAGGGCATCCGCAACCAGTGCATCATGGGTAGCTGCATCGCCGCTCATTAGGGCATCAAATGCACCTTCGCATAATTTCGATGTCAACTCAATTTCTTTTCCGGCAAGTGCTGCCCGGCGCCTTACAAGGTCAGCAGTTGGCTCCAGTGTAGTTTGTAAGGTAGCCACTACTCCAATTCGCTTACCAGTTTGTACCGCCATATCGGCCATGGGTTGATCAACCCTCAGCACAGGAACGTTTGTGTTTGTGGCAGCAGCTTCTACCGCGGCACCTATCGAAGAGCAGGTAACCAATATATAATCAGCTCCCGAATCCTCCGCAGAAGCTACGTAGTCTGCAACGCGTTTTGCAATAGCGGGTGTTAGTTCGCCCCGCTCGCGTATGTTTTTAACCAGGCTGTCGTCAACAATATTAAATGTGTTTACGCCGGGTAAATACTGTTTGCAAAGTTCCTGGAATACAGGTATTAATGTAGCCGAAGTATGTATAAGCCCTAATGTTTTTGGTTTCATAATTGTTATTTATTTATGATATATTTTTTCCTTGTAATACTGTTTCAAAATAATCTTCGCTACCTACTTGGCCGCCTTTAAAGTTTACTTCGAGGCCATGCGCTGGTGAACCGGGCGCATAAGCCTTGCACAATGGTGCACCGGGTGATATAGGCGATATCATTTCAACTGCTTCTATCCCCATTGCCCGTGCAACATAGCCCGAGGTATCGCCACCGGCTATGATCATTCGCTTTAATGGTGTTTTACACGCAACGCCTACTGCAATAAGTCCTAATACTGTTCCAAAAAGTTCAGCTGTTTTTGTGCGGATAGCATTTGGCGTTAACCCTTTAGCTGTAAATGCTTCATAAGTTTTCGCAAATCGAGGGTCGTCGGTGCCTAAACTGGTATGGATAATAACAGGTATGCCACTGTCAATCACCTCGGCTATCCAGTTAATATAAACCTCAACGGTGTTTTCAAGATCACTTGAAATTGCAATTAACGGTGTATCAAGCGCAATTTCTGCAAAATTGTGATCAACTGCATAGGCTATCTGTTTTGCGGTTACCGGGGAGCAACTACCCGAAACTACAAGCATGCTTTCGGCCTTTCCGGCATCTGGCCAGTTTGTTTTTGGCTCCAAAAATCCTTGTTTTGCCCAATGTTTACCAAGTGCCATGCTAATGCCTGATGACCCCACAGAAAATAATGGCTTGTCGCAAGCAGCATATTTGTCTATCAATTTTCCTATCGCACTCAAATGCTCTTCGGTTAAAGCGTCAAACAAGATCACTTGTTTATGGCTGTTGATCTCTGCAACTAACTTCTCTTGTGCTGATTGATCGCTTTTATCTAATGCTAAAACATCGACAAGACCTATGGTTTTTCCTGTTTGGCGAGAGAGATGTAAACGCAAGTCGCTTTCATCAGCCGGAGTCACGGGATGGCGGCTCATGGAAGGATGGCGGTCGAGCCGGAATATTTCACCCTGGCTTCCAATGCCCATGCGGGCAAACAAGTTGCCAAATACGCAATACCTGCCCAGTGCTGGTGCCGCTACCAATAGGGGGATAAATGATGCGTTGAATACCTCGGCCGCCACATCTATCGCTTTGCCAATGCTGCCTATTTGCGGAGATGAATCAAATGTTGAGCAAACCTTATAATGTATATGTGGCGCACCCAATTCTTTCAATGCTTTAAAGGCGGGTTGCAGCGTTAATTCCATTTCGTCAGGCGGCATGGCTCGTGTCATCCCGGCAACGCCTATGGCCTGTAAGCCATCGTACCTAGCCAATATTTGAGAGGTTGGCGGTTCAATAAATAACACAGTTTTTATCCCGGCACGACTCAGAAACTCAAGCGCGTCAGTCGATCCTGTAAAATCATCGCCATAATAAGCCAGTAAAAGATGACGCGCATTTTCCATTTATTTATCCCCAAATTTTTCAACTGATTGAGCAAATTGCGGGTAGTGTTTTACAGCATCCGCTAACGACATGCCATTTACCGCACCCTCCCAAGCCTGCTGCAATGCTCGTACACCATTTGCCGCCCCACCGGGATGTGCCATAATGCCACCGCCGGCCATGTAAAGCAAATCGGTAGTTTGTGTGCGCCTGTAAGTTTCAAATGCCTGGCCACCCCATTGCCCCGATGACACCACCGGTAAAACGGTATGACCGAAAAGCGGTTTTAAACAGGCTTCGATAGAACGGACAACCGAATCGTCCGACTCCCAGAACTTATTTTGGATGCCGTTTACATGTATTTGATCAACCCCGGCCAGCCGCCATAATTTTTGATACGCCGGAAATTCAATCCCCAGCAGCGGGTGGCGGTTTAACATACCCCAGCCATTACGGTGCCCGTGGATAACCAGTTGTCCTCGGTCGCAAACTTTTTTTGTACCTGCTAAGCCTACACTGTTCAGGCTGATCATGGCGCTGGTGCCACCGGCATTTACAATATAATCGTACCTCCGTAACATACTGTCTATTTCATCACTAATATTAAACGCATACATTACCTTTTTACCTGTTTTATCGGCATGTGCATTAATTACCCGCATTACAGCATCTACTCTGTTCTCAAAAGTGGAATTGGCCGCGGAGGATATTAATTCATCGTCTTTTATAAAATCAATACCGGCTTCAACTAACTTTTTTATTATTTCAGCCGTTTGTTCGGGTGTCATGCCTATGCTTGGCTTAATAATGGTGCCGATAAGAGGCCTGTTGTTAACGCCGGTACTCAACCTCGAACCTTCAATCCCAAACCGGGATCCCTCGAAATGTGAAGCGTATGAATCCGGTAACTCTATATCCATTAACTTAAGCCCGGTGAATTGTGTAAGCTCATATAAATTACCCTGCAAGGTTGATATAAGTACCGGCAGATTATAACCAAAATTTTCTATCGACCATGATATCTCGATATTGGCACGATGGTATAAACCTTCTTTAGCTTTGGCACCAGGTATTGCCGGTTCATTTACCGATTCAAGCTGGGTTGTTTTTTCAACGCGGGCAGCGAAGCGTTTTTTCAACTCCTCTGTTTCGCCGGGTACGGCAACGAAGGTGCCTGACGATTGCTCACCAGCTAATACCTGTGCTGCTTTTTCAATAGCAAACGGTGTCTCTATGTAATATTTTGCGATTATCCTTTCCATCAGATCAGATTAGTTGTTTTTTTATTTTGTAACCATTTAACCCGAAATACAATACCACTATAAAGCATATTAATGGAACGATGTAGCCGGTTTGGATACTGTCGTTATTCAGATCGATAACAGTAGCCATTACATAAGGTAAAACTGCGCCGCCTACAACTGACATCACTAACCATGATGAACCTGGCTTGGTGTCGTCACCTATGCCGTCTATCCCCAAAGCAAAAATTGTAGGGAACATGATCGACATAAAAAAACCTATAGCACCCAGGCAATAAACTACGTAAGCGCCTTTACCCAATATCGCTACCGCACATAACAGTACTGACAATACCGCATAAACAGTCAAGAGCTTATGTGATGCTATATATCTTAGTAGCATAGTGCCAACAAAGCGGCCCCCCATAAATAGCAAACCGTATAATCCAAGGTAATAGCCCGCCGTTTTCTCATCAAAACCACCACCTTGTTTGGCCATCCTGATAAAAAAGCTGGTAACACAAACCTGTGCGCCTACATAGAAAAACTGCGCGACTACAGCCCATGATAAATGCTTATGGCGTAGCGCGCCAAAGAACTTTCCGTTAGTTGTTTCTTCTTTCGATACGTTTTTGATCTCGGGCAAATCACTGAAATAAAATAAGATGGCAACCGCAATCAAAATGCAGGCTAAAATGATGTAGGGCAATTTTACTGAGGATGCCTCATGCAAAAGATAGTTTGAACGATAGGAATTAGACATTGCGGCTAACTGCTGCGGGGTATATTCCTTACCGGAAAGGATAAAATTTGTACCGATGAACGCAGCCACAGGGGCCGCCGCGCCATTAAACAGAGCAGCCAGGTTTAACCGGAACGCAGATTTTGCAGGATCGCCTAAAATAGCAGCGTAGGGATTGGCGGCAGTTTCCAATGTAGCCAGGCCGCAGCCTATAATAAACAATCCGCCTATAAATAATCCGTAAGTTAAGGTATTGGCAGCGGGTATAAAAAGCAAAGCGCCTGCTGCAAACAGTGATAAGCCAATTATAATACATTTTTTGTAGCCGAATTTTTTAAGCAATCCCCCGGCGGGTATGGCCATTACGAAATAAGCAAAAAACACAGCCATATCAATATAGGTAGACTGGCGATTATTGAGTTGGCATGCTTTTTTTAAATGAGGAATTAACACAGAATCGAGATTGTGCGCTATCCCCCACAAAAAGAACACGCTGCAAACCAGGATAAAGGGTAACATTAATGTACGGCCTTTTAGTTTCGACTCATCTATAACCGCGGTTTCTGTATTGGTGCTGATGTTGGCCATTTTTAGGAATTTATTTTTTTTGCCAGCAATAAATGATCGCACACTAATACAACTTCGCCATGCTGGTTAATGATCTCGACGTGCTCGGTAACTGTACCGTATTCCGGTTTTTTTGCTTCTGTTTTTTCTGAAATTGTTACTTCAGAATGGATAGTATCCCCAATGAATACGGGTTTTACAAAGCGCAGTTTATCATACCCTTTTGAAAATGCCTCGGGATTAATTTCGGATGCGGTTAATCCTATTCCGATGCTGAATATCATGGTGCCGTGGGCAATACGTTGTTTAAATGGCTGTGTTTTGCACCATTCCGCATCCATGTGATGCGGGAAAAAGTCACCTGTATGGCCAGCATGCACTACAAAGTCTGTTTCGGTAATGGTACGGCCAAGGGTAACACGTTTATCACCCAAAATATAGTCCTCAAAAAAGGTTGATTTAAAATACATCTTATTGTAATTGGTTTTATTACTTAAATCTTTCGGCAATTACCACGCCACCGGTATCGCTTGAAATGTAGGCGCTTTCAACAACAGCCATTGTTTTAATCACATCTTCAACACTGGTAGGTAATACATCCGTTTCGCCATTCTTATAGCACATCAGGCTCGACATCGTACCAATAAACGCGTCAGGAAACCAGGAACCATCCAGGCTTACTTCGATCCATTTCGGAGCTTTACCTTCCTCCATTATACAATATTCAAACTTGTCCGGAACGCCATGCGGATAATCCATCAACAAGCCCATTCGTGCTTTAATAGCCCCTTTTGTGCCTTCCCATTTGATAAAGCTTTCCTGATTATGGGGGCCGAAAGAGTGATCGTGATTGGTATTGATCACCGCATGAATGGTATCGCCATAATCAAAAAGGATAGTAGACCGGGACGAGGATAATTTTTTAGCCGGATGTTTTAAAGTTTTTGCCATCACACTTACAGGGTCACCTAAAAAAGAGCGCACCAGGTCGATATAATGGATACTGTGATATTGGATCTCCAACCGGGGGTGAATGATAACATGTGGGAAAAGCTCCCATGGCGTTTCCAGGGTCACTCGTACTTCCATATCATATAGCTCACCAATCAAGCCCTGATTGATCAGATAACGCGCCGCACTTACATAGGGAGCAAAACGAAGCTGACAGTTAATAGCCGCAACCAGGTTTTTGCTTCGGCAGATGTCCAATATTTGTTTGCTTTGCCAAAAATAATCACCCATAGGCTTTTGTATAAGCACGCCTGCGCCATCGGGTAATTTATTAAGGGTTTCAACAAACTGATCAGGCATAATAGTAATATCATAAACCGCATTTTTGGGTGCATTGGCAACGGCTTCCTCAACAGTGTCATAAACATTAGGTATGCCGAATTGGGCGGCCAGTTTTTCTGCACGCGTACGGGTGCGATTGGTAATACCAATAACATTAAACCCGGCCTTTTTGTAAGCAGGCAAGTGCGCGTCACCAACTATGCCGCCGGCACCTATGATAATTATAGGCAATTCCTTTTTCGGAAGCGTTGGCTTATATACTATCTGCATAATTGTTCTGTTTTATACCAATCTGGTTTATCTTTTGTTGTGCTTCCAGCAGCAGCTGATCAATAGCGATATCAGTGTTAATGGCTCCTAAAACTGCCTCATCAATAATGCGGGCTATTTGCGACCAGTTATTTTTTTGCGGCAGTGTTCGGGCGTTTTGATGTAATTGTTCCAGTTTATGGTAATAGGGGATGATGGCGTTAATCCCACCATCTCTCCAGGTGGATATCCGGCATCCTATGCCGCCTTCAAGCGTAAGTAATTTGTCATTACGGCGATTAATGGCAAAGCGGATAAAATCATAGGCTGTTTGTTTATGCTTACTACCCGCGCCGATAGTATATAACCAATATACATTTAACGATGTTGGTTCATTACCCTTGGTACAGGGAATGGGCGCGATATCAATCTTGCCTTTTACAGCACACTCATCCGTCACCTCGCACATTGATGCAAACCCAAACCAGTTTACCATCATAGCTGCTTCGCCGCGGGCAAAGGCCATGCCTGCCTGCACTGATTCATATTGCATTGTATTCGGATGTATAGCCTTTTTATCGCGCAATATATCGCGGTAGAAAGCCAAACCTTCGCCAGCCGCGGGGGTGTTAATGTCTACACTATCGTTATTGTTGATGAGGCTTCCGCCACGTGCCCATAATTGCAGGCAAAAGTCAAACACCGTATTGTGCCCATCCGGTAACCCGGCAATCACTGTGCCGTATAGTTTTTGCTTAGGGCGATAAAAAAAGCGTGCTACCGTTCTAAAATCGTCCCATGTTTTTGGCACATGCAAATGTTTGCCATGCATATCGTAAAATGCCTGCTGTTCTTTGCTGTCTTCAAAAAGGTCTTTACGGTAAATCAAACACTCTGGGCCGTCGTGAAATGGAAGTCCGGCTATAGCTGTATCAAATTTTTGCATGTTTAGCAATGAATCGCTCCAGCCAGTAGGAAATCCCTGGGGCGCGTTGCGTGCGATATATGGCTGCAGATCTTCCAGTGCGCCGCTTTCCCATGCCTCCAACAACCAGTCGGTAACTATATGTGCGATATCCCAGTCACCGGTTTTTAGGCCATGATCTTCCAGGGTCATCCGATGAAGGTCATTCAGATCCATCGGAACCATTTCCGCCTTTAAAACACAGCCCGAAGTTTCGCAATAGTCATCCCATAACTTTTGCAACGCGGTTTCAAATGGCCCAAACTTTCGTACCGCTATTCTTATCGTATCAGCGTTCATGCTGTAATTGGTTTAAAATAGTTTCATTATCCTGCCCTAATTTTGGTGAACCTTTGGCCGAGGTTAGTAGCTCTCCGTCAATATGAATAGGGCAGCGTGTAGTGCGATATTTAAAACCATCCTTCATACTAACCTCCTGTATCATGTCCAAAACTTTAAAGCCTTCGTTTTGCATCAGGTCATCCCAGGTTAAAACATCGGCACACCAAATATCTGCTTGCTGTAATATATTGAGCCAATGTTCCGTAGTTGCAGTAAGCAGGTGCTGTGCGAGATGCGATTTAATTTCATCGCGTAAATGGAACGCAGCGCCTAAATCTGTATAAACTAATAAAGGCTCACAACTTAATAATGAACCCAATTGCGGAATAGAACCCATTGCCAGCGCCAGGTAGCCATTCAAAGTTTTATATATGCCATAGGGTGCGCCCAAATAAGCATGGGCATTGTTATTTATTGAGCGTTCGGGTAATTTACCATCATAATAATAGGTGGTAATGGCTTCAAACTGAAAATCAATTGCGGATTCAAGCATGCTTACCTGTACCAGGGCACCCTCGCCACTAATAGTTTTACGAAAAAGACAAGCCAAAATGCCCTGGGCCAAATGATTACCCGCCAGCATATCAATTATAGATAAACCCATTGGCACCGGGCCACCGGCATTCCCGCTTAACCATGTTAAACCGGACAGGGCCTGCAGCAACAGATCCTGCCCGGGTTTATCTTTCCAGGGGCCTTCAGTTCCGTAGCCGGATATTTCGCCGTAAACTACTCCCGGATTGACCTTATATATACTATTATAATCAAAGCCAAGCCGTTCCATAACACCCGGGCGAAAATTATGTATAACTATATCGGCCTGCTTTACCAGTTCCCATACTTGTTGTTTGTCGTGCTCATTTTTAATATCGGCGGCAAAGCTCTCTTTATTACGGTTAATGGCATGAAATACCGATGATTCGCCGTTCATGATAACGTTGGAA